>Ga0209317_1000277_pt1 | contig 66519 bp, 50 predicted proteins | sample RifGroB2_FD_183994 | JGI IMG/M metagenome (GOLD analysis project Ga0209317, IMG submission 183994) | Soil microbial communities from Rifle, Colorado, USA - Groundwater B2 (SPAdes) (version 2) | ecosystem: Environmental > Terrestrial > Soil > Unclassified | place: Rifle, Colorado | collected...
CGCCCTGCCGCAAGCGGTCAGGTTGATTCTCAGGGACCAGGCTGAAGAGATCGACCTGAGAGCTGAGGATTACACGATCCCTGCACCGGGTCCGGGCAAAACGGTAAAAATCATTGTCATTGCGGAACAACCTTAATCGGAGGCAGATTATGAAGCATAGTTTTGAGAGTATCGCGGGAATGTTGTTGCTCGCCGTTATGGTCGGCCTGAGCTTTTGTACTACATGTTGGGCGGGACCTCCTCCGCCTCCAAGCATGCCATCCACACCGGTGGGCAATGCGGGGGTGAGTGCCGTGACGGTCATGGCCGTTGCCGCATACGGTTATTGGAAGATGCGCAGGTAAGCCATGCCAGTTATGCGAGATCTTGATGATCAGGCACTGAAACCCGGCCCGGCCTTCGCGATGACGTTCATGCTGTGCGTCATTTCGGTCGCCGCCCTGATGGCATACATACCGGAGTCGTACCTGGCCGGGTGGCGGGACCTGACCATACTGATCACGAAGGGGCTGGGTGAACTGCTTGGCCTCGCCATGACCCGCGACGCCGATATCCTCACGGTCAACGGTTTCGCCATGCGGATCATCGGTCAGTGCACGGCCGCCGATTACATAGCGATCCTCGCCACGGCCATGCTTCTTTATACCCGGCATCGCTTCTCTTACCGGTTACTGGGTCTCGCCGTGGCAGTCCCGGTCGTGGTGTTCGCCAATGCCTGCCGCCTGATCATTTCCGGAGTGGTCGGCACCTTCTCAAGAAGGGCCTTCGATTGGATTCACGACTACCTGTGGGTAATAGCCTTCGCGCTTCTGATCGTCGCCATCTGGACATTATGGGTAAACGGCCGCCTGCTTGTCTCCAGATCCGCGGCATGGCGGGTAGCTCAGGTTACGGTCCTATCTGTTGCAGCTTATGCCCTGTTGCTGGTTTTTCAGGACGCACATCGCGATCTGATGGCGCATGCCAGCTCATTCTTATATGCATTGCTGAACAACGATCCCCAAGCGACCATTATCAACGATGGTAATGGGATGGTTTACAGTCGTGCCGGATCCCGTATCTACCTGGACAACATGATGGAGCAGGCGAATGTAGCCATATACGTCGGCCTGATGGGTCCGCTGCAGAAGAAGGGTGATTGGGAGATGTTGGGGATGACCGTTTTCGGTTTCGTCACCATCGTCTTGCTGGGCGCCATATTCATCGCCATCGGCAGCGGGTTGGCCGTTACCTCGGGAACGATAAGTTTGATCGGATTTCAGAGGATAGGAAGCATCGTTAATCTGGCACTGCCCATGACCGTCTACTGGATAATGGCGAGTGAAAGAGGCAGGAATAAGCTTTGCTAGTTTCAAAAATCAACCTTCCCGCCATCCGCCACAAACAGAAGAAACCGGAAGCTGAATCTGAAAAACAACCAAGGTTGAGCTTTGAGTGCGAATATCCGAGAATAACCTCGCTCCCCGCTTGAAATGTCTGGCGTTTCTGACAAACTCTCCTAATTGTAAAAAACCAATCCAGGGGAGGATCATAAATGGCAAGTGCAATGTTTTGCAGACAGTGCGAACAGGCGGCTCGCGAGGTGGGATGCGACGTGATGGGGAACTGCGGCAAGGATCCGCAGGTCTCGGCCCTGCTGGACCTGATGATCCACGGGCTCAAGGGGGTGGCGGTCTACGCCCACCCGGCGCGGGAGCTGGGAGAGAAGGATCCGGAAATCGACCGCTTCATGCTGGACGGTCTCTTCACCCGGGTGACCAACGTGAACTTCGACACGGAGGACATCGCTCGCCGGTTGCACAGATGCTTCGAGATGAAGGAAAGGGCGAAATCGCTCTACGAGAACGCGCACCAGAAACAAAAGGGGGCGCCGGCTCCTGAAATCACGCAAGGGCCCGCAACCTGGCGCCCCGCGGGCGACACCCAGGCCCTCATCGATCAGGGGCGGCAGTTCGGCATCCTCACCTGGCACGAGGACCGCAACGTCCTTTCCGCCATCGAGATTCTCATCTACGGCCTGATGGGGATGGGGTCGTTCGCCTGGCACGCGACCGAACTGGGGAAGGAGGACGAGGAGATCTACGCCTTCATCCACCGCTCCCTGGCCGCCACCACCGATCCCCAGCTGGGCCTGCTCGATTTCGTGGCATTCTCCATGGAGTGCGGCAAGATGAACCTGCGCACCATGGAGCTTTTGTACCAGGGACACGAGGAGCGTTTCCAGGCTCCCGAACCGATGAAGGTGAACCTGGGGACACGCGGCGGCAAGGGGATCGTGGTTTCCGGGCACGATCTCCCCATGCTGGAGGAGATCCTGAAGCAGAGCGAGGGGAAGGGGATCTTCGTCTATACCCACGGGGAGATGCTGCCGGCCAACGGCTACCCGGGCTTGAGGAAATACGGCCACTTCGCTGGACACTTCGGCGGAGCCTGGCAGAACCAGGCCCGGGAACTGCCTAACTTCAGCGGCGCCATCATCTTCAATACCAACTGCATCCAGAAGCCCGAGGTGAATTACACCGATCGGCTCTTCACTTGGGGGGAGGTCGCCTGGCCAGGGATCAAGCACCTGGAAGGATACGACTTCACGCCGGTCGTCGACAAGGCGCTGTCGCTTCCGGATCTCCCCGAGAACCCGGGGCAGGAGATACTGGTAGGCTTCGGGCACGAGGCGGTGTTCAAGGTGGCGGGCCCGGTGGTCGAGGCGGTCAAGAGCGGGGCCATCCGTCACTTCTTCCTGATCGGGGGGTGCGACGGCGCCAAGTCGGGGCGCAACTACTTCACGGAGCTGGCCGAGAAGGTCCCCAAGGACTGCGTCATCCTAACGCTCGCCTGCGGAAAGAACCGTTTCAACAAGCTGGAGTTCGGAGATATCGGCGGCATCCCGCGGCTTCTCGATGTGGGGCAGTGCAACGATGCATACTCCGCGATCCGGATAGCCGTGGCGCTGGCCGACGCCTTCAAGTGCGAGGTCAACGAACTTCCGCTTTCCATGATCCTTTCCTGGTACGAGCAGAAGGCCCACGTGATCCTGCTCACCCTCCTGCATCTTGGCATCAAGGGGATCCGCCTGGGACCCTCTCTTCCCGCCTACGTCTCGCCGGACGTGCTCGACTTCCTGGTGCAGAACTTCGACCTGGGCCCCATAACCACGGCGGACCAGGACCTGCAGCATGCCTTGGGGGGTTGATCCGAACCCGTCCGTTCGATGGCGGAATCCGGGTGGGGCGCTCCAGCGGCCGAAAAAAGAAAAGGGATTAGCCGTAACGGCTAATCCCTTTTTGCGCACCTCCTTCCTGATTCATGGTGTTCATTGGCCCGCTGAAGCCGCGGCTTTATCGGATCGATATCCCCTTTACATCCGTGAGCTGCATCTGACCTGCCCTGGATACTAACGCGCTCCCTGCATCTGCAACGCCACCTTGAGCCATCCCGGCTTTTTCAGGTCGAAAGCCTGATAGGCCTCGACTGCGTTGGAGAAGGGCGCCCTTTGAGTCAGGATCCTGGCCGGATCGACCGCCTTGCTCTGCACCAATTCCAGCAGGAAGGGGATGTACCTGCGGTGGTTGCAGTTGCCCATCTTGACGGTCAGGTTCTTGCTCATCGCCAGGCCTATCGGGAAAAGGGTGACGGTTTCGGGATAGACGCCGACGATGGAGAGGGTGCCCGCCTTGGCAAGTGCCTGCACACCCCAAAGAAGCGACATGGAGGGGGCGTCGCCCGGCTGCCAGTTCTCGCCTCGCACGTTCATTTGCGGCGCGACCTGGGACAGTTCCTGCTGGAATTCCTTGCGGTGCTGTTCCGCTTCCTGCCGGCCCGGGCCGGAATGCGGGGCCATCGCGTCGACCCCGACCGCGTCTATGGCGCGGTCGCATCCGATGCCGCCGGTAAACTCGCGGATCATGGCAACCGGGTCTTCCTTTGAGAAGTCGATGATCTCCGCGCCCTGCTCCTGGGCCATCCCAAGCCTTGACGGGACGTTGTCCACCGCGAAGATCCTCCCTGCCCGCAGCAGCTTGGCGCTCGCGATGGCGAATTGCCCTACCGGGCCGCAGCCAAAGATCACTACCGTGTTTCCCGGTTTGATCTCGGCCAGTTCCGCAGCCATGTATCCGGTGGGGAAGATATCCGAGAGCAGCAGGGCCTGTTCGTCCGTCACCTCCGCCGGAAGTTTCACGAGTCCAACCCCTGCGAACGGGATTCTCGCCTTCTCCGCCTGAAGTCCGTTTAGGGCGCCGTTCTGCTCAGGGCCGCCGAAAAAATAGGTGCCGGCTGACGGCCCGTTGGGGTTGGCGTTGTCGCACTGGGAATGGTACCCGGAGCGGCAGTAGGAACAGTAGCCGCAGGCGATGGTGGAGGGTATCACCACACGGTCCCCCGGGTTGAAGTTGCGCACCGCCGGCCCGACCTGCTCGACTATTCCCACCCCTTCATGGCCAAGAATGGTGCCGGGCCGCATACCTAGCATGGTCCCCCGGACCATATGCAGGTCGGTCCCGCAGATGGCGCTCGTCGTGATACGTACCACGGCATCTGTCGGCTGCTCTATTTGAGGTTCCTGAACCTCGTCCAGCCGTATGTCCCCGACTCCGTGCCAAACCACTGCTTTCATGATGTGTCCCCCTTTGGTTGGTTTTTTGTAATCAGGTCAGTCTAACAGGCGGAGTGGCGATGGCAAAAGGAGGTTAAGATTAAGATTAAGATTAAGATTAAGATTAAGATTAAGATTAAGATTAAGATTAAGGTTGAGGTTGAACGTTGAGCGTCATGCCGGGCCATAACACGCCGATTAAGCGCTTGACAAGCGGAGGCCCGAACAGGCCTAATCGTAATGCCCTGCCCGTCCGGTGTTCGCGCCGCCTCCTTTAGCGCCAATGCCCCCAGCCTCTCTTGCCGCTTTCGCGCCGAAGCGCCCGCAAAAGTGCTCAGGCCCGTCCAGGAATGGGGACAAGGCAAGGACAAAAACCGGATAAACGGAATTTTTATGGAAGCGATTTGAATGAAAGGCAGTAAAGCTGGTTCAACGACAGGAGCCGGGGCGGACGCCGGCGCTCCACCCATGAATAGTCACCCGCTGCCTGCCGCGAGCGGGAGGGCCAGGGTGTCGATCATGGCCTTCTGCGCGTTTTTTTCGGCGGCCGTAATCAGCGGTTCCTTCTACATCTCCCATCAGTACAAAACCTCCCGCCAAGCCAAGCAGTTTGAACTCACCGCCATAGCCGACTTGAAGGCCGGTCAGATCAGCACCTGGTATGGGGATCGGATGAGCGACGCCAGACTCGTTTTCAAAACCCCGATGATCCGGCGACAGGCCGTCAAATTCCTCGACGATGAAATTGATCAGGCCGCCCGGCAGGAGATGTTGAACTGGATGGAGCAGGTCCGCAGCGAATACGGGTATCGGTTCTTCGCTCTTTACGGCGCGGACGGGACCGCACGGTGCGTCGCGTCAACGGCCGGCGAAGCTGCACCCGACATGGCAGGGAACGCCGATTTCCCGGCGGCACTGCTAGCCCGCGAGGTAAGGTCGGGAGACCTGCAGCGAGACGGTGGAAAGGGAGAGCGGAAAATCCATTTCGACATCATGATCCCTGTCGGGTTGAATCCGCAGATGGGCGCTCCGGCCAGGGGGGTCTGGTTGCTGCGCATCGACCCCTATCGCTTTCTTTACCCGCTGGTACAATCCTGGCCCACCCCTAGCAGCACGGCGGAGACTCTTCTGGTTCGGCAGGATGGTGACGACGTGCTGTTTCTCAACGAGTTGCGTCATCAGCCGGACTCAGCGCTGAACCTGCGGCGCCCCATGAGCCGGTTCCCGGATCTTGCCTCCGCGCAGGTGATCAATGGGCGGGAAGGGATAGTCGAACGCCTTGATTACCGCGATGTACCGACTTTGGCAGCCATGCGACGCGTGGCGGACACCCCGTGGTTCATGGTCGCCAAGATGGATGCCGATGAGGTATATGCCCCGCTGCGCGAAAGAAGCATCATGACCATGCTGCTGCTTTTGGCCTTGACGGCGATCTCCGCGCTCGGCATCGACCTCTTGCAACGAAGACGAGACGCGCGACGGCTTCGACTGGAACTGATTTCGGAACAGCAAGCCAATGAGCTGCTGGAAAAAAGGGTGGTGCAGCGTACCGCCACGCTTTCAGAGGTAAATGACCGCCTTTCGGAGGAAATAGCGGAACAAAAGCGGCTCGAGACGCAACTTTTGGCGGCGAAAAAGATGGAGGCGATAGGTCAACTGGCGGGGGGCGTGGCCCATGAGGTGCGCAACCCGCTAAACGCGATTCTTTCCATAACCGAGGCGCTTTTCAAGGAGAAGGAGATCGAAGGCAATCCCGATTACGATCCGTATCTCCAGCACATAAGGACCCAGGTACGCCGTCTCGCCCAACTCATGAACGACTTGCTCGACTTGGGCAAGCCGGTTCCGCCTGCCGACCTGCAAGCGGTAACGCTTTACCTGTTTTGCCGGGAGACGGTGCATTTATGGCAAAGCTCGGGGACTGCCGACAAGTGCCGGGTGATCATCAATTCGAAGGAGCAGGCGGCGCGACTGCAGGTGTTGGCGGACAGCGCGCGGCTGGAGCAGGTCGTTTTCAATCTCCTGGATAACGCGGCGCAACAAAGCCCTGACGGCGCGGATATAACCATCGACCTGCTTCATCCCACGGCCCCCGGGGGGGACGGCATGGCCGCGATACGGGTTGCCGATCGCGGGAAGGGGGTTCCCAGGGACAAGATCGGACGCGTATTCGAACCGTTCTTTACCTGCAGGAAAGGGGGCACAGGCCTCGGTCTCACCCTGGCAAGGCATTTCATCGAGTCTATGGGCGGGAGCGTGGAGTTGGCCAATAACGAGCCGCCGCCAGGTTGCTCGGTTACCATCCGCCTGCCGATGCCGGCCAAGGAGGCCGAATGAAAGCGAAAATTCTACTGATCGAGGACGACATCGGTACGCGCTTTGGCTTTGCGCGCTACTTCGGCAATGAAGGGTACCGGGTAGTGGAAGCCGGCACGCTGCGGCAGGCTGAAGAGGCCATAGCCGCCGAGCGTTTCGACGCCATACTCCTCGACATCAACCTTCCCGACGGCGACGGTCTGGACCTGGTGGTCTCGGTGAGAAGGTACGACGGGTGCATCCCCATCATCGTCATAACGGGAGGGGGCGACATCCCGCTTGCAGTGGAAGCGATGCGCCGGGGAGCGGACAATTTTCTCGTCAAGCCGGTAGATAACGCGGCCCTGGCGGAATTCCTGCGCAAGAGCCTGGAGGTGGGCAAGCTGAAACGCCGGCAAACGGCCCGGGTCCGTTTGCAGCGCAAAGACGACATCTTTTTCGGAGCAGGCGAGGCCGTGCTGCAGATCCTCGATCATGCCCGTATCGCCGCGGGGAACAACAGCCCGCTGCTGATCACGGGAGAAACCGGCACCGGAAAAGGGATGCTGGCCAAGTGGATCCACAGAAACAGCAGCCGAGGCGGCTCCGAGTTCGTGGAGGTCAACTGCTCGGGGCTGCGGGGGGAGCTTTTGTCGAGGGAGCTCTTCGGCAATGTGCGCGGGGCTTTCACCTCGGCCGATCAGGATCGCAGGGGCTTGCTGGATGTTGCGGACCGGGGCACCCTGTTTCTCGACGAAATCGGCGACATGGCGCTGGATATACAGGCCCAGTTCCTGAAGGTGCTGGAGGACAAGAGCTACCGGAGGCTGGGCGATGTGAAACTGCTCAAGAGCGATTTCAGGCTCATCTGCGCCACCAATTGCGACGTGGAGGGATTGGCGCGGCAAAAAATGTTCAGGCTGGACCTCCTGTACCGCATCAACCTCATGGTCATAGAACTCCCCCCGTTGCGGCAGCGGCCGGAGGATATCCCCGCCCTGGCAGCGTTTCTGATGCGTGCTGCGGGAGAGGCGGATGCCGTCATCGCCGAGGAGGTGATGGACCTTTTGAAGGGGTACGGTTGGCCGGGCAATATACGCGAATTGAAGAACGTACTGGAGCGGGCGCTGCTGCTGGCCCGGGGAGGAACCCTGGAGACTTCGCACTTCGCCGGCCTTGGGGATCGTCAGCGCCACCAGGGGGCGCCTGACCGGCTTACTGTGCAACAGGTTGAAGAGGCGCATATAGCTGAAGTGCTGAAGCAGGTGGGCGGAAACGTGGACCAAGCCGCCCGGCGTCTCGGCATCTCCCGCGCCACGCTGTACCGAAGGCTGAAAACCATCCGTTTCTAGCCGCAATTTAACGAGATTGTGCCAACCCGTCCTCTCCACGCCGCAACTGCGGCAAGCCGCCAAGTTATTTCTCTTCTTGCCGCTCCTTTCCCCGCCTCAGTATCTCTTTTGCCCGTCACTGCCAACACTTTGCGGCGGTTCGATTTAACCGTCGCCCTTGAGCGGCTTGCTGCCGCATTAGCCGGCGCAATCCCAAGCAATGCCGCTCCAGATCCTTGTCCCGTGATATCGGCAAAGGGGTGTGTCTCATCTTGAGACGGTTTTCTCGTTTTGAGACGAAACGATCGGACTCTCGCGCTGGAACATCCTGAATTCACATCACTTGGCCCTGGAAAAAACAGTGGCACGATAGTTGATCAAGGGATGGGTATGAAACCGTACCTGAGACATACGCGCCGGCAGGCGGACCATGGATTTCCGCCGAGGCGTCGAGTTTTGATAGTCGACGATGAAGCTGCCATCCTGTTCGCATACAGCAGGCTGATCCGGCGCGAAGGGGTCGAGGTGGATAGCTGCGCGTGCATCGAGGAGGCGGTGTCGATGATAAGCAACGGCGGTTACCGGGTCGTCATTGCCGATTTGAGGCTCTCCGGAACCGATAACGAGGATGGCTTGTCGCTACTTCGCTTGATCCGGGACGAGCACCCGCAGTCCAGGGTGATCCTCGTCACCGGGTATGGCAGCCCTGAGATCAAGGCTGCGGCACTGGCCCTGGGCGCCACGCATTATTTTGAGAAACCGGTTTTGCCCGAAGTGGTGCTGACTGCCTTGATGGGGTTGCTGGATCAAACCGATCCCCGCTGATTACGCCGCTCTTGCCGATTCATCTGTTTTTGAGTCTCGAAAAGCATCATGCCGTTGACCGGCAACCACAAAACGAAAAGGAGAAGCATCATGAAATGGTTTTCCAACCTCAAGGTCGCGACAAAGCTCGTGTCCGCATTCGTTGCCGTTGCGCTGATTACCGCTTTGGTGGGCATAATCGGCATCAGGAACATGGGCACCATTAATAAAATGGCCGACGTCATGTACGAAAGGGAGCTTCTGGGGCTTCATCATGTCATGGCATGCACCATCGAGCTGCTGGATGCCGTGCGCGCGGAGAAGAATTTACTGCTCGCCACCTCGCTCGAAGGGCGGCAGGCGCTTATTCCGCAAATCGAGAAACATAAGGCTCTCTTCAGGGAGAGTCTGGAAAAGGCCAAACCGCTGTTTTTCCTCCCGGAGGGGAAGGCGTTGATCGGAAAGGTTGAAGAGTCTTTCAACGATTGGGAAAGGCACGACCAGAAGGTGCTTGAGGCGGCAAGCCGCGACGGCCTGACCCTCAGCGCCGCTACCATCGATCTCTCGGGTATCCAGGCCAAGGCGAAAGTAGATGCCTTGGACGATCTCATGGCCGGATTGCTGGAGCTCAAAAAGGGTCTGGCGAAAAATGCGGCCGCTGAAACCACGGCTATCTACCGGTCCAGCTTGACCCTCATGTCCGTTCTCATCGGAGGGGGGTGCCTGCTCGCTCTGATCCTTGGCGTATTCATCTCCCGCATCATCAGCGTGCCGCTGCGCCGGGGTGTCGAGGTGGCCTCGGCCGTTGCAAACGGCGACCTGACACAGAGGATCGAAGTCGACCGGAAAGACGAGATCGGCCAGTTGGCCTTGGCCATGAACAATATGGTGACCAGGCTGAAGGAGATTGTCGGCGAGGTGCGCTCAGCCTCGGACAACGTGGCGTCGGGGAGCCAGGAGCTTTCGGCCAGTGCAGAGCAGATGTCTCAAGGGGCGACCGAGCAGGCGGCCGCCGCCGAAGAGGCGTCATCTTCCATGGAACAGATGTCCGCGAACATCAGGCAGAACGCGGACAATGCCATTCAGACCGAAAAGATCGCCTCCAAGTCAGCGGTCGATGCAAGGGAAGGTGGAAATGCGGTAGTGCAGACGGTGGCAGCCATGAAGGAGATCGCAGGGAAGATAAGCATCATCGAGGAGATTGCCCGCCAGACAAACCTGCTGGCGCTGAATGCCGCGATAGAGGCGGCGCGGGCGGGCGAACACGGCAAGGGTTTCGCCGTAGTCGCCTCGGAGGTGCGCAAGCTGGCGGAACGAAGCCAGAAGGCGGCGGCCGAAATTTCGAACCTTTCCACCTCGAGCGTAGAGGTAGCGGAGAAGGCCGGCGAGATGCTGAACAAAATGGTGCCCGACATCCAGAAGACCGCGGAACTGGTCCAGGAAATCAGCGCTGCCTGCAGGGAGCAAGACACCGGCGCCGATCAGATCAACAAGGCGATTCAGCAACTCGACCAGGTGATACAGCAAAATGCAGGGGCTTCGGAAGAGATGGCTTCAACTTCCGAAGAACTCTCCAGCCAGGCGGAGCAGTTGCAGGGAAGCATCGCGTTCTTCAAGGTGGAAGGCACCGGGTATTCATCGAGGCCTGCGCCGGTAAGGCACGAGCAAAAGGAGTCCCGGAAATCGCCCGCCGCCCGGCTTAGCCACAGCAAGGCGGCAAGTTACAAGGCGCCTTCGCAACAGAAGCAGGCAGTAAACGCGGGACCGGCCCTCGATATGGGGTCGGGTGGCGAGTCGCTGGACGCTGAATTCGAAAGGTTTTGAGAACGGCTGGCGGGCTCGCCACGTTCAAAGAGGCGATGCGATCTTCCCATGCCTGGCGGAAGGATGCTGTTTTTGGCGCTCCAGCGTCTTGTACCGTAGCCGACGAGTTACATTTTAAGGCGCAGTTTGCGCAGCACGTTCTCGTTTTTGTGCAAATGCGCCTTCCTCGGATCCAAGTTCGGTATCTTGCGGGGTGCGCCCCCCTTCAGCAGGGAAAGCGCCAGTTCCCCGGTCTGAAGCCCGATGTCGAATGGGTCGATGTCCAGGGATATGGCGGCGCCGTTTTTCAGATAATGACTGGTAAAGGTGACGGTCGGGACGTTATGGGTCATGGAGAAGAGGATGAGCGCCTCCAAGTTGACCGTCGTGACAACAGTACTGTCAGGCAGCATCCAGAGGGCATCCACGTTCCCCTTCAACTTCTCGAGCTTCGCCTGCAAATCGCGCGGGTCCTTCACCGGTTCCGCCATGATGTTGAGCCCTGACTGCCTCGCGTTTTGCACGACCCTTTTCATGTAGTGTCCGGTCTTCTCCGGATCGTAGAGCACGCCTATCCTCTTCGCTCCCAGGGAATTAAACAGTTTGAGGTATTGCTCCGGCGCAATCGCCATGGCGATCCCCCCGATGTTGTCCGGGGATTGCTTCTTCAGGTTCAAAGAGAGCGACAGCATGGTCAATACCGGCACCTCGCGTATCTTGCCGCAGGCAGCAAGCGCCCGGTCGCCTACAGCCAGAACCAACCGGGGGCGCTCCTCCCTGACGATGCGCTGCACGTCGATCTCAGCGTAATCGGTCAGCACCAGGGTATGATCCGCATCCTTCAGGGCGTCACTGAAACCGCGCAGCGCCTCTGTATAGACGGGACTCCGATTTGACTGCAGGATCAGTACCTCGGCGCCCCAGGCGGCGGGGGGACGGTAGGACGACAACGCAAGCAGTATGAAGAGGACGAGGACGCGCATCAGAAACGGTACCTCGCTCCGATTTCAACCCAGCGCGGCGCATTGGGCAGGAACTCTATCTGGTACTGTCTTCCGTCGAAAATGTTGCGGACAGAGAAGAACAGCTCCGGTGAGTTTTCAGTGCCGGGGAAAAGCTCGCGGGTCAGGTGCAGATCCCATATTACGTCCTCGCTTTTGGCACCGCCATCCGGCAGATGCCAATAAACGTAATTTGCCGTCAGCGCGCCGGTGAGCCCCAACGCCCGGTTGTCGTAGTTGACGCCGAACTTCACCCCCTGGCGGGGGCCGCTCTGATCCGCGCTCAATTTTGCCTTGGTCTGCTTGTCGTACGAATCGGTAAAGGTGTAGGCGCCGGTCAGGGCAATGCCGTACAGCGCTGAGGTGCGCAGTTCCAGGTCCGCCCCCTGCCTGACCTGTTCATCCAGGAAAACCCTCCCGGTGGACCGACTGTATCGCTGGATGTCCCAGACGTTGTTGTAGAAGAGCGTCCCCTTGAGCCATAAATAGGGGATGGCGGCGCTCTCGATGCCGGCCTGCACCGTCCGGACCTGCTGCAGCTTGCGCTCCCCCTGGGGCAGGCCGAGGTTGTTGATTTGCGGCATGCTGTACCCGTGCGCGGCGTAACCCCGCAAAAGCGTGCCGTCGGTCAGGCGCACGGTAGCTCCCAGGGTGTAGCTGACGGGATCGTGCGTCAGGTCGTTATGCTCAAGGCGCACCCCCGGCAGGATCGTCACCCTGCCCATAGTGTAGGTGCCGTTGAGATAGGCGGCCCAGCGCCTCATCGACAGCTCGAAGTTCGTCTCGGGCGACTGGCGCACCAGGTCGCTATGCCGGACCTTGGTGTGCTCGAACTCGATCCCCGACTTGAGGGCTATCCGGGCATCCCCCCAGTTGAGCGCCGCTCCGGTTCCCTGAAAAGTCTCTTTACCCGACATGTTCTGATAGATGGCGGGTCCGCTGAGAGGCCCCGCCTTGAGGGAGAGATCCCGCATCCCGCCTCGGCCGTTCAGCTCAAGGGCGAGACGCTCAGCCAGCGGGTAGTGCAGGGTGAGATTGCCGCTCAGGTAGCCGATAGCGCCGTTATTGTAGAAGCCGTAGCTGGTCGACTCGGCGATGCCGAGATCGTTGTGCCGGGCATCGATGCCGAAGGTGAACTTGGCGCGGTTGGGGAGCTCGTAGGTGAATTTGCCGAAGCCGTGATTCAGGTCGATGTCGTTTCCCGGGATCAACCCGTCGGAACGGATGGTCCCTCCCGTGAGGTAGTATCCGAAGCGGTCCACGGTGCCGCTTACCTCAGCTCGAAGATCAGCGGTGGAGTCTTTGCCGGCCGAGGCGGAAAAGATGCCGCCTGCCGCAGCGTCGTCAGCGGGCGTCTTGGTGATGATGTTCACCACCCCCCCCAGCGCCGGGCCCCAGGCGGCGGAAGCCGCCCCCTTGACTATCTCGATCCGCTCGATCATCTGCACCGGAATACTGCCTATGTGCGCCAGGTTGTCAGCGCTGACCGTGTTCTGCGGCACCCCGTCTATCTGGACGAGTATGTGCCTGCTGGTGGTCCCGAGGATATTGGAAAATGTGAAGCTGCCGGGGGTCTGCATCTGGTTCAACTGGACCCCGGGCACAGTATGCAGCACGTCCGCCACCGTGTGCGCGTTTATCCTGGAGATTTCTTCGGCTGTGATGACGGTCAGGTTTTCTGCGATGCTGGAAGCGGGGCGGGGAAAGCGTGAAACGGCTATCGGTTCATCGCCGGACAGGCCGAGCGAACGGGTGACTTCGTTCGCCTCTTCTCCAAAAGCGGGTGCCGTAGCGAGCGCCAGCAGGAGCGTGACGGAACTGATGAAAACCATGTGGGGAGCTTTACCGGTCAAGAATGATGCCCGCTCATAAAAAGATTCATTGACAGTTGCACTGCTTTCTGGAAAAACTGATTCAGATAGAGCATTATTATCTATCAGTTTATGACTTTGCTGTCAAAACATTTTCCGGTGACTGTAAATTAGCCGAAACTGTCCTAGTTGGGGGCGGAATATCTCGCAGAGATCTAATTGCGTCTGAGCTTTATAGTATTGCTTTTGAGTCAGAGTGTGCTAATTTACTTTAGGATGTTGCGGGGGGGGGGCGGATATGGGCCGGCTAATTGGATAAGGTTCATGCTCTTCTTGTTCTACTTCACGATGGATTGCAAATCCACGGTTTTGAAACCCGACCATGAAAGGCTGTAATATGGCTAAAAAGATATCCCTGCCCGGACGACTTTCGTTATTTCGCTCCAGCTTCCAGTTCAAGCTGTTACTCATCTTCACGCTCTCTTCCGCACTCCTCACCGCCCTCTGCGTCACTCTCTACGTGGTCCACGAGATAGGCGAACAAAAGCGTAACGCCTCGGAAAGGCTGCAGCTGCAGACCAAGGGTTTGGCCGATGCGCTTCGCCTCCCTCTTTACGCCGAGAACAGGGACCTTCTTTACTGGCATGCCGAGGAGGCCCTGCGCCTTCCCGAGATCCGGAAGGTTGAGATTTTTGCCGCTGACGGCAGGGTGCTGGTAAGACTTCCCGCAGCACCCGTTGCCGCTGGAGAGTTGATCGCCAAAAGCGCCGAGGTCCGCAGTCACCCCTGGTCGGTCCCGAACCCATTCCTGGAAAGGGAGCGTGCCGAGGGACCGATCGGGCAGGTGCGTCTTTATCGCGGCACCGAGGACCTCTGGCGGGCCGGGCGCAGCTTCGTGTTGTCTGCCTGCCTTCTCGCGTTTCTCAGCTGGTTGCTGGTTTCCCTCTCCTGCTATTTGCTGCTCAGGCGGGTGACTGCCTCGTTCGACTCCCTGATGCGCGGGCTGGAAAACGTGCATGGCGGCGACTACGTCTCGCGCATCGCCATTCTTTCGGACGATGAACCGGGGCGGGCATCGGCTTCGGTCAACGAACTGGCGCAATCGCTGTGGCGGCGCGAGGAAGAAAACCGCAGCCTGCATGCCGATTTGATGGCAGCCATGGAAATCGAGATCGCCTCGAGGCAGCAGCTTGTTTCAGTTAACCGGGATCTTGAGCAGGAAGTCGCGGCGCGCAGTCGGGCGCGGCAGGAACTTAAGAACCTGGTTGAGCAATTGCCCCTTGGCATCGTCTGGTCCGGTTCCGACGGCCGCATAGAATACCTGAACGCCTTCATCCTCGACAGGTTCGGATATCGGCAGGACGAGGTGGCGAACATGGAGGATTGGTTTTCCCGTATCTGTCCCGACCCCGTTTACCGTGAAAGGGTAACCTCGCTCAGACAGTCAGCTATCGACGCCTGGGAGCAGGGAAGTCTCGTCACCTTCTACGATGTCGAAGCGGTCGGCAAGGACGGCTCCATCCGTCATCTGAACTGCAGCAACCAGCTCTCCGGAGCGCGCACGGTCGACATCATGATCGACATGACGGAGCGGGAACTGCTGCAAGAACAGATCATCAGGAACCAGAAGCTGGAATCGATTGGTGTGCTGGCGGGGGGGATAGCTCACAACTTCAACAACGCCCTGACCGGCGTCCTCGGATACATCTCCTTTGCCAATAAATTCCTGGAGCCGGCCCATAACGCCCATGAACTGTTGCTGCAGGCCGAAAAGGCGACTCTGCGCGCCTCGGGGTTGGCGAACCAGTTGCTTAGTTTTGCCAAAGGGGGGGCGCCGATCAGGAAAGCGGTCTCCGTCTCGGCCCTGGTGGAAGAATCGATACTGCTTGCCACGGACGGTTCCAAGGTGCAGGGTACCCTGCTGCTCCCCCCTGAGCTGCACCTGGTAAACGTCGACAATGGCCAGATGCGCCAGGCGTTCAACTGCATCTGCATCAACGCGGTCCAGTCCATGCCCGACGGAGGGGTGCTGACGGTCCACGGCAGGAATGTCTCCTCGGATCGCGAGAAACTGCCCCCGCCCCTTTGCGGCGTCTTCGTCGAGATCCGCTTTCAGGATCAGGGGTGCGGCATCCCTGACGAAGACAAGTCCAATATCTTCACCCCTTACTTCACCACGAAGGCGGAACTCGGCACCGGCCTCGGGTTGGCCACGGTGCATTCCATCATAACCAGGCATGGTGGAGCGATCGGCTTCGACACGCAGTTAGGCAAGGGGACGACCTTCACCCTCTACCTCCCCGTGGCCGGAGGTTGAGAGTTCAACGTTCAACGTTCAAAGTTAGCTGATCCACTTCCTCAAATCGCCTTGGTTGAACCTCCATCTCGATCTTAATCTTAATCTTGATCTTAATCTGCTTCTTACACCTCTATTCTGAACTCCGCGCCTCCGTCCACGTTGCGCACCGAAAGCGTGCCGCCCATGCTTTTCTCGATGATGGTCTTCGACATGAACAGCCCCACGCCGGTCCCTTTACCCTGCGGCTTGGTGGTGAAGTAGGCGTCGAAGATCCTGGCGATGACCCCCTCCTCGATGCCCCCCGCGTTGTCCGTTATCGTCACCACAGCCCTGCCGTTCTCAGCCCATGAGCGCACCGAGATAAGCGCACCGGCTTTCACCCGCTCCCCGAAGGCATCCTTCGCGTTCATCAGTATGTTGAGGAGTACCTGGCCGTACTCGTTGGGGTAGCCGTTCGCCTGCGGCCGGCCCGTGCAACCGATATCGAGGCCGATGTTGCGCTCATCCAGGCTCGCCTCGATCAAGGAGACCGACTTTCTGATCACCTGGTCCACGAGGAACGGTTTTTTCTCCTTTTCGAGCGTGAGGAAATCCCGGAAGTCGTCGATGGTCTGCGACATGTGCTGGATGATCTCCATGGCCTTGTTCACGCTGCCGTCGAGCTTCTCGGCGTCGAGCTTGCCGAGTCTTTGGCATATGCGCAGCTCCTGGATCTGAAGTCCCAGGACGTTTAGCGGCTGGCGCCATTGGTGCGCTATGTTGCCGAGCATCTCCCCCATGGCGGCCATCCGGCTCTGCTGGAGCATGAGCTGGTCTTTTTGGCGCAGCTCCTCCATGGCCCGGATCCGTTGCGCGCTCTCCTTTTCCAAAAGGGCGTAGGTCCGCTGCAGTTCCTCGATGCGTTCTTTCAGTTCCTCGTTCAGCCCGACGACCTTCAGCTCGGCTTCCTTCACCTTGGAGATGTTGGTGAAGGTGATGACCACCCCTTCCAGCGGGCCTTCCTCGGACCTGAAAGGCATGATCCGGCTCAAGAGCCATTCCCGATCCCTGGTCGAAACCTCTTTCTCGATGACGCTGCCGTCGTTAAGCACGCTCCGGATGTCGGCCTCCAGGCCGCTTTGATCGGCCAGCTGGTAGGCAATGTGGTCTATCGGGCGCCCGATGTCCTGGGGGAGCAGTCTGAAGTATGCGGTTATGGCGGGGTTGAACTTGCGGATGCGCATCTGCTTGTCTAGAAAGATGATGCCGCTGTCGATGCTGGTGAGCAGGTTGACGAGATCCGTGTTGAGCTGCTTCAACTCGATGTTGTTGCGCTCGAACTCCGTGTTGACCGAGTAGAGCTCCTCGTTCGTGCTGTGCAACTCCTCGTTGGCGCTGTTTAGCTCCTCGTTGGCGGACTGCAGCTCCTCGTTGGCCGCCTGGAGCTCCTCGTTGGTTGCGTTGAGCGTCTCGCTCATGCTCTGCAGGGTGTCCTCCGTGGCGAGAAGATCGGCCCGGGTCACCTGCAACTCCATCTCAAGGTCCGCCAGATGCTGGCGGTAGTAAAGGCTCTGTTCGAAGTTGTCAGGCTCCGCCTCCGTACTCGGTTGGGCAACCGGGGGCGGTTCCTTCTGGATCCTCTCAAAGCGGATATGGTAGTGCAGCGTGGAGCTGTTTTCGAAAGGGATCGGGTCGACGGCAACGTCCACCAGACAATCCTCCCGCTCCGTCTTGATCCGGACGTTGCGCGTCACCACGCTCTTCCCGGTCTTCTTCACCTTCTGCAGCGCGGTGCTGAGGGCAATGTGCAGGTTCTTGTCCGTCATCCCTAGGATGTCGGTCTCGATCCGCCCCTTGAGCGTCTTCAGGAACCCGGCGACGTCGCCGAACAGATGGATGATCCGGAACTTGTCGTCGATCAGCGCCCCGGGGGGGAGGTGCCGCTCCAGCAGAGTGTCGTAGTCGCCGAGGACCCGGCGGTCCAAGGTGGCGGGGCGCTGAAACTCGGGCCGGTATCCCGGTCGCTGCAGCAGCAGCGGACTCCCTTTCCGGTTGGCGCCGACATCCAGCTTCGGTTTCAGATCCCTTGTCTTGCGAAAGACCTTGTTCTGGGTCGACAGGGCCTCGAACTCCGAGGCGAGCGAGCCGATCCCCTCGCTTTTGCCGAGAAACAGCACGCCGTTCAGGTTCAGCGCGAAATGGAACAGGGAGAGTACCTTCTTCTGCGCCTCCGGTTGCAGGTAAATGAGGAGGTTCCGGCAGCTGATCAGGTCGAGCTTGGAGAAAGGCATGTCCTTCGTCAGGTCGTGCTGGGCGAAGGTCAGCATCTTGCGCAAGTCGGTCTTCACCTTGAAGAGGTTCTTGTCCACTTCGACGAAGAAGCGCTCCAGGCGCTCGAGGCTCACCTTGGCCAGCAGGTCGCGGGAGTAGACCCCCTGCGCCGCGAGCTCCAGGGTGCGCTTGTGCACGTCGGTGGCGAAGACGCTGATCTTGCCGGTGAAATTGAGCTCGCTCGCTTTTTCCGCCAGAAGTATGGCGAGGGAGTAGGCCTCCTCGCCGGTGGCGCAACCGGCGGACCAGGCGCGCATGTCCTGATCGGGCGGCAGGGCGGAGAAGAGCGTCGGGATGACGCTCTTCTCCAGGTACTGGAACGCCTTCTCGTCCCGGAAGAATTCGGTCACCCCGATCAGCAGGTCGTGATACAGGTTGTCGAGTTCCGTCTGGTCCGTTGCGAGCAATCCTGCGTATTCCGCGACACGGTCCAGATGGCGGTAACCCATGCGCCGCCTGATGCGGCGTCCGACGGTACCCATCTTGTACTTGTTGAAGTCGAGGTTGTACTCGCGGTGCAGCAGTTGGAAGATCTCGGCGAAATCGCCGGCGTCGTCCTCCGGCAGTTGTGCGGGCGTTTCCTTTTGGGCGGCCGGGGGTTCCGGCTTTGCCTGATGTCTTCTTATAAGGGCCTCCGGCATCCCGGCCGCGGGAAGGACGAAGTCGCACACGCCGGTTTCGATGGCGCTTTGCGGCATCGCTTTGAACTGGGCCGATTCCGGGTCTTGTACCGCCACCGTTCCGCCTGCCCGATGGATGGCCCGGATACCTTCGGATCCGTCCTTGCCTGTGCCGGACAGGATTACCCCGACGGCCCGCGGGCCGATTTCCTTTGCCAGCGATTTGAAGAACACGTCGATGGGGAGTTCCACATGCCGGTCGCCGGAGACCTCGGTAAGGAGCAGCTTGGCGTCCCTCACCTCCATCTGCGTCATGGAAACGTTCAGGTAGATGTGGTTTGGCTCCAGGGGCATGTCGTGCGCCACCCTCCGGACCGGCATGGCGGTGTTGCGGCTCAAGAGCTCGTCCATCTGGCTCTTGAAATCGGGAGACAGGTGCTGGATGACCACGAATGTCATGCCGGAGTCGGGGGGCATGTTGTTGAAAAACTGTTCCAGCGCTTGGAGTCCCCCGGCCGATGCGCCGATGGCAACGATATGGAGCCCTTCTTGTTGTACCGAATTCGCCAAGCTCGCCTCCCTCCCGGGTCGCGGGTTCTACATCGCGCCCTGGGCGCTGTCGTTATCCATCGTTCCCACGCTCCAGCGTGGGAACGGCACATCCCGGGACGCTCCAGTGTCCAGATTCCATACCAGTCCCGTTCAGCCGCAGTAATAGAGACTGGAGCGACCGCGAATAGATGTTGCTTATATCGTATTGGCTCGCGGCGGGGGGCGGGCGGGGGCGGTTGATGCGCGGAGATCGTCCGGCCAGCCGATTACCTTTATCACATTACAGAACGGTTATAAAGTGAATTTATGGCGGCCGGCTGCGCCTTGGAGGAGAGCGACTGGTGTTGAGAGAGGCACTGTCCATCAGTTCAGTTTGTCCATCGTTCCCACGCTCCAGCGTGGGAACGGCATATCCCGGGATGCTCCAGCGTCCAACCGGTTGCGGCCGGTTCATCGCGGGCGGCACCTGGGCAGGGCGAATAATTATTCGCCCCTACGGGAGCGGCGCATCGGCGGTCACCGACACAGTAGGGACGATTCATCATTGGCCTCGCTGGGGCATTTCACCCAGCGCACGGGAGCGGTTTTCCGGCGGCCATCCATCCTTTCATCTCCGCGCCCCTTTTCCAGGCCGGTTCGTTCCCTCGGTTCTCAGCGTTTCCGAACGGTTGGACGCGTCGAGAGGGGAGGGCGGCAGCCGCCGCCTCGCCCCGGCCGGTTTCGGTACGCGTCTTGCTGGCAAGATCGCAAGCATTTGGATACGCCATACGATACGAAAAGGAGAGAACCCGATGTCATTCAATTGCAGGACGTCATTTGCCGCAGCCTTGTGCCTTGTCACCCTGGTCGGCTGCAATAAGGCGCCGGTAGAGCAACAGGTTTCATTGGAAGTTCCCGCCACCGTCAACGGCGCCCCGATCACCCGGGCCGAGGTGGACCGAGCCGCGAAGGCGCTCCTGGCACAAAGCAACCTCGCCGCGCCGATCGCGCCGGAAGCCATGGAAAAGACAGCCAAGGCCGCGGTCGATCAGTTGATCGGGGCCGAACTGTTGCATCAGGCAGCCGAAAAAGTCGAGGTGAAGGACCTGGAACGGCAGGTAGCCGAGAAGATGGCGCAGACCAAGTCAGGCTACCCGTCGCAGTTCGAGTTCGAGAAGGCTCTCAAATCTGCGCATCTGACACTGAAGGAACTGGAGGTGGCGCTGCGTAAGGATGTCATCATCAACAACATGATAGAGAAGCAGTTCGTGCCGCAGGCCGTCGTATCTGGGAGCGAAATCAGGAAATTCTACGATGAAAACAAGGAAAAGGCCTTCAGGCAGGGAGAGCGGGTGAGGATAAGCCAGATACTGGTTCCCGTTTCGGAGAAGGCGGGCCCCGAGGTCAGAAGGCAGGCCAGGGACAGGACCTTGGCCTTGCTGAAGCGGGTGCGGGAGGGAGAGGATTTCGCCGCGCTCGCCAACGCGGAATCCGCGCCTCCTACCAACAAAAACGGCGGCAATATGGGAATACTGGGGAAGGGGGACACCGTCTCATCGTTCGAGCGCGCCGCATTCGCCTTGAAGGCGGGAGAGGTAAGCGGATTGGTGGAAACCCCTGTCGGCTACCACATCATCAAGCTTTACGAGAGGTTGCCGGCTGGAACGGCTGTTTTTGCGGAGGTTGAATCCTGGATCGCGGCGCACCTAAAGCAGGAAAAGGTACGTAAAGCTGTCAACGATTACGTCACACAGTTGCGCGCCAAAGCTAAGATCGAAAAGGTATAGCCTTGGCAGAATCTGGCGGCACAGTTACCCCCACGGCGGCCTCGCGCCCCCCCGCCGGAATCGCTTCGAGGTTTTAGGGTGAAATGGCCCGGCTGTGGGTGATATGCCGCTACGCTTGAAGTGAAAACGGCTCTTGCCGCACCCCCGGTACTGCTGCATGAAACCGGCGGATTATACCAAGAAGGGATTGATATGATGAGGTTTTTGCTTCTGACGGCCCTGATCTGCACGCTGGCGCTGCCAGGCGCCGCAGGCGCCGAGACTTGCGTCACCGCGGCATGTCATGCCGGAATTGGCGCCGTGAAGAATCTTCATCAACCGGTCAGGGATGCCGAATGCCTTTCCTGCCACCAGCAAGCGGCCAGGGAGCACCCCTTGAAGGATGGCAAAAGCTACCCCCTTGCCGCCAAGGGGGCCGAGCTCTGCAACCGGTGCCACGACCCCTTCGGGAAAAAGAAGCTGGTGCATGCCCCGGTCCAGGAGGGAGATTGCCTCTCCTGCCATAAGGCGCACGGCGCCAAGGGGCGCTTTTTGCTGGACGACGGCGAGGACCAGGGCGCGCTCTGCTTTGGGTGTCACGACAGCGCCCCCTTTGCCAGGGAGTACGTCCACGGTCCGGTAGCGATGGGGAACTGCACCGCCTGTCACGACCCGCACCAGTCGGATGCGAAGTCGCTCCTGAAACGGGGTTCCCGGGAATTGTGCCTGTCGTGTCACTCGGAGTTCGCCAAGAAGATGCGGGCTGCGGCGATCATCCACCCTCCCGTGAAAAACGAGCCGTGCGTATCCTGCCACGATCCGCACAGCGCGGCGACAAGGTATCTTCTCAAGGAGAAAATGCCGGACCTATGCGTCGGCTGTCACGCGAAGATCGGCAAAAAGCTAAAGGGGGCGAAGAACATCCATAAGCCGATCCTGGAGGGCAAACTCTGCGGCAACTGCCATTCCACCCATTTTTCCGCGAGCAAGGGTCTGCTGGCCGCTGACGAGAAAAGCGTCTGTCTTGGCTGCCACAACACCGACCAACTGGGCAAGCCCCCGCTGAACAACATCAAAAAGGAACTGGAAGGGAAAAACAAGCAGCTGCATGGGCCGCTCGAAAAAGGGCGCTGTCTCGGGTGCCACGATCCGCACGCTTCGGACTTCGACAACATGTTTATCGGGGATTATCCTCCAGGCTTCTATGCGCCTTACGCGCAGGACAGCTACGATTTGTGTCTGCAGTGCCATGAAAAGCACCTGCTGCGCTTTCCGGAAACCACCATCTATACCAAATTCCGCAACGGCGATCGGAACCTTCACTATCTCCATGTCGTGGACGGACGCAAAGGACGCTCCTGCCGCGCCTGTCACGTCGCGCACGCGGGAGATGGGGAGAAGCTGACCGCCAAGGATGGGGCCGTTTTCGGTGAATGGAAGGTGCCTTCGCGGTTGGCCATCACGCCTACAGGCGGCAGCTGCGCACCGGGGTGTCACCGGAGCGTGGCCTACGACCGGGAAAAGCCGGTTACGTACGAGAGGTAGGCAACAAGAACCAACGCTGGAAACGGCGGCCTGCCGCCAAAAGCCCCTCCCGGTAACGGGAGGGGCGACCCCCCGCAATCCTGCCACTCTCAAACCTGCCCTACCTCGTCGTCGAGTCCACTGCACAAAAACGATGCCCCCCTTTAAAGCAAATCCCGGCGGATCGGCTCCTTGGGGATTTCCCCCAAAAACCGCAGCGGTTGGGTTAAATCCCCCAACGGGGAGGGGGGCAAGCTCCGGAAGATACCCCGTGAAATGATTCGCCAGAGAAGCTTGGTCCGGTTTGATATGTGAAATCAGCATCTTAGTTAAAAGTTTGGGCAATTTGCCTGCTCTGGCCCGCTTGGCATCAACGTTGCTAACTACAAATGTGAACGATTTGGTGCCAAGACCTTTTGGGGAAGGTGGCGGCCGCTCCTTGGATCAACCTGGGGGTATTGAAGGGTAATAGAAAAGAGCCGACAGTCCATCATCATTCAATCAAAATTTAATGAAAAAGGGGAACCTTAAATGAAAAACAGAACCGTAATAAGCCTCGCAGTTGCAGCGTTCACCATGGGCGCAACGCTCGCCTTTGCCGGCGCCGGCGCCGGAACGGGTATCGTTGATTCCAAGCACGACATGAGAAGCTACGCCGCCAGCCATGGCGGGGCCGCTGACTCCCTGGACCGTGTCTGCGCCTACTGCCATACCCCGCACCACGCGGTTGAAGATGCCAACGCCGATTACATGCCGCTTTGGAGCCGCGCGGTAACCACGGGGACCTTCGCAGGTTACGAGAGCACCACCTTCAGCCAGACTGTGGTCGATCCCGTAGTCGGTCCTTCAAGGCTCTGCATGAGCTGCCATGACGGCGTGGTCGCCATCGACGCTTACTACGGAGCCGTCGGCACCGCCACCATGGTCGGCGACGACAACTTCGGCGGTTCCGCTGAAAACCACATCGGCGTCGGCAACGATCCGAAGACCCTGACCAACGACCACCCGATCGGCTTCGAATACGCTCTGGCCAAAGCTGCCGATGCCGAAATCGCGGCGGCAGACACCGTTTTCAGCGGCGGCGCATCCATCGAGAGCGTTCTCTGGGAAAATCAGGACGGTGCGAAAATCATGACCTGCGCCACCTGCCACGACGTGCATAACGGCCCCACAGTAGTCGACGGTGCGTTCATCTACGGCAAGCAGTCGGACTCCGCTTTCTGCACCACCTGCCACATCAAGTAATCTTTGCGGTAACTATTGCAGGCAAAAAAGCAGGCCGCCCCAGTTTCGGCGGCCTGCTTTTTTAGTTTTTATTTCATAGGATTCCTGATATAGATATCATCCGATTGAGGTGCCTGTCATCTAAGTTGCCAACCTTCACACTAGGGGGATAGAGAGTGCATGCCAACAGAGTGAACCCGCCTCGCGGACTAATGAAAATGCGTACCCTTCTCGCCGTGCTGGTTGCCGGTGCCATGCTCGCCGGCTGCGCCTCACAGAACGGCAGGACCTCCGGTCCGGTCTTTTTCCCCCCCTCTCCCGACCTGCCTCGCTTTCAGTTTCTGATGGGCATCAACGATTCCCGCGACGTGGAGGGGCGCAAGAGCTCGCTCTCGCTGTTCTCGCTTGGGGAGGCCGAGGAGCAGAAGGTCCAGTACCTCTTGAAACCGTACGGCATCGCGGCCAAGGGGGACGTGGTCTATGTCTGCGACACCAAGACGGCGCAGGTGTCGGTCATGGACTTCGGTCGCAAGAAGGTCACCCAGCTCAAGGGGAATTACGGCCCCGGCAAGCTGAAGAAGCCGGTCAACCTGTCCACAGACCGCGAGGGGAACCTCTACGTGGCCGACGTGGACCGCAAGGAAGTGGTGATGTTCAACCCTGAGGGGGAGTTCGTCATGGCCTTCGGCAAGGGGCTCGAGATGAAGCCGGTCGACGTGGGGGTCGACGGCGACCTGCTTTACGTGCTCGACTTCAACCACAGCGACATCAAGATCATCGACCGGCAGACCGGCAAGCTGCTGCGCACCGCCGGCCAGGCGAGCGACAACTCGTCCGACAACCTTTCCCTGCCGACCAACATGACGCTGGACGCCAGGGGATTCGTGTATTCGACCAACACGACCACCGGCAAGGTGATCAAGCTGGACCGGGACGGTCATGTTATCAGCAGCTTCGGAAAACTCGGGGACGGCTTCGGTCAGTTCGGCCGTCCCAAGGGGATCGCGGTTGACGATGAGAACAGGATCTACGTGGTTGACGCCGCCCACCAGAACATCCAGGTCTTTTCCGAATCGGGGCAGCTCCTCATGTTCTTCGGCGATCCAGGGCTTCCTGCCGGCTCCCTGAACATCCCGGCCGGCGTCGCGATAAGCAGGGACAACCTGGAACATTTCCAGAAGCTGGCCGACCCCTCCTTTCAGGTGGAGCAACTGGTCTTCGTCACCAACCAGTCGGGCAATCCAAAGATCTCCATCTACGGCATGGGGCACAAGAAGGGAGCGGACTACGAGAAGGCCCTTCAGGAGACCCTTAAAGAGCGCCAGGAACAGCTCGAGCAGTTGAAGAAGAAAGAGGACAAGGGCGGCGACCAGAAGTGAGGTGTGGGGGATTGATGATCGCCTGTATGAAAATCCTGCTGATCATGTTGCTGCTGTGCTTTTGCCCTCTGCTGTCAGGCTGCGACCCGGTTACCCGTCACAAGACGATATCCGTTATTTTCGAGGGGGTGCCGAGCTGCCCTCCGGCGGAGGATATCTGCAGCGACTACTATACGCAGAGGGTCGCCGCCGATCTGGCCGCGTTAACGGCTGCGGCCGGTGAAAAAACCGCCCTCGTCGTGGCCTCCACCCATCTCCCCTACGGAGAGAAAAGGTGCAACGACTGCCACTCCCAGGAAAAGGACCAAAATGACGGTCTGGTGCGCTCCAAGCGGGAACTCTGCTTCGTCTGTCACAAGGACTTCATCAAGGGGGCGTTTGTCCACGGCCCGGTAGCGATCGGCGAATGCCTCGCTTGCCATCTTCCGCACACCTCAACGAACCCCGCCCTGCTCAAGGGGGACAAGGACAAGCTGTGCGAGAGCTGCCACAGCGAAAAACGCGTAGCGGCGGGGATGCACAATCGTTTCGTTGCCAAGCAGATGGTCTGTGTGGACTGCCATGACCCGCACTCCGGTGCGGATCATTTTTTCCTGAAATAGGTCCCCTCACTTCATGAAAGTCTCAGGTCAGATGCCGGAAAATAGCGACATGGCGGTTTTGTGCCCTACCGTTGCCAACCGCCCCTACTTCAGGCGGGTATGCCTTGCCTGCGGCATAGGCGTCTGCCTCGCCCTGGCAGACAGCGACTGCCTCGCCGCGCAGAGATCGCTTTTGAACCTGAACGGGCTGCGGCAGTGGGTGGATCTAGGCTACCAGTACGACGGCTCCTCTTCAAAAAGCGACAGGGGGGCGGACCGCTCGTCGCACCAGCACCGGTTCGAGGAAACCTATCACGCGGGGATCAATTACACCATTTACGACCGAAGACTGCTGACCGGACGTCTCGACTTCGATTTGGGGGCGAACCAGGGTGTGCTCTCCGAGCAAAACGTCGACAGCGGGGGGGGCTCCTCCGGTGCCGAACTTGCCTATAAGGTGGATGGGGTCATCGGCAACCGCTCCTCCATCCCGATCAGCTTTTTTTCCAGCTCGCAAAAAAATCGTGTCTCCAACCCGTTCTCGCGCAGCTATGACATGGAGAGCGACTCCACGGGTGTCAGCGTCACGATAAAAAACAGGCACCTGCCGGCCCTTTTCGCCTATAGCAGCTTCGGCCACCAGACCGATGGGCTGCAACTGGACCGGAAACAGGCGACCGAGACGATAAACCTCGTCGTTAACAACAACTACCAGGGGGTGAGCCTGACCGAGGCCAAGGTGCTATGGATCTCGGATCGGACCGATTTCCTGGGACCGGCTGCGGCTCAATCCACCGACAGCTACGCGGCCAGCGCGCGCAATACCCTGACCTGGCGGCCGGCGGCGGGTGAAAGCTCTCTCGACTCCAGCTATTTGCGCCGGGAAGAGGCGGGTACGCGCCAGTCCGTCACCTCATCTTGGGATGAGGACCTTCGGCTGCGGCTGGGTCGGGGCCTGCAGGTGGGTCTCGGTTACGGCTACAGCGCCGACGAGAACCTGACCCAGAGCAAGGTGAAAAACAGCGCAAGGGGATGGTTGCAGCATCAGTTCCTGCAAAACCTCGCCACCCGTCTGGAGGTTCGCGGCAGCGAAAACGAATATTCGTCCGGCAGTGAGCGAAGCGTCCTCGGCTCGCTGAACCTTGACTACCGCAGGAACCTGCCCGGGCAGAGCGTGCTGCAGCTCGGATTCGGCCAGGCACTTGGGACCACCGACAGAAATCTTGACGCCCAACAGCTCTTTGAAAGCGGCGAGTCCCTCATCGTGCAGCTCTTCGATAATTACCTGGGACAGCCGGACATCTTCCCCGAAAGCATCGTGGTGCGAAACGCGGACCGGACGCTGATCTACCAGCAAGGGAGCGATTACACTGTCCGACCTGACGGCCGCCGGACCGAACTGGTTTTCCCGGCAGGGAGCCCGATCGAGCAAAACGACCTCCTTTCCATCGCATACCGGTACAGGGTGAGCAGCAAGCTCAAGTACTCAAACGACACCCGTTCCCTGTCGGCCTCGCTCATGCTTTACAAGAACCTGTTCAGGGCCTATGCCAGCCTGATCGATTCGAGCCAGAAGCTTTTGTCGGGCGAGGATGACGCCGGCAACCTCAACCCGATGCAGACCTGGGTGCTCGGGTTCGAAACGACCCTGCCCAAACTCTCCTTCGGCGGCAGCTATACCAGCCAGGATACCACCATAGACAAGACCCGAACCCTCGAAGGGACGGTGCAGTATGAGCGCCAGATTGACAGCGGTACTCTGCTTTTGCGTATCAACGACCGTTACAGCATGTATGACCACGCGACCGATTTCCAGGGGGATGCCAAGAGCAGCGGCGCGGATAACTCGTTCAACCTGAGCGCGGATTACCGCAAGCCGATCGGAAGGAACGCCAACCTGGCATTAAAGGGCAACTTTCTCAACCTGCAAGGGGAAGCGCGCGACCGCACCGACCTGAACCTCGGACTGAACCTTGAGATGCGCTTTGGCAGGTTCGAAGCCCTCCTCGTTTCCAGCGTCGGGTGGCAGTTCAATCCGGGCGCCAGAGACCGCGAGGATTATCTGTTTCTCAAATTGCGAAGGTACTTATAGCAATGGAAAAATTTATCTTCAGGATCAAGCGGGGCGCGAAGATGCCGCCGGGAAAAAGAAGCGGCGCCGGACCCATGACAAGGTGCCTGCTCGGCGCCCTTGCCGCCGGCTTGCTTTTTTGCGCCTGCGCCCCCGGTCACCCGGTCATGAAGGATCAGCCCGAGCGCACCATCGTCTGGCCCGGGGCGCCTCTCGAAGCGAGAATCCAGTGGATCAGGGAGATCCGCAGCTATGAGGATTCAGGGGTTGAGAGGGGGTTCTGGGAGAGGCTCAGGTACTTGATCACCGGGGAAGTCGAAGCTGGGATAGTGAGGCCCTATGGCGTTTTGCATGACGACCGGGGCCGCCTCTTCGTAGTCGATACCGGCGCCGCGCTGGTCCACCTGATGGAGAGCGAAACGGGGCGTTACAGGACCATCGACGGGGGAAAAGAGTTCGCCTTGCGCACCCCCATCGCCATCACCGAGGATGACCAGGAAAACGTCTATATAACCGATGCCGATGCGCGGGCTATCTACCGATACGACCTGAAGGAAGGGAAACTGCGCCCTTTTGTCACGGTCAAGCTGCACCGGCCCACCGGTCTTGCCTTCAGCCGGGCCAAGCAACTGCTCTATGTGACCGATACCGGCATGCACCAGGTGATAGCCCTGGATCTCACCGGAAAGGAGCAGTTCCGCTTCGGATCCAGGGGAGTGGCGCCCGGAGAGTTTAACTATCCGACCGACCTCTGGGTCGACAAGATCGGCCGGGTGATCGTGACCGACGCGCTGAATGCCCGCATCCAGATCTTTTCACCCGAGGGGAAGCCTCTGCGCGCCTTCGGCCAGGCGGGCGATACCTCCGGCAGTTTCGCCAAACCCAAAGGGGTGGCCGTGGACAGCGAGGGGCACATTTACGTATGTGATGCCCTTTTCGATACCGTTCAGATCTTCGACGATACCGGCCGGTTGCTGCTGGACTTTGGCGACCAGGGGAGCAAACCGGGCCAGTTATGGATGCCGACCGGGATCCACATCGACGCTGACGATTACATTTACGTAGCGGATTCCTATAACCAGCGCGTGCAGGTCTTCAGATACCTGAAGCGGGACGATGAGTAGCCAAAGGCTCCGGCGGCCAAAGGGTTGCCGCCGAGGAGAATAGGCCGAAAAAGTGCGAACTCGCATCAAGTTGGAAAAGCGTGGAACCGTAAGAGGTGGTGAGACATGGAGTTGTTCAAGTTCTTTTTAACCGCGATATCGCTGGCGGCGGCCCTTGCGGCAGCCGTGCCGGCGCAGGCCCTCAGCGTCATCAATACCAAGCACAACCTCTCGGCAGGCGCGCTCACCAGCGACATCAAGGCGACCGTCGAACAGCGCGTCTGCATCTTTTGCCACACCCCGCATCACGCCAGTTCCGTTACCCCCCTCTGGAGCCGGCCTACCAGCGGATTGCCCTACGACCTCTACGCCTCGACAAGTCTTGCAGCCCGCCCCGGCCAGCCTACGGGGGCCTCCAGGCTTTGCCTGAGCTGCCATGACGGCAGCATAGCGGTCGGGATGCTGTACGGCGCGACTCAGCCCATTCCCATGGTCGACGGCGTTACCACCATCCCCGGCGGCCCGTCCAACCTGGGGACGGACCTGCGCGACGATCATCCCATCTCCTTTGTCTACGACAACGGTCTGTTCATGGCGAAGCAGGGGGAGTTGAACGATCCCTCGCTTCTGGCGGGCAAGGGGATAAAACTCCAGGACGAGCGGCTTGAGTGCAGTTCATGCCACGACCCGCACAAGGACTCTTTCGGGAAATTCCTCACCAGGAGCAATCAGGTCCCCTATAACGAGGAGACCTACCTGTGCGCCGCCTGCCACAACAAGGCGGGATGGGCGATATCGTCGGCGCGCGACCTGTCCCTGTCCCTCATGGTGAACGGCGCCTCGAAGACCTTGTACGCCTGCGAGGTTTGCCATATGACCCACAAGGCCGACCAGCCGGTAAGGCTCATTCGGGGCGTCACCGAGCAGGCGACCTGCCTGCTGCATTGCCACAACGGCGCGCTCCCGCTGGAGAGCTTCGGCGCGAACGTGGGCGCCCTGTTCTCCAAGACCTCCAGGCATCCGCTCGACTACGCCAACGGAGTCCATGCCGTCACCGAAGACCCGCAGGCCATGAGCAAGCACGTGGAATGCGCCGACTGCCACAACCCCCACCAGGTCAACAGCCAGGGCGCGCCCCTGTCCGCGCCGCCTGCCGTAAACGGCCGGCTCCTCGGGGTGAAAGGCATCGACATATCCGGAGCGGTCGTCACAGAGGCAAGCTACGAGTACGAGATCTGCCTCAAGTGCCACGCGGAGAACTCCTTCGTCAACAATGCCGCCATCCCCCGCCTGAGCGGCGATGCCAACGAAAGGCTCCGCTTCGACCCGGCGAACCCTTCCTTCCATCCCGTGGCGGGGGTGGGACGAAACCCAGCTTCCGTGCCGAGCCTCAGGCTGGAGATTGTCGGCGTCATCCCGGCAAGAACCCTTTCCACATCGGGCAGGATCTACTGTACGGACTGCCACTCCCCTCATGGTTCCGATAGCGCGCACCTGCTGGTGGCCCGCTACGAACAGCCCAACGCCTATTTGTCCTACCTGGAGAGCAACTACGCCCTCTGCTACCGCTGTCACGACCAGAACATACTGCTGAACCCGGCTTTCTCCACCTTCCCGCCGCACCAGTCCCACGTGGTGACCCACCAGGTTCCCTGTTCCGTCTGCCACGACCCGCACGGCGTCACCGACAACGCCCATCTGATCAACTTCGATGTCCGTTCCAGCTTCGTGGGGACCATTCCCCCGCCCGCCTACGATGCTACAGGACGCAGTTGCACGGTCAGCTGCCATGCGGTGAACCCGAGAAGCTATTAATAACGCTTTGCCAACCTCCCGCCTTACCCCTGCACCGGCAAACCTGCCCCTAAAACCGGGTGAAATACCCCAACCCTGTGGGGGAAACTGGGGGAAATGCTTGCGCCGTCAGGTTCAAACTTCCACCGGTCACCTCCATATCTGTTCTGCCGATATGCTCTCCCCGATATTAAATCCAATACATTTTGAACAGTTATATTGCTCGAGCCCCGGCCGGAAAAAAATTAGGAAAGCCGGGCATGCTAAGTGCAAATAGCTCGTAGTCCGGCTCTTTTCACACTTGTAGTATCCAGGGTCATGCGCAAATCGATCTGCACCCCAATGCGGAGAGAAAGGCCATATGCCCAAGCAGCAAAACGAGATTTTGCATGGCAGGTTTTACCGCTGCAGGAAGTCGGCAGCAATCGAAGCACCCCAACAGACGAACCCGGCAACATGTGAAATGAAATCGACATCTGGTGGGGACACCAGAAAAAGGAGACTAACCTTATGAAGAATGTGTTACGGAGCAAAGCCGTGCACAGGTCGGCGTTGATTCCTGCCGCAGCCCTCTTGGTCGGGCTGGCAGGCGGAACGGCGTTGGCCTACAACCAGAGCCACGAGAATATCGTGCTCAAGGGCGCCGATGGTCAAAACATCACCTCGCTGACCGAAGGGCTTAACGCCTACAGCGTGAAGAGTACTTGCTTCGGTACCGTAGGGTGCCACGGCGATGCGAGCTCTTCCACCACGCTGCAGTTCACCTACGACGATATCGAAAGCCATTCCTATCATGCCCAAAACGGCACCAACGAGTTCAAGGGGTACAACCCCTACAACCCGGATGCAATGGTTCCTACCTTTGATGCGGACGGCGTACAGAACGGCGAGATTCCCGACGCTTTCCGCCGCGGGGTCTCCTCCAAGGGCAAGAACTGGGTGCAGAGCCCGGGCCACGTAGGAAACTGGTGACCGCCTTCCGCTCGCCAGTTGGCGAGAATTTTTGTAGACGGCGCAGGGACCACCTATAACGCAACAGATGCAAAATTCGAAAACGTCCCATTCAGTGGCTACACGCCGTTCAGCTTCACGGACAAGACCGGTCTGGAGCGCAAGGCCGACAACACCGCGATCGGGTCCATGATGGACTGTGGTGAGTGTCACGTGGGCGGCGGCGCCATGGAACACGTCCCCAACGCAAATGCCGGGGCACGCGTCGAACTGCGCACCGCATCCGAGACCGCCCTGAACGGCCTGTGGAGCTCCTTCAGCTCCTACATCGACATCTTCGGACCCAAGGGTGATGGCAAGGGCGCAACCTATGAAGGGAAGCAGCTGAGCTACGCTGACGCCGGCGTCCTGGAAATGGACTGCATGACCTGCCACCTGAAGGGTTACAGCTGGGAAGACCGCAAGAAAGCGGTACGCATGGCCAAATTCGACGCCTCCCGCGCCGTCGGCGCCGGTATCGCGACTTTCGGCTCGTACACCACCACCTCCACCGGGGGCAGGACCGTATCCTATGATCCGGCCAAGGTGATTCTCGTAGGCGAAACCGCTGCTGAAGGCTTCAAGCTCGCCCCGGCCGTGGCCCAGAACATCCTCGGCAAGCCGGACTCCGCCAACTGCGCCACCTGCCACTTCTCGACCCAGGAGGAAAAATACCAGGTCGAGTGGAAGAAGCGGGGCGATTACTGGGGCTCCAGCGAAGTCCACGGCGGCATCGGCTGCATGGGCTGCCACGAGCGCAAGGACCTGACCGTAGGCGGTAGTATCGATCCCGCCACCGTAGGCACCAGCGGCACCGCCAACACCGCGCCTGGCAACAAGAAGCTCGGCCTCTGCGATCCCGCCAAGGGGGGCGATTCCGATTACGATGCCCAGTGGAACGCGATGGACAAGGTCGCCTTCAAGAACTGCGTTGACTGCCATAACAGCACCGACGGCACCGGCGCCACCTACGGCGCACCGAACCCCCTCGACGCTCACAAGAGGGCCGGCCTGGTCGCGACTTTGGTCCAGAATCAGTACGTCGATGGCCAGTTGGTCGAAGCCAAGAACGGCGTAGCCCAAGCCAGCCACCTCGACATCATCGACTGCACCACCTGCCACGTCCGCAAGCTCGACGTCCAAGTGGCTACTTTCAATGCCGACGGTACCTTCAAGAACTACTCCACCTTCCCGATGAACGGCGGCGCCATGGTTGACGGCACCGGCACCGACCACGAAGGCCGTCTTGCCCTGCACGACGCCGTAACAGTCGAGCGCGACATGAAGGACAACATCGCCCTCTACTGGAAAAACGGCAAGATGTTTGTCGGCAACTTCCTCTCCTCCTGGTACATCCGCGACGTCAACGGCTTCACCGACTTCAACCTCGACGGCCGCGGCCCCGGGATCGATCCGCCGCTGCCGACCCACATCGCACTGATGAACAAAAACGGCATACTTGCTGATCCTACTCCTCTTCACGCCGTTGCCGAAGACGGCGTTGTGACCGGCGCTGAGATCGGCAAGCATTTCACCTCGATCACCCAGCAGCTGAACGGCATGATCGGCCGTACCGCTACTGGCATCGTCAAGGACGACGCCATGCTGCTGAAGCTCTCCATGGCGGGCGTGCCGTTCAAGATTTCCCACAACACCGCGCCGGCATCGCAGGCCTGGGGCGCAGGCGGTTGCGCCGACTGCCACTCCGCTGCGAGCATTTTCTACAACGGCGACATCAAAATCTCGCCCAAGACCGATTGGAAATACAACACCAACCAGGTTGCTCCCTTCTCCGTGGTCAACGGCGGCGCCGACGCAACCGACGCGCATCCGAACGTGGTCGGCAAGTCCGGCGTCCGTTCCATGCCGGTCGTGGTCCTCAACTCCACAAAACCGACCCAGACCACGCTCATCGATCAGCCGCTGGCTGACGTGAACAAGTCCATGCTGCTTTACGAGCCCACCTTCCAGAGCCGCGATTGGGCATGGAAGACAACCATCACAGGCGACCTGATTAACGCCGCCTGCTCCATCGATGCCAACGGCAAGCCGACCAGCTCCTGGTACTGCGCAACCCTCGGCTCCGGCGGTGCAGCATCCGGTTCCACCGTGACCGCAGGATGGCTGCTGAAAATCGAAGTGAAGGATGACACAACCGGCGCCGTCACTTACCGCACCAAGCAGATCAGCTCCGCCACCCTTACCAGCGTGAGCGAACTCATGACCAACCTGGGGACTTTTACCACAAACCCCGCGTTCGAGTTCACCATCAGCCAGCCTGCCGGTGAGGAAAGGATCGTCATAGCCGCCAAAGAGGGTTACACGATTCGCATCTCCCCGCAGTCCGACGTTCCCGGCTTCGGCCTGAAAAACGCTCTCTGGGTTGCAGAGCCGATTCAGGGCATTGACGGCAACACCTACAACGGTCGCGTCGATTACGTGGCGTACCTGAACAGCATCACAGACGCATCCGTCGGCATCGGGGTTGACCCGGTAGCCGCCATCGGCAGCATCACCGACGAGAACGCCACCAAAGCCGGCATCCAGGCGTACACCAACAAGGCGTACACCGACAACCTGGTCGCCGATGCCTCGGAAAACCTCCAGGGCGTCTTCTCCTACAACTGGAAGTTCGATGATGGCTCCGCCGCCATCGCCGGCGCTACCGTTTCCAAGACCTTCACCAAAGCCGGAGTATGGGCAGTAACTCTGGAAGTCACCGACGAGGAAGGTAAGATAGCCCGCTCCAGCCAGACCGTCGAAGTAGCGGCCGCCCCGGCAGGGACGGTTATCGAAGACCTTGACGAAGTGGCCGGCGTAACCTCCGTCGAATTCACCAACATGCCGACCCACACCAGGATCTACGTTGTCTGGGGTGACGGCAAGGCCGAGTGGATAAACGGCGAGGGCGACATCACCGCTCCGCACAAGTACGCACGCTACTCCAAGTACGACAAGGGGGCCTACTACGAGTACCTGCTGACCCTGTACGTCTACGACGGCAGCGTCAAGAAGGAAACCAAGCAGCAGGTCATTCAGGTCTCCAAGTAGGACTCAACTGAAGATTGAAGCGTCTTGATATGCAATGCCCGGGGAGCGATCCCCGGGCATTTTTTATCTGCCCCGGCAGGGCGCGGGGGACGCTTTTGTCCCGTTGATCTCCCCCTCCCTGACCCCACTGCAATTAGGTAAGAACCTTTCCCCTCCTTTAACTACATACTCCTCCCCCCAGAGGGGGGAGGTTGGGAGGGGGGAAGATTTCGGCTTCCAGGAAGAACCTACGGAGTTCCCCCTCCCAAGCCCTCTCCCTCAGGGTGCGGGGCTTCTCCTCCGGGGGAGGAAACCGGTCCCCCGGAACGCGGAAATGCCCGGAAGTCTCCCCGGGCATATCTTCGCTGCGTATCTAGATGCTGATAAATGAAAGCGCTGGACGGATTGTTATTCGCCCGCCTTCGGCTGACGGCATACGGCGTCAAGCAGGTTTCCTTCCAGACTGTTTTTTGCAACCTCCTGCCACTCGGTTCTTGCTACGTCTGTTTTCTTGTCGTGAAGGTTGTCGTAGGAAAGGCCGGTCACGGTCTTCTTTTTCTGATTGAGGCAATCGAACTCCTCGTATGCAACCACTGACTTGCTGCCGATGTACTTGTCCGGCCCGATATTCTCCTTGGCCATTGCAGCTGAGTCGACCCCGAATTCTCTTTTGGTCCAGGTGCCGATTGTATTGTCTTTGGCAACTGTGAAAGTTTTAGGGTTGTAAAAGTAATAAGTGGACGCGTCGAAGGTTCCCAGGTTTTTCCACTGTTGCGCCAGCGCCGGTGAAGCAGACATTATTAACGCCGCGGCCATGATAGTACATTTTTTATACATTACGATCCCTCCATTGCTGTTTATTTAATAATAGTTTATGTTGATGTAGCATAAAAAAAGGTATATAACAATTGGCAATGTTATTGATTGTGAAATTTTATGGCATTACGGTGGTTAAAGAGTGTCTTTAATGACAATGCCTGCCGCAATGTACAATACAAACTTGGAGGAATAGCCAATGCTTTGCCGCCGCCTGGTTCTAAAGTACCTGCTGACCATCTCTGCCTGCTCGATGATATTCTCCGGATGCGCGGGCGCCAAGTCCGCCGCCACGGCGCCTGGAGCGCCGCCTGCAGTGCCGACTGCCGTGACCTCTCAGCTGCCGGACGATGTGGTCGCCAGGGTGAGCGGCCGCGAAATCACGCGGAGCGAGTTGGACCAGGGGAAAAAGATGATGATGGCCGGCCGGCCGAAAATGCAGTTCCCTTCGCTTACGCCGGAGGAACTGGAGAAGCAGGCCCTGGACCAGTTGATCGCCGCCGAACTGTTATACCAGGCCGGTCAAAAGCTGGAGGTGAGGGATCTCGACCAGGGGGTTGACGCCAAGCTGGCGCAGGTCAAGTCGAGGTTCAAGGACGAGCAGGCCTTTGCCGGCGAACTGGAGCGTGCCGGCACGACGGAAAAGATGCTGCGCGAGTACACGCGGCGCGACCTGGTGATCGCCAACTTCGTCGAGAAGCTGGCCGCCGGCCTGGAGGTCGGCGAGGAGGAAACCCTGAAGTATTACGACGATAACCCGGACAGCTTTCTTCAGGAAGAACAGGTCAGGGTGAGCCACATACTGATCGGCGTCGACGCCAAGGCGAGCCCGGAGGAGAGGGATAAGGCCCGCGAAAAGGCGGACCAGCTCAGGCGGGAAATATCCGGCGGCGCCGACTTCGCCGGGCTGGCCAAGGCGAACTCCGCTTGCTGGAGCGGCAAAAACGGCGGCGACCTGGGCTACATCGGCAAGTCGGCGATGGTCCCTGCCTTCGAAAAGGCGGCTTTCGCCTTGAAACCCAAGGAGGTGAGCGGCGTGGTGGAGACCGAGTTCGGCTACCACATCGTGAAGCAGACGGATCGGATCACGGGCAAGAAGGTATCTTTCGCCAGCGCCAGGGAGAAGATCGAGGACACCTTGAGGGGCGAGAAGATCAACCGGGCCGTGGTTGCCTTCATCGGGCAGGCCAGGCAGGAGGCGAATATCGAGTATTTGCTGAAATAGGCGTTGCCGAGGATGAAATACCCGAGGGGGGTTCCGGTTTCCGGAGCCCCCCTCATTTTTTGCCTGCGGCGGCAGCCTTTTTTTGAAGCCGTTTAGCGCCAGCTATCCATGTCGACCAGTCCCAGTCGGGCTGCGTATTTCACCAGCTCCATCTTGGAGTGCACGTCGAGTTTCTTCATCAGGTTGCTGCGGTGGTTCTCCACCGTCTTGGGGCTCAGGTTGATCCGGGCCGCGATGTCGCGGGTGCTGACACCCTCCGCCACAAGCCTTAGCACCTGCTGCTCGCGCGGGGTCAAAAGGCCGTACCCCTCGTCCTGTATCGCGGCCTCCCTGGCGGGGCCGGCGGCGAGTTTGGTCACCAGATCCTGGGAGACCTGCCCGTCCACGAAGAATTCTCCCCGGCACAGGGCGTCGAACCCCTGGATCAGCCGGGCGCTGGTGGTCTCCTTGACCACGTAACCCTTGGCCCCCGCCTTGAACGCCTCCGCCACATAGTCGAACTTCGGGTGCATGCTCAGCATGAGGATGCGCGTCTCGGGGACCACCTCCAAGATGGCGCGCACCACCTCGATCCCGCTCATGTCCGGCAGCGAGACGTCCATGGTCACAAGGTCGGGCCTCAGTTCCAGGGCGAGTGCCAGCGCCTCGGCGCCGGAGCCCGCCTCGCCAACGGTTCGATAGTTGGCGCTCCTCTCCACCAGGCTCTTCAGCCCGTCGCGAAAGAGCGGGTGGTCGTCCACGATCAGTACGCGTTTTTTGTCCATGATTTGGTCCTCGATGAAACGGATGTCCGATGCATTTACGGCTTCAGCCCGCTGTACGGTATTTCCACCACGATCCGGGTGCCGACGCCGGGGCGGGAGACCACGTCGAAACTTCCCCCCATGAGATCGACCCGCTCGGCGATGCTGACCAACCCAAGCCCAAGCTTCTGCTCCTTCCGGTCTCCTGCAGCGGCGGGATCGAAGCCGCGGCCGTCGTCCTCGATGCGCATCCTGACGATCGGGTGCGAGGCGATCAGGGTGACGGAGACCCTGCCGGCGCCGGCATGCTTCACCACGTTGTGCAGCGACTCCTGGAAGATGCGGTACAGGTTGATCTCCGCCTCGTTGTCCAGCCGGACCTTTTTCATCCCCGACGACTTCACGTCGATTTTCAGCCCGTGCACCGCCGACAGGTGCGCGCAGTCGCTGGTGATCGCCTGCACCAGACCGCGCCGCTCCAGTGAGGAGGGACGCAGCCCGGAGCAGATGTTGCGCACGGACTCGATGGACGAATTGAGGATCTGGGAGAGATAGCTCACCCGGGAGAGGATGTCGGCGGGCTGGCCGGACAGGTCGTCGGCCAGGGTGTCGACCCCTATCTTGACCGCGTTCAGGCGCTGTCCCAGGTCGTCGTGCAGATCCCTGGAGAGGTGCTTTCTCTCGTCTTCCTGGGCGCTCAAAAGCCGGTGCGAAAGTGCCCGGACCTTCTTCTCCGCCTCCTTTCTCACCGTGACGTCACGGGCCACCGCAAGCTTCGTGGGGCGATCGATCCCCGGCATCCTGATGGCGAGTTCGATGACCGAGTACCAGCGCTCGGTCCGCTCGTTGAAGAACTCCTTGCAGACCGGCTTCCCGGTGGCGAACACCTCGTCCGTGGAGCAGTCGGAGCAGCGCTCGGAAAGACCGCGACACACCGCATAGCACATCTCGTTGGCGATGTCCCCGGTGATCCCTTCCAGCATCTTCCTGTTGGCGTAGACGATCCTGAATTCGTCGGTCACCACGTAGACCCGGTCCTCCATGGCGTCCAGAAGCATGTGCAGCGTGGCTTGGGAGGCGTGCATGGCCTGTCCCAGGAGCTTGCAGTCGGTGTGGTCCAGGAAGGTGCCGAGGATCGCCGGCCTGCCGTCCACCTCGATGCGCCGCGCCTCCACCTCCAGCCAGAAGGTCGTGCCGTCGAGCCTTGTGCAGGGCTGCCCCCAGGAGGTGTGCTGCAAGCCGCCGGTCAGGACCGTCTCGTTCACCGAGCGGAACAGCTCGACGCTCTGCCGGTCCGGATAGACGTCCTGGTACATGTCCCTGCCGATCAGGGGAGCGCTGGACGGGTGGCCGAAGATCGCGGCGAAGCGGTGGTTCAGGAAGATGGCAAGGCCGTCCTGGATCACGTAGATGCCGTTGGAGAGGCTCCCCACGATACTGGCGAACAGGTTCAATTCGGTACTTGCCTTGGTCTGCGCCGATTCCGGATTTTTGCGGTCCGAGGTCACTTTCGCTCCCGAGTCTCCAGGATTTGACCGGAGCGCCGGCCAGGAGAGCTGGTTTTTTTCTGCTTGCTGCGGGGTATTTCACCCTGCAGGGTGAGATCACCCAGCCGGTGGAAGGCCGCTTTAAGAGGAACCCCCCAGCTCCACCCGGGGGGCTTCCCGGGTTCTGGGTAGTTCTCCTCAGTCGGGGAAACGCCTCCGCCGGCCAGGATAGCTTCCTGCCACATTCCGTCAAAACCGTGATAAAACGGGCACCTGGCTCGACGGCTGGCGGCATGATAGCATAATATCCATAGAATTGAATACAAATATACATCCCTACCCCCAAAAAGGTCCTTCTTGGTCCTGGTCTTGCTAAACCGTTGGCAGGCTCTCGTGCAGGATTCGGCGGCGTACCCCAATGCGCCTGTCGGCAACAGCGGAAAAACGCAAACGGCATCGGCGGGGAAAAGTTCCCGTCGAGGATGGAAGCAACTTCAAACAAAGGAGACTGACTTCATGAAAAAGCAGAAAGTCAAGCCCGGCCTACTGGCAGCAGTGAGTGCTGCCGGTCTGGTCCTGGCTGCCGGCGCTTCATTCGCCGCGCACCCACCAGTCACCCTCTACACCTTCGAGGAGATCGGCATGCAGATGGCCGGCGGCCAGAAGGTGCCGGTCCAGGTAGACGCAAGCGGCAAGGGTATGCCCTACAGCCCGAAGCAGACCTGCGGCACTACCGGGTGCCACGTCGCCAAGAACGGCGTGTCCCTGACCTACGACCACATCTCGGATCACTCCTTCCACTCTTCCCAGGGGCGCAACGAGTACCCCGACACCGCCAACGGGAAGTTCGACCCCACCAAGAACAAGCCATGGACCCAGTCGACCGCCATGGTCGGCAAGTGGTGAAGCCCCTCTCTTCGCCAGGTGGCGAACTACATGAAGGACAGCAGCGGCGAGTACATCAATTACGGCCCCTTTGCCATGAATGCGGACGGAACCCCTACCGAGGCGACCGTCGGCAGTCTGGCGACCATGCTCATGGGATCCTCGAGCTTCAGCACTACTGCGGGACTTAACCCGCTCCTCACCAAGGTCGACTACTCCGCCTGGGACCTGTCGCAGGCCTGCGGCTCCTGCCATGCAGGGGGCGGTTTCGTCGAAAAGGACCGCAACGGCAAGCGTTTCAGCATGATGAGCCCTTTCGTGGACGGGGTCACCCCGTACACCATGACCATCTTCGAGCGCTTCGACCCGATGACTGGCATGCCGGAGCACACCGTCGAACCCGCCCCCTGGTCCTACCCGATCTGGAACGGTTCCACCCCGGTGACGGCTCCCGGCGGCTGGGGTCAGCCGATGGAAATGACCATGCCGGACGGCTCCAAGATGCCGGTGGTGGCAGGCCAGGTGATGATGCCCAACGTGAAGGAAATGGACTGCCTCATGTGCCATTTCGAAGGGTACAGCAACCTGATGTCCTCGGTCATGGCCTACAGCGGCGCGCATAACGCCACCCCTTCCTTCGGCGCCGGGTTCATGAACATGTTCACCCAGGCCTACGACTTCGCCACCGGTCTCCTGCAAAAGGATGCAAGCGGCGTGGTCTCGCTGTCGAGCCTCGGCATGTCCAAGATGAACTACGACCCGCCCAGCCAGAACTGCCGCAACTGCCACATGCCGTCCGATCTCAAGGACCTGCCGGACATGATGCGCGACTTCCTCTCCTCGGCGCCTATGATCTACACCGGCAAGTTCACCCAGTCCTTCACCGGCCTGGCCATGCCCGCCTTCGACTTCAACGCGCCGATGAGCATGGACGGCTTGAACGCGTTCACCTGGGACTTCCAGGGCCCCTACGCCGCCTCCCCCACCCTGTACATGACCATGACGGGCATCGGGAGCACTACCCAGGGCTTCAGGACGACCATCCCCGCCGGCTGGCCCTCAGCCATGGGGAGGACCGAGTTCAACCAGGTCGCCTTCGACAACTTCTCCACGGCGATGCCGGGGATGAAGCAGTACTTCATGGGCGGCGGCAACCCTGCCGGCAGCGGCCCGATCTACTACCAGGCCACCCTGTCGGACGGCATGCACCAGGACCAGAACGTCCTTAAGAAGAGCACGGTTCCCTTCCCGCGCGCCGAGTGGTTCAAGCGCGGCGATCTCTGGGCTCCGGGCTACGACGTGCACCTGTCGCTTGACTGCGCCGGCTGCCACATGGACACCGCCACCACCAAGGTCGATACCGTTGACGCCGAAGGCAAGATCGTCTTCGACGGCAAGAGCTCCTGCGACCCGGGTCGCGGCTACGATTCGGCCGGCGGGGTCGAGGCGAATCCCGCTTACAAGGGGACCGTCAACAGCCAGAACACCGTCAAGACCTGCGAAGGGTGCCATATTTCCGGCAAGAACAAGGACGGCATCGCCATCACCACCTTCGGCGCGCCGAACCCGAACACCTCGCATCAGAACAGCGGCCTTTTGGCCAGCGTGACCAACGCGGTCCGTCTCAACGCGACCAGCGGCGCCGAGGAGAACTTCACCGGCAGCCACCTCGACGTGGTTGACTGCACCGTCTGTCACCTGAGCCGCGAGCAGATGGTGGTGCGTCTGCTCGACTGCACCTCCGGCAACCGCTACCCGAACATGCTCGGCTTCAAGAAGGAGCGCGGCATGATGGGGATGTTCAGCGATCCCATGGGCCAGGGCGCACCGATGGGCAACAACCTTGAGTCCTGGATGCCGCTCTACACCTGGCAAAAGGGGGGCAACGACTTCAAGACCACCGCAAGCGGGGCGGTCAACCCCGACTGGCGCCGCAAGATCTACGCGGTCAACCTGATCACCGCGGCCATCTGGAACAACGTGGACGGCGAGGTCGACGCCAATGGCGACGGCGTCCCCGGTCGCGAGCCGAGCATTCACGCCGGCACGCCGGAAGTCTCCCCCAGCACCAATTACGACCCCTGGATCTCCCGCGACATGAAGGCCGGCATGAACTACGGCCCCTCCGGCTTCGCACCGATCCCGGTAGGCTTCGGCGGCGACATGACGGCAACCGGCTTCGCCAGCGCCTTTGACGCGAGCGGCGCCTTCACCGGCCAGTGGAAATACGTAGGTGTCTACGGCGGCAACGCCATGTTCTCCACACCAGAAGAGATAACCGCCTACAAGGAACACCGGAACACCATCGCACCGGCCGTCGACGGCAAATCCTGGAGCGGCACCCAGCTGGCCTTCGTTGCCGGCCCCTACAAGCTGACCCACGGCATCCGCTCGACCAGCCAGTTCGTACTCGGCAAGAAGACGGAAACCGGCTTCGGCTGCGCCGACTGCCATGCCGCAGCCGGCACGGCAAAGGCGCCGCTGTTCGACGGCACCATCAACATGGTCGGTACCGCCATCAACGCACGGAAAGCGATCGCAAACGGCCAGGTCTTCATGCAGGCCCCGGCCGAACTGATGGAGATCGTCGGTGCGGCGCATGACATCGAGACCGCAGCCGAAGTAGCCACCAAGGCGGGCGGCGCAGCAGAGGTCAAGTACGAGGAACTCGGCACCTGGGCAGGCGGCGTCTTTACCCCAGATCCCCTCGGGGAGTTCAAGCGGGTAACCGAACTGGACCGCAACGAGGCCCTCTACCCGAACGTCTCCGGCGTCAGCTATACCGACGTCAATGGCAACACGTACGCCGACCGCAACGCCTGGAAGGCGTACCTGACCGGCATCACCCAGGCGCAAACCGGCGTAGGTGTTGACCCGGTAGCCGCCATCGACAGCATCACCGACGAGAACGCCACCAAGGCCGGCAACCAGGCGTACACCAACAAGGCGTACACCAACAACCTGGTCGCCGATGCCGCGGCCAATAACAACGGCATCTTCTCCTACAACTGGAAGTTCGATGACGGCTCCGCCGCCATCGCCGGCCCTACCGTTTCCAAGACCTTCACCAAAGCCGGAGTATGGGCAGTAACTCTGGAAGTGAGCGACGAGGAAGGGAAGATCGCCCGCTCCAGCCAGACCGTGGAAGTGGCGGCCGCCCCGGCCGGGACGGTTGTCACCGACCTCGACGAGGTGGCCGGCGTAACCTCCGTCGAATTCACCAACATGCCGACCCACACCAGGATCTACGTTGTCTGGGGTGACGGCAAGGCCGAGTGGATAACCGGCGGGAGCGACATCACCGCTCCGCACAAGTACGCACGCTATTCCAAGTACGACAAGGGACTCTTCTACGAGTACCTGCTGACCGTGTACGTCTACGACGGCGGCGTCAAGAAGGAAACCAAGCAGGTGAAGATCCAGGTTTCCAAGTAGGACCCGACTGAAAACTGAAGTGTCATGACATGCGATGCCCGGGGAGAGATCCCCGGGCATTTTTTAAAATGTTACCCGGCGTGCTCCCTTTGTACTTGTCCAACGCTATTTTCTTGTCGGCCATGACGGCTGCATCTACATTGAATTCAACGCTAGTCCAGGCTGCCACTGTATTTTCCTTGGAAGATGAGAAGGTTTTGGGATTGAAGAAGTCATTCTGATCCCCCTTTTATGATTATTGCCATCAGTTTATCTTGATGTAGTATGAAATAAGGTATATAAGAATACTAGTTTTTGCATGGTTTCCTGATATCTGAGCTAGTTGATAGCAAAGAAGTAACTCGAATGACAATACCTGTCAGCGAGGACCCATTATCAATTCGGAGGAAAAATGCCAATGTATTGCCACCGTCTACCAAAGTCTCTTTTCGCCATCTGCGTGTGCGCCCTATTACTGTCGGGGTGCGCGGGGAACAAGACTGTCCTCATGCCGGCCGCCACTCCGGCCGCCACTCCGGCAACAACGCCGGCAGCAACGCCGGCAGCAACGCCGGCAGCAACGCCGACCCCGTCCGGTTTGACGGAACAGGAGCTTCAGGAGGTGGTCGCCAGGGTGAACGGCAGGGAAATCACCCGGGGCGAGTTCGAGCGGAGCAAGAAAATCCTGCAGGCGGGCCAGCCCGGCATGAAGATCCCCCTTTACCTGCAGAAGGATTTCGACAAGCAGGCCCTGGACCAGTTGGTCAATTCGGAACTGCTGTACCAGGCAGGGCAGAAGCTTGAGGTGACGGACCTGGAAAAGAACGCCGAGGCCAAGCTGGCGCTGATCAAGTCCGGGTTTGCCGACGAAAAGGCCTATGCCAGGGAGCTGGAGTACATCAGCATGACTGAAAGCATGCTGCTCGATTACTCGCGGCGCGACCTGGTGATAGCCAATTTCGTCGATACCAGGCTCGCCGCCGATCTGAAGGTGAGTGACGAGGAAATCCGGAAGTTTTATGACGAGAACCCCGAGAAGTTCCTTCAGCAGGAGCAGGTCAGGGTGAGCCACATACTGATCGGTGTCGACGCCAAGGCGGGCGCCGATGAGAAGAAAAACGCCCGCGAGAAGGCGGAAAGGCTGCAAAAGGAACTGGCGGGAGGCGCCGAATTCGCCGTGCTTGCCAAAGAGCACTCAACCTGCCCAAGCGCCAAGGAGGGGGGCGATTTAGGCTACTTCGGCAAGGGGAAGATGGTTCCCCCCTTCGAGCAGGCCGCATTCGCCTTGCACCCCGCGCAGATAAGCTCCGTGGTGGAGACCGGGTTTGGCTACCACATCCTGAAGCAGACGGGGCGGCTGGAGGCCGAGGTGGTCCCTCTTGACCTGGCGGCTCAGAAGATCGAGGCCTTCCTGATGGCCCGGAAAGTCAGCCAGGCGACGGCCGCCTTCGTGGGTGAGGCCAGGCAGGATGCAAAGATAGAGCTGTTGTTGAAATAAGCGTTTCGGCGGCCAAAGCTTAACCGGGGGGCGGTTCCATTCAGCGGAACCGCCCCCCGTCTTGTTGTTTCGCCTGCTGCGACCCGGCTCTTACAGCCCTGCCTGGTTCTGATTGGTGTGGCAGTTTACCGAGATGCCGCCGCTGCAGTTTTGTACCGGCTGATAAACGGACGCGCCGCCGGGAGCGGCGAAAGTCGAGACCATGCCCCGCGGTTCAGGCCGTTGCCGCAGGCCCTGCTCCGGCAGGTAGATGATCTTCGGGCTGTCCGGGGCCAGCGCTACCGCCGTGACCAGGCAGGCTAGGGCCAGAACCATCAAGACTCTGCATTGAACGCTTAATTCTTTCATTCATGAATACCTTTAAAACCGGCATGGCCTGTCTCGTTTCTTGAAGTGGCCTGCAAGCTCTTCTTGATTCCCGCTACTCAACCCACGCTGTACTGCCCAAGCACCTCTGAAGCTTCAGGGCCGGCGCCTTCCTCCGTCTCATCCTCCTTGCCGTACTCCCCCAGCCCGAATTTCTTCATCCGGTAGCGCAGCGTGTCCCGGCTGGTCTTCAGGTACTTGGCCGCCTTGGTCTGGTTCCCCGCCGACTTCTTGAGGGCAAGCTGGATGATCAGTTTTTCCAGCTCCTCCAGGGAAATCCCCTCGGGAGGGAGCAGGATATGCTCCGTCGCGAAATCGGTCGAGGCGCTGACGGTGAGTGGTTGGCTCCCCTTCCTGTCCGCCTGGGTGATCTCCGCGTTCAGGTGCTGGGAGCCCAGGGTCTTTTCCTGTTCCAGCATCATGAGCCGCTCTATGGAGTTGCGCAACTCGCGCACGTTGCCGGGCCAGTCGTACCCCATCAGGTACTCGAGCGCCTCGGGGGAGGTGTCCTCGACGTTTCTGCCGTACTCGTCGTTCAGGGTCTTGATGAAATACTGGATCAGGGAAGGGATATCCTCCTTGCGCTCCCGCAAGGGGGGGAGGGCGATGTTCATGACGTTGAGACGGAAAAAGAGGTCCGAGCGGAACTTCCCTTCCTTGACCATCTTGGGGAGGTTCTGGTGAGTCGCCGTGATGATCCTCACGTTGGACTCCACGTCATCCTGCCCCCCAAGACGCCGGAAACGCTTGCTCTCGATCACCTTCAGGATCTTCGCCTGCATCAGAAAAGGCATGTCCCCTATCTCGTCCAGGAATACCGATCCCCCCTCCGCCATCTCGAAGACCCCCTTGTGGCGCTTGGAGGCGTCGGTGTAGGCCCCCTTCTCGTGGCCGAAGAGTTCGTTTTCCAGCAGGTTCTCGGGAATGGCCGCGCAGTTCACCTCGATGAACGGGGCCTCGGCGCGTGCGCTGTGCATATGGAGCGCGCGTGCCACCAGTTCCTTGCCCGTGCCGCTTTCCCCCGTGACCAGCACCGTCTTCGCGTCCGCGTCGGCGCAGATCTTGATCATTTTGAAGACCTCGATCATCTTCTGGCTGTTGCCCACCAGCTTGTCCTGCTCCGATTTCTTGCGCAGTTCCCCCCGAAAGAAGTCCACTTCCTTCTTGAGCTGCTTTTTCTCGAAAGCCTTGTTGACCACGTGCTTGACGGCGTCCAGATTGAACGGCTTGCCGAAATAATCCTCCGCCCCCTCCTGCAACGCCAGCACGGCGGAATCGGCATGGGCGTAGGCGGTGATCATCACGACGTAGACATCCTCGTTGGCTGCCTTGAAACGCTTGAGCAGTTCCAGGCCGTTCACGTCGGGAAGGCAGACGTCGAGCAGGACCAGCTTTGGGCGGAACTCCTCGAACTTCCGGATCGCCTCGTTACCCGAGGCGGCGGTCTCAACCTCATAACCCTCTTTCTTCAGCATGGTTGCGAGGGACCAGGAGATCAGCTTCTCATCGTCTACTACCAATATGCGGTTCGTGTTGGTCATGGTATCCCTTGATCGCTCCGCCAACTGTTTTGGGAATTATCTATACTACGCATTTACCCGTAAGGATAGGGAGTTTTCACTCGCTACAGAGGATTACATTCCCCGCTAAATAACGCGGGTTGGGTCATTTGGCGCAGCCGGTGGGTGAAATGACGCCTCCGGGGCGTCCTTTTCATCTCCCCGCCCTCTGCAAATAAATGCATCAGGATCTGATCCCTTGCGCCTTTCCATCGTTTCCCGCGCCCGCTGAATGCCTGCGAATCAAGGCAGGTGAGGAACTAGCGGCTGAGGCCTTGCGGCAAATCAGCCGGAGCCGGAGGTAGCATCTTATAGATCGTATTAAATGCATAGCATGATGCGTGCCCGTTCCCGCTAAACTCTTTCTCGGGGGGGATCGCGAAGAGATGGCAAGATCTTTGCTGTGACCACTACTAATTTAAGCTGTTCGAAGGGGGGGCGATGAGGAAAATGGATGTTTTCAGGTGGGGAGTTCTTCTGGTTATGGTGCTGACGACGCCTGCTTTTTCTTTTGACGGTGTCGATATACCGGAGGTACGCCGTCTGGCCGAAATGGGGAACCCTGATGCGCAATCGAAGCTTGGGGTGCTCAATGCCTCGGGAGTCGGGATGGAGGTGAACAAGAAGGAGGCGGTCAAATGGTACGGCAAGGCCGCCGGGCAGGGGTATCCGCTTGGCCAGTGGAACCTCGCCTTCATGTACCTGCGCGGCGAAGGGGGGCTGCAGGAGGATTACGCAAAGGCGCGGGAGCTTTTCCAGCAGGCGGCGGACCAGGGTTTCGCCCCTGCCCAGTACGACCTGGGTATGATGTACTATCACGGAGTGGCTGTGGAGTCGAACCGGGACGAGGCTGAAAAATGGTTCCGCAGGGCGGCCGGCCAGGGTTATCGCGAGGCGAAGAAGAAGCTGGCCGAGCTGAATAAGTAATAAAATTTGCCTTCTTCGAGCGATTTTTCTTGATTACCGCCTCAAATGAAAGTAACTAAGTTAAACTAGAACGGTGTCTCATCCCGCTATGCAGACTGGGAGGGGACCTGGCTCATGTGAATGAAGCGAATGGGAACCACTGGAGAAGTCTATGTCAAAATGCAGCATCGATCAGGGGCGGACGCTCCCCCCGGTCCCTTCGGAAGGACTTTTCTCTCCGGCGGGGGTGGAGGGGGACGCCGCGGAGAGCCGGCAGTACCTGGCGACCATCCTTGCGACCGCCCAGGTGGGGATCCTGGTGATCGACGCCGAAAGCCACGTCATCGTCGAGGCGAACCCCAAGGCGGTCGAGGTGATCGGCGCCCCCCGGGAGGAGATTATCGGCTCCGTGTGCCACCGGTTCATCTGCGCGGCGGAGATCGGGCATTGCCCCATAACCGATCTGGGGCAGTGCATCGACTGCGGCGAGCGCGAGCTGATCAGCGCCAAGGGGGAGTACGTCACGGTGGTGAAGACCGTGGCGAGCATCATGCTCGGCGGGCGGCCGCACCTGGTGGAGACCTTCCTGGACATATCCGACCGCAAGGAGGCGGAAAATGCGCTCAAACGGAGCGAGGAGCGCTACCGCGACCTCCTGGAAAACGCCAACGACCTGATCCAGAGCGTGGACCACAAAGGTTCCTTCGTCTATGTGAACCGCGCCTGGAAGGAGACCCTGGGCTACACCGATCAGGAGATCGCCTGCATGACGGTGTTCGACATCATTGCCCCCGCCTGCCGCGACCACTGCACTCAGCTCTTCCAGCAGATCATGAAGGGTGCTTCCATCCCGCGGGTGGAGGCGCAGTTTCTGGCAAAGGACGGCCGGACCATCGTGCTGGACGGGAGCGTCAACTGCAGCTTCGTCGACGGCAAGCCGGTGCTCACCCGCGCCATCTTCAGGGACATGACCGAGCGAAACCGGATCGAAAAGGAACTGCTGCAAAGCGAGGAGCGCTACCGCCAGCTGGTCGAGCACGCGCCGGAGGCGATCATGGTGCAAAGCGGCGGCCATTTCCTGTACGCCAACAACGAGACCGCCCGCCTCTTCGGCGCCGAAAGCGCGGAGCTGCTGGTGGGAATGCCGATCCTCCCGATCATACACCCCGATTACCGCGATCTGGTCATGGGTAGGGTCCGCGAGCTGGAGGGGTCCAACACGGTCGCCCCCCGCATGGAGATGAAGGTGATGCGCCTGGACGGCAGCGTCATCGACGTGGAATCGGTGGCGACCAGCATCTCCTTCGGGGGGAAGCCCGCCATCCAGGTCGTGGTGCGCGATATCACCGCGCGCAAGCAGTTGGAGACGGAGCGCGAGCAATGGCAGCGCAAGCTGGAGATCAAGGTGGAGGAGAAGACCCGGCACCTCAAGGAGGCGCAGGCGAAACTGATCCAGTCGGAAAAGATGGCGACACTGGGCGAGGTGGTTTCCGGTGCCTCGCATGAGCTAAACAATCCCCTGGCCGGTATCCTGAGCGCCATTCAGTTGCTGCGCGGCAACACCCTGACCCAGCCGATCGTGCCGGCGCTCATGGACGGCATCGACGTGCTCGAGAGCATCGAGAGCGCCGCCGTCCGCTGCCAGTCCATAGTGGAGGACCTGATCCGCTTTTCCACCCAGGCCAGGTGCAACTTCGCGCAGATGGACGTGAACGAGCTGCTTCGGGACAGCATCGAGGTGATGGGGGAGGTGTTTTCCCGGGCCGGTATTCGGGTTGAATGGCGCATGGACCCGGAGCTTCCCGCCATCGAGGGGGACTTGATCAAGCTTTTGGAGGTTTTCACCAACATCCTGCAGAACTCCAAGAACGCGCTCCAGGACCAGGGGCTCTTGGAAATCACCACGCGGCACGTGAAGAAGTACGGCGAGGCGCAGCAGGTAGTCGTCTGCATCCGGGATACCGGGTGCGGCATCCCGCCGCAGAACCTGGGCAAGATCTTCGACCCGTTCTTCACCACCAAGCCGGTGGGTCAAGGGCCGGGGCTGGGGCTTACGGTGAGCTACGGTATCATCAAGCGGCATGGCGGGGACATCGACGTCTGCAGCAAGGTCGGGAAGGGGACCGAGGTCACCGTCACACTCCCGGTACGTCAGCGGGAGAGCCGGCGGCCGGATACCGTCTGACCCGATGTCCCCCTGAAGTTTTGGCGCTAATTAGGATTTAGTTTGACTTTTCCCCCCGGTTCTGATTAAACCTCTAGTCGCAGGCAAGGTAGCGATCGAGGTCGGGCAAGGGGATTGCGGATGCGATAGACACGAAGAGCGTTCGCGACGGACGCGCCGAAATGGAGGATAAACGATAATACTAAACCATCCGCGAGGATGGGGCGGAAAGCCTATTGGGTCTCCAGCAGACAGCCGGGTTGCCGAAATATCTGACGATAGATAACGGCGACCCTTTTTTTTGTTTTGAATTCTAATGATATCTGGTTAACTTGACGACGGCTGGTTGACGCGTCCAGGCAAGGAGTATCCCCACATGCACGACACGGCTGGCGTGGAAGAAAGAAGCTTGAAACTGTGCGCAGGTTCCACCCGCCAGCACATGACCGAATTGCGGCAGGACGAGGACCGCCTCGACATGCTCAAGGCCGCCATCGACTGCCTCCCGATCGGCACCGGCATAACCATCAGCGACGTCCGCGGCAAGATCATCTATGTCAACACCGTCGAGTCGGAGATGCACGGTTACGCCCCGGGCGAGCTCCTCGGCAAGGACGCGCGCATACTCGCCCCCGAGCTTCCCGATACCCCCTTTACCCGCTTGAATCATGCCACTATCGGTCTTTGGAAGCGCGAGTGCCTGAACGTCCGCAAGGACGGCCTGGAGTTCCCGGTGCAGCTGAGCTCCATGCCGATCCGCAACGCCAAGGGGCGCTGCCTTGGCGTCGTCACGGCGTGCGAGGACATCACCCAGCGCAAGGATAGCGAAAAGCAGATCGAGCACCTGGTATATTACGACACCATAACCCATCTGCCCAACCGCGCCCTGCTCATGGATCGCCTGCATCAGGCGCTGGCTCTGGCGCAGCGCGAAAAGCGGGAACTGGCGCTGCTCTTTCTCGATCTGGATAACTTCAAGGACCTGAACAACACAAAAGGGCACGAGGCCGGCGACAAGTTCCTGCGGGAGGTGGCGGGACGTCTGGGTAGTTGCGTGTGCGAGTCAAACACCCTCGCCAGGCTTGGCGGAGATGAATTCGTCATCGTGCTCAACTCGAATTCCCAGGAGGAAGGGGCTGCGGCGACCGCGGCGCGGGTGCACGCGCTTTTCGCGGAACCGTTCCTGATAGACGGCCAGGAGTACTACGGCAGCACCAGCATCGGCATCGCCCTGTATCCCGAGGACGGCACCGAGGTGGAGGGTCTTTTCCGGTGCGCCGATGCCGCTTTGTACCAGGCAAAGAGCGAGGGGAAGGGCGGGTACCAGTTCTTTTCCCAGGAGATGAACGATAGGAACATGCGCCGGGTGGCGCTGGAAAACAGCATGCGCCAGGGGTTGGCGCGGGGAGAGTTTTTCCTGCACTACCAGCCGCAGTGGGACCTGAAGACCTCCAGGCTGTCCGGCGCGGAGGTGCTTTTGCGCTGGGAAAGCGCGGAATTCGGAACGGTCGGGCCGGACGAGTTCATACCGATCGCCGAGTCGTCCGGACTCATCTTCGAACTGGGAGAGATGGTCCTGCGCGAGGCCTGCCTGCAGGCGGCAGGCTGGGGGGAGAATTGCCGCGATCTCAAGGTGGCGGTGAACATCTCCGGCCGGCAGTTCAGGCAGCCGGATTTCCTGCAGAGCGTGGCGCGTATCATAGCGGAGACCGGTGTCCGGCCGTCTTCCCTGGAGCTGGAATTCACCGAGAGCGTCATAATGGAGAGGGCCGAAAAGAACATCGACGCACTGCAGGCGCTGAAGAGGATGGGGATCAGGCTCAGCATAGATGACTTCGGGACCGGCTATTCATCCCTCAACTACCTGAAGCACTTCCCGATTGATGCCATCAAGATCGACCGCTCCTTCATCGCGGAGCTTTTGGGCAACAACGACGACGCGGCCATAGCCGAAGCGATCATCTCCATGGCCCACAGCCTGAAGTTGAAGGTGATAGCGGAAGGGGTGGAGAACGGCGCGCAGTTGCGCTTTCTCACTGAAAAAAAATGCGATGAGGCGCAGGGTTTTTTTCTTGCGGTTCCCATGCCGGAGCCTGAATTCGCCCGCTATGTGCAGCGGTGCGCCGGTATGCCCCGGGCGCCTTGGGCGTAGAGTCGGGTTAAGATTAAGATTAAGATTAAGATTAAGATTAAGATTAAGATTAAGATTAAGATTGCCATCTTTCCAACGCTCCAGCGTTGGAATGCATCCCGGGACACTCCAGCGTCCGGCTGGCCGATGCTGCAAGATGCTGGAGCGATATTCCCGCTTCGAAGCATGGGAACGATATGAGGCATGAAATTCATATGGACAGCACCCTCCAACGCTGCACCTGGTCAGGCAACGACCCTCTGTACCGGTCCTATCATGACGCGGAATGGGGGGTGCCGGTGCACGACGACCGCCTGCTCTTCGAGTTCCTCACCCTTGAGGGGGCGCAGGCGGGCCTTTCCTGGATCACCATCCTGAGAAAACGCGAAGGGTACCGGCGCGCCTTTGCCGGACTTGACCCCGAAATAGTCGCGAATTTCAGCGAGTCGCAGCTCTTGCAGTTGATGCTTGACCCAGGGATCGTGCGAAATCGCCTGAAGATCGCCTCAACAGTAGGAAATGCCCGGGCCTTTCTAGCGCTCCAGGAGCAGTTCGGCTCCTTCGACGCGTATCTCTGGCGTTTTGTCGATGGCTTGCCGCTGCAAAACGCCTGGCGCAGCCATGGCGAAGTCCCCGCCTCGACCGCCCTGTCCGATGCGCTGAGCCGCGACCTGAAACGGCGCGGCTTCCGCTTCGTAGGGAGCACCATCTGTTACGCCTTCATGCAGGCGGTCGGGATGGTGAACGACCATACCGTCGACTGTTTCCGCTGGGCCGAACTTTCATGAATACCACTCCTCTCGATATTTCCCCCTGCTGTTCCACTAGACGGAATCTCCGATACGAATTGCGTCAAAGATAGATTTCGGGTAATTTGAATTAACGCAGTTCCGCCGGATCTGTCGGCATCGTTTATGACGAGCGGCGTATGGACCATTGCGCCAACCCTGGACAGGTCATTGCCGTATCAATGTCAGCAGCCAAAAGCGCAAGAACAGAATAGGGATGCGCCTTTCGCAGTAGCGGCAAAGCTGCCATGCGATCCCGATCAAGAGGAGGACATATGTTTCGTCGCACGAAGATCGTCGCCACTGTAGGGCCCGCCTGCGATTCCGAAGAAAAACTCACCGCCTTGGTGCAGGCCGGAGTAGATGTTTTCCGCCTCAACTTTTCCCACGGCGACCACGCCGCGAAAGCCGCCGTGATCCGGATCATCAGGGAGTTTTCGCTGGAGCACGATCATGCCGTCGCCATCCTGGGAGACCTGCAGGGGCCAAAGATTCGCACCGGCTTCATGCAAGGGGGATCGATGCTGCTGACCGCCGGGTCCCAGGTGACCGTCACGACGAGGGACCTGCTGGGGCAGGGGGACCTGATCCCGACCATCTACCGCGGGCTTCCCGGCGATGTTCAGCCGGGAGACCGGATCTTGCTGGACGATGGCCTGATGGAGCTGAAGGTACTTCATGTCGAGGGGGATGACGTGCGCTGTCTCGTGGCGAGCGGCGGTCTGCTCAAGGACCGCAAGGGGATCAACCTTCCCGGCGCCAAGGTTTCCGCCCCCGCCCTCACCGAAAAGGACCGGGAGGACCTGCAGTTCTGCATGAAGGAGCAGCTCGACTACGTTGCCCTCTCCTTCGTCCGTGAGGCTTCGGACGTGCTGGAACTGAAGGAAATATTGAAAAGCAACAATTCCAGGCTGAGGGTGATAGCCAAGATCGAGAAGCCGGAGGCGGTAACCAACTTCGCAGCCATCCTCCATGCCTCCGACGGAATCATGGTGGCGCGGGGGGATTTGGGGGTGGAGATCAACCCCGAGAAGGTCCCCCTGATCCAGAAACGCATCATCCGCAGTTGCAATGAGGCTGGAAAGCCGGTGATAACGGCCACCCAGATGCTGGAGAGCATGGTCAACAACCCCCGCCCGACGCGCGCCGAGACCTCGGACGTGGCGAACGCCATTTTGGACGGAACCGACGCCATCATGCTCTCTGCTGAGACCGCCTCGGGGAAATATCCCGTCGAAGCCGTTTCCATGATGGTGCAGGTGGCGCACGACGTGGAGGGAGACCCGTTGTTGAAGGCGCAGGTTTTTCACCCACAGGCCGACCAGGAAGGAGTGCCGAACCTGGCGGAAGTAATAGGCCTTGCCGCCTGCAGGGCGGCGGAAAACATGAACGCCGCGGCGATACTTGCCTTCACCCAGACCGGGAGCACCGCGGCGCTGGTATCGAAGTACCGCCCCACGCTCCCCATACTGGCCGTCACCCCTTCGGAGCAGGTGCGCCGCACGCTGGCACTCTATGCGGGTGTCCACTCCCTCAGGGTAGATATCGAGGGTGACACGGAGTCGCAGATCCTGTCGGTCGAGGAGGCGGTCATTGCCACGAAATGGCTCAAAAAGGGCGATCTGGTGGTGATCACCATGGGGAGTCCGCTCTCCTCGCCGGGAACCACCAATCTCATGAAGGTGCACAGGCTGGAAACGCGCTGATGGGGAATGGATAAAATGCAAAACCAGAAGGGACGGCGCCACCAGCCGTCCCTTTTCTAATGCGATTCATTTGCCCGCAGCACCGTCAGTCCAGATTCCCGCTTGACTGTATCCGTAATTGCGGATATATTCCTCCGCATGGAAAACATCGCGCTCATATTTCAGTCCCTGGATGACGAAACCCGCTTGCGCATCGTTGCTCTTCTTCTTGAGGACGATGAGCTTTGCGTCTGCGATCTTGTCACCGTTTTGCAGCTGCCGCAATCTACCGTGTCGAGGCAGTTGTCTCTGCTTAAGAGCGCGGGTTGGCTCAAGGACCGCCGCGACGGGGTCTGGATCCACTATTCCATCAACAGGTCGCTTGCACCAATCCAGCAGTTTATCATTCCGGTGCTGCGCAATTTTCTTCCCGTGACCGAAGCCGCCGGCAGGGACCTGCAGAGGCTTAAAAGCCTGAAAAACGAGGGTTGCTGCGCCTGAAGCAGGCAACCGCCGCATCAAGTTTATCCAGTATATTGGATCTATGGGGAATGACATGAAAAAAAGGGTGCTGTTTCTCTGCACGCACAACTCCTGCCGGTCCCAGATGGCCGAAGGGATCGTTAACGCCGATCTTGGCGAGCGCTTCCAGGCCTTTTCCGCCGGGACCGTGGCAACCGTTGTTAATCCGCTTGCCGTACAGGTGCTGGCTGAAATAGGGATCGACATTTCCGGGCATCACTCGAAGACCCTGGACCTCTTCGCGGATCAAAGCTTCGATTACGTGATCACCCTGTGCGGTTCGGCAAACGAGCAGTGTCCGCTTTTTTTCGCTGGTGTGGAGCGGGTCCACCTAGGGTTCGACGATCCCTCGCAGGTGAGCGGAACACCAGAGGCGATATTGAAGGAATTCAGGCGGGCGCGGGACGAGATCAGGGCCCGGGTCGTCGCATATCTTACTGAAGACGCCGGCGAAACCGCCGACTTTTCGCCAAAGGTGGAGCCATGAAGACGCGGCAGTTCAAAAAAATCACGGTGGCGCAGCCCAAAGCCCCTGCCGGATGCGTGCCGGGCGCAGGTTCTGATCCCGACGCGCCTCCCTGCTGAGGCCCACGTACCTCCGCCGGCGGCGGAGAAATCACGGACAAGGTCCCCGGCTTTTTAAGCTGGTACCCCGCAGGTACCGGCCGGGTGCCGCAGTTAAGCTGCACCCTTACGGTTGCCGATCATCTGGGGGGCTGGAAGGCCCGCTGGGGCATCAACCGGATGAGTTTTCTGGTGCCGGCCGGTCTTTACGCCATCGGAGAGCCGAGCGCCGAGGCGCCGGTCGTGGTGACCGCCAACTACAAGATGAGCTTCGACCTGGTACGCCGGGCGCTTGGCGGGCGAAACGTCTGGCTACTTGTGCTGGAAACCTTCGGGATCAATGTCTGGTGCGCTGCGGGGAAGGGGACCTTTGGTACCGAGGAATTGGTCGACCGCGTCGCGAAGTCGGGGCTCTCGGGCGTGGTGGCGCACAGGCGGCTCATCCTCCCGATTCTCGGGGCACCCGGAGTTTCCGCGCATCAGGTGAAGAAGCGCTCCGGCTTCGAGGTCGCCTATGCGACCATCCGTGCCTCCGATCTCCCCGAATATCTGGATAACGGCGAGCGGACCACGCCCGCCATGCGGCAGTTGAGCTTCAACTGGTACGAGCGCCTGGTCTTGGTCCCGGTGGAGATGGTCCTGGTGCTCAAATCCGTGGCCCTGACAGGAGGGGCTCTCTATCTGGCTGCAACGCTTTTGGCCGGAGCCGAAGCTGCAGCGACTGCGCTCGTGGCGTACCTGGGCGCGGTTTTTACCGGCGTCGCGGCGGCGCCGGTTCTGCTTCCCCTTTTGCCCGGGAAGAGCTTCGCCGTGAAGGGGGCGCTTGCCGGGCTCGGTTACAGTGCCCTATTGTATCTATTTGGGGGAGGCGCCGGCTGGGGGTTGCCGGTTACCTTCGCCGCCTTCCTGGCGCTGCCGGCGCTCAGCGCATTTTACACCCTGAACTTCACCGGTTGCACCACCTACACCTCCCGATCCGGGGTGAAGAAGGAGATGCGGCTCGGCCTTCCGGCCATGGGAGGCGCCCTTTTTGCAGCAGCGCTCCTTCTGATCGCGGGGAGCCTATTTTCATGACGGAGGTGTGCCGATGAAGGGATTCAGGCATCTGGAAGGGGTAGCTACCCTGGAGTTGGACCGGGCGCTTTGTGTGGGATGCGGCAGGTGTTTCGAGGTATGTCCGCACCAGGTGTTCGAGATGGATGAAAAGCGGGCAAGGGTGGTGGATAAGGACGCGTGTATGGAGTGCGGCGCCTGTGCATTGAACTGTCCTGTAACGGCGATCACGGTCGACGCCGGGGTAGGGTGCGCCACCGGGTTGATCAACGAGTGGTGCAGGGAGAAGAACATACCGGGCTTCGGTGGCGGGGGGAGCTGCGGGTGAATTCTTCACCTGTTACGCAAAGGACGCCGAGTATCCGCAAAGGACGCCGGGAAATCTTTTAGGGTGAGACTGAAAGCTTCAACCCGAATCGTTGTCCGCCTTCCTTGCGTAACTTCGCGGATACTTCGCGCTCTTTGCGCAACTTGTTTGTGACGCCGGGGTTACATCATTGCTTTTCGCCACGCCGTGTAATCCGGTCAGGAGGTTCGCGCCGGGATGACCGCTAAGCGCCGCTGCAAGGCTCCCCGCCTCCTCGATCCGGCCAAAAACAGCCACAGTCCGCTCCACCGCCTCGCTCGCCAATTCGTCTATGGAAGCACTCTTCATCTCTCCATTCTCCGGATGACGCCAAGGATCGTTGCAGACCGTGGCGATCTTTCCCTTGGCCGAACGCAGCAGCGGATAGAACAGGTGCTGCTGCTCCTTGAACGGCGAACCGCAAACCTTCCCCAAAAACCTGACCGCGATCTTCCAGATGGTCTTGTCGTACATCCCCTGGAATCTGCAGTGCAACGCCAGGGACTGCTCCAGGGCCTGGCGCGGAAGTTCTTCATCGGGGTCGAACAGGTGCCGCGCGGCGCTCAGCATGACTTCCCTGGCCGGGGCGCAAAGGAGCCTGTCCAGCCTGCGCTGCGCAGGAACGGCACCTCTTCTCTCGAAGTGAAGGTCGATGCCGGTCTCCATCCGGTAATGCCCGCCCATGCAGGCGCTTCCTGTTGCGGCATAAACGTAAGGGTGCAGCGCGATGTCCGCCTCCATGTGACAGATCACTCCGAGAAAACAGGAGAAAAGCGCGTCAGGAACCCCTTGCGGAAAGTGCCGTTCGGCACGGATCAGCGGCGCATAGCTGTTTCCCGCGGGATCGTGAAAGCGGTGGCTCAAAAGGCGGGCGGTCGGATGATAGGGGCCACGGAAGATATGAGCCAGCGTGTCCGGGAGTACAGCTCCGCCAAGATAAGCGGCACGGTGCCGTGCTATGCTCCCTTGCACCCTGCCTCCAATCGGCAGGGAAGCGAGAACCCGTTCGGCGAGCATCCAGTGGGTAAGTTCCTTCGGCATTCGCTACTCCGGTAACACTTGCTGTATCTGCCTTTAAACCTTCAAACGCGCAATGTCTCGGTTAGGCATGCTCTGTTTTCGGTTAAGGTGCGGCACATTTTAAAGGAAACCCCCTCCTGCTGCAACCCTTCCCTTGATGTTCCACACCTTTCTCTTTGCGGGTGTGATTCCCATTAACCTTTCGCGCTTACCCCTTGCAAGTGATGCGCCCCCTTTGCAAAGCGGCATGACGGCTTGACTATGAGTTTACAACTGTTAAAAACTTCTTATGCGAGAAGGGGGCGGTAAAAAAGGAGACGAATAAATGGAGAAGGAAATGGTGAAAATCAGTTCGTGCGACGTAACCGATTGCGCTTATAACAAGAACAACGCCTGTCATACCTTGGCGATTACCGTCGGCGGTCCCAATGATCCCAGCCCTTGCTGCGACACCTATCTGCACGCCAACCAAAAGGGGGGCATGATGGATGTCCAGGCCGGCGTAGGTGCCTGCAAGGTGGACAAGTGCAGCTACAACACCGCTTTGGAATGTTCAGCGCCGAGCGTCAAGGTCGGGATGCACGGATCCAATCCCGACTGCCTCACTTTCAAGCCGAGATAGACCTGACACACCGAAGCCTCTTGATTCCCCACTCAACAAATACGCCCCCTTCGCGCTTCACCCGGCAGGCGAATTGACAAGGCAGCGATGCTGTACCGGTATGTTCGACTTTTCATTTTTGTTGTGTATCCTTTGATCTTTGTTCCTGTTGATACTTTTAAAGCACCAAGGAGCTTAACGATGGCAGCAGAGGTTTACGTCGATCAGCAGATATGCATAGGGTGCGGGCTCTGCGTAAGCATCGTTCCGGAGGCGTTCCGGTTGAACGATGCAGGGGTCTCGGAGGTGCACAACCAGGCCGCAAGCGAGGCGAAGATCCAGGAAGCGATAGATAGCTGCCCTGTGAACTGCATACACTGGCGCTAGCCTGGAAGCGGGCGCCCAAGGGGAGGGTGTGATGACATCAGGAATAAGAGAAGAGCGGGTGCTCGAACTCGGAGAGAGCAACTACCTCGTGCTGAAGGACAGCTACTGCTCGGTGAAGGAGTTGAAGGGGTTGGTGGACCGGTTGCACGCAAGCTGTCTGCAGCAGGGAAAGACTCTGGATATGGATACCATTGCCGCCATCAAGCTGACCACCGACCGCCTGTACGGGGAATTGGAGCGCTACCTGCGCCCGGAGTGCGACCCGGACAGCGCCTATGACGATGCCATGACCGAGCGGCCATAAAGCTGCCGGCGCAACCATCGGTTCCGTTCGGTGCCGGTTTCGGCCCTGAACAAAAAAAGCCCGCATTTGCGGGCTTCTCAGTATCAATAAGCTTTTTAAGGTGTACCGATCGCTACAGTTCCTTCAGGTTGCTGAACTCGCCCCAAGCCAGGTAGTTTTTAGGTTCTTCCACGAAGGCGTAGATATGCTCCACGGTCTCCAGGTGCCGACGCTCCTGTTCCGCCAGCATGAGCAGGCCTTCACGGGTCGGTTCGTTCACCGCACGGCCGGCTAGCTCCTCATAGAACCGGATCTCCTGCTCCTCCTTTCTTACGGAAAACAGGTACAGGTCGGGGTCCTTTTCCGTTTCCTCAAGCAGTTCGCGCTGGGTCAGTAACGGGCTGAAGCTGCATGCGGTAACTTCGAGGTCGTCCAACATCGCCCTATCCTTTGACATGCTCTCTTTGAGCCTGATCAGGCTCTCTCTGTGTTCATCCTCTGAAGCGGCCAGTAGGGAAAAGAGATTCTTCATCTCCGGCTCGCATGCTTCGGCTTCCAGTCCCTCGTAGTATGTCTTGGTTTCTTCCTCTATTTTTATGGCGCAATCGAAAACGTTCATGGCGTTCCCCCTTTCGGTCGAGAGGCAGTCAAATCGCTCTCACCTGCTTGTGCTTAGTATATCAGAAACATAAGGGCAAAAGGGTGCCATGAATCCGGAAGCACCTGGGGGGCATGAGCATTGCTTCGCAAGTTATGCCAGAGCATGTCGTCCGCTGCTTGAACCAGATTCTGCAGGAGCCGCGATCTGCAGGTCCTTCTTCACTGGCGGGAGATGGGTCGCCGGAAAAATAAAAGCCCCCGGCGTCGCGCGCGGGGGGCTTTTTCTAGTGCTGCAGTGCAAGAACTTCATTCCAACCGGTTCCTGATTTATCGCAAGTCACCGCCAACTCTGAGCCGGCGGCCGGCTTTTACGCGCACTCCGAGTAGCCGCAAACGCGGCATACGGCGCAGCCACCTTCATGTTCCACAACACCGCCGCATTCCGGGCAGGCGCCCCTGTCGAAGGAGGGCTGCTCGACCAGGTCGGTGTGTCCGGTCAGAGACAGGTGCGTCTGGATCGCCCTGCCGACCGCGTCGGAGCAGGAGAGGACCTTGTTGTCCCCAAAGCCAGAAGGGGAGTGGCAGGAAATGCCGAGCAGCTGCTTCACGACGGACCTTCCCTGGATGCCGCTTCTCCAGGCCAGCGACACCATGCGGCCGATCGCCTCGCACTGGGACGCCGCGCACCCACCCGCCTTCCCCATGGTGGTGAACACCTCGAAGAGCCCGGTGTTGTCCTCGTTGATGGTGATGTAGAGCGGACCGCAGCCGGTCTGCATCTGGTAGGTCCAACCCTTGAGCGCCTTGGGTCGCTCGCGCTTGGCTTTGCGCTTGTCTTCCACATGCACCGGCGGAGCCGCGAGTGTCGCCTCCTCCTTCTTGCCGACGGAGAGCACCTGCTCGTCGCGGGAGCCGTCTCGGTAGATGGTGACACCCTTGCAGTTGGACTGGTAGGCGAGCCGGTACACCTTCTCGACGTCCTCCATGGTGGCGTCGTTGGGGAAGTTGACCGTCTTGCTGACCGCGTTGTCCGTGTAAAGCTGGAAAGCGGCCTGCATGGAGATGTGCACCTCGGGGGTGATGTCGTGGGCGGTGACGAACAGATCCCGGATGGTCTCGGGGATGGCGCTCATGCCGTGTATGGTGCCGTGCTCCGCGATGCGCTGCATGAGCTCCTCGGAGTAGAACCCTTCCGCCTTGGCGATCTTCTCGAAAAGCGGGTTCACCTCGACCAGGATGTTCTTGTCCATCACCTGGCGCACGTAGGAGACCGCGAAGAGCGGCTCCACGCCGCTGGAGGCGTTGGCGATGATGGATATGGTTCCGGTCGGTGCGATGGTGGTCACCGTGGCGTTTCGGATCGGCTCGGCGCCCGGCCGGTCGTAGATGGACCCCTTGAAGTTGGGGAAGGCGCCGCGCAGCTTGGCCAGGGCGCGGGATGCCGCGTGCCCCTCGTCATTGATGAACTTCATCACCTGCTCGCCCAGCTTGATCGCCTCGGCGGAGTCGTACGGGATGCCGAGCATGATCAGCATGTCGGCCCATCCCATGACACCCAGGCCGATCTTCCGGTTGGCGCGGGTCATCTCGTCGATCTGGGGGAGCGGGTAGTTGTTCACCTCGATGACGTTGTCCAGGAAGTGGACGGCGAGATGGATCACTTCCTTCAGGCGGTCCCAGTTCACCCTGCCGTGGGTCACCAGCTTGCCCAGGTTTATGGAGCCGAGGTTGCAGGACTCGTAGGGGAGCAGCGGCTGCTCGCCGCAGGGATTGGTCGACTCGATCTCGCCTATGTGCGGGGTCGGGTTGTCCTTGTTCAGGCGGTCAAGGAAGATGATCCCCGGCTCGCCGTTCTCCCAGGCCTGCTTCACGATCCTGTTGAACACCTTGCGCGCGTTCAGCGTGCCGGCCAGGGTCTTGTCGCGCGGGTTCACCAGGGTGTAGTCCTCATCCGCGTCCACCGCCTTCATGAAGGCCTCGGTGATGCCGACCGAGATGTTGAAGTTGTTCAACTGGCGCTGGTCCGCCTTGCACATGATGAAGTCCATGATGTCCGGGTGGTCGACGCGCAGTATCGCCATGTTGGCGCCGCGCCTGGTGCCCCCCTGCTTGATGGTCTCGGTGGCCACGTCGAACACTTTCATGAAGGAGAGCGGGCCGCTGGAGATCCCGGTGGTCGACATGACCACGTCGTTGGCCGGTCTCAGGCGCGAGAAGGAGAAGCCGGTGCCGCCGCCGGACTTGTGGATCAGCGCGGTGTACTTCACCGCCTCGAAGATCTCCTCCATGGAATCGCCCACCGGCAGCACGAAGCAGGCCGAGAGCTGGCCCAGTTCACGCCCCGCGTTCATCAGGGTGGGGGAGTTGGGCAGGAACTCGAAGCCGGTCATAAGGGCGTAGAACTTGTCGCTCAGGGCGCCGATGTCGGCTTTTTTGTCGAAAACGGCGTCCGCCCGGGCGATGGCCGTCGCTACGCGCCGGAACATATCGCCCGCAGTCTCCAGGGTCTTCCCCGTCATGTCCCTCTTAAGATAGCGCTTCTCAAGTACCGTCAATGCGTTTTTGGACAAGCCGGGAATGGCACCTTTTTCGACTGGTTTCTTCATAACGTTTCGTTCTCCTTAGATAAAATAACATGTTAACATGCCGGGCCGCTTTTCTACCACATTTAGTGGGCGGCGTGAAATAAACCACAACATCTATGGTGAAGTCAAGAGATTATAGATTAAAATTACGGCGCACCGAAAAAACTCTCCGGCCTGCCTGTCCGGGCGCCTACGCCATTTACAACGGGGGGGGCGCTGTGCTATTAATAGCAGGTTAAAATCCCCTGCGTGGAGCACCCATGACCCAGTGTGAATGCGGAAGCAAAAAAGAGTCGCTCGAATCGCAGGTGAAGGCGCTCAAGGACCTGATAGAGGTTGCCAAGGCCGTCGTTTCCACGCTCGATCTGGACACCGTGCTGCAGGCGATACTGACCAGCGCCATGGGTTTCGCCCAGACACCCGCCGGTAGCGTCGCGCTTTATTATGACGCGAAGCGCGAGCTGAGCCTGCACGCCCATTCCGGGCTGACCGCGGACTTTGTCAAGAAGGAGCGCTGGGAGGTGACCCCGGGGGGGCTTACCGAGCAGGTGCTGACGGCGGGGGAGATCTTCTTCATAGAGGACACCGAGCAGACCCCCTTCTTCAATAACCCGGTCGCCCTGCACGAGGGGATCCGGTCCCTGGTCTGCGTGCCGCTCGTCTTCCAGGGCAAGATCGTCGGGGTCCTCTACCTGGACGATTTCACCCCCAGGCAGTTCGACCGGGAGAAGCTGAATCTGCTCTCCATACTCGCCTCGTTTGCCGCCATGGCGATCCACAACGCGACGCTGCACAAGCGGACCAAGCTGATGGCGATCACCGACTCGCTGACCGGTCTGCACAACCACCGCTACTTCAAGCAGTACTTCAGGCAGGAGATGGGGCGCGCCAAGCGTTACCACAAGCCGTTCTCCATAATCATGATGGACGTGGACGACTTCAAGTCCTTCAACGACTGCTTCGGCCATGCCACCGGAGACCGGCTGCTCGCCATCATGGGGGAGCTGATCCTGGAGACCATCCGCGGCGTCGACGTCGCCTTTCGCTACGGCGGCGAGGAATTCATCGTGCTGCTGCCCGAGACGAGGCTCGACAAGGCGATTCTCGCGGCGGAGCGCCTGCGCGAGAGCGTGCTGATCGGGACGGCCAAAAAGCTGGCCGGCGGCGCGACGCGCGGCGTCACCGTCAGCATCGGCGTGGCGAGCTATCCCGACAACGCGGACAAGATGGACGAGCTGTTCAACATCGTCGACTCGCTGCTCTACCAGGCCAAGCGCTGCGGCAAGAACAAGGTATATCACCAGGAAAGCCTGCAGATCCCCGCGCCGTGATGCGATATTCCCCTTTCTATATGTCCGGGCTCCTGCTGGCGGCCCTTGGTCTGGGCGCGCCCGCGATCGCCGCGACCGCACCCGCACCCGTCTCCGGCGCCGCCAACCCGCCCGCCGCGGTGGCCCCGCTCCCGGAGCAGCGCAGCGAGGCCCGGTTCAACCCGGTGCTCGTGTACGCGGACAGGGTCATCCGCGAGGATACCGTCTGGCGCGGCGAGGTGCTGGTGGAAGGTGCCGTCACCGTCGCGCCGCAGGCCACCTTGACCGTCGAGCCGGGGACCGTGGTCCGCTTCAGGCACAAGGCGGCGCAGGCGCCGCTTCTGGTGGTGCAGGGGCGCATCAACGCCGCGGGCGCCAAGGAAACGCCGATCCGGTTCACCTCCAGCTTCGCCGTGCCGGCCCCTGGCGACTGGCAGGGGGTCATGCTGCTAGGGAGCGAGAAGAATAACGTTCTGGAGAACTGCCTCATAGAGGGGGCGCAGACCGGACTGGAAGCACTTTATTCCAACGTGACCCTGAAAAACGTGCGGGCCGAGCGGTCGGGGACCGGGATGAGGTTCCAGGACGCGCTGGTCGTCATGGAGTCGGGCGGGGCGAGCGACTGCGGCACCGGCCTGAATTTTTCCGAGAGCGAGGCGACGCTGCGCAACCTGAGCCTGATCGCGAACCGCCTGGCGCTTTCGGCCCGGCGCAGCTCCATATATCTGCAGGAGGCGAACCTTTCCGGGAACCGGTCCGCCTTCTCCGGCGACGGCTGCCGGGTGAAGATCCAGGGGGGAGCTCTGCTTGACAACCGCAGCGGCGTGACCCTTTTGGAGTGCGAAGGTGCGGTCACCGGGGTGAAGCTGGTCCGGAACAGCGAGTACGGCATGTCGCTTACCGCCTCGCGCATCCGTGTCACGGCCAACCAGATAACCGGCAACGGCAGCGGCGTGCTGGTGTTCGACGGCGGCTCCGTCGCCTGGGACAACGCCATCCACGGCAACACCGGCTACGATATCTACAATGCCGGCATAGAGGAGTTCAGGGCCCCCGGCAACTGGTGGGGGGTGTCCGGTCCCAAGATCTTCAACAACACCGGGCGCGGCAAAGTGCTGTACGCCCCGCTTCTGCCCGGGCCGCCGGCCCCGCGGCAGGCGCAATAGAAAGAAAGACCGCGAACGCAAGAAGAACATAGAACGTAGAAGTTAACCCAAATGAGGATGGAGCATACATGACACGCAGAAACGGCCGCGCAGCCGACGCCTTAAGAGAAATAAAGATCACCCGCAATTACCTGAAGCACGCCGAAGGGTCGGTGCTGGTCGAGTTTGGTGACACCAAAGTCATCTGCAACGCCACCGTCGAGACCCGCGTCCCCTCCTTTCTGAAAGGGAAGGGGACCGGCTGGGTGACCGCCGAGTACTGCATGCTGCCGCGCGCCACCCACACCAGGAACCAGCGCGAATCGTCCAAGGGGAAACTCTCCGGCCGCACCCATGAGATACAGAGGTTGATCGGCAGGTCGCTGCGCGCCGTCGTCGACCTGGAGCAGCTGGGCGAGCGATCCGTTTTGATCGACTGCGACGTGATCCAGGCAGATGGCGGTACCCGTACCGCCTCCATCACCGGGGCCTACGTGGCGCTGGCCGACGCCTTCCAGACCCTGATCGATCGCGGTGAACTGTCAGGGAGCCCGCTTCGCGAAGCGGTCGCTGCGGTCAGCGTCGGGATCGTGGACGGCGTGCCGTTTCTCGACCTCGACTATCCCGAGGATTCCGGCGCGGAAGTCGACATGAACTTCGTCATGACCTCCTCCATGCGTTTCGTCGAGGTACAGGGAACAGCCGAGGCCGAGCCGTTCACCCTCGATCAGATGGACGCCATGCGCAGCCACGCCATGCTGGGGCTCAGCCGGCTCTTCGAGATTCAGAAGGAGGCGCTGCAGGGATGAGGGAGCTTCTGGTCGCATCGGGGAACAAGGGTAAGCTGCGCGAGTTCGGCGAGCTGCTGCAGGGGGTGGTGCAAACCATCCTTTCGCCCGCCGACTTTCCGGGGTTGCCCGAAGTGGCAGAGGATGGGGAAACCTTCGAGGCGAACGCCGTCAAGAAGGCCCGCTCCGCCGCCATCTTCACCGGGAGGCCGGTGCTGGCCGACGACTCCGGGCTCTGCGTCGATTATCTCGATGGCCGTCCCGGTGTCTACTCGGCGCGTTTTGCCGGTGAAGGCGCCAGTGACGCCGACAACAACGCGCTCCTGTTGCGCGAGCTCGCCGCGGTGCCGTCCGGACGTCGTGGCGCCGCGTTCCACTGCGTGATAGCGCTTTGCCAGCCCGACGGGAGCTGCCAGACCTTCGACGGCATGCTCGCCGGAGAGATCCTGGAGGCGCCGCGCGGGGCGGGAGGGTTCGGTTACGACCCGCTCTTCCTGGTCCCCGAGTACGGGCAGACCTTCTCCGAGCTGCCCATCGAGATCAAGAACGCCATCAGCCACCGGGGGCGCGCCATGCAGCAGTTGAAGGCAGCATTGTCAACCTGAAAAACCGGCTCGTATCCCCTTAATCCCCTTCATCCCTGTGAATCGAAGTTTGATTGGAAGTGAAAAATGCTTGCACACCACCGGATGCTGTGCTATAAACGGAGTTCTTGAATCGGGGTGTAGCGCAGCCTGGCTAGCGCACCTGCCTTGGGAGCAGGGGGCCGGAGGTTCGAATCCTCTCACCC
>Ga0209317_1000278_pt1 | contig 66404 bp, 52 predicted proteins | sample RifGroB2_FD_183994 | JGI IMG/M metagenome (GOLD analysis project Ga0209317, IMG submission 183994) | Soil microbial communities from Rifle, Colorado, USA - Groundwater B2 (SPAdes) (version 2) | ecosystem: Environmental > Terrestrial > Soil > Unclassified | place: Rifle, Colorado | collected...
TTTCCTTTATTCACGGTTTTTCTTTCGAAACTACCATGAATTGAAATCAAAAAATCAAAGAACGTCTATATCTTATTGAATTTTATTTAGTTACAACGATTAATTTAAAAACAACGCAACACTAGTGAGAAAAGGTAAGTAATCAAAATCAAAAAAGGAGTCAATCGATGCCGATAAACTCCTTTCTGGTTTCTGGTTTTCTGAACATGTTTTCTGTTTAATCTAAAAAGCTGATCCCAATGCTAAATGGTGTAAGTTCCGGCCCTTTACCAGTCTGAAATAAGGGGGTCAGGCTGTAAGTGGCAAATAAACTCACGTCTTTATATCCAATTCGTGCGGTAGCGGCATATTTGAACGAATTCATATTAAACCCGCTGCGAACTTTGTCTTTGTTGTCTCCATATTTTACTTTGGTGTGCGAACCTATTTTAACTCCTCCAACCAAACCGGCGTTAATAAACAATCTGCCTTCATTGTGATTGACCGGAATCTGAAATTCAAGCAATAAAGGAACGTTCAGGTATGAAACTGCAAGTTTGGTCTTTGCCAGATTTTCAGGATCAAGTGGTAAAGGTTCAGTTCGGTTAGCACCCCTCTCCAGGGTAAACGGGTTATCGAACCGGTAACTGTTAAAACTTAACCCCATTCCGGAAACCAGGCCAACATACGATTTTGCCAGACCAATGTTTAATTCGTAGAAGTTAAAATTGAACTCTGCCGATTTTCCCTGGTTCAGGGCCATAAAGTCTTGGGGAGATGAAGTGTACATGCTGTAATCTGGTTTGTCAAAACCGTTGAATCCGAATTCAACACCTTCCCAGTGACCATTAAACCGGTCAGACCTGTCTTTTTTGTGTTTGTCCTTGTCCCAAATAACTGCAACATCTTTGTCTTGTTCAGAGTTTTCAGCATCTTTTTTGCCAATCCGAACCACTTCCTTATCGGGTGAAGGGGTAATGGTGTCGCCTGAAAGTATTAAATCGGGAGAAACAGAGAATGATGTCGCTTCAGTTATTTTATCCTGTGCAACTGAATTCAAACTTAAAGCAGCGATTAGAATTGAGGAGAAATAGATCGTTTTCATGACTGTAATTTTAGAATTTGCCAGTATGACGGCGAGGTGTTTTAAAATGTTACAGTCCGATTATTTTTTTTCGAAGGGAATTGAAAAAGCCAACAATTTGCTTTCAAAATCGAGGCTTGAAATTTTGCCATCTTTTACACTATAGCCAATCCTTTCGCCCGAAAGTTCTGACGCCAGGCTAAGACCGACACGTGCAATCCGTTGTGCTGAGAGTAAACCTCCGTTGCTTACTTTTTTAGCCCTGATGGCCAAATATTCCTCAATCGTCAAGCTGTTCCTTTGATTAATGATCTTTTCTTCCATGATCGATTTCGAAACTGCCAGACTGGCTTCCAAAGGCAATTGATCAAGTTGTGCGGATATTGGAGAAATTTGTGCGAGCGCTGTCAGATCACGTTCAGCAGGCTTTGAATCAGTTGGCCGGGTATCTTCCAGCCTTCCTTTATTTAGTTCGCGTAAACTCTTTGTTTTTTCAGGTTTGGGATCCTTAGTGGTTTTCAGCTTTTCAGGGGCATCAGTTTCCACGGTCTTTTTTTCCGGCTCGGTCTTTTTGACCTGTGGTACCGATTTCGGACTTACTTCAGCAATAACTGGCACCCTATTTTCCGTGCCCGGTTGATTACCCCTTTGAAGGACTGAATTTATTCCCCAAAGCAAAATAAGTACTGCAGCAGCACGGGATGCCCAGGTTAAAAAAACAACAGTTCCAGATTTTCTGTATAATTTATTTTTTTCCGGATAAATGATTCTGGTATCAGGTTGAAGCTTTGTTTTGGAAAATAGTTTATATTTTTTTTGTAATTCCGGATGGCCAGACAGGTATGTTTCGAATAATTCCCGTTCTTCATTTTTCAGATCGCCTTCCAGATAGGCAATTGTTTTAGTTTCAAGCACAGCTTTTGCCTCGGCTGAACTTTTATAAAGCTGTTCCTTTCCTGTAAAAACAATTTGGTCTTCAGGCAAACGGACGTTTTCAAACAAATGTAATTCTTCCTTCAGATCAGGATTGTTTTCCAGAAAATCCAGAAACTGATCAATCATATTTTCCTCCAGGTTACCTTCAAGGTAATCGAGAAAAAACGGTTCGTAATTATCTCTGGTTATGATCATACTACTAAATCCATTTTACCGATGTAATTTTTCAGAAATACCCGGGCGCGGTAGATGTAAACCTTTACCTGGGCTTCGCTTAATGAGGTCACTTCTCCAATCTCCTTGTAGGAGTAACCCTCGTAATCGCGCAGTAAAATAACAGTCCTCTGAATGTCGGGCAACAGTTTCACCGCTTCATTTAAAACTTCTGAAAGATCAGAATATTGTTCGTCATGTGTGTCTTCCGGTATCTGATAATCTTCCAGATAGGTTTGGCGTTTATCTTTCCGGAGAACATCAATCATGGTGTGGTAAGCAGTTGTAAACAAATACGATTTTACCTTATCGGCATTTACATTTTCAGCATTTCGCCACAACTTTTCGTAACTATCCTGAACGATATCGCGTGCCCGTTCTTCGTCTTTGATGTTTTTCAGGATAAATCGGAAAACATTGTCTGAATACAGATCAACCGATTGGTTGTATTCCTTTACGTTCATGCCGGTTTGCTTACTTTTTACATGGTAAGACGATCAACCTTTCATTTTGTTACAACTGTAGTTAAATTTTGCTGAATCGGGAGTTTCGTTTTTTCGATGGCTTCAAGCAAGGTCTTGTCGATATTTTTGATGATGGGATAAAAACCCAGCTCGCCAATGATGTTCCTGGCAATGTACGCTTTTGCCTGATTGTCAATTATTTTAGTTGAAGTTGCCAGATCGGCCTGATTAGGTTTAACCCCTTTCTTTTCGGCAAAAGCAACGAATAAGTTTAACACATTGGTCTTACGGAAATAGGTTTCAAACTCTTCACTAGTAGTCAGTTTCGAAAGCTCCTTACGGTTCACATCGGCATAGTCCAATGCGAACTGGTAAACCAGTCCTTTTTGAGTAATTTTTGAATAATATTCAGAGAATCCCAACGTATCGGCCGGAACAAAGAAATCGGGCATTACACCACCACCTCCGTGTACAATTCGTCCTGAAAGTGTTTTATATTTTACCGTATCCGAATATTTAATGCTGTCAACTTTCTGAAATTCACCGTGAATAGCCCGATCCATGATGTCTTTGTAATACTCATCGTTCCCATTTTTATATGATTTTTGAATACATCTTCCGCTAGGAGTGTAATATCGGGCAACAGTTAATCGTACTGCACTTCCATCATTAAATGGTATTTGTTCCTGAACCAGGCCTTTCCCAAACGAACGGCGGCCAACAATCCAACCACGGTCATTATCCTGAATGGCACCTGCAAAAATCTCACTGGCAGAAGCTGAAAAATCATCAATTAACACAACGATTCCTTTGTCACGGTATTGGCCCCGACTGTCGGCCTGATAAGTTTTTCTCGGCTGTGAATTTCCCTTTGTATAAACAATTAATTCTCCTTTATCGAGGAATTCATTTACCATGCGGATCACTGCATTAAGATATCCGCCCGGATTACCTCGCAAATCAACAATCACATTCTTCATGCCCTGTTGACTAATCTTCTTCATACCTTCCATAAATTCCTGGTAAGTCTGTTCCCCAAAACGGCTAACCTTGATATATCCTGTCTCGGAATCAATCATATAGCTGACATCAACACTATAAATCGGAATATCGCCCCGGGTAATTTCGAAATCAAACAGTTCTTTAAATCCTTTTCGCTTAATTCCAACATTGACCTTGCTTCCCTTTTCACCCCGTAGTTTTGAAAGTACTTTTTCGTTTTTCAGTCCTTTTTCAGCCAGCAATGTGTCGTTAACTGTAACAATCCGGTCGCCTGGAAGAATTCCAAGTTTTGATGAGGGTCCACCCGAAATCACATCCACAACCATGACTGTATCATTCTGAATGGAGAACTGAACGCCGATGCCGCCAAAATTACCCCGCATTTCTTCTTCCACCTCAACCATATCTTTTGCCGGAATGTATGCCGTATGCGGATCAAGATTTTTGAGTAGCTGCGGAATAGTCTTTTCTACAAGCGTATCAGTTGAAATGGAATCAACATATGAATTTTGAATCAGGTCGATGATAGCCTCCAGTTTGCTCGATTTTGACAAAAGAGGCAGTGTGTCTCCTGAATTACGGGTCAAACGGTTTCCGATTAAAATGCCTATGACTAATGCAATAGCTAGTAATACAGGAATATAGACTGAGAATTTTGTGTTTTTCATTTTTCTGTGTTAATTTCTTATTATGCTTCAAGTTCAACCTGAAGAACTTCAATATGGGCCTTTATTAACAGTTCGATACCGTCAGCTTTATGGTAATTGTCGTAAAAAACAACCCTTTTAATTCCTGCCTGAATAATCAACTTTGCGCATTCCATGCACGGCGATGAGGTTACATATAAAGTTGCCCCTTCGCTGCTGTTGTTCGATTTGGCAACTTTGGTTATGGCATTGGCTTCGGCATGTAAAACGTACGGATAGGTGGTGTTGTTTTCGTCTTCGCAATTATTCTCAAATCCTGAAGGTGTCCCATTATATCCATCCGAAATAATCATTTTATCCTTTACAAGCAATGCCCCGACTTGCCGTCTCTTACAGTATGAATTCTGTGCCCAGACAGAAGCCATTTTCAGGTAGCGCCGATCAAGGAGAAATTGTTTGTTTGATTTTATTTCTGTTTCCATGGTTTATCTCTGTTGTATACGAACGATTCAGGTGTAAATTGTTTTCGGACAAAAGTAATGATTGATCTGTATTTAATCCATACGCACAATTACAAAAAACGTCCTTCTAAATTCTAGAAGGACGTTTTTCTCAGGATCAACTTTTCAGGGTTATATCTTGATGTATTTTCCAACTACGCTCAGCAGGTCTTTTGATTTGATTGGCTTGGCCAGATAATCATCGCATCCGGCATCCATAGCCTTTTCGCGGTCATCTGACATTGCAAAGGCGGTTTGAGCAACAATAGGAAGATTGGGATATTGCTTTTTTAAAATCTGTGTAGCCTCATACCCATTCATCTCTGGCATCTGAAGATCCATCAGGATTAAATCAATCGCATTTTCAGGAGTACATAAATCAACGGCTTCAATTCCATTTTTTGCCCAAAAAACAGTTGCATTTAATTTGCTGAGAACAGCTTTCAAATAAAGAAAATTAGACTCAACATCTTCGGCAATAAGAATGTTTGGAAAATTATTTTCGTTCATTTCTCGGAATATTCATTTTAAAAAAATCAATCAAATATATTGAAACATTCGTTTATATACTATTCTTTCCCTGAATAATTCCATTTTCTAATTTCATGGAAGTTTCTAGAAATATTTGAGCTTGATCTATAAACAAATAAAGGACTTGATTGTCTTTATATTAGAATTGAAATTAGAAACCTAAAGGAAATTTCATCATTTCAACTTAAATAAAACCATTATGAAAAAGAAAATGTTTGTTTTACTGGCTTTCTTTCTTACAGTTAGCCTTTCCGGACAGCTATTTGCTCAGGAAACAATGGGGGTTCAAAAAACCAAGACTAAAAGTAATCAATCAAATGATCGTTCCGGTGACCAAAATGCCGCTGTATGCACGGGCAAAATTCGTTGTTCTGACGGCAGTTGCAGCATTGCCTTTGAATATGATGTAAAAAGTCCGCGTGATGCTGCGAGTGGACAGTCATCCGGTAAAAGGCAACACAAACCGTTTACAATCACCAAAGAGTTGGATAAAAGTTCACCAATGATGTTAAGAGAATCGCCAACCAAGCAGTCCACCGGCAAAGTATCCTACAGTGATTTAAGCGTCATGATGACCATCCAGGGCAAGTCGAGGAAACTACAGGTGGTTAATGATCAATTTACCTTGCCAGCCGATTGTCCAGATGGAACCTATGATCTGATTGCATCCTGGAGTTGGGGTGAATCCAATTCAGCCGCTGGCAGTGGTACTGCCAAACGTTATGAAGCAACTTTCAACCTGGACGTGGAAGATGGAGAATTCATGAGTTCCAAACATAAAAAGACCGGCCATGTTAGCCTTTTGAAGTAAACTACATATCCAAAAATCAACTGACCATGAAAATTTCGGTCGCACTTTTCTTGCTGATAATCTTTTCCGGGTTATTTTCAAAAACCTATGCTTTTCCAACCTTCAGCGATAACTATCAAAATAATGATTCAGTTGCTGCTGAAAGTGCTGAAAAGAAGGTTCATTTTCATCTGCGTCCAAGCCTTGGATTAACCTTTATGGATTCGAATGCCGATGGTGAACGTACAACAAACCTTCAGTGGCTGGGGACTCTAAATTCTGACTTTGACTATACCGGTAAGAAATTTGATTTCAGCTCGACTTTATTTATGCAATATGGGGAGAGCAAAATTACCGGAGGAGATGCCGAGAAGTTGCAGGATGCTTTTATCCTTTCGTTAACTCCTTCCATTCCACTGATTAAAATCCCGGTAATCAGGCTTTTTTTGGAAACAACAGCTGAAACCAGCCTGGGAAAAGGTACTATTAATGATGTTCCTACAGGCTTTCTCGATCCGCTTTTTCTGTACCAGACCTTGTTTTTAGGTCAGAAGCATTATTCTTATCAGGACAAGGATCATACAACCTGGGAATTAACCTACGGGCTTGGATACGCATTTCAGCAAACCTTGAATAAAAAATTTGAAATACAGAACGACATTAATGGAGGTAAATCAGATTTTGAGTCCGGGTTTAGCGGAATTATCGAATGCAGCATTAACTCACAAATTTCAGAATTCCTAAGTTTTGTATTAAATGCCAAAGCTGTGGCCTTGTCAAGAGAAAACTTTTTTCAGGACTTTGACGCCAGCCGACGCTCCATATTGGTCAGATCCGGATTATTTTATAAAAAGGTAGGAGTGGAATATAACTATCATCAGGTTCACGACCTTAATTTAGCTGAAAATGACCTGGTTGACCAATCAATCATGTTCACCATAACTTTTTAAATTCAAAAAAATGCAGACTATTATTCGCACTTCTGTTTTACTTAGCGCTTTGTTTATTTTTTCAATGGCCAATGCACAGGAGCAAACAAAAACAACTGTTTCTCCTGCTCAGCAAACCAATCAACCGGTTGAGACAAAAGCCCAAAACAACAATACGGTAAGAAGTAACCGTACCGAAGTAAAAGCAACAATTGATCAGCCAAATACAGGCAGTCAGAGTACTAACAGCAATGCATCAAAAAAAGGATACGATTATTACCAATCCAAATCAGACCTGAACTCAGCTGGTAAACAGGCTAAAGCACAGGATCACAACTCTTCAAGAAGCAATAAAACAGGTAGTGTTGTTGCTCCCAACAATCCTGATACCGGGGGTAATCCTGATGAAAAAGAAATTTTGCCCAACGATAAAACCGATAAAAGCGAAGCTGCACGGGCAAAGAAAAAGAAGGATTAATCACCTGAAGTTTCAATAAAAGACAAAAGCCACTGATAATCAGTGGCTTTTGTCTTAGTACCCGAAGCCGGAATCGAACCGGCACGATATTGCTATCACTGGATTTTGAGTCCAGCGCGTCTACCAATTCCGCCATTCGGGCTTGTTTGTAAACAGGCTGCAAAAATAATGGAAAATTCCTATGCGCAAAGCATTTCAAACAAAAATTAGTCTTTTTCTCTACTTTCCTTTTTCTGGTATTCCTGAACAGAAATGTTTATTAAAATTGTCGGTAAATTTTATGCTTATCAGCAGATGAAGCCTTCAGGTCTAAGCAACTTTCTTATTTTTTATACCTTTAGACGAAATCTTGTAATTGCGGATCTACCAGCGGACTTATGGATCAAAATGATGATATAGAATTGTATTTAAAATTTAGAGAAGGCGACGAAAGAGCATTTCAGGCCTTATTCCGAAAATATTATTCTGCGTTGTGCCATTATGCACACCGGTTCTTGAAAGATAGCGAATTAGCAGAAGAATCAGTTCAGGATATGTTCGTTAAAATATGGGAAAAGCGTGCTTCTTTGAACATCGAAACTTCGGTGAAACACTATTTTTTCCGTTCAATTCGTAATTTATGCCTAAACCAGATTCAGCACGAGAAAATAAAAAAACAATATGCCAGTAAGGTGCTTGAATCGACCCCTCAGGATATCGATCCTTCACATTTCTACCTCGAAGTCGACCTGATTCAACGAATTGAGAAAAGTATTGATGCACTTCCACCAAAACGCAGAGAAATATTCAGGCTTAGTCGCGAACAGGGATTAAAATATAAAGAAATTGCGGATACACTAAATATTTCGGTTAAAACAGTGGAGGCTCAAATGGGTTTGGCCTTGAAGCATTTACGTCATGAATTAAAAGATTTCAGCAACTATTTGATGACGTTGTTCTTCATTTGTAAAAAAAACTAAGGCCGGCAATAGGGGTTAAACATGGTCTTTAATGTCATAAAGTCGTATGGAAGCAAAAAATGAAATAACAGATAAGGATTGGGAATTGATCGCAAAATCGATCTATGATGAAAATGCTGAACCAACAACCGCAGAACCAACAACTGTGAAATTGGATTCATTTGTAGATGAAAAGGAAAGAAAACAGTTACAAGCCATTTCAGATCAGGTTGATTTATATTTTGATCTGAAAAAATACAAGGCAGAAGATGCATGGGAAAAAGTTGAATCCAGAATTCATAACCAATCTTCGGCCAAACAGGTCCGATTCAGAAATTTAATCACCAGCCCATTCATACGGATTGCAGCAGCGTTAATTTTTGCAGCCTTGCTTTTGGTTTCTGGTTATGAGGTGTTTTTCAACCCATCCGCAAAAAACAATTTACTTGAACTTTCGGCCAGTCATAAGGTTTTGAATACTTTTACTTTACCCGACGGAACCTTGGTCAGTTTAAATTCAAACACTAGATTAAAATACCCAAAAAAATTTGGCCGAAGCTCCCGCGAAGTGACTATCGAAGGAGAAGCATTTTTCGAAGTGAAGCCAGATAAAAATAAACCTTTCATCATACATGCAGGAAATGCCCAAATTAAAGTTCTTGGTACCAGCTTTAATGTAAATGCCTATCCTGAGTCGAAACTGGTGGAGGTTACTGTTGAAACCGGTAGGGTACAGGTTCTTAACAAAACCGACAAATCTGTACAAACCAATGAACTGATCCTGACTCCGGGCGAAAAGGGAACACTGATTTATGAAAACAATTCGTTGCACAAGACTGCGAATCAGAATCCTAATTTTTTAGCCTGGAAGACTCACAACCTTATTTTTAAGGCGACTTCGCTGGACGAAGTAATTCAAGATTTGGCAAAAGTCTACCAGGTAGACATCCGTATTGCCGATTCAAATTTGAATAAACTACTGCTCACTGCCCAGTTCAATAATTATTCTCTCGATTTCATTTTGGAGGTCATTGAAACAACTTTCAAAATTGAAGCTCAAAAAGTTGACGGGCAATATATTTTAAAAGCACGATCCTAAGATTAAATTGAAAGCCATGAAAACTATTCGAATTATACCCACCATTTTATTTTTCATAGTGTTTGTAATGTTTGTTTCAAACTCGTACACAGCCTACAGCCAGAAACAAAATACTAAGCAAACCACTAAGCAAAGCTCCAAGCAAAGTTCTAAACAAACATCCAAGCAGGGATTAAAAGATCAGCAAAAGCAGAATGTTCTCGATCAGAACATCAGTATTTATGTTGAGAACGAATCGCTGGCAAATGTTATCGAGCGAATTTGTGACTACCTGAAACTGGACTATTCCTACAATTCAAAACTGATTGATGGGAAAAATATTAGCCTGAACGTTTCAAACAAGCCAATAAAATCAGTACTCGATCAGTTGATGAAAGACTTCTATCTGCTCTTCGAAATCGAAGACAACATCCTGGTGGTTCGTGACTATGTTTCGAAGGACAAAAGTCTGGATTATGACAAGAAAATCAGGAATTATTCGACCCAGACCGGTTTTGTGTTTGACAATCCAAAAAAGAAGTCAATCACGATCAACTTTAAAACATCGAGTAATCTGATTATTATTCCGGTTGCCATTAATAATTCAGATACCCTGAATTTTATTCTTGATACAGGAGTACGGTACCCGATTATTACTGAACTTCCGTTTGTGAACAAACTAAACCTGAATTTTCTTCAGCCGATTAGTGTAAAAGGACTTGGAGAAGGTGAACAGCTTACCGCCTACCGGTCAGGAAATAACACCATTAACATTGAAGGACTTGTGGCTTATGACCAGGAAATTCAAATGGTGATCAACGAGAACTTTCAAATTTCACATATTCTTGGTATTCCGGTTCACGGGCTAATAGGGTTCAACCTTTTTAAGGATTATGTGGTGAAAATAGATTATGCCGAACACCAGCTGACACTGATAAAACCTGAATTTTATAACTACAAAGAAAGGGATAGGGATATTGTACTTCCACTCAGTTTTGAGCTAAACAAGCCTTTTGTTAAAACCAGTATTGTGACAGACAAAAACGAAGAAGTGCCTGTGAAATTGCTGGTTGATACCGGTGCCAGCGACGCAATCTGGCTTTCAACCAATTCCGACAGTCGCATCTCACTTCCTGATAATCATATCGAAACTTTTCTGGGTCGTGGTTTAAGTGGTGATTTGTATGGTAAAAAAGGACGAATTGGTGCCATTTGGGTTGGTCCGTTGGTATTATACGAGCCCATTGTTGCTTTTCCTGACAATGAATTGGTTGACCAGTTAATTGGTAAAAATGACCGGAATGGTACCTTGGGAGCCGAAATTCTGCGTAGATTTTATGTTACGATGGATTATCCAAACAAACGGATTATTTTGAGGCCAAACGCTGATCTGAAAGATGATTTTAACTACAATATGAGTGGACTGGAAGTTACCAATCCATTGCCTGGAATACCTATTTTTATTATCAGTGATATCCGGAAGAATTCACCGGCCTACTATGCCGGTATTCAGGAAAATGACCAGATAATTTCATTAAACAACACTCCTCATAAAACATTAACCTTAAATGATATAAATTTGCTCTTTCAGAGTCAGGAGGATAAAAGAATAAAAATGACCATTCTGCGTGATGGCCAACAGGTAAAAACCGAATTCTTCCTGAAAAAAATGTTCTGACAATGAAACCAGGATGCGGAATTTTAGTTATGATTTTCCTTTTGTCGTTCAGAATTGCCTGGGGGCAAAAGGAACTCAATTCCGTACTTGATAAAAGAATAACCCTCGAAATCAGGAATGAACCGATCATTTCGATACTGGATAAAATTTCAGGGCAAACCAATGTTTTTTTCTCCTACGATGCCTCTCTGATTGAGGGGGATAAAATAACTAACTTTTCTGTTGTTGATAAAACCATTCAAGAGAGTCTCGATTCCTTATTCGCTTCCCGTTTTGTATATAAAACTATTGGCGATCAGATTATTATTGCGCTTCCGGAAACGGAGGGAAACGAACTAATAAGTTCAAATATAAAGTCTCAGGTTATCTCTTTCAAGGGACGGGTTTTTGATGGCGACCAGAAAGAGGTTTTACCTTTTACAAACATTTCGATTTTAGGAAGCAATATCGGGACACTTTCAAATTCGGACGGGGATTTTGAGTTGAAGATACCGACCTCTAAGCAACAAGATACCATCGTTATCTCTTGTTTAGGTTACAGGCAATATAGCAAACCAATAAGCGAAATTGTTGAGGAAAAATATAACATTTACCTTCATCCAACCACTTTTCAGTTAAAGGAAATTAAGGTAACGGGCATCAATCCACTGGAAATTGTGAGCCGGATATTATCAAAAATTAATCTGAATTATCCGCAACATTCCGAAATTATGACCGGCTTTTACAGGGAAGTTCTCCAACAGGACAGTAAATACATTGATGTGGCCGAGGCTGTTCTTGAAATCAAAAAAGCGATGTATGGAAACGAATATGATGAGGATAAGGTAAAATGCGTTAAGGGACGAAAAAATGAGAATGTTCAGCCATTTCAGTTTGTTGATTTCAAAATTCAGGGAGGACCGTATTATATAACCAAACTTGATGTGGTGAAAACGCTCGATTCCTTTTTGGATCCTGAATTTCGCGAATTTTACAAATATTCACTCGATGATATTGTTGAACGCGATAACCGCACCTTGTATGTTTTGGGATTCAAACCAAAGGAAAAAGTGAATTATCCCTGTTACCAGGGAAAACTTTTTGTTGATATGTCCACTTTTGCGCTGGTACAGGCCGACTTCAGCCTAAGCCGTGCAGGTTTAAAGTTTGCTCATTCATCATTGATCAAAAAAAAGCCCAAAGATTTTTATGTCAGACCTATTGACGTTGACTACAAAGTAAGTTATCGCCGGTCAGAAAATCAATGGCATCTCAATCATGCGCAGGCTTCTATAAAATTTAAAGTAAAGAGTAAAGTAGACAATGTAAACTCAACTTTTCACAGCACCTCCGATTTACTCATTGCCGATATCAGGCCCGACGATGGCACTCACTTCAAGAGAGATGAGTTATTTAATCCGAAAGATATTTTTACTGAAATAATTACCAATTATGATGAAGGTTTCTGGGGGAATTACAATACAATTAAACCTTCTGAAGATTTGCGGAATGCATTACAAAAGTATTCGCTTGAAAACGACACCCTGTTTAATATCAATGAAAAGGAAAAACGTGTTTTAATAAAAAATAACCACCCAAAATGAAAACCTTAACCTTATTATTAATTGGCATTTGGATTGGAACAGTACTCTCTGCACAGGAAAAGGGTCCACTTCCCAAAATCAGTCAACAGATGACGGAGTATTTTAAATTTTATCCAAGAGAGAAAGTTTTTATCGTGACCGATAAAGCAACATATAAACCCGGAGAAACTGTTTGGTTCAGGGCTTTTGTAACCACCGGCAATAATTTACCCACCTCCATTGAAAGTCCCGAGCTCTACATTAAACTCTATGACAAGAAAGGTGTAGCTGTTTTACAGGAAATCTACAAGCTCAAAAATGGATTCGCTTCAGGAGATTTTATCGTTTCAGAAAACCTTCAAAAAGGAAATTATTCGTTGGTTGCCTTTACTTCTGCACATATTTCACCTGAGGAAATTTCAACTGTCATATTGCATATCGATCCTCAATATACGAATCAGTTTGTGGCAGAAGTTCGCGCTAAAGACAGTATTTCCACAGCCGGACAGAGAAATGAACTTCATGTTAATTTGCGTGATTTGATGGGTGAGGTCCAAAAAAATACATCGCTGCGTTTTCGGATACTAAATGGGACTGAAGTAATCGAAAAAGGAAAGGCAAAAACAGATAATCAGGGCAAAGCAATTATCCTTTTTACCTTGCCTGAAAAAACAAACGGTGAGCCGTTCATTTGCGAATTAAGCGATAACGATGGAGAATTGAGTCAGGAAGTATTTCTGCCATCTAACATTGATCCGTTATTCATCAATTTTTTCCCGGAAGGGGGTAACTTAATTACTGGAACACCATCGAAAGTCGGATTTACTGCAATCAATAAATGGGGAGTGCCTGTTGATGTGGAAGGTTCTGTAATTGGTCAGGACGGAAAATCGCTAAGTCTTGTAAAAACTTTTTTAAACGGAGTGGGACTTTTTTCGATGCCAAATGCTGACAAACAAAAGTTCAAACTTGTTTTATCCGGGAAAATGGGTCAAACCCAAACGTTTGACCTGCCAGTAGCCAGTGATGTCGGTCTTGCTTTGTCGGTAGTAAAAGTTGATGCGGAATTTATTTCAACAAACCTGATTTTTGGCGATAAACAAAAACATGCAGTTACATTGGTTGTTAATCAGGGCAGCAATATATACTGGGCTGCCGATATGGAAATCAATGGAATGGGACGGATCAAAATTCCAACGGACAACCTGCCTCACGGTATTAATCAATTATCTGTATTTTCCGTCGATGGAAATTTATTGGCACATCGAATAATTTTTGCGGACAAAAAGCAAGAACTCAAAATTGCTGTTTCGCCGGCCCAAAACAACCTGAAGTCAGGGGATAAAATGAAAGTAAAAATAACGATGACCGATGAAAAAGGACAGCCAGCACAGGGAAGTGTGAGTATTTCGGTTGCCGATGAGTTCAGAAAACAAAATGTGATACCACATATTGACGATTATTTACTGTTTGGCACAGAAATGGAATCCCCGATATTTGCTTTTTTAGAGTCGGTAAAGGGTAAAATTTCGAACACTGCCCTGATGGATGTATATTTAATTGCCAACAGTATGAAAGGATTCGACTGGGAAAGAATCATGCAGTTTAAAGCAGAAAATACCTCTGAATCGAACAGCGGAACAAGCGGGATCTCAGGGGTTGTTACTGATAAAAACGGCAATAAAATAAATAAGGCTAAGGTTAGTCTGGTCAATAATAAAAGCATGCAACTGCATACCACCACAACCAACGTTGATGGCAGGTTCAATTTTCCAAACCTGAATACCGGAAGTACTGATGACTATTCAGCCAAGGCTACAGATTCTGACGGGAAACGTGAACTTAAGGTTATTCTCAATAAAAATTTAGAGGATCGTATTTCAGATTTTGTAACCAGTTCAATTCGGAAATACAGTTTAATGGAAAATATAAGATTTGCAGATGAAAATTATTTCAAAAATAATCCTGATTTAAGTTCAAAAGCTCCTAAAGCGATTAAACCCATCTCAAATACTTTTGATAGTCAACGAAAGATGTTGGCAACAGCAACAAGTTTGCTGGATGTAATAAAAGCGACCAGACCGTTTAGAATAGCTAATAACCAAATTGTTTTTGTTGGATTCGAAAATTCCATCAATTTTCAGGGCGGCGCTTTGATTGTGGTGGATGGGCAGCAACTAGGCACTGATGCATCGGTTATTAGTAATATTGCACCAACCGATGTTGATCATATTTTTATTTCAACCAATCCTATGGAAGTACAAAGATACACCGGGCTGAATTCGGTTGGATTAATCGAGATATTTATGAAAAAAGCAAAGTTGCCTGAATCGTTTTCTCAAGATGAAGTAAAAGTCAATAAATACGATGGAATATTTCGAATTCCTAATGAATTCAAGGCAACAGATTCCAGCCAAAACAAGAACAGAACAACGATGCTGTGGATTCCTGATGAAACCATAACCGAAACCGGTCAGTTTGAATTTACAATTACTGCCGAAAAAGTTATTTCCGATTTTGTAATAGAGGTTCAGGGAATCACTCCTGATGGTCGGATGGGGGTTGGAAAAGCTGAGTTTTCCGTCATCAAATAATTCATATAGTTTCAGAATTAGTTTAATGGCAATGATCTGGGCCAAAAGAATCGAGGTTTTTATACTTTCAATTAGTATTTTTAGTCTAAAAATCAGCTAAACTATGGGAACTCCTCCACTAAAATCAGTGATTCCTGTCTTTTTACTTTTTCTTTCGATGTTGGGTGCCTGGCTAATCTACAGTGCAATTGGTACAATAAAAGCTCTACAAACTATGGGGTGGCCGCATACCAATGGTATAGTTATCTCAACTGAGGTTAAAAGGATACCCAGCAGCAAGGGACCATCCAAATTCAGTCCTGTAATTACCTATACATTTAAAGTGGATTCTGTGGAATACTCCTCTGACCGATACAGTTCAACTGGTGCACGTGGGTCGTCTCAATGGGCAAATGAAGTGATCGATGAATATTGGGTTAACTCTGCAATTAAAGTTTTTTACAATCCGCGAGATCCAAAAGAGTCTGTCATTGATCCGGGTCTTCAATCTGATAATTACTGGATGACTATTTTATCGTCGTTTTTCTTCATGGTGGTGTTATTCGCATTTATTAAACAAATAAAACAAAGCCGGAACCCGATAAAAATCGAATCCTGACAAAAGCTTTTTTCTTCCTGTGAATTAGTTTAGATCCAGGAAATTCAACAAATCATTGCCTTTCAGACCTTGTACGAATTCCCATACCCGTTGGGCATTGATTTCGCCCCAATCTGGTGAATCAGCGTGACCCTCGATTATAATGGTGATGAGCTGAACGTGTGTGCGGGGAAGTGAAGGATCGAAATAATCGGGATTAAGTTTATATAAAGCCGATGTTGAGTCTTCGGTCATACTGCATATTTGCGTCAGCGGCCTTTCTGTGTTCCCATTTATATAGGCTGGCATGTTCATCATTTCAGGAGGTATGGACGCTATTTCACTTTTTAATGCGTCCATACCCATTTGAGGGATTTTGCCTTCCTTTAATGAAGCCGTGTAATAGACCATCATCCTGTTGATGTATTCCTTGTTGGTAATGGGGAGCCAGAGCGGGCGGTCATGTCGTGCAATTACCATCCTGTTTTCGTAATACCAGTCGTACAGATAAACCCCACTACCCAGATCCATTAATTTCACGGGCAAACAAAAGATTTCCTTGAATTGATTTACAGCCTGTTCATCATCAAGCTGGTCATAATTCATTGCAGGCTCGTACAACAGTGATTCATCATTGGTTCTCAACTTAATATACGAAACCTCATCACAGGCAAATTCCACCTTACCGTTTCTGTGTATTAAACTGCAAAATGGGATAAAGACCTCGGCCTTTACCCGTTCTCCCGGTTTTACAGGAAACCGGTCGTGATCGTAATGATTATAGAATGCGCGCGATTGTACATTCAACGTAACACCAAGAGGATTTTGTGCAACAGGTTGCTGATGGAGGTAATTGACTAGTTTTTCGGTTGTATGGTGGTACTTCTGTAACTCAGCCGGATTCATTTTGTAGAAACGCTCGGCAAACCATTCGTTCGACAAGTTATTATTGGTATATATCCATTTACCGGGAAATGCCGCTAAATCACTGTTATCTTGCGAAAAAGAAAGGAATGAAACGCCAAAACATAAAAGAGCAATAATTAAAACATTTTTGTTCATGTTTGTCATGTAAGGGTAAGGATTCATTTATTTGCCAACCAATGGTTTGAGCGACTTGACGAAATCCAAATTGAGCGATTCCTCAAACCTGGCGCAATGGTAGCTGATGCTGTTGGCTTTCAGCCATTCTTTACTTCGTTGTTCAAGAAAATTTTTGTTGGTGATCATCCTGAAAGTAATGAACTGAATGTCGGATTTGGGTTTTGTTTTGTCCCAATATGCAGGGTTAACTTTCATTATTTTTGGAAAACCTTCACTGGTTCCAACACCCGAGAGAATTCCGCTGCGTGTGGCTTGTTTATTCCAGTCGTCAGGTGAAAATGCTGCGCGTTCTTCGTCCAGCATATTTTTCATCATCCCCCACTGAATTTCGTCTGAATTTTTTTTGTTCCATTCGTAAGCCACTTCAAAAGCTTCTTTTACGGTAACCGGCAACCAATATTCCGGCCTGTCCGGATTGTAAACAACGAAACATTCGCCATCATAAACATCGATCCCGGGAGCGATGGTTTCTTTTTTTTCAGAAACAGTAAAAAGGTCGGGTTTGCGATTGAAGCCGCCAGTCCAACCGGGTTGAATCGTGTTAAAATAAATTGACCATTCAGGAGGCTCAATTAATCCGCGAACTTCCCTGCCATCTTTCAACCTGTACCATGCTGCAAATTCAAAGCTTATCCGGGCAGGCACTCCATAAACTCCTTCCTGCTGACAGGCAATTGTGCTATAAAGCCGGGCTCTGCCGTCGAACCCTTTCATCTCGCTTAAAACCTGATTCTTTCTAACAATGGCGACCAGTTCGGTTATTTTTTGCAGGTTGGCCATCATTTCTGCTTTGGTAAAACTGCATCCCGAACCGGCATAGTCTGTTCGGCTAAGAATTTCGAAAGTGCCTTGTTTGTCGAGAATGAGGGGGAGTTCCTGGGCAAATACCTGTACTGATATGGTCGTTGCCAGAAGTATTAAAATAATTCCAGTTAATTTCATAATACTGTATTTCATCTGTTAAAAATTTTTGCATCATTTGCCAATCAGCGGCGCAAGCGATTTCACCATGTTGATATCGAGCGAGGCCTCGAAACGACATAAGCCTGAAGCGAGACCGCTGTTTTTTTTGCTGTCTTCTACCCTTTGTTTGAGATAAGCCTGATTCCCGACCATGCGAAAATAGATAACCTGGATATCTGATTTTGGCCTGTTTTTATCCCAGTAAGCTGGATTCACTTTCTTAATGAGGGGAAATCCCTCCATGGCGCCAACCCGCGAAATCATTCCACTCAAAGTTGCCGGTTTGTTATGGTCTTCAGGGGAAATGGCAGCCCATTCTCCGTTCAAAAATTCGATCATCATATCACGCTGAACTTGATCGGTAATTTTCCTTTTCTCGGCAAAAACCAAATCAAAAGCTTCTTTTACGGTAACCGGAAGCCAATAATCGGGCCGTTCGGGGTCATACAACACATAACATTCGCCATCATAAACGTCTATTCCGGGAGCAACGGTTTCTTTCTTTTCAGGAACGGTAAAAAAGTCGGGTTTGCGCGAAAACCGGTCAGACGAGAACATATAACCTACAGGGACCAATTTGTTGGTAATCATCTTCCAACTGGGTGGTTCAATGGTACTGTAAACTTCTTTCCCTTCTTTGTTGGTAAAAAAATCGCAAAACTCGAAACTAACTTCAGCCGGTACTCCATAGTGCCCATCATCTTTGCAATCCACAGACCTAATCCGGGCACGGCCCATAAATCCCTTGTTTTCAAACAGTACCTGGTTTTTACGTACCATGTTTATCAGCTCTGTTATCTGATGCATATTGGCAACCATATCTGTTTTGGCAAAGTTGCAACCGGTGAAATTGTAATCGGTTCGGCTAAGAATTTCGAAAGTGCCTTGTTTGTCGAGAATGAGGGGGGGTTCCTGTGAATACATGGAGTCAGTAAATACGATAATTAGAATGAAAATCAGATAAATATGTTTCATTTTAATAGCTATTTTAATTGGTATCATGTTGTTATAAAATGAATTCGATATCGATTCCTACTTTTTCGATTCGTATTTTCCACTCCAAAGTTCCTTGGTCAGAAAATCGGAGGGTATTTCCAATCCGGAATCTTCGATGGCCTTATTGGCGCTATCGACCGCTTTTTTTACCGGAGTAAGTGTCTGCTCTACTTTATGCGAAAAGCTGCATCCCCTTTTGGTGGATACTTCTGCTTTCACGTTGGCCGATGTACCAATTTCATTTTTCCAGTCGCGGCTGACCCCGGCCGAGAAATCAGAATCAAGACCTTTCGACATGCTGTAGCTGGCAGAGGCGCCACCCGAAACCTTTGTATCGCCATACTTAACACCAACTTTCGCATTTCCAGAAACCGAGTAATCGGTTACACCGTTGTTATTCGATGCCTGTACGCCAACACCAGCGGAAAAATTTCCAACTTTAACACCGGCATCGGCACCCCCTGTTACTGAATAGTTTTTCACATTGCCGTTGCCATCAGAAGAAACTGATATATCGAGGTTTAAGTTGGCATTGACACTTGAAGTTTTTGAGAGTTCTTTTTCAACACCAACTTTAATACCCGCATTACGTGTTATGGCGCCCGTAAACTCGCTCTCGGAACTTGAGTATTTAAATTTGAAAGGCAGGTTGTTGGGCAAAAAATCGGTATTTGCTTCCAGTGTTGTTCTGGCACACGATGCGCGCACTTTCACCAATCCAAAATTGTACACATCAACGTAGGCATCCAGTTTTTTAAATAAAGGTGAAGATTCCGGAATTTCGCCCGAATCGAAAACGGCCTTTGCGGCCTTATTCCTTTCAATTCTGGCATTTTCTTCTTCATGCATTGCTTTTTGCTCGGCCTCGCGAGCGGCGAGTAACTCTTCCAAATTACATGAGCAATCCCAATGGTCGGAGTAAGCGAACGACCCATGCGCCATTTGAACGGTTTGTAAAGCCATGGTTAAGGCTGAATAAATGCTGTTTTTCAGGTCGGCATTCTTTTGATCGCGGACTTCCGGATCAGATATCAGGGCTACATGGCGGAAAACATCGTAATAATAATTTTCGGCTGCAGGTTTTATTTTCTGAATATAGGCCACCGATACCACATTGGTTGCTGAACCAAATCCGGGTTCTTCAATACCGTTAAAAGCATTGAAAAATTTGACATGAATGTTGTGCCGTCTCATATCCCATTCCGCTGATGGAAATTCGGAACCGCTATCTCTGGCTTGTTTTTCGGCAGCAGCCCGCGCTTTTTCGTATTGTTCCATTTCTGCCTCGCGTAGTTTTGAAAGTTCAGCAATTTTGCGGTTGCATTGTTCAATTATTTCGCTCACCTGTCGGTAGGTCTTTTTTGTGAGAGCATACAAATATCCTTGGTACAGATGATTTTTGCGCTGGTAAACGGTGTAATTCATCTTCTGCATTACGATATTCATCGGATCGGCATAGTCTTCAGGATTGATCAGTAAGATTCCGTGAACATTGTCGATTTTAGTGGCTAATTTCGTTAGGGACTCTGTTTTACCTGTTGCCAAATCTAACCGCGCTTTCTGGGCTTCTTTCTTCATCTCCTGCATGTTGGCCAGAAATTCTTCCTTGCCGCTAATTTTCGGCTTCACTTTCATATCCTTACCGGCATATTTCTCAGGATGCCGGGCTACATCATTCATGTCAACTCCCGGGTCAATTTTCATCCCGAATTTTGAAAGCCAGTCGAGTTGCTGATTGGAGGTGGAGGCAAAGCTTCCGAGTGAATAAATACCCATCATTTGTGAAAATTCAAGTAAAGCGCTAATCCCCTGTGGAGAAGAAATGGCCTTGAGTGACGCGTACTGTGTAAGTTTTTTGATCGGAGGCGCTTTGAAACTTCCTTTTACAGGGAGGTTTTCAATAAAATATCTCATTTTGTTACGTTCGCTTTGGTCGAGCTGGGCGATAAAATCTGCTGAAGTCATCACTGGTTCCTGGGCCATGATGTTGATTCCTTCCTCGTATTTTTCTTCGGGCGATTCGGGCGGCAAATCGGAGAAAGGTTCGCTTTTTTCCAGCGCCTTGTTCTTTTTAATCGGGATTCCTTCCTTTTGAGGTTTGTCCAGCCGGTCATCTTCAAGAATGGCCAGGGCTTTGTCTTTCTGGTTTAGCGCCATAAAATAGGCGGCCAGTCCAAGCGCGGCATCCCACGACTCGGGTTTGATTTTCCGCGCAACCATAAACAGCGAACGCGCTTCTTCCAATCTTTCCAAATCGATGCAAAGGTTCCCCAGGTTGATGGCTGGTGTAAGCGTGGTTTCGCTCCATTCGTCGTTCTTCATCGAATGGGCAATGGCATATAAAAAGCCTGATTCTGCATCGCGACGGTATGGGGCAAGTGATTCGGTAGTTGGGTTTTTCTCGGTGACAAGCTCGCCACCCGAAATAATGGCCGAGGCAAGGTTATTGGCCTGAACCGGATTTTCAGGATCGAATGAAAACGTGGCACAGGCAAGTGCAATGTTAAAATACGGATACGGATTGTTGTTGGTTGACAAAGCAACTGCCATTGAATATTTTGCGGCTAAATCTTTGTTTACAAGGCTGCCATCGAAACGCGGAACCCAGGTAACGAGCCTTGAATATTCCGTTAAATCGTTGGGTTTGAACTTTTGTTTGGCCAGTTTATACTGTTCGGCTGCCATGTTCAGCATGTACGCTTTGGTTGGCGTGGATTCGGGTAACGGAAGCAACAAAGATTTTGCTTCCAGTTCGTTTTCGATAGCTATAACCGCCATTTTCCGCTGGGTCTCGTTTCTCCCTGAGCCAAACGGCGAATAATCGTACTGGCTACCCTGCCCTGATTGGTAGCTCATCTGCTGAACAGGCTGCATCGGAACCAGAGGCTCGGGCATAGGTTGAGAAGATCCGGATCCATTTTGCTGGCTTTCGGCCTGTTGCAGCATTTTCATCATCTCGGGTGGCAATTGTACTCCCGGTGGCATATTTTTCTTCAACATTTCGAGGTAACCGGGTGGTAAATTAGCTGGTATTTGCCCGGGTTTCTGAGCCTGAGCCATCATTGCTGCAAACGCTAAAAACAGTATGAGCAGAATTTTTTTCATATTTTTCTATTTTTAATTCCCTCCAAACCTCCCACTGAGGGGAAGGCCAAAAAAGAATCCTGTTCGTTTTCGGTTAATTAATGCTGGTACAATTAATTACTATTGCATTTGGCACACTGACATTTTTCGCCGTTGATGCTGGTATGTTTCCAGCCATCATTATCATACGAATAACTAATGTTTGAACCGGGTTTTTCTTCCGATGTAACCCTGCCTTCTTTGTCGTAACTAATTGCGTAAACAAATTCTCCATTTGAAATAGAGGATTCGCTTTTAAGACTCCCATTGTCGTAGTAATTTTTCGATTCGCATGTGGGTTTTGTAAGATCTCCCGTACACATTGATTCCGATTTTATTGTACCATTGGGGTAAAAAGTAGCGCTTTCACCTTCGGGCAGGCCATCTTTAAAGTTGGTTACCGATTGTTTGGTGCCATCCCTGTAAAAGGTCGTTGTCAGCCCGTCTGGGATACCCTCCTTCAAATATTGTTCGGAAACAAGTCGGCCCGAGTCGTTGTAGAACTGGTAAAGACCATCCGGTTTCCCATCCTTCAAATTGTATTTTCTCATTACCTGCCCATTGGGGTAGTATTCAGCTTTTGGGCCATTCAGCATGGCCGAGTAATCGATTTCCTTCGGTGTCGAAAATTCCACTTCATCGCTGTACGAAACCTCACTGCCACCACTTTTTATATAGGCCTTTACAAAGTATTTTGTGCCCTGGGTTAATCCCCTGATGCTTGTTTTCAACGAAATGTAATCGGGCACGTCTCTGGGTTCGTCCTGATAATCGACTACTTTTAACGATGACGCTGTTGGGTTTCCTTCGGTATTGTAGCAAATCCCAAATTCAATAATTTGGGACCCTTTCAGCTGGTAGCTGAACGAGGCCCTGGTTTCGTGCACTGATGTGGCTTTTAAACCTGTAACCGAGCAGACAATTGGGTTTGCCTTACATTCTGTTGTTTTGCCAACTGAGATTTTAATGGACAATAAATTGGCTGACACGAACAGAATTCCCAAAAGGGTTAAAGCTGAATTAATCCTTATCATAGCGTTTATATCTGAATTTTGTACCTGTCTCAAAAAGTTACAGGAAGAAATCCAACTGATGGATTACGTATAAATGTTTTTTTCAAGGTTTGTTTATCACTTACTTCTGGTTAGGTTCGGGTTTCGGTTCTGATTTCTGCCCAACATTTTGGTTTGAATTTTTTCCTTCTTCGAGGGTTTTAAAAGTAAGTTCGTTCCCATAGAAAACTTCCGCGCCACTTTTGGCATAAGCTCTCACGTAATAGGTGGTATTAGTTTTTAAGCTGCCTATAATGGAAGTTCCGGTGTTTAGAGGGTTGCCTGGTGCCATAGACTTTTTGCTGGTAATGGTTGGTGAAGGCGAATCGGAAAAGCAAACCCCCTTTTCATTGATTGGCGAGCCTTGAACGGTGAAACTGCATTTGGCCTGAGTTGCCTTAATATCAGTAACCCGTACTGTTTTTACCGTTAGTTTTCCTTGCTGAACAGAGAATGAACTTGTCCCGGTTTTTTGTGCTGCCGGCAATGACAAAGTCCAGATCATTAAACCAACTAAAACGGATAATTGATAAATGGTTTTCATTGGAAGATTTATTTGGTGATCGTCATTTTACTTCGATCAATTCGGTGCGCGATTGCAAATTACCGTTCTTGTCGTAGCTCTCAGATTTTACAGTGCCAACACCTTTTGCATACCATTCCAGGCTTTTCGCTTTCACTTTAATTCCCATTGCTACCGAGTTAATATCGCTCGAAAACTTATAACACTTATAATTTCCAGCTTTAACGGTAATATCTTCAATGGCTTCCACTTTTCGGTTAGTTACATCAGCCGATACTTTCATATTAATAAAACCCATTTTCAAAGCCATTGCAACGCTGGCATCAGGCAATACATCTCCCGGCGACGGATTCATTGGAATTTCCATATTATTTCCGGTCACTTCAATATTAGCCGGAATTTCGCCATTTTGCTGGAGGGTGGCTTTGTTAATAAAATTACTCATGTCTAAATAGAGCTTATCGCCTTTCTGATGAACGGTAATTTCTTCTTTAAAAATCAATTTTTCTTTTGGATCAATTGATTCGCACAGGTAGGTAATATCCATATCACCCCCGCTCTTGTTTATTTGCATTATAGTGTATTGAAGCGTATTCGTAACCTTATCTTTTTTGTCGAATGTTTTATAGATTAAAACTGTTCCTTCTTTGGTAGGGAAGAAGGTTTCCTGTGCATTTAGCACAATTGCACAAAGAATAATAGCTATGGACAGAAGTAATTTTTTCATGTTTTTAAGTTTCATTAGGATTATAATTTGATGAATTCAACCCTTCGGTTAAGGGCTTTATTAACAGGAATATCGTTTGGGGCCACAGGTTTACTTTCTCCCATGCCGTCGGTGGTAAGGCGTTCTGCGTTGACTCCAAATGATTTGGCCAATTCTGCTTTCACGGAAGCAGCGCGGCGTTTCGATAAATCCATATTTTTGGCATCGTCTCCGTCAGAGTCGGTATGCCCTACAATTTTTACTTTAACATCAGGGACTTCGTTCAAGACGGTTGCAATGTCTTTCAGTGTTCCATACGATTCAGGTTTTACGATATCTTTATTCACATCGAAATAAATTCCGTAAGTAACCAATTTTCCTTCAGTCATCAATTTGTTCCGCGTATCGGGCAATCCTGCGGCAATCCTGAAATTGGTAATCATAGGATTACCTGATTCCCACAGTTCAAAACGCATCATGTTGCATTGAAACCCGGCTTTAAAGACTTTTGGTAAATCAAAAATCTTGACTTGATCGAAATAAACTCTAAGCCTGGTTTTTTGTACCCAGAATGAAAGGCGATATTTTTTACCCGCTTCCATTGTAGCTTCATCTTTAGTTCCATCGATGGTATACCCAGTTTCGTCATAGGCACTGTAAGTCGCCCGGTAACCAAAACTCATTTTGACACCTCCTTTGTTTCCGGGTACAGCACCCCCTTCGTTCAGGTCTTTGGGATCATCAGCACTGTAGAGATAGAATCCAAATTCAAATGCATTATTGTCTTCTTCATTAGGATAGGCAATTACATCATATTCAATCGTATAATTGTCAGGCAACTTAAGTCCTTCTTCAAGTGCGATACAACCTGAGCCTACCATTTTAAACCAGTTGCCCGGATAAAGATTTGTAGTAACGATTTCGCCTGACGCGTTTGTATTCCAACTGGCAGGAAAATCACCGACTGCTGCTTCGGAGAAATCATCGAAGAAAATAACTTTTGCACCTGGGATAAAATCAAATTTAGAATATGACTGCAGGGTTGGTTTTACTGTAGTGGATTGAACGGAAGTGGTATCCTCCGTTTCGTTTTGAGCATTAAGATTGGTGACTGCAAGGCATATGATAATTACAAATAAAAATTTAACGGACTTCATAGTAAAGATTTTAAATTAGAATCCTCAGTTGATTGGAAAATGTAAAAATTATATTTACTGTTTGATAAACTCAACCCTTCGGTTCAGGGCTTTATTTACAGGAGTATCGTTTGGAGCAACGGGTTGGCTTTCTCCCATCCCATCAGTTACAAGGCGGTCGGCATTAACGCCAAATGTCTTTGCCAACTCTGCTTTTACAGAAGCAGCGCGGCGTTTGGATAGGTCGAGGTTGGCCGTATCCTGCCCATCGGCGTCTGTGTGTCCCACAATTTTCACTTTCACATCGGGCACTTCATTCAATATTTTGGCAATGTCGTTTAATGTTCCGTATGATTCAGGTTTGACGACATCCTTGTTTACATCGAAATAAATTCCGTAGGTAACCAGTTTGCCTTCGGTAAGTAATTTATTGCGGGTATCGGGCGATGCTGTTGTGATTTTAATGTTGCTTACATACGAAGCGCTTGAAGCTCCTCGGTAAAGCAAAAATCCGAGTCGGGTGAATTTGCTGTCGTCGTAAAGGTTGGTTGGCATATCCAATACTTTTTCGCCTTTATGATAGATGCGAACACGCCGGTTTTGAACCCAGATGATGACATGATTTACCTTTTCTTCTTCGACAACATTTAAGGTGGAATTGCCACTGATTTTGGGGCTTCCGGCCTTTATTCCATGCGATTCCCACCCTGTTTTTGCAATATTGATGACCAGTCCGGTTTTACAGGCATACGGATCGCTCATTTCCTTAAAACCATTTTCACCATAAATGGCAACGCCAACAGCATACCTTGGAGCGCCCTTTTTAGGAACTACATCAAATTCAACGATGAAATTTTTAGGGAATTCAATCTGCTTTAAAAACCACCAGTTGCCTTCTGTAGCATTCAGGTTGAGCCAGTTTCCGGGAGCAATATTGAGCGTATTGACCTCTCCTGATTTGTTGGTCGTCCAAAGCGCAGGAAAGTCACCCACAGCATCCTGACTGAAATCTTCATACAGTAATACTTTATCTCCGGCAACAAAATCATAATTTGAATAGGCTTTTAACGATTGTTTTGAGTCCTTAGTTGACTCCTGGGTCGTCTGATTTTCTACAGCAGTGCTGTCCTGCCCATCCTTTTTCTTTTTAAACAGGTCCTTAACTCCGTTTTCTACGGCATCCAAACCTTTGTTAATACCTTGATCAACGTTTTTGTTGGCCCTGTTGTTGGTCTGCCTTTTCAATTTATCCTTTATATTGATCTGGCCTTCCACACTAACAACCCCCATACAGAAAATAAGAACGAATAACAGTTTTAAAGTTTTCATACTATTGATTTTTGGTTTTTTATGATGTCGAACTTTATTCCGGAACCAAACTCACCATCACCCGCATCAAAACTTCACTTTTTAAAATTTCCTTTTAAAGTTAATGAACTTTAAATTTTATTCCATGCTTCCGAAACATATTTTCAGGTAAATTTAAATAGTCGAAAAAACTTGCATATCCCCTAAAAAGGTGATTTTGATAATTAGTCTCAAAATCCCCTTTTTCGGTGATTAACAGGACAGTCTTATCATTTAGATTTGTTAACGAATAATTGTTGAGCCATGTCAAAATCCCGGTTTGCCCGATGGTGTTTTATTGTATTTAGCCTTGTGTTCTCAGATGTAACATCAGGGTTTTCACAATCGTCTGAAGAAATTAATTTATTGATAGAAAACCTGTTAAAAAGGGATTTTAAGCAAATTCAGGAGAATCAGGCCGATACGGTTTTGGTAACAAATCTTCTGAAAAAGGCAAAAAGATGGACTGAAAACCGGAACGATTCTGCCCTTTTTTATTGCTTTTATGCTGTCACCGCGGCTGAAAAGGCGGGACTGGTTTCAGGCATATCACAGGCTTTGGAACAGCTTGGAAAATTTTACATGACCAAAGAAAATTTTTCAGAAGCCATCAACTGGTACATTCAAGGGCTGAAACTGGAAGAAAAACAGGAGAATAAAAGCCGGATGGCCGATTTTTACGATCTTTTGGGAGCGGTGTATTTTTATCAGGAAATTTTTCCCAAAGCGCTTGAATACAATCAAAAGGCGCTTGCCATCTATCAAAACCTGACGGACACCATGAATATCGCAAAAGCATTGAATCATTTGGGAATGTTGTACACCTCGCGTGAGTATTGCGAAAAAAGGTCACCCGACCAAAGCAAAGCTGACTATGAAACTGCTCTGAACTACTACCAACAATCTTTGAAACTTCTCGAAAAAGAAAACTTTACGGAAGGAATTGTAAATGCCTGGTCGAACATCGGCAATTTGTACCGGCGCATGGGTGAACATGAGAAGGCGCTTGACTATGTTCAAAAGGCCGTTAATCATTACCGCGAAACAAAAAACATGTCCGAACTTCCCGCAACACTTCGCATGATGGGGCTGATATATAACCGGCAGTTGAAATATGATCAGGCATTGACGTACATGTTGGAATCTCAGAAGATAGCCCGACAGGAAAAATTAACCGACGGCATTCAGTTTCTGTATGAAGACATTGCCAAAACCTACGAAAACCTTTTCGATTACAAGAATTCGCTGAAATATTACATCAAATACATGACCTTGCGGGACTCGGTTTACAACAACGAAAAATCGCAGCAAATTTTTGAACTTGAAACGAAATATCAAGCCGAAAAAAAACAAAGTGAAATAGAGAAACTGACACTGGTCAAGCGGCAACGGACCTTGGTTATTTACATTCTAATTGCTTCATTGCTCCTGGTTTTGCTGTTTGGCTTTACTTATTTCAGGAATATCCGCAGCAAAAAAATAATTGCCGATCAAAAACTTGAAATCAAAGAAAAACAACTGCTTGAACTTGAAAAGGAACGCCAGCTTACTGCAGCCAAGTCGGTGTTGCAGGGCGAGGAAGCTGAACGTTCGCGCCTGGCCGGCGATTTGCATGACGGTTTGGGCGGTTTGCTTACCGGTGTCAAATTAAAATTATCATCTATGAAAGAAAATTCGATCATCACCAGTGAAAATCTGGCCCATTTCAATCATGCGCTCGATTTGCTTGATACGTCAATTACCGAAATGCGGCGCGTTGCCCATAACCTGATGCCCGAAACCCTGATGCACTATGGCCTGCGAACTGCCTTAAATGATTTTATCAAACAGGTAGAACCAGAGGGATTGCCAATCATACGTTTCAACACGTTTGGTGAAGATTTGAGGTACGAGAAAGAAATTGAAATTACGATATACCGAATTTCACAGGAATTGGTAACCAATGCCATCAAACATGCTGATGCCAAGCAGATCGACATACAATTATTTACTGAGAAAGACCGAATTTGTGTTCAGGTAAACGATAACGGGATAGGTTTTGATCCTGAAGAACCCGATCAATTAAAGGAAGGAAAAGGGCTGAGGAATATTCGCGACCGTGTAACCGCTTTTAATGGCAGGTTCGAATTAATTAGTCAACATGGAAAGGGAACTGAAAGTACAATCGAATTTTTAATATCTTAGGGCGATTCAAGCACATCAAATCTATCGCCGATGTCACAACTTATCCTGATTGTTGAAGACCACCCTATCGTTAGCGAAAGCCTGGCCCGTATCATTGCCGATTCTGATCTGAAAGTTCAATGTTTACAAGCTGCCACTGCAGCAAAAGGACTTGCCTTCCTCAACGGAAAACCATTCGACCTGATTATACTGGATATTAACCTGCCTGATATGAATGGCATCGAATTCTGCAAAATTGCCAAATCAAGATTTCCGGGACAAAAAATTCTGGCTATAACCACCGTGGCACAACGACATGTTGTAGAAAAGATGCTTGATCAGGGTGCCGATGGATTTATATTGAAAACTTCGGATATTGAGGACATCATTGGTGGTATCCGGCAGATTTTAAATGGAAATCAGGTTTATCTGGGCAAAGGGGTAAAAGACCTGATTAAAGGAATTTCGCAGGAAAACAGCGATTTGCCCATGATTACCAAACGCGAAAGCGAAATCCTGAAACTCATTGCCGACGGCATGACCAATCAGCAAATTGCTGACAAGCTATTCATCAGCACCTTCACTGTTGACAGTCACCGCAAAAACCTGCTCCTGAAATTCAATGCCAAAAATACGGCGACACTGGTAAAGATTGTGGTTTCGAAAGGAATTATTGATGTGGATTAAAACATTCCAAGTATCAGTTTATCAATTAAAATATTGGATATATTCATTCCGGAAAGAGCAGTTTTCACTGTACCAAACTCGTGCCGACATCCAATCAGCATTTTTACAATCTTTTGGCTTAATTCAGGCTTAATGGCTCCTGAAAACGATACTTCAACCAACAGCCCTTTCTCAACCAGCAAGCTAATGTGAATCTCATCATTTTCATTTTTGTTGTTAAAACGATATCGGGGGGAGTAGCCAAAAATCCAATCCCAGGTTTGGTATTTTTCGATAGAAAGTTTTTGAATGGCTTTGATATCTTCCGCAGTTAGTTTGTAAAACTGAAATTCCTGATAGTTTTGACTTATTTCGGCAAATATAAGGTCTGTAAATTCTTCCACCGAAATTGGATTTGGCAAATAGTGGGCAATATTGGTTACTTCGCTACGATTACTTTGTACGGCTTTATCTTCAAACTTCGACAAATCCACTTTCAACGCGCCTTTCAGGGCTTCCAGACGACTGTCGAACAACAACGTTCCGTGATGCAATACCCGGTTCCGATGAACATGCTCGGCATTTCCGGAGATCTTTTTACCATCAATCACCAAATCGTTTCGACCGGTTGTGTAAGCATCGACACCCAGCTTTTTCAGGGCTTCAACCACTGGAACAGTAAAAACCTTGAAATTGACTTCCGAGATATTGGCTACGCTCCGTATGAACGTAAAATTCACATTTCCCGGATCGTGAAATACGGTTCCACCGCCTGAAAGCCGCCGTGCAACCGGAATCTGGTTTTCACGCACAAATTCGTGATTGATTTCGGCCAGCGCATTCTGATGTTTCCCAACCACTACCGATGGCTGGCTGCGCCAAAGCATAAAAAAATCTTCCTGAAAGTTCTTCAGGAAATACTCTTCAGCCGCAAGATTAAAATACGGATCGGTATTGGTTTGATTGATGCAAAGTGTGATCATACAAACAAAAGTAAGAAATGTGGAACCACAATAGACACATAGGGCATATAGAAAAAATAGAATATTTTATTCCTTCTCATTTGTGCAAAGACAAAAGCTTTAAAACTTGTTGTCGTTGAAAGTTTTGTAATAGAAACTATGTGTTCTATGTGACTATGTGGTTCATTCGCTTCCTAGAATTCCACCTGTACCCCAATCGTTGGCAGTACCGTTCCTGAAGTATTTTTCACGCTTCGAAGTACATATCGGGTACCATTGTCACTGGTCAGTAAGTTGCCGTTGCCATCTTCTTCCCGAATAATTAAATCGGTTGATTGTGATTGAAAATTATACAGGTTTTGAACGTCGAGGTAAAATTTCAAAGTCATCTTTTTCAGGTAATAAGCTTTGTCAACCCGCACATCGAGCTGGTGAAAAACTCCGAATCGATTGGCATTCAACTGCGAATAATCCAGGTAAGGTCCTCCAGTCTGGTTCCATGCAGCGATGAGCGACGAACGATTCAGATCGTAAGGAGTATATGGTAATCCGCCTACAAATCGGAAACGCGTTCCGATTCGCCAGCCCTTTTTGAGTGAAGCACTTCCGGTCATGCTCAAAATATGTTTACTGTCCCAGGCCGAAACGAGATAATTACCATTGCCATCCTGAAACTCGCTGCGCACCAGCGTATACGACAAGTTCAGGTTGTATCCTTTTGCAGAACTGATTCGTGTCTGAAACTCGGCTCCATAGGCTCTACCTTTGGAAGTCGAAGTAACCTCCTCGTCGCCAATCACGCCATAATCGGCGCCTTTGTTGGCCAATGAAATTCCATCTTTTACTGAAAACGGATAATCCTGATAGTTCTTGAGAAATCCTTCGAGCGAAAACTGAACCGAGGTGGCCGGTTTAAACTCCAATCCACCAATGAAATGATCGACTGAGATGTATTTCAGGTTAGCTTTATTGACGAACTCATTATTCTGTTGGTATCCCAAAGTTGTGTATGCAGGTAACTGAAAATAGCGTCCCGTATTCAGATTGAGACTCCATTCAGGAGTTAATTGGTATGAAGCCGAAGCCCGTGGAGAAAACTGTTTCAGCGGGTTATTCATTCCGGTTGAATAGTTGTTTGCATCCATTCGGAACCCGGCTGAAAGCGTCAGTCGCTCGGCCAGCAACTCATGACTGATCTGTCCAAAAAGACCGTATTTGACAAGATTCAACTCCGTATCGTAATTCACATTCAGGATATTCCCGTCATAAAATCGTTTCTGCAAAGTGGTATTACTGTATTTTGCAAAGTCAATATTGGCCCCGATGTTTGCCTTAAAGCCATCCATTCGCATATTACTTTCGAACCTGATTTTGTTCTCGAGTTCCTGCGAGGAGTAATCCAGAATTTTATTGTTTGGAGAGCTATCATCGTTCTCGAGATACTTGGTTGTGGCATTGTTTAGCTGGCTGCGACTCACAACCAGTGTTTGGTAACTGTTTTCCCTGAAATGTTTGTAAACGGCCCCCAGCGTGTAGCTCCACTGATTGTTCACCGGCAACTGGCTTAAAATATATTTTTGTTGATCATCCGGATTTTGAATATCCAGATTCAATTCGTTCTGATCGATGGCGCCCAATCCAATCAATGTGAGTTCATTTTTTGCGTCAAAACGAGTTTTAAGCTTGAATTGCATGTCGTTGAATGTGGGTAAAAAGGGCAATTTAAGTGCTGTGAAAAGTAATTTAAGGTACGAACGCCGTGCAGAAACAATGAAAGTCGTTTTGTCGCTCAGCGGGCCATCCAAGGTTGCAGAAACCTCAGCAGCACCCAAGCTTCCCTTAAATTTGAGTTTGTCGGCATTGCCATCAATCTGAGCAAACTCGAAAACACCACTTAGTGCATTCCCCCGGTTAGATGGAAATGCTCCGGAATAATAATTCACTTCGCGAATAAGGTCGGCATTCAGGATTCCAACCGCACCGCCCGATGCACCCTGGGTAGCAAAATGATTGATGTTCGGAACCTCAATGCCATCCAGATAAAACCGACTTTCGGAAGGTCCGCCACCACGTATAATGATGTCGTTCCGGAAAGACGGAGACGACAAAACTCCGGCATACGATTGTATAACCTTCGAAATATCGCGGTTGGCTCCCGGACTTTTTTCAATCTCGGCAATTCCGATGGTTTTGAGTGAAACAGGGCTTTCCTCTGTTTTCCGGAAAGGCGAGGTGGTAACAGTCACCTCTTCAATTTCAGTGTCCCTTAGTTCCAGTTTAATTTCGATGAAGGCAACTTTGGCATTGTTGATTTCGAATTCCGATGAAAGTGCCGGATGATAGCCAACAAAAGATGCCTGAACCCGCAAAAATCCAGGTTTCAAACCTTTTAACTGAAAATTACCATCGATATCCGTAACTGTCCCAATCGAAGTTCCTAAAACAATAACATTTACAAATGGCATGGGCTCATTGCTCAAGGCGTCAATTACTCTTCCTTTTACCGATGCCTGCTGTGCCCAGAGGGTCGAACTGAAACCCACCAGCAGAGAGATTATAATAAGATACTTTTTCATATTTCCAGTCAATCTGTAGAATCTTGTTTAATTATTGAACTGCAAGCTTAAACAAGATAAGCTTATCAAAGTTTAAACGTACCGTTTGTTTTTTATATATTGCTTAAAAATATAAGTTTATGAGATTGGTTATTCAACGTGTGAGTTCTGCTTCGGTTGAAGTAGAAGAATTTGTCGTTTCTGAAATAGAAACAGGACTACTGATTTTGGCTGGAATTGAAGAAACAGATACTGCCGAAGACATCGACTGGCTGGTAAAAAAAACCTGCCAACTTCGGATATTTAATGATTCAGAAGGTGTCATGAATCTTGATATTCAGGAAATTGGGGGCAAAATTATCCTGGTGAGCCAGTTTACTTTACATGCATCGACTAAAAAAGGAAACCGGCCATCGTATATTAGGGCAGCACGCCCCGAAACAGCTATTCCGCTTTATGAGCAATTGATAGATGCATTTAAAAAAGTAATGGGAGGCAAAAAGGTTGGAACCGGAATTTTTGGAGCCGATATGCAGGTCTATCTGGTCAACGACGGACCGGTAACGATAATTTTGGATTCGAAGAACCGAGACTTTTAGTCATTGTTGGTCATTTGATTGTCATTAATAGTAAAAACGTACAACGGATAAATGACCATTAATGACTTGAAACAAATGACTATTTTTAATATAAACTTCAAGCTATGAATTCAAACGAAATCACCCTCCCCCAAGCCCAGCAAATGGTTGACCAATGGATCAAAACCATTGGTGTGCGCTATTTCAGCGAGTTAACTAACATGGTTCTTTTAACAGAAGAAGTAGGAGAGCTGGCACGACATTTTGCCCGGCAATTTGGAGATCAATCATATCGGACCGCCGAGGCTCCTCCCCATACGGGGGAGGTTGGGAGGGGGCTTTTGGCCGATGAAATGGCCGATGTGCTGTGGGTATTAATTTGTCTGGCCAATCAAACCGGGGTTGATTTGAATGAAGCCTTTCTGAAAAACATCGAAAAAAAGACTAACCGTGATTTAGAACGGCATCAAAACAATGAAAAATTGAAATAAAGGCTGTATCAAAAGTCAAAATACTCGCGACACTAATCATCCCGAATTTATTTCGGGATTTGATATACAATGTGTTGGGATCCTGAAACAAGTTCAGGATGACGGGATCAATGACTTTTAAGACAGCCTCCTTTTTCCTTATTTCTTTTTCTTTTTCATAAACATGAATGCAGCACCGCCAACAACCAGGATTCCACCAATAATTGCATAGGTTTTCATGCCGGAAGATCCTTTTGTTTCTTCATCAGAATAGTATATGGCCGGATCGGCATTATCGATTGAAATCGTGTCTTGTGGTTCTTCTGCAATCTGAGCCGAATCTTGTGGAATAGAGTCTTGCTGAGCAAATGCATTATTTCCTCCGAATATCATCAGGCCAAAAATGGCCGCCATCAGTAATTTTTTCATTTTTTTCAATTTTAAACGTTATTTTAATTTAATAATCAGTTTGTCGTATTTTGCCGCAGTTTCAGGATCTGTTTTCCGGTATGTATCTGCCAATGCTTCGAGTGCCGGTTTGTACCGTGAATTTAATTTGAGGCAATCACGTAATACTTTACGGGCTTTCTCAACATTGGTTCCAGCATAAATATCAGCCAGTTTCGGATAGGCACTAAACTGTTTCCGGTTCGCCAGAATTACTTTTCGGTAATATGTGGCAGCTTCATTCGTATACTTATTTTTAAGAGCTAAATCGCCTAACAGTTCCAGCGCCTTCTCAAAGTCCGGGTTGATTTCCAGAGCTTTTTCAAGCATTTGACTGGCATGATCTTCGTTTCCGGAAGCAATCAATGACTCTGCAAATTTATAACAGATCAGTTCATTCTGACGGTCAAGTTCAAAAGCTTTTTGAAATAACAACGCAGATTTAATATTATCGCCCTTTTTAAGCTCCTGAATTCCCCGGAAATCATCTTTGGTAACCCGTTCAATGACTGCACATACGGGCACTCCATCGGCAAAAACGGTATGAATTGTATTGGCAGGTGGCCAAACTTTATTTTTAAGTTGCCAGGGTGAAATATAACTGTTTGCCACGATGGAATAATCCCAATTGTATTGGCTTCTGCTCTGATAGGGGAAATATACAAACTTGACACTTTTCTGATTCCTGAAATACCATTGGATGGGGAAATTGGCGCCAACAACAATTTGACCCGTATCGGGCTTATTTTTCAAATATTCCTGAAGCCATTCGGCTCCTTCGCGCATGCTGTGGTAATAGTAATCGGTTTCGTAATTTCCATAGGCGCCTTTCAGTCCACCAACTATTTGATTGTAGTAAAGGTAATAATACGGATGGTTGGAAGCCATAAATCGAACCGGATGAATGATTAGCAAGAGAAGTATCAGAATTGCCGGAATCCGGATCATTCGCTGTTTGAACCGTACAAAGAATGCATGAATTCCAAGGGCTGAGATAAGGATGATTCCTGGGTAAACAAAAAGAAAATGCCGCCAGGAGCCATACAGATTAGAACCTTTCAGGATTACATAGACCAGTGGAAAAAGTACGGTAAAAGCCAGCAGAAGCAATTGAAATTTCTGCATCTTATTGTAATTCTTTTGCGTATTCAGGAAAAAAGCAGCAATGCCGGCAAAGACAACGATGGGGATGGTAATGACCATGTATTTGGGCAGATAATACCAGGGATGAAAGTCGGACCAGTCAAAATTACCTTCGAATATTTGCCTGACAGTTGTTGGGAAATGGGTCATGACCTGATATGATTTCCAGGGATTAACAACCGGGTTTTGTAAGGCATATGGCCAGGTAATTAATCCTGCCAGATAGCCGGCAACCGATATTCCAACAAATAAAATCAACTGTTTTTTAAGATGTTGGTAATCCAGCTTTTTAGATGTAAACCAATCCAAACCGATTTTCAGAAGTGTAAAAAACCCCAAGTAAAAAAGTACTAAAAGTCCACCTGCACGAATTCCAATGGAAAGGCCAATGCTTAAAATCAGCAGAATAATCGTTTGCCTTGAAGGTTTAGTTTCAGAAAAAATAAGTTTAAGCGAGAAGTAAACGCTTGAAATATAGGCCAGGGCAAATGGAATATCTTTCAGGTTATTCTGAGCATGGCCTAAAAACCCCGGTGAAACGGCAAACAGGATCAGTACCAGAATTGCAGCACCATATCCTGAGAAATAGGCAGCAAACAGTGCAGTTATTACGATGGTCAGCCACCCCGAAACACTGCACATCAAGTGTCTGAACGAATAGATATCGGTGATTCCGAACAAATGGGTCAGGCCGGTAGCCAGATTGTCAAAAGTTTGTCCGTAATATTTAAGATGAGTTTTTGGCGTGTCGAGCGAAGTTTGATCTTTGCCAAGCGTACTAAAATACTTGTAGACCATTTCAGATTGTTTGTAATGAACTTCTTCGTCGCCTGAAATGCCGGCATCACGACTTATTACCAGCATTGCAAACAACATGAAGGCTGCAAGCAAATAGAAAATTATCTTTCGGTTATTTTCTGTCATTTTCAGTCTCGGCATCGTAAAACTTCTTAACCAGGTAAATTGGTCTGTTTTGCGATTCTTTGTAAATGCGGTAAACATATTCACCCACCACTCCTAAGAAGATAAGTTGAATGGATCCAAGGAAATAGATGCTTAAAACCGTTGAGGACCAACCCAATAGCGCACCGCCAAAAATTTTGTCGACCAGGGCATAAACACCAGCAAAAAAGAAAATGATGGTTCCAATGGTTCCAAGGAAAAGGCAGACTTTAATTGGGAATTTTGAAAAGGAGAAGATCGCATCGGCTCCCAGAACAATCAATTTTGAAAAAGACATTTTAGGATATCCACCCAGGCGTTCATCCCGAATGTATTCGACGTAGCCTTGCCTGAAACCGATAAAAGAACGCATTCCGGGCAGGTAACGGATGGTTTCTTTCATCTGAACCAACGCATTAACAGCTGCACGGTTCATGATTGAAAAGTTGCCCGAATTTTCCATCTCGTTAATTCCTGCTACTTTTTTAAAGAATACATGAAACAGATTGGTTGCCAGTCGATGTCGTTTTCCTTTCCGGCCTTTGCGTTTACCGCTTACGATATCATAACCTTCATCCCTGATCATTCGGTACATTTCAGCAAGCAATTCCGGTGGATCCTGCAGATCGCCATCCATCATGGCAACATAATTGCCCAATGCCAGTTCCAGACCGGCGGTAAATGCAGCCTGATGACCAAAATTTTTTGAAAGATCGACAATCTTTATTCTTGAATGATGTTTTCGCAGTTCAATGAGGTTATGCAAAGTTGCATCCGTACTTCCATCGTTTATAAATAAAATCTCATAATTCGTGGTAAACGATTCAATGGCTTTTATTGATCGGGAAGCTAATTCGTTGATCAGACCTTCTTCATTATAAACCGGAATTATGAGTGAAAACATGGAACAGGATATTTAATTTTCAAGCCTAAGATTGGGTTAAAGATACAGATTTCGAAGCAAGTACCAAAGGTGTAATAAAAGACTGCCAGTTCAGGAAAAGAAGATTTCCGTCACTGGCAGTTTTCAGTTGGTATAGATAAGAATCCCAGTTTTCGGATGAAAAGAGAAGATTCGTGTTTAGGGTTCAGATTAAATTGACGGTATTTTCCATGGTTCACGGAATGACCTCATCAACATCTTTCCGGCTTCGGCATTGTTAATGATCTTTTCCTTTTCAGGATCCCATTGTATTTTTTGTTTGGTTGTCATGGCAATTTCGCCCAGAAGTCCTACCGAAATTGAACGGTGAGCAACTTCAACCGGTGTAATGGTTTCTTTTCGGGTTCGGATACATTCGAGGAAATTGCCGATATGATTAGGGCTTTTGTATAGCGCTTTTTTGTTGGCACCAAGCTCTTCCGAAATCAGTTCAGGTTTTGAAGCTGTAATTTTATCGCCGCGATCAACATGTATCCATCCGTTTTCGCCGTACCAGGTAACTCCCATTCCGTGAGGTAAGCGTGCTGCATTGGCAACCCGAATCACCACTCCGGATTTGTATTTACAGTTAAAGTCATATTCCATGGGAACATTATACAGTTCAGTGGCTGCCGGATAAACTCCTTCTCCTGAAACTTCAATTGGTCCGGTGCGGTCAAGACCCAGACCCCAGTGTGCAATATCAATGTGGTGGCCTGCCCAGTCGGTTAACTGGCCCCCGGAATAGTCCAGAATCCAACGCCAGTTCCAGTGACAAATGCCGCGGTATTCCACTTTTGGCGCTGATCCAAGCCAAAAGTCCCAGTCGAGTTCTGCAGGCACTGGTTTTACCGGAGGCATTCCAATCAGTTTAGTTGCATTGGGCAATCCAACTTCAACATGATTAACTTTACCGATACGACCATTGAACACCAATTCGGCGCCTTTGTGAAAATTAGCGACAGATCGTTGCCAGCTTCCGGTTTGCCATACAATTTTATTTTTCTGAACAGCCTTAACAATCTGCTGACCTTCACCGATGCTTCTGGCTAATGGTTTTTCGCCATAGATATCAAGTTTTTTATTTGCTGAGGCGACATAAGTTATACTGTGCCAATGGTCGGGTACCGAAATGCAAACTGCATCCAGCTTTTCTTTTTCAAGAAATTCACGGTAATCCTTGTAAGTACGGCAATCGGTGTTTTTGTAATATTGATTTACAATTGCAGAGGCTTTTCCGAGATGGTCTGAATCCAGATCACACATGGAAACCAACTGGACCTCTTTAAAAGGAAGAAAGCCCTTCATGTTACTGACACCTTGCGAGCCAACTCCAATTGATCCCATAACAATCCGATCACTTGGGGGTAACTGACCATTCATTCCTAGAGCTGAAGAAGGAATGATATGAGGAAGAATAATGGTTCCGGCTACTGCTGAAATTGAGTTCCGGAGGAACGATCTGCGTGAGTTTTTGTGGTCCATGTGGTTTTAGATAGGCCCTCTAATCCCCCGAAGGGGGACTTTGAGGATTGGTTAATATTTTCAGTACAGAATTTTTGAACTTTTTTTCACCCCTCCTTTGGAGGGGCAGGGGGAGGCTACCCTTTATGTGCAGTTCCCGGAACAGGTACTTCAAACTGCATGTCAACCGGTCCAAAAGCAATTTCCTTTGGCCCTAAATCCATATCCGATTTGTAGATTTCTTCCCAGGTTACTTTTTTTCCGGTATAGGCTGCTGTTCTGGCCATAATAGCGGTAAGGGTAGAAAGTGCTGTCTCTTCTGCCTGATTGACGTATTCTCCGGTTCGGATGGCATATACCAAATGCATATGTTCCTGTACGTATGGAGGAATCTTGATATGGTTGGTTTCGTTTCCATTTTCATCTTTTTCGTATTGAAACTGCCATTTTACGGACCCATCCAAATTCCAGATTGTATTGGCGCAATTGGTGTAACCTTCAGTTCCCATAATGAATTCACCAGTTCCATTGGCGCAATTGTCGATTTGTCGGCACATGCTATGTGAGAAAACTCCATCGCCATAATCAAAATCGATACTGAAGAAGTCGTACTGGTCGCCCGTTAAACGTCTGGCACGACCACCGTAGCCAATGGCACTTTCAGGTTGTTTACCTAGAAACCAGTTGATCACATCAATGTTATGAACATGGGTATCTAAAATATGATCGCCACAAAGCCAAACGAAGTTATTCCAGTTGCGAATCATGTAGGTCATATCGTCCCAGCCTTCTTCACGGGTACGGAACCAAACATGGTTCTGATTCCAAAATGCCCGGGCAGATACTGGTTTTCCTATTGCTCCGTTTGCAATCTGCTGATAGGTTTCGATGTAATCCTGCTGATGGCGCCTTTGAGTTCCGGTAACCACATTCAGGCCAATAGCCTGTGCTTTTTTAGCACTGGCAATCACCGAACGGATACCTACCGGATCGACAGCAACAGGTTTTTCCATGAAAACATGTTTGTTTTGCATGACGGCCTCCTTGAAGTGTTCGGGCCGGAATTGCGGAGGCGTGGCCAAAATAACCACATCCAAATCTTTCAGAGCCATTAGGTTTTTATATCCGTCGAAACCGGCAAAGCAATTTTCCGCAGGCACATCCATTTTAAGTTTGGCCAAGCGCTGGCGACATTCATCAATTTTATCCTGAAAAACATCGGCAATGGCAACAATATGCAGATCGGGTCCGCTACTGATAAAATTCAGAGCCGCTCCAGTACCACGATTTCCGGCACCGATGAGTCCTGCGCGTAATTTTTTACCTTTTGGGGCTCCCTTTAAGATCGGAGGCAAACCAAGCGCTTTTGCATTTTTAACGTCTTTACATCCCGAAATCAGAGCACTAGCTCCCAAAATCCCAAGACTTGCAAATGCTGTTGCTCCGAGAAATTTTCTTCGGTTTATGCCACTTTTATTTGTATTGTTTTCCATTGAAGTAGATTTTCTATTTTATGTTTTTGTCAACTTCGCAAACGATTCTAAACCCAACATCGTTGCTGTCGGAATACCACCAAACGCTTTTGGGCATTTGCGGATCGGTTACCAGCCAGGCCTTGGTTTTGGTAAAGTCACGGGCTGCACTTCTTACATCTTTGGCATCGCTTTTATACGAACCGCCCCTGATCACATGTTCCTGACCTTTCTTCGGACCCTTAGGATTAACGACACCCTTTTGGTAGGTCTGATATATCGTAGGCGAATAAAAATCGGAACAGAACTCATACACATTTCCAAGCATATTTTTCAATCCATATGGATTCGCTTTAACACTGCCCGGTTCAAGCGTCTGTGAGTAACTATTCTCCTTGTACGCCACGTAGCTCTGGATTGTTGTAGTATCGGCGCCAAGTATTTTTTTGAAGAATCCTCCTGAAGTGTATTGTCTGGCATCACCTTCAAAGAAATAGGGTGTTTTTGAACCGCCGCGGGCTGCGTATTCCCATTCGGCTTCGGTTGGAAGACGGTATTTTTTGCCCGTAACTTTCGAAAGCCACTGGCAGTATGTATTTGCAGCTTTCCACGACATGGTGATCGCCGGGCGGGAACCTTTTCCCCAACCCTGATCGGGAGCTCCCCAAGGTGGAGTTGGGCCAGAAATTGCATCAACATTTTGGTTTACTTCGGCTTCTTTGCGTCCCTGAGACGATGTTGCCTTAAAAAATTCGAGATATTCGTCCCAACTCACTTCGATTTTAGCCATGAAAAACCTTGAAAGTTTTACCGGATGCACTGGACCTTCATCGGGTTTACGAAGTTTCTCCTGTTTTGGGCTTCCCATCAAAAATTGTCCTCCGGGAATCGCAATCATTTCAAAAGTCACACTTGTTCCGGGAATTTTTTCAGTGAAGTTTGCAAAGGAAGTGACAGGTGTTGCTTCGGTAAAAACTTCAGTATTGACTGCAGCAGTTACTCCAAAGTTTTTATCATGTTCGTGTTTGGCGTTTGGATCGAAGTGCCCGACATCAAGATGACAATTCAGACAACTGACATCAGCTTTGCTGGTCAGAAAACTTAAGTGGGCATTTTCTCCTTCTACCGTCAGCGTTTTAGGGAATAGATTCTGATGGCATTTGACACACGACTCGACATATACAAACTTCCTGGCCTTTTCGAGTTTGCGTTTTGCAGGCCAGTTGTATTCACTCGAATCTTTAAACAGCAACCCATAAACATCGGTTGCGCCGTGTTTTGCTTTGGCAAACAGCATTCCATGTCCTTTGGGAGGAAGGTGGCATTCTACGCAATGCACAACAATTCCGGCTTCGTTATCATAGTGCTTCGAAAGTTTCCAGCTTTGTTCGGCATGAGGGTGAACATGACAGGATGCACAGTACTCATCAGTAGAGGTTACTTTAACAACCTTGCTTCCGGCGAGCATAAAAATAAAACCCGCAATAATTCCGGAGAGAATGGTGAAAAGCAAAAATCTTTCAGCAGAAAACAGCTTATGGATGGATTTCAAAATCTTCATTTTAACGAACAGGATAAAGCGTTTACGAAATTCTTTAAAATTAGGCAAAAAATGCATTACCGAATTTTAGAATCAAAGCTAATATAGTAAAATTAGCAGTGTTTTATCTGGAGTTTACAGGCGGGTTAAGTTAAGGTTATTTCGGGGTTAATTTTTTCAAAAACTTGCGCTGTCTAATAAGTTTAATCTTCTGAATATAAGTGAATAATGGTTGTTTTATAAAAAATTAACCCTGGTTGAAAACATGTTTTATGGCATTACAATTAAATCTTCAAATTTTATCGAGAACTTTTCACCATACATCTCTTCATACAGGGCACAAAAGCGTTCGAAAGTAAATTTGGCCAGGTTATAATTATTCTGTTTGATCAAAGCTTTCAGTTTAAAAGCCAGCGCCTGGTCATTTACCGGATCAGTTTCCAGAATACGGTCAGTAAGTTTCAGAATTAATTCATGATCATGTTCAATGGTTAATTCGCTGATAAACTTTTGTAGAATGTCAACAATATTGTTTCCGACAAATCCTTTGAAGTCGTCGAGCCAATCGTATGATTCTCCTTTAAAAAGCTCACCTTCCTGAATGATGTGGTAGAAATTCAGGTTAAAATCGGTATCATGAATTTTTTCACGCTTAAGTAACTTCAGACACTCTAAATAATCACAGTAAACAGAACCACCAAAAGCCATTGCCCAACGGTCGATGTGGAAATTGATCTGAACAGAATCAAGAGATTCAAGAATAAGACGAAGTTTACGGATGGTCACTCCACGACTGTTTTTAGCGCTTTGAGCGGAGTGTCCGTGCCAGAGAATATCAGTTAATTCCTGAGTCGAAATGCCGTTCTTATTGCGTTTCGAAAATAGAAGGATAATCAGAAATAGCTGTTTTAGTTTTGGCGTAAACTGGCTGGTGATTTCATTTCCGTCTTTGTCGACTACTTTAAAGTCACCAAAAAGTTGGATGTAATTGGCTTCCGGTTTCAGGATAATAGCCTCATCAATTTTCCTGATTTTTTCAGCAGCGGAAGGTTGTCTTTTTAAGCGGTGTTTAAATTTGAGAAAGAGCACTAATAACAGGGAGGCCACTAACAAAGTTATTGCCGACCATGACAGATTAGGATAAAGAATAAAGATGTTTTTAATGGGTACAATTTCTATCACTTCCTTATTCAATTGCCAGATTTCTTCTTCGCCAAGAGCCCTTGACCAAATGCTCAGATTGTCGATTGCCCCATTCATGTTTGACGACCAGTTAAATCCGGCGACACCAATATAAAGGTTGTCCCGACCTTTGTAAGCGGGATGTCCCAATGAGCGGCTGTCAAGTTTTCCATTCAGGAAAATGGCTTGTTCTCCACTTAATTTATTGTATCTCCAAACCAAATGATACCAACGGTCTGGTTCGAGTATTGTCTTACCCTGTAAATCGTTGTTATAGAAACCAAAATAAGGTTTTTGATCCCTGATGAGCAGGTGAATCCCCTGTTGGTAGGAGTTATTTTTGGTTCCAATAATGCAATAGTCATTCTTGTTGGGAAGATATTCCTTAATTTTTATCCATGCAGCCACCGAAAAATCATGATCCCTGATCTTAAATTCTTCTGCTCCAGGTAAAACAATAAAACTGTTTTGACCAAAGACAGCAACGGTTGACCGGGTTGAATCATTAATGAAATTGACATTTTGAGGTTTTCCGTTAAATCCGTTGATACTGTAATCGCGGCTTTCTTTTGCAAAGGTATAATGACCTTCAAGGTTATCCGTAATCTGGAGTGGCGATGCTACAAAGTGCTGAATGATATTCTGTTTAGGTTCGTTAAATGCCACTGATTCAGGAGTAAACCTGAATCCGGGGCTATGAGGTATCAATACCACATTATCTCCCGGTCCCACAGGAAAACAAAATTTACCGCTGGTCTGACTTTCCATTTTTCCCCAGTTTACATAGTCAAGTACCTGGGTATTGTAAGTTACTGTTCCCTTGATGGTTTTAAAGCCCCTGACATAGGTAAGAACGCCTAAAATCCAGTTTTCATAACGATCAAGCAAAATGAAATTGGGAGTTTTTCCTGTATTGGTCCAGGTATTTTTTACATGCTCAATCAGATAGGGATTCTGATTGGTATCGAATTTCATGTTTTTAGGCGCTTCAGATTTTTTAGGGAAGTTGTAGTCGTTGTATATGAGCAGACTATTCTTCGGGTCACCTTTCAGGAATTCACCTTTAAAAACCGGCGCTTCCCAGATCGAAAAATAAGGTTCAACGGCGTGATTCCAAACATAAAGAAGCCAGTCGGGACTATTTCTGTGCTCCTGCATCGAAAAAACAACCAGTCTTTTGTTCTCCTCAATCATCGTTTTTAACGGAGCCCAACCTTCTTGCGCATCATACGAATAAAAGTACTTATTGATACCTGTTTCCTGAAAAATATCCTGAAGTTCGTTTACATTGGTGCTGAAATCAAGGAAAAGCGTAATAATCTTTTCCGGTTTGTTTTCCAGGTAGTTTTTGATTTCATGAATGGTTTGCCTGAAAGAAATGGAAGTTCCATCTGCTTTTTTAATCATCAACTGGTTTTGTTGTTTTTCCCATTCCAGATAAAAACGGAAACCACTGATGTTTTCATCGAGTAGTTGCTGAATGCTGCGGGTTTCATTCAGGTTTGCATCCACGCCGGAGAAATTGGAAATGACAAAAATAGTTTCGTCATATTGCTTCAGCATAGCTTCATCATTGGGTTTGGCACCAAGTTCCAATTCCCATAAAAGCCAACAGATTAAAATCATCAGATACCGGAGTACTGTCTTCATCTGAACCAAATTAGATACGAAAAACATCAATAATCAAAAGCAAATTAACCTGCGATTAACCCAAAATAACAGCATTCAAATGTAGTCTTCTGTTTCGTAATTCTCAAATTTTGACGATTTATTCACCAGACAGGAAAGAATGCGAAAAATTTATATTTTTGTGCATCGAAATAAGGGCTGTTAGCTCAGTTGGTTTAGAGCATTACCTTGACAGGGTAGGGGTCACTGGTTCGAATCCAGTACAGCCCACTTTTTGAAAATCCAGTAGATCATTGATTTACTGGATTTTTAGTTTGTATTATTGACCACTTTTTAAGAGAAGATTCAGAAACCAGAATCGTTTCTGCTTTCAAGAAAACTGAAATCAATCTTCATGCATATTATCGATCACCAGCGAAGCTGCACCCAGCACAGCCATATCGGTATCAGACGAAACTTCAAACTTCAGTTTTTGATACAACCGTTGAAATGGAAAATCTGCGAATGTTTTTCGCATACTCTTTTCAAATAGTGGGAAAGACTGGCTGACCGACCCACCCAGAATAATGGCTTCCGGAGCTAGCGCGAAAAGGACATTTCCTAATCCGCGTGCAATGTGGTGACCAAGGTCGTCAAACAGTTTTTGTGCACGGACATCACCATTTTGAGCTTTTCTTGCTTCTTCTTTTCCGCTTAAATGCTGGTTTTTAAAAAACATGCCGCTGCAATAATTCTCTATGTTGCTATCGAGGTAATAAATATTTCCGAACTCACCGGCGCCGCACAATTGTCCCGAATACAGATGACCGTTGATAATAATTCCAGCTCCAAGACCGGTACCGATAGTCAGTCCCACAAAATTCCGATAGAGTTTTCCTTTGCCAAAATGTTTTTCGCCTAGCGCAAAGCAATTGGCATCGTTATTCACGAAAACAGGTTTTATAAAACGTTCTTCAAGCAATTGTTTTAACGGGACAATATCCCAGGAAGGAATATTGGTTACATCGATAACCTCGTTGGTTTCAAGGTCAACCAAACTCGGAACACCAATTCCAATGCCCTTTACTTCCGAGTCAAAAACTTCGGAAATTGCTACGGCTATAGCATCAACCACCTCCATCTTTTCCTGGTCGTATGGAGTTGGGCAGGTGAATTGTTTGACAATTTTCTCGTTTTCAATTAAAGCGGCCGTAATTTTTGTTCCGCCCAGATCAACGCCTATTAATTTCATCTTAGGTAGTTTTTTTTATGAAAAGTTCTGAAAACCTGATTGTTTTGTTGTTCACCAATGGTTTAGCCCAAAAAGGTATTGCAAAAATATAGCCGAGCGTGACATACAGAAAAAGCATAGCTATTTTCAATCCCAGTTGATCGCCTAACCAGCCTATGATGAGCGGAACCAGCGCCCCGCCAAATATTCCGGAGCAAAGTATACCCGAAAATGAACCGTGGTGTTTTTCCAGTGAATTGAGGGCCAGCGAAAAAATGATGGAATACATCAGCGCCAGGAAAAAACCGGCAACCGGGAATGCCCAAAGGGCCAGCTGGGCCGGGCCAAACAGGGCTGCAGCCACAGTTCCCATGGCCAATAAACTAACAGCTTTCAGAATCAGTTTCGAATCAACAAGCTTTAATACGACAAGGCCGAGCAAACATCCAACCGACATCAATCCCCAAAACCAACCAATGGCCGAAGCACCTTCCACTTCAGGGTTAAAGCCGTGGTAAGTATTCAGAAATTTACTCATCCAGTTGGCCAATCCCTGCTCGGTACCCACATATGCCATAATTCCCAGAAAATAGAAAATCACCGTTTTATTCCTGAAAAGACCAAGATAGGTTTCAATTGCCCCCACTTTCTCATCTTCCTTCAATTCCACTTTGGGAAACCTGACAATGCCAATCACCACGAGCATTACAACAATGATGAGCGAGAAAATCCAATACAGCGAACTCCACGGAAGTTCAGGAGGGATGAGGTGGCTTAAGGTGTTTACCAGCCAATTACCCCCACCTTGGTATCCGCTGAGTTCATTCATTAGGTACGAAAAAACAAAAGGACTGATAAACGAAGCAGCGCCAAAAATGAGTTGAGCCAGCGCCGAATTAAATGCGAAATGCTCTTCTCCGCCCGCTTCACGCATCAGGGGATTGATGATAACCTGCAGCATGGCCATTCCGATCCCGATGATAAACAGCGAAGCAAGTGCCATGAAATAACCGGGAAAAAGGGCAAAAAGGAAAGAGCCGGCAAAAGTAAATCCGAAGGCAATGAGCATCGATATTTTCGCACCAAGCCGTTCGATCATGATTCCTGCCGGAATAGACATGATTCCGTAGGCCAGAAAAAAAGAAAACGGCAGGAAAGCGGCCAGTGTCAGGCTAAGCTTAAAATTTTCGATAATGACCGGCATAACCGGACCCAGAATGTTGGTGATAAACGAAATAACAAACCAGACAATCAGGATCAGGAATACCAGGAATTTATTTCGTTTCATCGTTTTTGATTTTATGGATTAAGCGGTTTCATCAAGTGCATCTTTTGTAATCAGACAATGCACATTAGGGTGAATCCAGAGAAAAGAAGCGGGTACCGAACTGTCAACTTTTTTAGACAGGAATTTCTGAACGATTTCCAGTTTTTCTTTTCCTGAAATCAGGATTAGAATCATTTTCGAATGCAAGATATCTGCCATTCCCAAGGTAAAACCAAAGCTTGGCTTAAAGTTCATTTTCGAAGCCATAGCATGTTGAAGCGTCATCTCCGAAAGTTCGGCTACATGGCAAAATGGCTGTAAGTAGTTCGCTGGTTCGTTGAATGCCAGATGTCCGTTCATGCCTATTCCCAGGATACACAGATCAATCGGACCTTCCGTTTTTAATCTCTCTTGAATTCGTTCACATTCCAGAACAGGATTTTCGGGATTGCTGTTAAACCCGGTATATCGCGATTCCGGAATTTGAAGAGGCTGAAGGAGGTTTTGCTGCAAATATTGTTCACAGGTCCCCGGTTGATCCATCGGGACTCCGCCCCATTCATCCAGTTTGATTATCCGCAATTGAGCGAACAGTTCAGGATTTTCCTGAAATTCTGCGCAAAGGTGTTGATACATTCCGGTAGGGCTGCTACCGGTAGCCGTACAAAGCAATAATCGCTTGTTTTTTTCAATTTCCTGAACAACAAGGTTTTTGGCTTTCAGGCTTAACTCCTGGTACGAATCTACGGTTTCAATTTTCATAGTTTCAAATCTCCCCAGCCTTTACGATATTCCCGTTTTACAAATTGGTTGGCAGCTTCAAAGTTCGTGATTCGCATATTGGGACCATCCCATTTAAAATTGATGTATCGGCCAGGGAAGACAAAACCATCCATAGCACCGTAAACCGGATCAACCCTGCTTATTTTTTCACGGATGTTGAAGCTTCGAAGCATCAGGTTTCCCATCAGTACCGTTTCAGTTAGCGGACCGGCATAACCTTCAAACGGAGAATCAACTTCTGCTTTACCGTATCCGGATATACAGGCGTCAATCCACTGCCAGTAATGACCGTCCATATCACCCTCAACACGCGGATATTTTTTGGGAACATTAACTTCTTTATTCCTTGAAAGAGGCAGAAGGATTGGATTCCGTCCACCCCAGCCACAGGCCGCTTTGCCTTTTGATCCGATGAACAAGGTACTTCCTTCATAATCGTTTGTTCCGGCTGGCCAGTCACCAAGGATTTCATTCATATTCGCGTCAGGATCCAATTCCAAAGGCCGCTCTGGAGTTATCCCGCCGTCCATCCAGTAAAGATCCAGGTTTTTTCCATTTTTCAGGGTGTATTTGAATTTAATTGAACTGGAAACCGGTCCGCTTTCGGGATACTGGGCTTCTGAAAAAATACCATCGTAAACAGTACTGGCACTTCCGGAAACTTCGGTAGGATATCCGAGTTCAAGCAATTTGAATGGTGGTCCCATAATGTGGCAGCCCATGTCACCCAGGGCGCCGGTTCCAAATTGCCACCAGCCTCGCCAGTTAAAAGGCACCAGATTTTCGATGTAATTGGTCTGTTGTGCCGTTCCAAGCCACAAATCCCAGTTCAGTTCTTTCGGCAGCGGAGCGGGTGTTTTGGGCCATGGAATTCCCTGGGGCCACACAGGACGGTCAGTCCAGCAATAGACTTTTTCAATTTCGCCAAGAATTCCGGCTTCCAGCCATTCACGCAATGTGCGCATTCCTTCGGTCGACGCTCCCTGATCGCCCATTTGAGTAACCACTTTGTATTTTTTCGAGGCTTCCGTCAAAATCCGGGCTTCATAAATATCGTGCGAAAGCGGTTTCTGAAGGTATAAATGTTTATTCAACTGCATGGCTGCTAAACCCACAACCGCATGGTTATGATCTGGAATGGCCACGGTTACGGCATCAAAATTCCTGCTTTCCTTTTCAAACATTTCGCGCCAGTCGTGATAAAAAGGCGCTTTTGGATACTCTTTCCGACGGTCGGCAGCCATACGGTCATCCACATCGCACAGATGTGAAATCACCGCATTTTTCTTCGGAGTTTTCATGTGTGCCTGAATATCTGCAGCACCTTCTCCACCACAACCTACTGCGGCAATATATAATTTATCGCTTGGAGGTACATGTCCCAATCCGCTGACCGTAAAACTGGGAAGTATTGTTATTGCTGCTGCTCCAGAAGCTGTCATACCCACAAATTTCCGTCGCGAAATAGGGGCTGATTCTTTTTTTCGGTTATTTGTTTCCATATTTTTATTCGTTGGGATGTTATTTTTTGAGAGGTTTCACCTCCACTTTCCGGAAGAAAACCACATCGCTTTCGCCGTGATTTTGCAATCCGATATACCCAAATTCAGGACGCGGTCCATGGAAAGGTTCGAAATCGAATTTTCGTTCCGGCACCGGATCGCCTTCTTTAAAATCAGTAACTTTTACGCCGTTCAGGTAAACAATAGTCCGAAGTCCGTCAAGCGTGATTTCCATGGTATTCCACTCTGGTCCGGGTTTTCCGGTTTTGGCAAGTGGTTTGGTGAGCGAATACAACATTCCGGTGTAATGGTAATCGTCTTCGTTCGAGAGTTCAGGCTGGTTGTCAATCTGGACCTCGTAACCATAGAAAACGGGCATCCATTCTTCGTACGGCTCAATTGGAATACGGATAAAAACGCCCGCATTGCTATTGGTGTCGCGCATCCTGAACTCAACCCGAATGGTACAATTCCCGAATTTTTCTGCAGTCCAGTAAAGCAAACCCATTCCACCACGCGATTTAATCAGTCCATCCTCAACATATTGAGAACCGGGTCCCACATGCTTCCAGCCAGTTAGATCTTTTCCATTGAACAACTGCCTCCATTCGCTTTTCACATCTTGTTTTTGATTTTCTTTTTTTGGACTAATCCCTGCAGTAGAAATATGAACCAATGCAATGAAGAAAACAGCAAGTGCCAGTGGTTTTAAGCTAATTCGTTTCATACTTAGTAAGATTTTGTATTTGAAAAATTTCATTGTTAATCCGAATGGTCGGATAAAAAGGCAGAGAACAGCTCTGATAGTCTAATTAATTTAGTTTCATCAGGACAATGTCAAGGTACACTTTATCCTCCAAATTATATTGAAATTTCTGCTATTTTTACAATGAAAACACTTTAACCGTTAACCAATTAAAACTTACTGACATGAAAAACCAAACTGCCAAAATCCTTTTTTTGCTGGTTGTTACCGTTTTGTTTGCCTTCAGTCCGGCAAAAAAGAATGACCCTCTTTCACTTAATTCTGAGCTTGATAAAAATGCTCCCGCTAATACCCTGACAAAAAAGGAAGCAAAAAATGGCTGGCAACTGCTGTTTGACGGAAAGAATTTTACCGGCTGGCATGGATATAACATAAAGGGTATTCCGGATTGCTGGATTATCGAAGATCAGGCTTTAACGATGACTACGGAAGGTCGCGCTGAAAGCCAGGATATCATTACTGACCAGACCTATACCAAATTTGTGCTAAGTGCCGAATTCAAATTGACCAAGGGTGCAAACAGCGGTATTATTTTTCAGATTAAAGAAGATCCGAAATACAAATTTCCATACGAAACAGGTCCCGAATATCAGGTCATGGATCACCAAAACTGGCCGGATAAACTGGAAGACTGGCAAATCTGCGGAGCCAATTATGCCATGTATCCACCAAAAGCAAAACCATACAAGCCGGTTGGCGAATGGAATCAGGTTCTTCTGGTCGTTGATGGAAACCATGTAACCCAAATGTTGAATGGAGTTGTAGTGGTAGAATATGAAAAGTATTCCGATGAATGGAAAAAACTTCGGGCAAGTGGCAAATGGGCCAATTATCCCGATTACGGAAAATATGACGAAGGACACATTTCGTTGCAGAATCACGGTACCAAAGTGTGGTACAGGAACCTTAAAATCAAACAGCTTTAGAACCCATCTCAAATCTGATTCACTATGAATAATTCAAGACGAGAATTTTTAAAAAGGACTGCTGTTGCAACGGCTGGCATAACAATCGTTCCAAGCATGACTGTTAGTGGTCTGGGATATAAAGCCCCAAGCGATAAACTGAATATTGTTGGAATTGGTATTGGCGGTAAAGGACATCCGAACCTTGTTGGGATGAATACCGAAAACATTGTTGGACTGTGCGACGTGGACTGGAAATATTCAGAAACCTGTTTTAAGGAATTCCCCAAGGCAAAACGATATTGGGACTGGCGGAAAATGTTTGATGAAATGGGTAATTCATTTGATGCGGTGATGGTTGCAACTGCCGATCACACACATGCCATTATTGCTGCAAATGCCTTATCGATGGGCAAACATGTTTATTGTCAGAAACCTTTGACTCATTCGGTTTACGAATCCAGGTTACTGACCAAGCTGGCCGCCAGGCACAAAGTCGCCACCCAAATGGGCAACCAGGGCAATTCGGGCGATGGCGTTCGCCAGGTTTGTGAATGGATTTGGAACGGCGAGATCGGCGAGGTTAAAGAAGTTCATGCCTGGACCGATCGCCCCATCTGGCCACAGGGATTGCAACGTCCGACTGTTCAAATGACCGCCCCGGATACTTTAAACTGGGATTTATTCATTGGCACCGCGCCCATGCGGCCTTTCAACGATATTTACACGCCATGGAACTGGCGGGGTTGGTGGGATTTCGGTACCGGCGCTTTTGGCGATATGGCCTGTCATGTGCTCGACCCGGTTTACCAGTCGTTAAAATTGGGTTATCCGGAAAAAGTATCCGGAAGTTCAACCCAGGTCAATACTGAGAGCGCTCCGCAGGCTGAAACGGTTGAATTTGATTTTCCGACCCGTGCAGCAGTTAAAAATCAGCAAATGCCTGCAGTTAAAGTGTATTGGTACGATGGCGGAATACTTCCACGCAGACCAGATCTGTTGCCTGAAGGTGAAAATTTGATGGGAGACGGATTGGGAGGATGTATTTTTGTTGGTTCAAAAGATACACTGATTACCGGTTGCGGCGGATTTAATCCACGTCTGCTTTCAGGAAGAAAACCTGTAGTTGCGCCATACCTGAGAAGGGTTCCGGGAGCAATTGGCTATGTTGACGGGCCACACGAACAAGACTGGATCAGGGCATGTAAAGAATCTCCAGAAAACCGGGTTGAAGGAACTTCTCATTTTGGTTATTCCGGCCCGTTCAACGAAATGGTTTTACTTGGCGTGTTGGCTATCCGCTTGCAAAGCCTGAATAAAACACTGAAATGGGATGCTGAAAATATGAAGTTTACGAATATTTCACCCACCGAAGAATTGAATATTGTGACTTCCGACGAATTTAAAGTGGTCGATGGACATCCTCATTTTAATACGCAGTATGCCAAATTTAATGCGCTTGAAGCAGCAAGTGGATACATCAAACATACTTACCGCGAGGGTTGGAGTTTACCAGCCATGCCAAAATAGGGAAATCGGATGACTTCAAAAGAAAGATTTGACTTAACCATTAATCACAAACAACCCGAGCGCCTGGTGATCGATTTCGGAGCAACATCGGTTACCGGAATCCATGTTCAGTCGATTGAAAACATCAGGAAATATTACGGATTGGAATACAAACCGGTACGTGTAACCGATCCATACCAAATGCTGGGTGAAGTTGATCAGGAACTGATTGATGTAATTGGTATTGACGTGGTTGGTGCAAAAGGAAAAAAAAGTTCGTTTGGCTTTTACAACCACGAACCGTTGAAGGAATACCAAACTCCATGGGGTCAGAAAGTACTGGTTCCCGAAGGGTTTCAAACAACTAAAGACGAAAACGGCGATGTGCTGATTTATCCTGAAGGAGATTTATCGAATTCTCCTTCAGGACGTATGCCCCAAAACGGTTACTTTTTCGATGCGATCATTCGCCAGCAACCGATTGACGAGGAGAAGCTCGATCCGCAGGATAATCTGGAAGAATATGGTCTGGTGTCTGAGGCCGATCTGGAATACTGGAAAGTGACCAGCCAAAAGGCCCGTGATACAGGGAAAGCCGTTATAGCAGGGCTTGGCGGAACCGCTCTTGGCGATATTGCCCATATTCCCGGAATCAAGTTAAAGAAGCCAAAAGGAATCCGCGATATTACCGAATGGTACATGAGTATCCTAATGCGACCAGATTATATTCGTGCCATTTTTGACCGTCAGTCTGAGATTGCCTTAGAAAATTTCAGTCGGTTACACGATGTAATTGGTGATAATATTGATGCGGTTTACATCTGTGGAACTGATTTTGGAACCCAGGATTCGACCTTTTGCGCACCCGAACAGTTCGACGATTTATGGATGCCTTATTACCGAAGAATCAACGATTGGGTTCACGCCCATACCCACTGGAAAACCTTCAAACACTCTTGCGGGGCAGTCGAATCGTTTATGCCTCACTTTATTGAAGCTGGCTTTGATATCATTAATCCGGTTCAGGTAAGTGCCAAAGGGATGGATCCGGCACTCCTGAAAAAGAACTACGGGAAGGATCTGGTTTTTTGGGGTGGTGGTATCGACACGCAAAAAACCTTGCCTTATTCTACTCCCGAAAAAGTGCGTGAAGAAGTGCTTCGATTATGTGATATTTTTGCCCCGGATGGTGGATTTGTATTCAATACCGTTCATAACATTCAGGCTAATGTTCCGGTCGAAAACATCGTTGCTATGGTGAATGCTATCAGAGAATTTAACGGAAAAGATTAAAATATGCCAACTATCACTATTGGAATCGACCTTGGAGGGTCACGAATTAAAGCGGTAGCCATCAACAATCTGGGAAATACGGTCTATCAGCAATTACTTCCTACGAATGACGGTGATGATACCGTCTGGAAGAATGCTGTTTTTTCAGCAGTTCAGGATATCAAAAGTAAACTCCATTGTACCTACCATACCATCGGAATTTCTGCGCCTGGGTTACCCAATTCCAGTAACTCAGCCATAGCCTTTATGCCAGGTCGCCTTCAGGGTCTGGAAAACTTTATCTGGTCGGACTTTCTGAATGCCTCCACTTTTGTGCTGAATGATGCCATTTCTGCCTTGATGGGTGAAGCACGGTTTGGCGCAGCACGCGATAAAAAGAATGTCGTGATGCTTACTTTGGGAACCGGTGTTGGCGGCGCTATCCTGATTGACGGAAAGCCTTATCAGGGATCATTCAATAAGGCCGGACATATCGGACACATGGTTATTGACAGTGATGGCGAACCGGATATCATTGGTATCCCCGGAAGCCTTGAAGATGCAATAGGAAACTGTACCATTGAAAAACGAACTTCAGGAAAATTCAGTTCAACTCATCAGTTATTGGATGCATACCGGTCGGGCGACAGCTTCGCTTCCGAAATTTGGCTAACCTCGGTTAAAAAATTGGCGATTGCACTGGCTTCGTTAACCAATATTCTTTCGCCGGAAATGATTATTTTGGGCGGCGGTATTACGGAAGCCGGAAATGATTTATTTGAGCCGCTCGGAAATTTCATGAGCAGGTACGAATGGCGAACCGGTGGAAATCAGACCGAAATTGTGAAAGCACAATATGGCGATTTCTCAGGTGCAGTAGGTGCTGCCTGTTTTGCCCGCGAATCCGGACCTGCAAGGAGATCAAAATCCGCAATCAAATAATCTGAAGCAACTAAAACAGAGTCCCATGGCAAATAAATTCATAGCACTAATTCTTATCTCGATCTTGTTCGCGTCCTGTGCAAAAAAGCCGTCACTCATTCAAAATCCGCAACGCCTTGCCGATATTCAGCGAATGCTGACGGTTCAGAAAGATTTGACATCCAAAAGTCAGGTGCCAATCTGGGACATTTTTAAACAGTCACTTTCGCCGGATGAAAAGCAGGCCATGGAGTTTGTTTATGCCTATATGCCCTTGAGCGATCTGGCCGATTATCCACCCGAATTTTTTCTGGAAAATGTGCAATACAGCCTGAAATCGCAGGCCGAAATGCCCTGGGGAAAAATCATTCCGGAAGAAGAATTCCTGCATTTTGTGTTGCCTTTGCGTGTGAACAACGAAAACCTCGATAATTTCCGCGAAGTGATGTACGACGAAATCACTCAACGCATCAAAGGATTGAGCATGAAGGATGCGGCACTCGAAATAAACCACTGGTGCCATGAAAAAGTGAATTACCGCGGAACCGATTCGCGTACCAGCGCACCGCTCAGTACCGTGAAAAAGACTTTCGGACGTTGTGGCGAAGAATCAACCTTTACCGTTTCGGCTATGCGTACTGCCGGAATTCCTGCCCGTCAGGTTTATACGCCACGCTGGGCGCATTCCGACGACAACCATGCCTGGGTGGAAGTTTGGATTGATGGAAAATGGAGTTATCTCGGCGCCTGCGAGCCCGATGTTGACCTGAACATTGGTTGGTTTACCGAACCATCCAAACGGGTCATGCTGGTTCACACTCGCGCATATGGCCGATATTTCGGAACCGACGAAGTGCTCACTCCTGAAGAACGGTTCTCTGAATTGAATCTCACTTCGAATTACGCCACCACCAAAAAGATCACCATCTCGGTCAGGAAAACCGATGGAACTCCCGTCGACAGCGCCAAAGTAGAATTTCAATTGTACAATTATGCCGAATACTATCCGATTGCCACCGGATTTACCAATGCTGCCGGGTTTACAAGCCTGAATACCGGCATGGGTGACCTGGTGATCTGGGCAGCCAAAGACGGGAAATTCGCTTACCAAAAACTTTCGGTTCCTGAAAAGGATACCATCCGACTGGTTCTTAACCAAAGCACTCCGGCCAATTCCGTGGAGTTATTCGATCTGGTTCCGCCGCATACGGTAAAAGTTGAAAACAAGGTGACTCCGGAAGCAAAAAAAGCCAACGATGTTCGTCTGGCTAAAGAAGATTCTATCCGCAATTCAACGATGAAAACTTTCAAAGATTCGGCCTGGATTGCTGATTTTGCTGCCAAAACCAAACTTCCGTCGGATACCATTGCCCGGCTAATCAAGCTTAGTTACGGCAACTGGGATCAGATTTCGGCTTACCTGGAAAAGAACGCAGCGCAATACCGCAGCACCGTTCTGGAACTGGCCATCCAAATGGCCGACAAAGATTACAGTGATGCTCTGGAAGCTATATTAACTGATCACCTGGTGCAAACGGCACAGTCCGGCGAGCAAAAGTTGGTTGCATCTAAAGAATTATTCACCAAATATATTTTGTCGCCACGCATTGCACTCGAAAATTTAAGTCCGTGGCGCAGTTTCCTGGCTACTTCGTTTGGTCCGGAAATGGCAGTTTCTGCCCGCAACGATATTTCGGTACTTACCAATTGGATACGCGAAAACATTAGCATCAATACCGTTGCCAACAAACACTCGAGGGCGCCGCTTAGTCCGATTGGCGTTTATAATTTACGGGTCGCTGATCCGCTTTCGCGTGACATTTTCTTTGTGGCAGCCTGTCGCACTTTTGGAATTCCGGCCAGGTTAAATCCGGAGACACAGATTCCGGAGTACAACAAAAACGGTGAATGGTTCCGTGCCGGATTAGATGCAAGAGCCGTGATTCAACCTGAAAAAGGAATGCTGAAACTAACCGACAAAGGTAATCCGGTAGCTCCGCAATATTACCTGCATTATACCATTGGTTTCCTGAAAGACGGATTTTACCGGACGCTCGAATTTCCTGAAGGTGGCAGTTTGACCAACACAGCGAAACCACTTGAACTGGAAGTGGGACAATATTCGCTCATTACTGGTAACCGTCTGGAAGATGGATCGGTTTTGAGCAAAATGACTTTCTTCACCATTGAAAAAAGCAAGTTGACCACAGTCCCGGTTGAACTGCGCAAACAATCGGGCGAATTGAAACCCTCCGGAAAGCTGAATTTGGAACAACTTAACCTTGAAAAAGATGGAAAACCTGTTAGTTTATCGTCGCTGGTCGCCGGACAATTTTCAGTATTGGTGGTACTCGATCCGGATAAAGAACCTTCGAAACACATCCTGAACGATTTAGGTCCGTACATCGATCATTTCAACAAGTGGGGCGGACAATTTGTATTTGCTATGCCCGCAGAAAAAGCCGGACAGGCGGGAGTGCTGAAAACCTATCAATTGCCCGCCAAAATGGAAAGCGGAATCGATCCGAATGACCAAATCCTGAATGCCATTTCGGCTATTTATGGCTCTGGACTCAAAGACAAGCTACCACTGGTGTTGTTTTGTGATGCTGCCGGTAATATTTACCTGTACTCATCCGGCTACAAAATTGGCATAGGCGAACAACTCCTGAAAGTGATCTCAGCCGTTGAATCGAATCCGAAAATGGTGGCGGCGAAAGCTTCATGCAGCAAGCCGTAGATGGGAAAAAAGGAAAAAGAAAAAAGGAAATAGGAAAGCCGTCTCAAAGGAAATTGGGACGGCTTTCGCTTTTGTAAACTGATAGTATTATTCAAAGCGCCGCTCCCTGAGCGCCGATAGGCGAGTCGAAAGGAGCATTTCTTGCAAAACATTAACTAAAGGAACCGCCTTCGACAGGCTCAGGCAGCGGGTTGCGATGGAATTTGTTTTGTGGATGATTTTTCATTTACACTTTTTAACCTCATTCAAAGCGAAGCTCCCTGAGTGCGCAGCAGTCGAAGGGAGCAATGTCCACGATCTCACAATTAGCAAATTAATCGCGTTTATAACCAAATCCGGAGACTGAAAATTTCCGCACCCTTTATGGAACCGCCTTCGATATTTTTTGGATTTTGTTGCTGTTATTTTAAATAAAGTTTTGCACTTTAGCAGATAGAAGTCTCTGCAAGGGACTTCTAATCTTTAAACCAAAAAACCCAAACTTCAACCATGTACAAAACCCGACTCCGCATTTTGGCAGGATGTCTGCTATTGGGAACCGTTGAGTTGTTGAATGCTCAAAACCCTGTCTTTTTCGACAAATACCACAACAACAGTGAAGTTCAGCAAATCCTGCAAAAATTTCAGCAAAGCAATCCTGACAAGGTTCAGATCCATACCATTGCTACAAGTCCGGGTAGCAAACCGATAACCGTCCTTGAAATTGGCAAAAATTCAGGAGAGGTACCTGCCATATTTGTGGGGGCGAATTTCGAAGGCAATGTTCCGCTGGCTACCGAGGGGGCGCTTCGACTGGCAAAGATGCTGCTCGACTCTGCGAAGTATACCGCTAAACAAAAGTGGTATATTCTGCCGTCACCTAATCCTGATGCTGCTGAAGCTTATTTTTCAGGAGCAAAATACGAGCGGACAGTCAACGATTTTGCCTTGAACAACGATATGGATGAGGCTACCAACGAAGATGGTTTTGAAGATTTGAACGGCGATGGCCTGATTACCCAAATGAGGGTAAAAGATTTAACCGGAGGCTATCTCGTTTCGAAAACTGATCCCCGAATCATGGGTCGTGCGGATGCCAAAAAGAACGAACGGGGAGAATATAAAATCTATACCGAAGGTACCGATAACGATGGGGACGGCGAGTACAATGAAGACGGTGAAGGTGGTATCAACATCGGAATTTCTTTCCCTCACCTGTTTCCGAAATCGAAAAATGAAGCCGGATTGTGGCCCGGTCAATCTCCTGAAACGTATGGCATCATGAAGTTTATTTACGACCGGCCAAACATTGTGATTGTTCATACGCTGGGCAGTTCAAACTTCTGTTTGTTTCCTCCAAAGGGCGGTCGTAAAGGCGATGCAAACCTCGAAAGCATCAAAGTACCCGAACGCCTGGCCACCCGGTATGGTGTTGACCCCAATCAGACCTATACCATGAGTGAGGTAATCGAACTGATGAAATCACGTGTTCCGGCAGGTGTTGAAGTTACGCCGGCTCTCATCATGAGTTCTCTCGGACTGGGCGCCGCCGTTAATCCACTTGATGACGACCTGAAATTTTACACCAAATTTTCGGATGATTACAAGAAATACCTGAAAAGCAAAAACTTCAGCATCGAAACGCTTGAAGCGGCTGCCGATAAAGATGGGTCGTTTGAACTTTGGGCTTACTATCAGCTCGGAGTTCCGTCATTCAGTATGAGCCTATTTTCGGTGCCAAAGATAAAAGAGGAAAAAAAAGGAGATCAGGCGGCTGTTTCGGTCGACGTGGTTGAGAAAATGAGTGCCGATGAGTTTATCGCTTTGGGAGAAGAAAAAATAGCATCATTTCTGAAATCAAACAATGCTCCCGAACGCTTTTCGGCCAATAGCATCATCGAAATGATGAAATCAGGCAAAGTGACCCCGAAACAAATGGTCGAGATGATGAAGAAATCCGCTAAACCTGAAAAAAGCGATGATTCTACAGAACGTGAAAAGTCTTTGCTGGCTTATTCTGATAAGGCTTTGGGTGGAAAAGGCTTTGTTAACTGGCAGAAATACAAACATCCGACTTTAGGCGAAGTTGAAATTGGTGGATTTGTGCCATATCTGGAAACAACTCCTAAACCCGAAAAGATTGATTCGCTTTTGATGGTTCAGTTACCCTGGCTGTTGCAACTGAGTAAAAAATTGCCTGAAATTTCTGTAGCTGATCAAAAAGTCACTGATTTGGGTGCGGGGATTTACCGATTGGAACTGTTTGTTGAAAACAAAGGCTACCTGTCTTACCCCATTTCAATTGGTGAACGCAACAAACAACCTGCTCCGGTTGTCCTGATCATCGATGGCGACGTGGAATTTCTTGAAGGGCTGAAACGCACTCCAGTCGGAACAATTGGCGGAAATCAGGTCAAAAAAATGGAGTGGCTGGTCAAGGCAGATAAAAAACCAACGATTTCGGTCAAACTGGAATCTGCTGTTTTCGGCTCGGTAGTCAAACAAATTAAAATCGGAGGTTAATCATGAAACGAACTATCATATTTTTTCTGCTTGCACTTATTGTTGTTGCTGGTTTTGCAGCCGACAAAGGTAAAATTGAAGTTCCGCTTCGCTTCGACCGTTACTATACCTACGAAGAAGTTACCGAGGCGTTAACCGTGCTTCACAAAGCTTTTCCTGTACTGACCAAACTCGATGTAGTGGGCAAAAGCGAAGAAGGCCGTGAAATTTTTGCCCTGACCATCAACAATCCGAAAACTGGCACAGAACTATCGAAGCCTGGTGTTTATGTAGACGGAAACATTCATGGAAATGAAATTCAGGCTGCCGAAGTTTGTCTGTATTATGCCAACATGTTGCTCACCAAATACGGCGAGAATGAAAAAATTACCAAAGTGGTCGATAAAAACGTCCATTACCTTATTCCGGTGGTGAATGTCGATGGTCGTTATCACTTTTTTGCCGATGCAAATACACCAAGTTCAAGCCGTAGCATCAGGGTTCCAAAGGACGATGACAATGATGGTTTGATGGACGAAGATGGGCCCGATGATCTGGACGGTGACGGAAGCATCACCCAAATGCGCATCAAAGACCCGTTCGGACAATACAAAGTTGATCCGGAAGATAAACGTGCTTTGGTCAGGATTAAACCCGGAGAACAGGGAGAATTTACATTATTGGGTTCAGAGGGAATTGACAATGATAAGGATGGTAAACTAAACGAAGATGCAGAAGGTTATCTGGATCCGAACCGTAACTGGGGCTACGATTGGCGGCCCGACTATGTTCAGAGTGGCGCCGGGAAATTTCCCCTTTCAGGAGTCGGCCTCAAAGCGATCAACGAGTACATTGTTGCCCGTTCGAACATCATTATTGGATTTGCCTTCCATAATTCAGGAGGACTGTGGTTGCGAGTACCATCCGATAAATCGATTGTAATTGATCCTTCGGATATTGCTGCCTACGATGTTATCGGGAAAGAAGCTGTCAAAATTACTCCCGGATATGTCTATCAGCCGTCGTATGATCTGTATTCAACTTATGGCGACTTCGATTCGCACCTTTATTACCTGCATGGGGCTTTCTCGTTCACGGGTGAATTATTTAAACGCGAACAGGAAACCTATCGCGATAATACTGCAAAACCAGCTATAGCAACAGAAACAACAGGTAGTCAGATGCGTGGTGCAAATCCGGAGCAGTCGCGCGAGCAGTTGAAATTTAACGACAATGTGGTGCAGGGCGAACAGTATAAAGAATGGAAAACTTACCAGCATCCGGTTTATGGCGAAATTGAAATTGGAGGCTGGGTAAAGATGAGTTCGCGTTTGCCACATCCGTTTATGCTGCCCGAATTGGTGCATCGCAATGCTTCGGTGGTTTTTTTGGCTGCAGAGAATACACCTGAAATTTCATTGGATGTTTTTGACAAAAAAGAAATTGGCCGAAACCTTTACCAGGTGAGGGTTCGTTTACAAAATAAAAAAGGATTGCCCTCGATGACAGCCAATGCAGTAAAAACAAAAATTCATCCTCAGGATATGCTGAAAGTTACCGGGGCCAAGGTAATTGCCGGTGGCAAACTAACCGATAACCGGCTGAATAAAGTCGATTACAAGGAGAAAAAACCCGAAATCCAGTTTCTGGTTATCCCGAGTTATGGAGTGGTTGAATATCAGTTCCTGATTGAAGGAAAGGGAGAAGTTTCGTTTAATTATGAATCACTAAAGGCTAAGGATACCACAGCTTCGGTGAAGTTATAGTAACCACAAGATTTTAATAAGGTTTGAGTCATTGGGTGTACATTTTTGTACTAAGGTTTCCAAACAGAAATTTATTGCCCTGAAGGGGCTGAATATCAATAGCTCGGGGCAAAACGACGAAGGAGTGACGCCCAGGGTTGGAAAAAAAATAGAAACCCGTCCGGGCGAAAGCCTTTTTCAAAGCGTAAATCTTCCTTCGGACGGAACAGAATCGGATTTCAAAAAAGTAGTTACATATTAGCTCAGAACCCAACCGACGACTAACCTTATTTATTAAATCTGAGTTCAATATAAAATTGAATAGATAGCAAGTGAAAAACAACAAGTTAATAAGCTTAGAAGGACTTGTACTATTGGCCATTATCTTAATGATTTTAAAATAACGGCCAATATCTTATTCACTACGGTTTCCTCAACTGGTCTTCAATCGCCTGGTCAATCACGACTGAATTCGAAACTGAAACATCACGGGCAACAAATAATCCGAGAACTGGTTTTCCGTCGCTGGAAGTAAAATTGCTTTTAATATTGGCTGAAGGAACACTAAAAAGCGAGCCTGTTGAACCCTGATTAATCATCTGGAAATAGAAGTTGTAGGCAAACTCTGAAATGGAAGTTTGCTTGATTTGGATTTTATCGTTCAGGTTTATTTTGCGGTCTTGCGGTTTGTTCGGATCGTGAAAATCGGTATAAATCTCCAGTTTCGAAATGTAATTGCCGTCAACAAATTCATCGCTTGCAACGGCCAAACGATCAGCATTATGAACGAGTGTGTCGTTGATATAGACATCCCATTTGTAAAAGTTGCCCAGTCCCTGAGTTTCCTTTCCATACGAAAATACGCCCAGGAAAAGTTTGTTCCCCCGCATCGATGGAAAAATCTGAATTGAATCAATCGGTTCTACTTTGGTCAGTTTGTCCTTGGCTGTTAAAGTTACACCCTGCGCTTGTATCGTTAACGTATATTCGCGACCAGCAACACCAAGATAGCTTTTATTTTGAGGAACCCGGTAAAATCCTTTTATCTGCTGATCTTCTACCATCGAAACTGAATTTGCCGGGGTCATATTGTCTGAAATGGTAACTACGGCACCGCTCACTCCGGGATATGCTTCATCCTGATCCACTTTCAGGGTTTTATATAGGAAAACGGTTGGTTCTTCCTGAGTGGTAATGCTGGCTTCAACACCGAATAAATTCAGGTTCTCGTCGTTCAACTTGACTTCAATCACATCTTCGCATGAAGAAAAAAGGACGGAGGAGAAGATTAATGCGAGGAGACCGAAGACCGAAGACCGAAGTCCGAAACGCCGCTCCCTGAGTAGCGCAGCGTATCGAAGGGAGCTTTCTCTGAAGTCCGAAGTCCGAAGACCGGAGACCGAAGTTTTTTTGCCAGGTGCCAAAAGCCAGCCGTCAGCCGCTTTTTGTCCTTTGTATTCACTTTTTATAATATTGTTTTCCATGACAAGGGAAATTTTAAAAGTTAAAATTGTAGGTAACCGATGGTATTACACTTCCGATAATGGATAAACGGGTAGCTTCAGATATGTTTGGATTATCCTTGTTCTGGCGGAAGGTTACGGAATAGGAATTCCTTCGGGCATAAACGTTGTAAACAGAAAAGTTAAGCGATTGCTTAAACTTGCGTCGGTCATTCTTTTTAAAATCGTAGTTGAGCGAAAGGTCGAGGCGGTGATAATCAGGAATCCGGTTGCTGTTGCGGTCGGCATAATAATAGATCGTATTTCCCTGAACATCGTATTTGGCAATCGGGTACGAAGTCGGGTTACCGGTCGAGAACACCCAGGTTGACGACAAAGTCAGGCGTTTGGCCAGTTCGTAATTGGCAACCAGCGAAACATTATGGGTTCGGTCGTAACTCGACGGATAGGCTTTGTCTTTATTGATGCCCGGAATTTCGCGCATCGACTTCGATAGGGTGTAACTCAGCCATCCGGTCAGGCGACCTTCCTGTTTTTTTGCATACAATTCCAGTCCGTAGGCATATCCTTTTCCACGAAGTAATTCGGTTTCGAGATCCTCGTTCAGGAATAATTCTGCCCCGTCAATGTAGTCGATCACATTGTTCATTTTTTTGTAATAGACTTCCGCAGATGTCTCAAACATGTTGTCCTTGAAATTCCTGAAATAACCCAACCCAAGTTGATTGGCAATCAGTGGCTTGATATAGGTATTGCTTGGCAGCCAGATGTCGAGCGGAGTGGGAGAGTTGGTATTCGAAATCAAATGGAGGTTTTGTGCCATCCGGTTGTACGAGGCTTTGATTGAACTTTCCGGTGTCAACATATATTTGATTGCCAAACGGGGCTCCAGGTTGTGGTAAGGAGGTGGAATCAGTTCACCTGAACCGTATTCTTTCACATCTGTAACTTCGTCTTCATTGGGCTGATCCGGATTCTGGTATTCCCTCACTTTTCCTTTTCCAATTTGCTGAAAATATGAATAGCGTAAACCATACCTCAGGCTCAGTTTCGGGCCGATGCTTTGTTCGTTCGACACATATAAAGAGTTATCAATTGCGTTGTAATTGGTTAGTTTCAGGTCGGTGAAATACGAACCTACATTGGCATCAACTGCTCCAGGTTCAAAATGATGATAAATCAGGTTGAATCCCAAAGTCAGCTTATTTTTCGAGTTCAGGTACCACGAAACATCTTCCTTAAAATTGTAATCCGAAATCTGGGAAGTCCAGTCGAACTGGTCGGCAGCCGATCCCGGAACACCCAGATTGTAATTGTACCTCGAGAAAATGAGTGAAGTATTCGAGAATAATTTGTTGCTGAAAAGGTGGTTCCAGCGGACTGTAGAAGTGAGGTTTCCCCAGCGCATATAAATTGACTCGCCGGACTTAAAATAATCGTCGCCAGTATAGGCAGACAGGTAAATCCGGTTTTTATCGTTGATTTCCACATTCGTTTTCAAGTTCAGGTCGTAAAAATAAAGTTGGTTATCCTTAAGTTCTTCAATCCCGATCATTTTCCCCAGCACATCGGCATAAGTACGACGCCCCGAAACGATGAAACTCCATTTATCTTTAATGATGGGACCTTCCACCGTCAATCTGCTCGAAATATTGCCGATACCACCACTCATTCCCAATTGTTGCGAGTTACCGTCTTTCATGCGGATATCAATTACCGAGGAGGCTTTTCCACCATATTCAGCTGGGATTCCACCTTTGAAAACCTCAACATCTTTGATGGCATCCGAATTAAAAACAGAGAAGAAACCCATTAAATGTGAGGCATTGTAAACCGGCGCTTCGTCCAGAATCATTAGGTTTTCGTCAGGACCACCGCCCCGAACATATAAACCCGAACTGCCCTCACCACCATTCTGTATTCCGGGCAAGAGTGTGATACTTTTAATGATATCAACCTCGCCCATAAACGACGGTAGTTTTTTGATCATTTTCACCTGAACTTTTTCCATGCTCATCTGAAGGCTTTCCACGTTCCGGTTTTTTTTATCGCCGGTAACTACTACTTCATCCAACTGTTTGGTATCCTCGTCAAGCAAAACATTCAGTTGCCTGTTTGCATTCAGGTTGATAAATGGCGATTGAGTTTGGTAGCCGATGTACGAAAAGGTAACCGAATAACTTCCTTCCGGCACCGAAATGGAATAGAAGCCATACGGATTGGTAATAACTCCGGTTTTTAATTCCGGAATATAAACCGTGGCACCAATCAGGGCTTCGCCATTGGCTTTATCTTTCAGGTAACCGCTCAGTGTCACCATACCGGCAAAACCTGGAACTGAAAAAATTAATAGGAGTAGAATAATGCTGAACTGTTTCATTGTTTTCTGTTTTCTGAACACATTAGGAAAATGTCATTCGTCATTAGGAAATAGAAAAGGGGAATTTCCCTTTTCCCAATGACTTTTCCCTTTTTTCCTTATAACAAAGATTCCTTTTTTCTGAATAGGTTGCTTTTCGCTTTCGCAAATTACTTTCCAATCCCGATTTAATTGTTTTATGGCGGCACAAAGAAAGTGGCTTTACACGAATTGAAACAAACAAAATCTATAAACGATTAGTTTTCATCGGTGAATGACGGGTTTAAAAAAGTCAAGGCCCTATGTTTGTAAAAGCATAAGTTCCAGAGAATTTATTAGTTTAGAGTTGAAGACAAAAACAATAAAACTCCAAAACTTATGCAAACACAAAGTAAGACATTAGATTTTAGTGGCCA
>Ga0209317_1000280_pt1 | contig 65870 bp, 79 predicted proteins | sample RifGroB2_FD_183994 | JGI IMG/M metagenome (GOLD analysis project Ga0209317, IMG submission 183994) | Soil microbial communities from Rifle, Colorado, USA - Groundwater B2 (SPAdes) (version 2) | ecosystem: Environmental > Terrestrial > Soil > Unclassified | place: Rifle, Colorado | collected...
AATGCTCCGGAACGGCGGTCGCAATCCCACCGGAATGCCGGTCGCAATCACGCCGGAATAGCGGTCGCAATCAGATCGGAACGCCGGTCGCAATCGACCGGAATACGCAGTGAGGCCAGCTTAAGACAGAAAGAGCCGTTTTTCTCGCATGAAGGAGGCAGACTAAAGCGATGCACCGCTACAGATTTTATCAGGGGGATCTAGAAGGCATCGCAACATTGCTAATAGTACGTCCGGTTTTCAATCCATCTCTTATTCACAAAACTAAACCATACTCTTTTCCCATTCACCCGTGTACGCCACTACATTTAGCTCCAAGCATTTCAGGCAATGCGAGGATGCCGAATATACGCATAAGTTCGACATTAGACCAAAAAGCAATTGTCAGGAGCACATCTCGTGCCGTCTGGAATACATTCCAGCTTAAATATTATCTTTTTAAACAATCCTTGTTTCTTTCGGGATTACAACACTTTTGCCGCTACTAAGGGATCCTATTTTCGACCCACGATCAAAATAACGACCACATAATAGAAGCTTTTCGCGTTCCAACTTGTGCAAGTTTTCAACACTCGCGCATAAGCCGAACATCTAACCCATGTTGCCCTACCGCAAATGCGGCTCTCCTGCACATCTTGCACAAGATTTCGATATGACTTTTAGTAGTTGGTTTTGGTAAGGGCATAGGGGAAGGCTGGGCGCAAAGAAGGCACTTAAAAAAAGACCCCAATCAGCGGGTACTGAAAGGTATCGCTTAGAACAGAGCAGGGTTTGAAACTGCAACAAAAGTCGTTCAAGCAGATTGGCGAGGTTTTCGAAAAATTCATCCCTCGCGAACTGCAGAAGAAGGAAGCCTCAGGTGTCATGAGTCGCAACAGGCTGTTTCCCAAAGAGAACACCTTTTGGGCCTTCTTCAGCCAAGTGCTTGAATACAGATTGTCCAGATGCGGTCCCCTGCGAACGGCTTGTACTGACGCAGGATCGACAGGATCAGCAGTACTGGAATCACCGCGTAGAGAGCGAAGCGAGCCCTCCGAGATGGGAGAGGTTCACATAGAGCTGGCCAGTGCGGGCAATCGGCAGGAACAGGCCCAGTGTTGCAGCGGCAGCGGCAACGATTGAAATTACGCTTCTTGCATCCATACAAACTCCTTTGGGTTGAGGGTTGAGGTCATATTACGTGATTAAGTCTTTCAGCAGCTTCATTACGGCCCAGTTAGAAGAGTTTCTGACACTCTCGGTCGAGTTTTTCAGCCAGCCAGAGAAAAGCTCTCTGTTCTTCTGCCGCCTCTTCAGGGGTGTCACAACCATCAGACTGCGCCAACCGCAGATGGTCGATTGCCTCATTGTAGGCGGCCGTCTTTGCATCTCTTGAAAGTCGCTTCATTGTGATTCCCTTGCGGGGTTTAGAGCCCGCTCAACCGACAGGCCAGTCAGCAAATTCAGGTTAAATTGGAATAAACGCGAGCACGTCCGCAAGCCCATGTCCCAAAAACCTACCGAGGTCCGCGGAGTAAAACGCATACTTGACCGATTTCGAGGACTCAGTAGAGACCAGGCACCCACAACTGCGTTTCGGGAGGTCATCACCGCGAAATTCGCTAAACCAGCCGTTGGGATTGATATTCACATGTTCCGGCACGGGTGCCCATGCGACCACGTTGGGGTGGCACATAAACCGTGAGTCGTCCCACCACGTCTGCATACATGCGCTGCCAAAAACCTCTGTACGTTTCCCTATCCGTTCCTTAATCACACACGATTGCCCGTGCGTCGGAGTTTTTTTCTGTAGGTCGCAAAATTTCATACTGATCCTCCATTTAACCTGCCTCCACCCTACGGGTGACGCGCAGGCCGGTTATCACTCGAAAGCTTCCTCTAACTGCTTCAGCTCTTTCTTGATCCTGTTGCCGAGGGCTTCGAGAGCGGCGTGTTTCGCATGCGGGCATAAACATGAGCCACAATCGCGGTAAGTACATTCTTCACTACCATCCGGAGGCATCATAGAGCAAAGCGCAAAGCGGCAAACTTGCACACCCACGCACTCAAAACTGATCTGGAATTCACCCTCGTAGATATTTGCGCAGATGTTCGCCGTTTTAGTATTTTTCTTCGCTGCCATTGCATTCCTCCGCCACGCGCTCGGCCAGTCGAGCCTTCTTGAACATCTTGGTATCTGTTCGATTTCGTTCGGACTAAATCCGCTTGTAGACGATTCCTCTATCGGGATCGCATTTCAGCGTTTTATGGTGTCCAGTGCAGTAGTGGTCAAAGATGTTCAGCCGATCTTCATCCTCTCGCGGTGCTGGTACTTTTCCGTCACACCTCCAGCACCAAGACTGATGTTTGCTCCTGTCTGGCGGTTCGCCGGTAGTGACATCTTTCAGGTGATATCGGAGTCCTTCCATCTCAATTATGTGCTCTTGCACTTCAGTAATTCTCGGTTCTGCCATAACTCCTCCACTGTCCAACCATTCGCCGGAGCGGTCAACCCGCTCACCTCAGTATCCGTTAGCCTCATATCCCTTCACAGCGATCCTCTCGCTGAGCTGTTCCAACCGTTTTCAAAACCTCGCCTTATTTACAATATGCCGTCCAGGGCAGACAGTTCTGTGTAAAAGTCTGCTGCGTAATTTCCTTTTCTACCTACTGACAATATACAATCGCTTGACATGAGTTGTCAACATGCTAGTATTGCTTAAGACAAATAGATGTTAACGACACTGAAACAGGAGAACCTTATGGCGGAAATAGCGGGAGAACTTATAGAAACAGCGGCGCAGACAGTAGGGTTCTATGTTTCTGTTCCAATCGGCAGGAGCCGCACGGCGAGGATGGATGTCTGGCGCTATTGGTACCACGATCTCCAGGGGCGTCAGTTAAACGCAGATGGCAGCATAGCGGCTTACCCGCTCATCAGGACTGAGCAAGAGTTGGTCGGGGAATATAGGGATGGCTCAGACACCGACCTCTTCATTTACCTGTCTCCTCAACCTTCTGGTAAGGCCCCGATCCGTATCGACCTCGCTGCACTGGACGCAGATCAGTTCAGGCTGACCGGCCAGGCTGAAGGCTATGCAATTTACCGTGGCAACATCCCCAAAACGGCCCATAGGTGCGGGTTTTGAGAGAACATCGCGGCCACTTTATGACCTATGTGTCGGGCATGTCGGCGACAACTGACTATGCTGGGTGCGCGGACGCAGGAATACCTGTTGGAGTCCAGGTGCAAGACCTAAGCGCCGCGGTGGAAAGACAGATTGCAGAGTATGCGAACTTGGGTGGACTGACGTTTGTAGATTCTGGAGCCTTCAAAGCATTCATCAAAAAAACAACCGTCGACTTCGACATGGTTCTTGATCGTTATGAGCGACTGGCCACTATGACCGACAGACCGGAGAATCTCGCGGTAGTGGCGCCCGACGTTATCGGCACGATGGATGAGACAGCGGCCCTCCAGCGCTTCTACCTCCTGCGGATAAAACGACTGGCCAAGATGGGTGTCGAGCTTCTTATGCCCTTCCAACAGGGCTGGGAAACAGCGGCCTACGTCGCCCATTACCGCTTTCTCGAAGCTGCCTTTGGCCCGATCACGTTGGCGTTCGCATGTAACGCTGCTGCCTGGAAACCGGCGGCCGTCGCAAAACTGATCAGGGTGATCAGGCCGAACAGGGTTCACCTCCTGGGAGTAGGAACAAAGAACCTGGATGCCTACTCGGACGCGGTGATGTGGAACTCTCCCTCGGCCATCCTCTCTTCGGACGCAAACAGGACCCGCGTCTTTCTGGGGAAGGGGAGGGCAATCACCGAAGACACCCGGACGGGCGTAAAAGCCATCTATCAGGAAGCTGCGGAGGAATTCGATCAGTGCTACGACGGAACTGAGATGGACTTCGATCTTCATCACTCGCCGGGCTACCTGGAAGTCGCCGAAGCGAAAGAACTGGCCATCCTCTTCAGAGTCACGAAGAAGTGCGAGATAGACCGCTGGGGGAAATGGTCGCAAGAAGAAACCGACGCAAGGTTTTTGAAAGCACAAGGGGAGTGCGAAATTGAGTGGGGCTGCAAGCTGGGGTTCCTGATCGAGCAGGCGGACCCCTACAGATACCTTCTCCAGACGCTGGTTCACGGTCACGAGGGAGGGACCATCAAGGAGATGGTTGCGACACTGGCAGCCAAGCACCGTCAGAAAGAGGCACGGCGCGCAGCGATATCGAAAACGCTGTCTGCTGACCACGTGCGGCGCCAGTCCGCATATCGCATCAGATCTTCACAGATCGTTATGTTTCAGGCCGCATAGAGAAATAGAAATGTTAATCCAGAAAGCCTTTAAATATCGTCTTAGGACGACTCCGGAGATCGAGGTGAAACTTCGTCGGATGGCAGGGTGTCGCCGTTTTGTCTGGAACAACGGACTGTCAATAATCAAAGCAGCACTCGATTTAGGCGAGAATTGGCCGTCGTATGCTCAGTTGTCGGCAGGGCTCGTCCCACTGAAGGCAGAACATCCATTTCTTTCGGAGGATGCAGTCGCCCAGGCATTGCAGCAAACACTGAAGGATCTGGACCGAGCAGTGAAGGATGCCTTCGATAAAAAACAACCGCTCAAAGAGTTTCCGACCTTCAAGAAAAAGGGCAAAAGCGTCGAGTCTTTCCGGATCCCGCAAGGGTTTCAGGTGGACCAAGGCAATAACAGGATCAAACTGCCGAAGCTTGGTTGGTTGCGCTACAGGAACAGCCGGAAGATCACTGGGACGCCGAAGAACATCACCGTCAGCCTGCATGCGGGGCATTGGTACGCGAGCATCCAGACGGAGCAGGAAGTGCTGGACCCGATTCACGGCTCCACGGAGCAGGTCGGCGTCGACCGCGGAATCAATTCGTTCCTGGCACTGTCCGACGGGACCTTGATCCAGCCGCTGAACGCACTAAAGACGGCATTGAGAAGGTTGGCCCGGATGCAGCGGCAGTTGTCGAGAAAGGTGAAGTTCTACGAAAACTGGAAAAAATGTAAGGCACGGATCACAAAGTTTCACAGCGGGATTGCCGCCATGCGGAAGGATTATCTTCACAAAGTCAGCACGATCATAGCCAAAAACCACGGTTTGGTCGTGCTGGAGGACCTGAAGATAAAGAGCATGTCTGCATCTTCCGGCGGCAGCATTGAAACGCCAGGCAAGAAGGTAAAGCAGAAATCGGGTCTCAATCGGGCCATTCTAGATCAGGGATGGAGCGAGTTCGCCCGGCAACTCGAATACAAAATGAAATGGCGTGGCGGGAGATTTATCAAAATCCCGGCACATTACACCAGCCAGAGATGCTGTTGCTGCGGCCATATCGATTCATCAAACCGTCAGAACCAGAAGTTTCACTGCCTGATCTGCGGGTTTGAAGACCATGCGGACATCAACGCCGCTAAAAACATATTGGCGGCCGGACTGGCCGTTATCGCCTGTGGAGAGCACCTGGATGTAACGGGCTCTGTGAAGCAGGAACCAACCGGAGGTGATTATGCTTTTGCGGCATAGCACTAAAGGAATCCCTCGATCTTCATTCGTGGGAGGATGTCAACATCAGGGCCTCCTTGATAGCTTTCGGCGGGATGTCAGGAAGTCGCTATTGCGAGGGAAAGGGCAGGGGAGTAGCGCGGGGAAGGAGCAGTGATCAATATCCCCTTCGGCTACCTGGATTACGCCCATGGACCGGCGGCCGAGTCTGGTCACGAACCGGCGCAGCGGCTTTTCGAGTTGCCAAGTCATTCAAGGAAAGTGGAGGTCGACCTGGGTGATGAAGTTCTGCAGGAAGAACTCCGGCAGGTGGCCGAGCTCTATGCCGACGGCAAGGGCGAGGAGTATCCGCGGCGGCATGTGGGAACCGCTCGCCAGATTATTGAGGCAATCGGCAGTTACAGAGAGCCCGAGGACTAAATGGCCCGATCCACAAAAAAAACAGCACGCCCCAAGGTCTTCGGCTGTCCGGTGGGCAGAACGCTGAACCTTGACCATCCCACCTGCAGGAGCTGCCCGATGGATTGCACCGGCAAGAAGGGTAGGGCGGTTACTGAATCCATCGTGACACAGCACGTAGGAATGACGCTGAGCACGAATTGTTACCTCTACTCTCCTAACCACTGGCATGGGCGCCCGTTGGCGGTCTACCTGGAGCAAAAAAGGAAATGGCGGCAGGTCCTCGACGGGACATGGGCACTATGGGGGAAGCAGGGTAAGGCGCGCCGGCAGGTGGTGGTCATCAGACAGGTGACCACCGAGGAGCATCTGATCATGGACGATGATAACTTAAGGTTTTGTCTGAAGCCCCTGCTGGATAATTTGAAGCACCAAGGGGTAATCAAGGATGACGCTAGGGAGTACATCGACGAGACAGCAATCAGCCAGATCCTAGGCAACCAGCAAACCGTGACTGTGCAAGTCATAGAGGTTGAGTAGCCAGTCCGAGAGCAGATCATATAACTGTCTTGATGGGGGCTCAGCCGCAGAGCAAAACCGCATACTCAAAAGTGACAATACACCATCATAGTGCTATATTAACCTTGCAAATGGTCATATAATACTGCATTATTCTGCCATGAACTGTACTATTCAGATATATCTCGAAAACCAGTGGACCTCAATCGCCACCTTCGAACCGTTCAAGGGGCATTCACGTCACGGGTATGCGGATTGTGGCGGCTATCTCGAACATAACGATAATTACGTTTCAAATTTTTTCCGAGCCAAGCGGACGAAACGAGAGAGCGAATTCCCCCGGATCTCCCTGCCAATTCCAATTACGTTCCCTCCGGAAGATTATAATAACTGGCCAGCATTTTTACTGGACCTCTTGCCCACTGGCGCCGGCCGTCGTGTAATGGTTGAGCGAATGCGTCTCACTGAAGGCCCCGGCGCGGACTGGGAACTCTTACTAGGAGGGGCGCGACATCCCGTCGGATGGCTGCGAGTTCTCCCAGGTGACGGTCAGGATGTCAACGATGACTGGAGAACCTCCAGAGGATTTACTGCCGAGGAAGTGTCTGTACGCGAGCAATATTTCCTAGAGTACATGATTGAACAGGGGGCCTCGATAGCCGGTTCTTCCGACGTCCAAGGGGAAGCCCCAAAGTTACTTTTGACTCAAGACGCCGATGGTCTGTTCCATGCTGACGGCGCACTTCCCGATCATCAGGCAAAACGCCACTGGCTGGTGAAATATTCGCGGAGCCGGACGGATCGCGAACGTCAGATCCTGCGCAACGAATGTGCGTACCTGCACCTGGCCCACAGTTTCGGAGTAAAAGTTCATGATATTGAAGGAGTTCATCTAAGCCAGAATCTCGCCCTGTTTGTGCCTCGATTCGACAGGGAATGCACTCCTGAGCACACGGTCAACCGGTTTGGTCTCGAGTCATTTGCTTCTGCAGCCGGCAGAGCTGAGTTTGGTTTCAACGCGAACCACGAAGATCACTGCGCTCTGCTCCTCGCATTTTCGTCCTCCCCGACAGAGGATATCATCGAATACGTGCAGAGGGATGTTCTCAACGTCTGCATGGGCAACACCGACAACCACGCGAGAAATCATGCCTTCAGAAAGAAGCCTGGAGAAGTTCGTTTGTCTCCGTTATACGATTTCGCTCCGATGTTCTTTTCCGAAGAAGGTATCGCACGGTCAGTGAGGTGGAGCAGAGAAAAAGAGAGGATGGGACAGCCAAATTGGACTGCAGTAGGAACGTATCTTGTGGGATTGAAGGGCATGCAACCCTCACAGATCGCCGAGATGTTCGCCTCTGTGGCCAGCGGGCTATCAAACATCGAAAAAATCGCTGGTGAAGTCGGCATTGAGGCGGAAGTTTTAAACAGGCGGAAGTTAGAGTTCGCGGAGAACCTGGCAGGACTCGACGAAGCTGCTAATTCGGTGGCAAAACTATGAAAATCAAAACATTCGGCATAAGTATGATACCAGCCAATGTCCGGAAGTTGGCAGACGAGGACCGAAAAGAGGTCAAAGAGAAAGTTTCGGCCCAGCTCGCATCCGGCGCCATTTCCCTGGGAGAGGGAGTGCGTTTGATGCGTCTAGCCGTCGGCATGTCTCAGGTCCAGTATGCAGAAATGGCAGGAGTGGATTTTCGGATCCTTGCAGCGATCGAGAAGGGATTAGGGAACCCAAGACTCGATACACTCCAAAAACTTGGAAAACCATATGGGCTGAGCGTTTCTTTCGTTAAGTCCAATACTCGCAGTTAACGGCTATGTCTCTCCGCCAGCTATGATCCCAGTTCATCGCCCGGACGCGGCAGCAAACCGTCTGGCCACAGTTGCAGCCGCGGAGAATCCAAAAGATTCGCAGTTATCGAGGAGAGGTATGAAGTCTTTTTACATAACATGGCTCAGTGTTGTCGCAGTCATGGCCGTATTTGCCGTGGTCTTCAAAAATCTAAGCTTCACACAACTGTCGGCAATTCTGCTGATTGGCGCAATAGGCGAATACCTGGTAAGGGTAGCTTATTTGAGCCTTCCATGTTTTGAGACGAGAAGGCGGCACAAGCTGGAAAGGCGATTGCTGGAAGAGGCGACAAAACGTCTAAATTCCGGGTCATGACTGAGGCCTTGCAGAAGGCACCGCCCGAACTGCACTGAACGAGGAAGGAACTGATGAAACTCCAAGAATTGCTGAAAAAGCTTCCCGGCGTGAAGCCTCTGGTGGCCAAGTCAACACTGGATTCGTGGCAGAACAGCCTATTCAACCAGTTGGTGGCGAACTCCGACCGCGACACCTCACGAATGAGAGTGAAGATCGCCGATGGCGTCAAGTTCAGCTTCGACGACCTGGAGAATATCTTCACCCAAAGTGACCTGGCACCGCTGGTGACCCCTTACGGAGCTGGCCTCGTGGTGGAGCTCTACCGCAAAGGCCTCCTGCCAATGAAACAGGCCGCCCCGGGCGAGGTCCCCACGGAGGTTCTCGTCTACGCAAGTAGCGGCGAGAAGGTGGACGATGTACGCAAGCGGTTGTGCGAGGAGCAGGCGGCTAAGGACATTGCCTACAGGGAGATCCTGTCGCGCCCCGCGGATATTGCCCCCTCCTCCTTCACCTACTCTCTCCTGAACGACGTCTTCATCTACCACCACGGCCTACGCGGCGGAGCGACCACCATGGAGATCGGCGGCACTGCCGTGACGAAGACGGTGTTTTCCTACTCGTCGAATTCCGGAAAAAACAGAGATTCGGAAGTCACCTTCACCTGGATCGGAGAGGATGAAGTCCCCCAGGAGATGACGAAGGCCAGCAGCTACGTCGGGAACAGGCGCAACGATGCCGACCGGAACTGGGGCCTGCCGGAGTAACCATTCATCCAGACAGAAAAAGCCACCCTCGATTCAGACTAGCCGTTGGATAAAGTGTTGAAACACCTTTAGTAACCGGCTAACGATTCAGATGGGTGGCTTTTTTGCTTCTGTCCTTGCGTTTAAGAGGCCATAAGCCCCTGCCATATTGGTCGCGCCTGCCAATCTGCAGGGAAACCCATGTCGGGGATCAATTCTGGATCGAGAGATTGCAGGAGGGTCTGAAGACGCTGAGGCCAGGTGCTTTGATGTTCTATAAGCTGAATCAAGTGGATAAGCAGAACCAATGTGTTATACAGCTTACGCTCTTTGCCAATGCCATGTAGGGGGTCGGTAGAAAAGTTATCCCAAAGGTGAGCTGGCTTCTTTCGTGGCAACTGGAACGTAACGGTGAATTTTCTATTCCAAAGGCGGCTGTGGTGTGCGGCAGTATTGCGAAGGACACTAAGGTGGTGGAAGAGCGAACAAAATATTTTCTCGTCCAGCTGGTAGTTCGTAGCTATATTTTGGCGCAGCATAGGCGGCACGAGCTGGCTCACAAGGTTCGAAATGGCCCCAAAGGACGCCACTTCTACGAGAACCCATACTGGCGGCCATGGCATTTTAAGATTTAACAGGTGATGACTGATGAAATCTTCCTTGCTCCGCTGCATCTCGCTTTGGAGCTTTGCCAAGGCACGACTGTGAATGAGCGGGAGTCTGAAGTTGCGGCTTTCCAGGTAAGAAAGAGGTCCGAGTTGATGACCGACCTCGTAGGCCCAGCGGGATCGAACGGAAATCTCTACACGCTTGCATGCTTCAAGGACCATCTGTCGGAGTCGACGATCGAAACAGTACAGATCCCATATTTGTTGAAAAGTGGTGCCAGGAATAAATTGATCAGGATTGCCCGGGGAGGTAAATGGGAAGCGATAAGCAGACAGGCGATAATAATTGTGATGCGTCAAACAGTGGACAGCAAAGGCTTCGTTGGGAATGTTAAGCCCACGAGACTTGAAAATGTCAATTTGATCCTGTAATGTCTTCGCAGGCTTGATCATGCTTTCCCTATGCCCGACTAAGACCATACAAACGAGAAACCCCCCTGGTGCGCATCGCTGAGAGGCGGGGGGGGTATTGTTGTAAAGATATTGACACCGCTTGATCCCAACGTCAAGAGAAAAAAGTTAACATTAATGCAAGAGCATCGTGCGGTTGATGGTCTCCTGAGCCATGACGTTGATGGCGGAGTCGACCAGGGTAAGGACGTAATCCTGATTGATGAGCCTGTAGAGGCTCCGGCGGCCGGGCTCCATCCGATTGCCGACGATACCGGCCTCGACCATGAGCGCAAGGTGGTGGGCGGTATTGGATTGCTCCCCGCCGACCTTGGAGACGAGTTCCCCCCTGGGGATCTCTCCGTCACGGAGCGTCTCAACAATCTTCATCCGGGTCATCTGGCCGAGGATCTGGAGCGTCTCGGTGAAGTGCTGCTTCATGTCGGAAGCCCGCTGCGCCGAATCGATCACCGCGAGGATGGACTCTTTGTGCTTGAGCGCGTAAAGGGTGCGATGGCCCTCTCTTCTGCTCACGAGCAACCCACAGGAGTTCATCACCGATAGGTGACGAGAAGTGTTCGACTGTTCTAGGTTGAGCGCACCAAGTATATCGCTGACTGATTGCTCCCCATTTCTGAGAGTGTTTATGATTTCTATTCTGTTAGGCTGCCCAATAACCTTGAAGATTCCGGCACAATAACTTGACAATGTGTTTGATAGTTGGTTCATAGTCCCTCCTGTCTTAAATAACGCTGTAATTATAACTAATTATTCACCTTTTGACAATAGTTTATTTAAATAATACAGCAACATAGAGTATTTTTGTTGAACCAAAAAGAAGTGGTACTTGATGATGATCATCCCCTCACAAGAGCTTCCTGATTGAGGCTAGAAATTTTTTCCACAGATACAGTCTCAACTATCTCTGAATATGATCATCCCCTCACAACCTGCCAGGGTTGGTCACCATCTAGCAAAAACTGACAGTGCCAACCATCCGTCTCGCGAAAGCTAGCAGTGCTAGACCTCCCTGTACCAAAACTTAGCAGATCAATAACCAGCTAACTCTCTGCCAGATACATCCCAAGCATGATCATCCCCTCACACCCCTCCGGCCTGGCTGCCGGATCCGTGGTCGCCAAGCCAACATCCTCCATCCATCTGCCTTTTCCTTCAACAGCCTATCGGATTTGCAAACCTCCTAATCTGTCGCAGTCCACATCCCCACACCTTTTTTCCTGCTTTACCAAGCGTCATGTCTCCCTGCTTCCCAATAGGCAAGGCAATGGCATGCCCCTATCCTTTAAGCGCCCATACACGCCAAATTTGGAGGCCGTTCCAGCGGCGGCCGGCACTCCGTTGCTGAAGTTCGAAGACACCGGTCATTCCACCTGAAGAAAGTGGGTTTAAAGCCAAAGAAAAGTGGGGTGGGCGGTTATCCTAGCCACGGAGCGAGAGTCGGCCCCTTGGGTAGACGCTGCGAAACGCAGCGGGCGGTGGGACCCCCCCGCCATGATCCCGATCACTGCGCGCCGGCGCCCGGTACGGCATGATCGCAAAACCGAAAGGCGCTTTTGAAGGTAAAGGAATTTGGGGAAGCTGGTGATGATGGTGAGGGTGACGCTGGTGCGGCGGCGGCTGGTCGGCCTATCGGGGGGAGGAGGGGAGTCGGAAACCTTGTGAAGGGATGATCATACACATGGGTAGATATCGGATTGCACTGGCTTGGGTTTGGTTGTTCGGAAAAGAGGCCGAAAATCCGAACAATCCGTGCAACTCGGTCGGACAGATTGTTCGAGTTTTCACCCCGATAATTGAACACCGTTGAGACCTTGTGAGTGAATGATCATACTTATGATGTGAAAATGGATATTAGGATATTAGGCCCATCCACTGTATAACCATCGGATCAACAAAGCGGAGGATCCCGATGAAGCGTCTTGTCGCAGGTATCAACATATTGCTGGCCCTCACAACAGTCTCAGCGCAGGCTGCCGAAAAATACATCCCACAGGGGCTGGACCCAGTAATGGGAAGGGTACACTCAGATTCCGAAGAGCCTCGCCTGCGCGAAGATACGATGAGTACACCTGCACCCCTGACAGCGCAGGGAACCCAGTCCCTATAACGGTTGGCGCAGGTGTCGCCCTTACAAGAATCATGGAGTGTGCTAATGCATACCGAGACCCCATTTATGAGGTAATTTACCGTGGTAAGATTTTTTATTTACCAGGTGACTCCTTGCGGATAGAACCAGTGCAACTCGCTCGTCTTAAATCCTTCAGTGTAGCAGAAGCTGCACAGTACAAACAGGAAACGCTGGACCTCAGCTTTCTTTTATGGCGTCAAGATGTTGGCGAGGCCCTGGAGGTTGTGCGTAGTACGAAGCCGCAAGGCATAGCAATTTTAACCGCTTCTATCTACGATATGAGTGAGCACACCGAAGGCACTGGCTTCAAAATTAGCTACTACAACTCAACGAACAAGACGATCAAGTATGTGACTGCTAACTATGTCGGAATTAACGCGGTCAAGGATCCGGTCAAAGATCATCGGATACGGTCGACGGTAAAGACCCTCAAAGGGATCGGCCCTATCGAACCTGACACCTTTGGGTCTTACTCTCAGGAATATGCCTGGATGACCGACGTGGTGCAGTCCTTCAAGATCACCAGCCTGAAGGTTCAGTATATGGATGGCACCACTAAGACTATCAAGGCACCCAATAAGGTGTGGATGAATGACAAGACCTGGGAGACCCTGGACTCTTACTTTTACGGCGCTTTCGGACCTGACGCACCTCAAGAGGGTGAATCGGTAGTTGCGCCGGCCGCCAAGTAGATTCTTTCGTATTGACCATTGCGATTCTCTTTGTTATTTTCTATTAAATTGACTTCATGGGGGATTTAATGGCAACTGCTCTCGTAGAACTAGCAGCTCAACTGGTTTCATCACACGCTTCAAACACGGCTATGAGTTCTGACGAGCTATTAAGTGAGATCAGCAAAGTCTATGCTGCGCTCAAGAAGCTTGAAGCTGGCCAGTCCATAGAAGGAGGTGAAGAGACCAAATCTCCCATCACCCTGAAAGAAGCATTCAAGAAGAATGAGATAGTATGTATGATCTGCGGTAGAGGGGGGTTCAAAACCCTCGCGCGGCACCTGAGCACTACCCACGGTATAAAGCCCTCCGCATACAAAAAGCAGTTCGGCATCCCAGCCGGCCAGGCTCTCTCCTCAAAGAGCTACTCCGAAACCAGAAGACAGATGGCAAAGGATCGGGGCCTAGCCGACAACCTGGCCCTAGCGAGAGAAGTCCGGATGGCGAACATCGATGCCAGAAAGAGTGGAGCTGCCGCTAAGCCCGGGCAAATGGCAAAGCCTGAGAAGGCCACGGCAGCGCCGACCGCCCCAAAAAATCCAAACACAAAAGCGCCTAAAACGCCTAAAACGCCTAACCCTAAAGCCCCTACAGTGCCTAAAGCTGCCCCTGCTGCCCCTGCTAAAGCAAAGAAGGCGAAAGCTGCGGTCAGAGTGAAGAAATAAGCTTGGTCGCCATGTCCATAGAAAAAGGCACCTCATTTCCGGGGTGCCTTTTGTGTTCCAATCGATGTAGCGGTGACGCTATAATTTTATCTGCATCTCATCCTTGAGGTACTGGCAGATCTTGATATCCTCCGGACCAGCTATCTTCGTCTTAATTATTTCTTTGCGTATAGTCGACTGGACTGCAGCAGGCATATGATCGAAATATTCATTGTATTTCTTGACCTCAAGTTTGAACAGTTCGTTCGCTTTGTCTATTCTTTCCTCCTCGATCCTCGCCTCTTCCAGCTTTGAGGCCTGAACTGAATCCGTCGCAGACTGCCGCTCATTTAGCTTATCCTGGACCTTCTTCGCATCCCGAAATGACTTCCCAAAATCGTCTTTAAAGGCGGTCCTGAACATTGCCCCTACTGATTTAACCGGTGCACCAACTTTCGAGCTAATCCTGTCGAGGAAAGCGTCAACATTCGAATTCACCCACTCGACACCCCTTTCATTCACATACTGGGACAACAACTGTACGACCCAGGGGACGCCCCGGAGTTCATGTGGCAACCTGGCACTTATGTCCACGACTATGTCGAGCTGGTCGGAGTCAGAAGGGACGTCTAAGGGCGCTGACACCCTCGTAAACTGGAACTTAATGCCCACTCTCTTCTTACCTTCCTTGAGAAAATCGTACTCGACCCGGGTATCGGTTTTCAGGTTGATCTCATCGCAAGCCTTGTCGATCACATGACGACGCATGTCGGAGAAATTCCCGTATTCTGACGGCTTGAGACCCATATAGGTCCTGAACTCTAGGATCGTCTTGAAAACCATCTCCCTGTCCATGTGCCCCTGGGCCAGCTCATAAAGAGCCATCGAGTAGACACTCTGAAGCAGGTTTGTGATCCTCGAATCTATGACGGCATAAATATCTGGATTCAGCAGGACTTCCTGGAGGGTAGGGGGCAGAAAGAACAGGATTTCCCCGTTCGGTAGAAAACGTGCTTCTGATATGGGAGAGAACACCCGAAGTTCTTTAAACTTCTCTTCGAGGTCGAAAAAATCAAACTTCCATGTACGTGACTGCAGTACGTCAATAGTGGCGACCAGATGATCTCGGCTCTTAGTTTTGATGCCCGAAAAGGATTTTAGATACCTCTCTGAAATGGTGAAGCCATCTTTAGGAGACTGCCCCATTCTCATAGCCACTTTTGCAGCTATCAAAAGGCCAGAGAAGATCTTTTCCTCCATAACTGTCCGCCCATGTGTGCGGTGGATAATTGCCCTGTGTTTCTTGAAAACCATATCCTCAGAATCAGGGCTCTCGTACAGGTTTGGGTTTGGCCAGAAAAGCGATTGTTGCTCGTCGCCCGAATCTTCACGCTGATCTTCATCAGTAGCCATACTATGCAGTCCCCTTTATAAAATGACGATGACGGGCACAGCATAAAATATTGAACGCCTATAATCAAGAAAAAAGACAATGGAAATTTCCATGTACGTGTTTCATTGTACGATTCTGTTAACTTCTGGATTAATGGAACCAATCCAAGTGGGTGATTCAAGGTATAACACGCCCACTCATAGGCCCGGGGGATCGGCCTGTAAAAACTAGCCTTGATGTATGTAATTGAACTTTTAAGATATTTTCAAAAAAACAACTATGACGGATGACAATACGGCCCCGAACTTTCCATATAACTCCCCGAGCTTTCCACCTAACTCCCCGAGCTTTCCATGTAAGCGCCCCAAACTTTCCATGTAAGCGCCCCGAACTTTCCACCTATCCGTAAGCTGCCGATACTACGATGTTAATTTTCACTACTACTCTCTCGGAAGTGCATCACAATCCGCCCCGAATTTTCCACCTTAAGCGTAAGTGTTCGAAATCAGAGACTTCTGCTGTAGAATGACCAGATTAAGGTACCTTTTGGACTCACCGAAACTTCCCCCTAAGCTCCCCCGTTTTTCCACCTAAGCGCCCCGAACTTTCCACCTAATCGCCCCGAACTTTCCACCTATGAGAATTAGCCTTAAGTATTAAGGGGTAACATGCTGTAATTCCGTGGTTCTAGTAGGAAGCCCAAAAGAAGCTAAAAATATCGATTCGCCCCAAACTTTCCATCTAAGCGCCCCGAACCTTCCACCTATGCGGCCATTTAGACGGTTTTTCCCTTATTCCATGCGGTTCTAGCTGGATCTGTAGCCTTTGCCAGCTCCCCGAGTTTTCCATGTAAGCGCCCCCGATTTTCCACCTAAACGCCCCGAACTTTCCACCTACAGTGTAAGTGGCTAGAATGTGGATGTTATATCGCAGGTAAAAACTGCAATGGAACTCGAGTTCTCAGGGCATGAAACTGCCCCGAAATTTCCATGTAAGCATAAAATGGTTTTTACTGGCATTCGTACCTCGAAGTGAAGTCATTAGCCCCGAAGATTCCACCTTAAGTAAAAACGCCCCGAAGTTTCCATGTAAGGGGGAAGCGGCCCGGAACCTTCAGCCAAGTTTCTCTCTCTGCAAGGGTTGTAATGGGCCCCGAAGTTTCCACCTTAAATCACCGGCCCCGAACTTTCCACATAATCAGTCCCGAGCTTTCCACCTCGCTCCCCGAACTTTCCATGTGAGCAAATGTGTTCCTGAGCTTTCCATGTAAGCGCCCCGATATTTCCACCGAATCAGTCACGATATTTCCACCTAAGCGCCCAAGATTCCATTTAACGCTCCCCGAACTTTCCAGGTGAGCAATTCTGTTCCCGAGCTTTCCATGTAAGCGCCCCGATCATTCCACCTAATCATTCCCGATATTTCCACCTAAGCGCCCGAGATTCCATTTAACGCTCCCCGAACTTTCCATGTGAGCAATTCTGCTCCCGAGCTTTCCATGTAAGCGCCCCGAGCTTTCCACCTAATCAGTCCCGAGATTTCCACCTAATCAGTCCCGATATTTCCACCTAAGCGCCCGAGATTTCCATTTACGCTCCCCGAACTTTCCATGTGAGCAATTCTGCTCCCGAGCTTTCCATGTAAGCGCCCCGAGCTTTCCACCTAAACGCCTCGTACTTTCCATGTAACGACCTGTAGTTTCCATGTATGGCCCCGAATTTTCCATAAACAGCATGTAAGTCACCGAATTTAGGAGTTATCCACAGGCCCCTGTATTGTACTGTACTGTAATGAGAACCAAAACATCCCTTTACAGTCTTTAGATCAGAAAGCACTCGCCGATGGCATAAAATCTTTCAGAATAAGCTGTATAGTCCGTTCCCCACGCCATTCATTGATATCTAGCGTGAAGGCAGCGTCAATCATCCCCTCAATCTCATGCTCTCTATCAGCCATACCCCACCCAAGGGCAGTAAAGCGGGTACCACCTATCATCAGATTCAATTTGAGATGCTTCTCCTTGAGCTGGTTAACACTGATAACGGATGCCTGGTACGCACAAAACACCGGACCAGCATTTCCCATTCCGAAAGGCTGGAGCTGCTCAAGTTCATCGACAGTGCCCACTGTGATCTGATCTTCAACCAACTCAGCATCAATACGGGTCACCGGACGGAGGTCATCTTCAGTAAGATGAGCTGCAGCTTTCTCAAAAGCTTCTTTGAACGCTTCGAGGTCGGACATCTTCAGGGAAAGTCCAGCAGCCATCGGATGACCACCAAAACCAGCCAATAAGAGAGAACACTTACCGAGACCTTGCCGCATGTGGAAAGCACTTATGCTCCTGCAGGAGCCTTTGCCAGTACCATCCTGCCGTTCTGAAATGATAATCGTGGGCCTATGGAACATCTCCGTCAGGCGGCTGGCAGCTATACCGATTACGCCAGGAGCGAAGTCCCCTGCCAAAACGATGGTCTTTCTATTGAGAAGCTCGGGATCGACTTCGAGCATGGCCAAGGCTTCAGTGACCACTCGGAGCTCCTCAGCCTGCCGCTCCTGGTTGAATCGATCCAAGATTCCGGCCAGCTCCTCAGCCCGTGCGGGGCTATCCGTCGTCAAGAGTTCGAGCGCGGTAGCTGCGGAACTCATTCTTCCCGATGCGTTGATTCTTGGTCCGAGCCGGAAGCCGATCTGACCAGCAGAAGGCGGCGTATTGACATCTAAGCCGGAGACCTGGGCGAGAGCCTTCAGTCCTGGGATGGAGTACATAGTCTTCAGGCCGTGGGTAACGAACAGCCTATTTTCAGATTTCAGCTCCACCAAGTCGGCTATGGTCGCCAGTGCCACAAAAGGGAGAAGCTCGATGACCTTTGGCTCACTGCGTTTATGGAAGTACCCCCGGTCGCGGAGAACCTTCCGTGTGGCCACTACGAGGGCAAAAGCAACCCCTGCCCCCGAAAGATGCTGGTAAGGGTAGGAAGACTCAATATGGGGATTCACGACAGCCACAGCATCAGGCAGGATTCCGTCCTCGTTGACCGCATGATGGTCCGTAATTACGAGGTCCATCCCTAGTTCCTTGCAGATCTTCGCTTCCTTTACGGCGGTCACCCCCAGATCGACGGTTAATACGAGGCTGGCGCCGGCGGCCTGGATGAAACGTAGGGCATCCTCGCTCAAACCATACCCCTCTTTTATCCGGTCAGGGATGTAGGGATGTATCTCGAACCCCAGCATCTTGCCGAAGCGCAGCAGTATAGCTGTAGCGTTCGTCCCGTCTGCGTCGAAATCTCCCACGCAAAAACAGATTTCCCCGTTCATAATGGCGTTAGCAAACCTGTCTGCGGCAGCACCCATTTGATGCAGACCAGAGGGGTCATACATCGTTGAGAGGGTAGGGGAGAGGTACTTGGCGGCTGCGCATGGCGTGATTCCACGATTGGCCATGACCGTCGCAACCAGGTGCGAGACGTTATGCTCTGTAGAAATCCGGTCTACTAGAGCTGGATCTGGGTTGTACATCGACCATTTGCGAGAAACTGCAGCTATTTTCAAATTTCTTCCCCTTCGGATTGTGGAACTAACAGCAACTGCAGCCCAAGGACCTTCGCCACATGGAGCACATTCCCCAGCCCTGATCCAGGTTTACCCCGTTCCAGTTCAGACAAAAACCTGATCCCCACGTTGCATAGAGGAGCTGCTTCTTGCAGAGTAAGTCCCACAGCGACGCGCTTTTCTCTGATGGCTTTCCCCATGTCTGCGGCCGTTGTTATCTTGACGCTCCCGCCAGTCGGCGAGAATTCGCGTTTTTTGTCTGCGATGCGAGGTCTGGTCATTCGGGGTCTCCAAAAGTTATTGGCCAGCTACCAAGTGATCACAATTTTCTTGTAACCAGAAACGCGAGGGCGGGGGAGCTTACAGCACTCGATGCACAGCGGTACCTGAAAGGGAACGCCCTTGCTGTTGTCGTCCGCTACTGGCCATACCCACTCCGGCCTCGTGTCATTCTTGTCGCTGCATATCACGCAGTCTTTCATTAGGCCCACAGCTCTGCGGTTAGCAGCTGAAGAATACCTTGAATCATGGTTCATAGTCACCCCTAAACCGGCGCCCGCGCTACATCGCCCTCAAAAGAGAGCGGCTCTGGGCTATGCACGCGGACAGGATCTCCTCATTGTCTGCGTCCACGATGGATTGAAGTGCCTTTTGGAGCTTAGGACCAGCGTTCTTCCAGTCGATTGAAGCGGATCCTTTCTGAAGGGAGACCCTCTGGACAGCCTTGGCCGTGGCCCGGGGTTTCCCTCTTTCCGTTGCATCCACTAATGCCGCCTTCAGCGTGGAGATAGCGCCGGCTGCGCCTTCCTTCTTGATGGTTTCGATGGCTAGAGAGGCGGCAACCTTCCCGTTGCTGACCATCTCCCTCACCTGAGCGGGCGATCCGGCGAGCGCCAGCATGTTCTCTACGTGGGTAATCGACTTCTTGATCTCGTTGGCGATGCGGGCCGCGGCCCACCCGAACCCCTCGAGTCGCTTCAGGAGGATGGCGACCTCCAGCGGCTCCAGACGCTTCCCCTCATTACGCCGGAAGAGGGCGAGGGCGCGGTCCTCGTCCGTGAAGGTTTTGGATTCCAGGAGACAGGGAATCTCAAGAACCTCTGCGCCTTCGCTGATGGCGAGCAGAGTCGCCTCGTAGCGGCAGTGGCCGTCCGTGATGACGAAGAACCCTTCCCTGTTGATGAAACCAGTGATCGGCTTCCCGATATCGAAGCCATGCTCTTTGATCTGGTCCGCGATCCAGCGGATATGCTCCTCACGAGCCTCCGTAGCAAAACGGGGGTTGTAGCCTGGTTCTACGATGATCTTGGCGAGGGGGAGGAAGTACCCCTCGAAACGGTGCGTGGTCAGCTTCCTCATGGCATCACGACCGCCGTGCTCTACGGGCTGGAACTTATGGTCTTCTTCTATGATAGGTTCGACGTAATTGTGAGCGAGCATGCACTCTCCTCTGCTTAAAAGTTACTTTTTACGACATGATCTCTTCGAGCCACTCTATGGCGTCGTCAACGATCTGTTCCTTCCAGTTCCGGCCAGCGTACTGCTTGGTATTGAACCTCCCCATGAATAAATCAAGCGGATTCCTGACGGGCCTCAAACGGCCTTCTCGACGGATATTCCGACCGCGGCATTGAGTGTGTTGATCGCGGCGTTTACGTCGCGGTCATGGGGCGCTCCACACGCCGAACATACCCAATGCCTTACCGACAGTTCTGCTAGACCTTGCGGTCCTGTATTGGCGCCACAACACGAACAGATCCTGGTGGAACCTTTGCTGGGAACTTCGATATACTGGCTACCGCCTATACGGCTCTTGTAGCTAAGCATTGATCGGAGCTGCCCGTGAGCTGCTGCTGTCACGGACTTCCCAAAGCCTGCACGAGACAGTCCTTTGATGTTATCTTTACTGAACGCGATGACGCGGTTCTCTGCCACAAGGTGCCGCGACAGCTTGTGGTTACGGTCTTTGCGCTGGTTGGCAATCCTTTCGTTGAGCCTGGACGCGAGGTGTTTGTTGCCGCCCCGCTGTGTTTGGCCTATGCGCTTGATGCTGGTTTGGAGCTCTTTTGGGTGATCGACCTTCTCGCCGGAGGAGGTGGTTATCAGGTGATGGTAACCGGGATCGATGCCGATGATGCCCTCGCCAGTTCTAACAATAGAAGCAGGTTCGCCATCGATAAAGAGACAGAGATACCAACCGGAAGTACGTTTAACGATCCGTCCACATTTGATTTTCCCTTCGGGGAGATCCTGCTTGTGATATCGAACCATTCCGAGCCCGGGAACTTTGATTTTATTGACAGCCGGCCGCTTGAACCCACATCTAAAGATGGGGATTGTGTTTAGCCCCTTGTTAATCGTCTTCTTCGGACGGCAACCTCCCGTTGTCGGGAGGCGCCGCTTGTGGTGACTTAAAAGTGGTCCGAGTGCATAACGGTCATGATCTCGTCGAACAGCATGTGATGATTTTCCGGCTGGGTGATATGCTCGTTGATCTTGTGGATCAGCTCGGCGGGGTTGCCGCCCCTGCACCAGTCGAAGATGGTATCGCTGTTGAACTCTTCCTCGGTGGCATCCTTCAGCCAGGAGTAGGAGTACAGGCAAATATTCTCGTTGTTAACGCCGAGCGAAATGGCGCGGCCATCACCGAGGGTCACTTCGCAGGTTGCCACCATGCAAAAGCCGCCGGTCTGGTGCAAGGCCCATTTGCCGGAAAGCTTCTGCTCTTTGGCAAAGGCGTCGAAATCGCTCAACAGAGCTAACGTGGTGTCGGCTGCGTTAATAGGTACGTCGGGCAGCTCGGTCTGCTCCATGTTGATCTCCTGATCCTTGTTGTCCCAGACACGGCCGTTATAGCTGACATGGCCTACTTTCTTGCGGTCGATGTAGATGTTGCCGCAGTTGCGGTTCATATCCCCCGCGCCCAGGTTATGCTCGTCACGGAAAGTGATCCAGACCTCAGATGCTTCCTTGTACGAACCTACCTCTACCTTCTTTGTGCCTGCGCCTCTCGCGCTCAATACCACCGTTTTTTGCGTTTTTTTGGACATTCTGCCTCCTGTTGATAGTTGTGAAGATTGGCACTTGTTACTCGATTCTTCTTCCTTTCACCTTCCCTTTCCCGTGTAGCTCTTCCTTGCGCTCGGGCCAACACGCGAGCCGCAGAAACTGAGTTGTCGTTAGCTTTTAAGAGTCCCTTCGGGGGTGAGTTCGTTCGCTACGAATAACTCTGCTTTCGGCAGGGACGCGAAGGTACGGCAGCACAGCCAGCCGAAGCTGGGGTGAGGGTTGTAACGAACCAGATGCCCTGTCCGGTGCTCGAATCCGGGGCGGTAGTTGTCGGCGGTGATCTCCTCGACGTGGTAGTTCTTGGTTGCTGCTGTTGTCATGATGTCCTCGCTCATGCCTCAAAGGTTTTGATGTTGCTCCTGGTGCGCTCCTGCAGGTCATGAGACAGGAGCCAGGTGCGGAACTCTCGGAAACAGCCCTGAGCTACGGCGGCGTCCAGCACACGCTCGACGTCACAGGGGCGTAACAGATGCGGGTCGTCGGCACTCAGGGCAAGGATGCTGCGAAACTGCATCAACTTCAAATGGTCCATCTTTACCCTCCGGGTAATCAGGCGCAGCAGAGGTCCAGGGAGAGCTGTGAAGCTCCGTGGGCACCCTTTAGTTTCGCCTGGGCGTTAATCCAATCCTGGAACTCAGCAAAAGGCACTTTTTTGTAGATGGCCTTGGGGAGGTTGATCCAGCGTTTGAAGTGGGAGAGGCGCTTTTGCTCAAACTCCGTGCGTTGCGGCGGGGCCTCCCCGGTCGGGTCCTGGTAGAGCATGATGTAGGGTCGGATTCCCTGCTCAACCAACTTGGTGACTCGGTACACGTCCTCCTCGAAGCTGGTGTCGAAGCCCGTGAGGACGTAGCACATGTGGTTCGAGCGTTTCACGAAATTGGAGAGCAATTTGATGCCGTCGAAGACCGATTTCTCCGATTGGGTCAAATCCCAAGCGTAGTGTAAGCTGCCCCAATGCTGAACTTCGGAGAGCGCCTTGGCTATTTCATCTGTGACCAACCTGACATCAATCCCTTGGGTAAGGTTCACGATCAAGCCTCTTTGCTTAATCTCGATCAGCTTCGGGATGCACAGAGGGTCAGATGTAAAATTATTGTCGAGAATGGTGATCATCCGGCTCGAAGGATTGACGATGTCGCTGATGGTGCCGACCTGGTGGAGCGCCCCTTCCTTAGTCGGCACAGCACAAAAACTGCACTTGCGTGGGCATCCCCTGGTGGTGAAACCGATGCCGGAGCCTTGAATCTGAGCGGCCTTTTCCCATATAGACTCCTTGGAGCCAGGACGCTGCTTGATTGAGTTGTAGACGTCTTCGACACTGTAAAGGTCGTAGTCCGGGGGCGTCCCTTCTACTTCAGGAGGAAGGGTGGTGGTTAGGGAGTAGCCGGTCCCCCCGAAGCTGACGTTGGGGAAATGGGAATAGCGATGGATGGCTTTCTGGCGGCTCTTGGTAAAAATCAGCGAGACGTATGTGCGGTCAAGTCCTTCCGGAGAGAGCGGGTTGAGCACTACTGTGTCACCCAGTCGCTTATGGTAGGTGGACAACTTCATCAAGGCTAGATTCACCAGCTTGCCATCTACATCTATCAGACCAATACGCGCCATTCACTACCTCTCTGTATTATTTATCCCTATCGGGTTATTTATCCCTATAGGGATAATAATAGCATTTCGGTATGTGAAGTCAAGAACGTATAAAGTTTAGTTTTACAAATACTTAAGCCACAAATAAACCTTGACTATTTATCGTTGTGACCATAATATGCAGACATTCTTGCCTTCCAGGCCTCTCTTCATCAACCTCGATGAAGACTCCCGACCCCGCAGTCGGTTTACAGAAAAGGTGCAGTACGACAAAAGCGTTCTATCCGCTGATGTTTTTTCTCGCCTGATCTTGAAGATAGAAGTAGCAGAAAAGGGATAAACGACGACCTTGTAATAAAAGGTATGCGTTTGCCCTTTTTTTGCGTCCAAAACCCCGCCTACATTGAATATTCCACAAATTTCTAGCCAGAACTCTCGATCCATATATTCCTCAGGAATGGTGATACTTTATGCACCTCCCTCGCTAACTGCGAAGAAGGTTCGACACTCATGGTTCGTAAAACTTACGACCCAAGAGGGTTTGTGCATTCAAAGGAGGTGTTTCAGTCTCAAGAGATTTTGATTTCGTCTCACAGGCGTAGTCGAAGTGAGTCTATTCGTGCAGGTAACTCTAACCGCGGGACCGTCTGTAATTCGTTTGACGGCCCATAACTGCTGACCGTACAACACGGCAGCACACTCAAAGGAGGCCCTCATGGCCAGTTTAAATCGCGTTATGCTCATTGGAAACCTTGGAAAAGACCCGGAAGTTCGTTACACCGCTGCTGGAACCGCAGTTGCGTCTTTCTCACTCGCAACGAGTGAAAGGTTCAAAGGTAAGTCAGGGGAGTACGAGGAGAGAACAGAATGGCATAACGTGACACTTTGGGCTCGCACCGCAGAAATCGCGGGTGAATTCCTGAGCAAAGGCAAAACGGTCTATATCGAGGGCCGGCTCGCTACAAGGAAATGGCAGGACAAGGAAGGGAAGGATCGTTACACAACAGAGATCATTGGTGAGGTGATGAAGATGCTGTCTGGCAAGGGTGAAGGTGCCCCGGCTGGTAACCAGCAGAGGTCTTCTGGCGCCAACAATCAGCAGAGGTCATCTGGCGGTAACAACCAATCGCAGGGCAGTCAGTACGAAGGGCCTGCGTTTGAAGACGACACCATACCGTTTTGATCCAAGTAGTTAGCTAACTTGAAGCCTGCCAAATCCCTTCCCCATCGGGGCGTAAATCGCCCTCTTGGGGTTTTTTGCGTCCTTGATGGGGTATTTTTTCTACTCTTACCTGCATCGGAGGATACGCACATGAAACGAAACATCAAGAAGATCGTAGCAATGGCCCTGGCCGAGCTTGGCGACATAGAGTTTGTGAGAGCGGTTGAAAATCGTTTCGCAAAATCAGAAGACATCGAAAGACCGGAGCCCCTCAAGGCGTCGGTCTTTTCTGTCTTAGCCAAGCTATAGGGGGTCATTATGATACTCCGTTGCTCGATCTGTGGTGGCGCATACAACAATGCAACACCTGACTCCATGCTGGCCGGCATTAAAACGCTGAGCAAGCATGGCGAATGCCTGAAGTGCGACATCGTCTCCTATATGGGGGAGTACATTCTAAGGATCGGAACAGAAGATTTTGTGGCTGATCACCCGAATGCAGCTCCTGAGTGCTTAACGCACGAACCTGAAAAGGCAGACGAAACGGCGCAACAGTGGATTGTCACCAAGTACCATGACAGTCCCTCGCTTCGGCCCTCGCAACTATCGTTATTCAACTAACCCCAATGGGACATCGCTCCCGTTAGGGGATTGGTGTCTCTTGCGTCATCTTCTCAGGAGGAGAGACATGAAAGTAGCTACTACAACGAAAGACAAGGCGCTCCCGGCTGTACAGGAAGCAAAACAAGAACTGAGGTTCGAAGGCACCTCGGCACTCACCCTGATGGACAACATGGATAAGCTGATGAAAGTCGGCGAGTTCATGGTGAGATCGGGCCTGATGCCGAGCACGGTTAAGTCCGCTGCAAACGCAGCTTTGATTATCTGGACAGGGCACGAACTAGGTCTCAAGCCTATGGTGTCCATCCAGTTCATCAACATCATCTCCGGTAAGCCTTCCCTGGCCCCTGTGATGATGCGGTCCTTGATCATCGCCTCCGGCGCCGAGGAAATCTGGGAGGTGCGTGAAAACACCGCCACGGTCTGCACCATTTACGCTAAGCGATCGGGTGGGCAGGAATACACCCGAAGCTTCACCCTAGAAGAAGCAAGCAAAATCATGAGCAGGGAGGATGGCAAGACCATTCCTCTGACCCAGAAGTTTAACTGGAAGAACATGCCTGCCACGATGCTTTTGTGGCGCTGCACTTCTGCGGTCTGCCGTGTTGTTTATCCGGACGTAATAAACGGTATGTACATTACCGACGAGATGGAAGATGCCAACGTGGCATACGACATTGAGATCCTTCCGGAAGCAGCCCAGGCTGAGTCTGCTACTGAAACCATCATCGAAGCACAATCCGAGCAGTTCGCCGGAGAAGAGGTCGCTACTGAAGCCGTGATTCACGGTGAAGTGGAACTGGCGCTCACCCCTGCGAACCTGAAGGACATTCGTGCAAGGCTCAAGGCGACCAAATCAGATGAAGTAAAGTTCTGTGCAGCGATCAAGGTCGAGAAGTTGGAAAACGTCCTTGATTCGTGGCACCCGGAGCTCGTTACTATGCTGGAAAAGAAGAGGACGAAGCTGGAGGCAGAGGCTAAAGCGGCAGAACCCGCTGCAGCCGCAACAACTGCTAAAGCCACACCCTCTACTCCACCGGCAAACGACAGCTCATCCACAGGGAAGTCGATTGCTGACATCATCGATTTCTTGAAGGGTGCAAAGATCAACTACACCCAAGAAGGTGACGTGATCAACTGCGGTAAGTCATTTAAGCACAAACCCGCGTTGACCTCTGTCGGCTTTACCTGGGACGGTGATCGCCAGGGCTTTTGCTACAAAGCTGCTGCCTAGTCTGCAACATCTACCCACGGGGGAGTCACTCTCCCTCAGGGGTTTGCCTCCTCCGTTTCTCCAAGGAGGAGACGACCATGCTTCAAGATATCTCAGAAAACTTCAGTGCTGTATTCAGTCGGATGCTAGATCTGATCAACATTGAAGACTCCGCATCATTGGGAGATCGGAATAAATACATAGGCGCGTCGGACGTTGGTGCTTGCGGCGAGAAAGTTGTTTTGAACAAGCTGACCAGCCCCAAACACAGCGTACAAAGCATGATCCGCTTTTTCAGGGGGCACATGGCGGAAACGCTGGTGGCCAGAGTCCTGGACAAGGCAGGAGTCTTCTACTCAAGTCAGATTGAGGTTGTCCATCCGGACTTCCCCTACATCCTGGCGCACATCGATTTCGTTGTGCATGATCAGCCCACCCTGGAGCAATCCACGGTGATGATCATAAAGGAGAAGAAGTCGCCTAAAGAGGTGCCTGACGAGCCTTACGATAACCAAGTAATGCAGATCTACTACCAGATGGGGCTTTTGAAGCTCCTCTATCCTCACGCAGATATAAGCGGCAGTATCTTCAACGTCTCGTTGCTGGATGGTGACTTCATAGACTTCGGGCCTTACGTGCCGAACGATACGGTCTTTGCCAGCCTCGTCGAAAGAGCGAAGATGCTCAAGGCCTGCGTACTAACCGGTGAACTGCCGAAAGCAGAACCCAGCCTGTTGTGTGGATGCTGCGAATGCAGACTAAGGTGCACAGCTCATCAAAGCGATTCTCCTCCGATCCCAGACGATCTGGTCGAAAAGATCAAACTCTACGACATTTTGCGGTCTGAGAAGTCGACGATAGAAGCGCAGATGGATGCCATCAAGAAGGAAGTCGTTTTCTACACCGGAGAGCAGTACAAGAATCCGGTTGGAGACCTGGTCCTCAGGATCAGTAAGACGGCCGACTCCTACACCCTGGACTCCAAAACTCTCAAAGCAGAGCAACCCGCCGTATGGGAGAAGTACAAAAAACCCAAGGCAGGCTTCGTGAAGATGGAAGTCCTATAAAACTTAAACCCTAACCGGGGACACCCCGGCGGGGATGTCTCTATTTACAAGGAGACATCAGCCATGCCTTTTACCTCTCAAGATCGCGCCGCCATCAGCATATTCATTACCGGTATGCAGCACGAAAAGGATACTAAACGCAACTTCGCAAAACTGACCGAAAAGTACACGCAACCAGAAATGGAAGCGCTGATCGGCAGGTACGAAGACGCAGGCGTCCTTACACGCGAAGATGCGCGTTACCTGGTCAAGAAAATAGGAATGATGTACGAAAAGTAGGTTTTAGCTGAGGAGGGTATAAGTCGCTTCGACTCTTTTGCCGCAGGATGGGCAGCGGGGTTCGATGAGATGGAAAACTTTCTTACCTAAAGCGATTTCCCGAAAGGAAACGTCTGTTTTGTAGAGGTCTATGACCTTTCCACAGCACGACGGTTTGGCCTGACGGAGGGTGTGGCCTGTAAAGACCTCATCCGAGTAAATTGCTATCAGGAACTTCAATTCCGCTTTTCTTTCATCTCGTTTGACCATATGTTCAGTATATCAGTCGTTGGTATATTGTCAACAGATTGGTCCCAATTGCTACAGAAAGGGGTATGAGCTAGGCCAACGGCCAGTTTATGTCCCTTTTTGTCTTTTCACCCTCCCGGGGATACACCAATCCCCTAAGGGGCAGGTGTGTCTCCCGCGATCAAAAAAGGAGAAGCACATGTCCCGCTATCCGAAAAATCAAATGCTCAAATCCCAGACCATTGAGTTTTCACCCAAGATTTTCTCTGCTTCGACTCGAGGTGGACTCTTAACGAAATTCGGATGCATCGAGTGGCGCGAGTTACTCAGCACCGTGTTTGGCGCATGCGCGATGTTTTTCTTTATCTTTCTGTTCCTGGCTATCTGGCTTGTTCCAGCTTTCGAGATTCAGACGCATAGAGAGAAGGAGGTGGCCTCCTATGGAGATACTGTCTCTGCACGGCCTTAATCGATGGGTACAGCGCAAAATTCCTCTTAACCAAGACATCCTGTCCTTTTTAAAAAGGAAACAGGTGGAATTCGGCCCTGAACCGCAAGAGTTCAAATTTAAAGACCTGATTTTCGTTGGCGCTCTCAATGACGCCGGCGAACCAGTCGTGGTTTCAGTTTTCACTACCACGAAGCCGAAGAAAAAGGCCGTCTACACACCAAAAAGGAGAAACAGATCATGACGATACTTGGCAACTGGGGTTGGAGCATTAGGCAACCTAAGCATTCTGTTAAGGCGATAGCATACTTCCCGAAAGTGGCCGTAGCCCAGATCAACATACCGATGTCCGACAGCTTCCTGACCGCACTAGGCGGGCTGGAGACACAGTTCGACGCTAATCGGCCCGAAGTAGTTCGGTTCCTCGTTTGGAACAAGGCAGAATGCGATCGTCTGGTAGGCACTTTCGAGCGTCACCAGAGGGAACTCCCTATGGATTGGACCTCGCTGGATTTCAGCACGGAGATACCCGTAGAGATGCAATCGCTGCTGTTTGTGGACCTGGACAACCTGGAAGTGTTTTTGAAGCCAGGGTTCGCGGCCCATGCAAAAGTGCTAGAACCGAATCAGATCATTGATCTGCCGCTAGAGGGTGCAGTCAAGCCGAAGGTTTTCTTCTACGGCAGCGACAAGCATATGCCCCCTTTCGTACGCAGCTTGTTCGACAAGACAAAGAGACACCCGGACTTTCGTACCTACGGGTATGGCTCCGACCCCAACCTGTACGACCATTGGTATTCGGCGGATAGTTCCTATGAGCTGATTGTTCGCAACAGGACGGAGACGGAGCATTGCTTCGATATGGTGGTCTCGACAATAACCTCAGACTTCGTCGGTTTCATGGAATCGGTGATGCGCGATCAAAAGAAAGACATTGACTGGGCTGACTCCAAGCTCCGGCCTGGTGGACTGTTTGTGCTTCATGCAAAGTCCTCTCACGTCAAGTATCACCTGGGTACCTTGGTGAACAGGTTCACGGATTTTTCAGTGACCTTTCCTGCCGCTGGGTACGTTGTCATTATGTGCACCAAGAAATTGGAGCGTTCGCGTGACGATGCAAGCAGGGATATCTTGGAAGAGGTCGTTAGCTTCGAGGGTAACCAGTGGGAAACTCCAAACGCTTCCTTCATCACAGCAGGGACTGAAAGGATCTACGCAGTTGTCGGCAATCCGAACATGGATCCGGCAATATTCACACGCTGGATGGGCACAGAGTACGTGTCCCGATTCTGCACCGAATATCCCTTCGTCGCGTTGAGCAAGATTTTCAAGCGCGCCGAGACTGCGGAGATAACCAGACTCGTTACGACACCTTCTGTCACCCAACTCACCAAACTCCGCTTGCGGGGCATCATTGCAGGCAAGGACGGTGAGGTGATCGTGACAAAGCAGACTGACGAGACGGTCACCTCGGAAAAAGTGGAGATCGATTACGATGAGGACGGGGAAGAAAAAGCAACTCGTCGCATCGTGCGAACAAGGAAGAGAGTAAGGCAGGTGTCACTTGTCCTGCGAGACCCCACAACCAACCTTCATACGAACCCTCTCCGTAAAGGGGATGCAATCGTAGTGGATGCGGCTTAGGAGGCCAACACAATGTCTATCCATAATAAAGCGGCAGTAAAATACATGGGCTCACGCACCGGAAAGGGCGCAGTCTACTCCTCGAAGATGATTCTCAGCGACGGTTACCTGGTTGAACCCAGGCCTGATAGAGAATATGCCGACAAGGACGGAAAGATCCTATATGAATCCGATGGGTTCAACCTCATAGCGGTGTCCATGTTGAGCTCCAAACCTCGCATAGAAGAGTTCGTAAAACTGCTCGAAGAGGAAGACGTCTACTTTCAAAAAGGAGATCGTCTGAACTTCGATACAGTCGAGGACGCTTACTGCGTAAAAAAGATAAGCAGAACTGATGCTTTCCATAAGCCTCTCTCCATGCTTGAAACGGAACAGATCACCAGAAGTGGTGTCACTGTTACCCTCGAAGGATCCGAAGAAGGCGTTCAAAACGTACTTTGGGTTGTTCGTCCTGAAATTGAGTCGAAGGTCCGCATCAAGGGCGGATGCCGTGCAAGGTTCAACCTGTTCGGCACCTCAAGAGACCTGGCCATCATTCGTGAAAGGGCCAAGATCGAAGGCTGCACCATCACGGAGTTCCGTGAGACTACAGAAGGCAGCCTCTTTAAGAGGTGCGTGTTCATCAACCCCAAGTGCCGGCCGGACGATTTGGACGGCGACAGCAAGGAAGCCTACCTTATCGGGGAAACCCGGGAGGAGGCCCGTGCACAGTTCTGGACGATCCTCGATTGCCTTACCCCTCCGTTTCAGTTGGAGTGGGAAACGCACATCTGGACTGAATTCCAGAGGAATGGTTGGGTCACTGAACTGCCTGGCCATCGACTATTCGGCTACAAGCTCAAGCTGGATCAGGACTTGCTCCTGAACATGCTGAGCGAGCGGATTGCAGATGATTCGCTGCCGAACGTCATACCTGAAGAACTTGAACTGAAGCTCGATGCCGTAGCGGCCTAGAGTTTTCATTCACCTAAACCTAGTCGGGGAGAAGCGCAAACCCCGACAGGGGGACATGCGTCTTCTCTCCGTCCAAACCAGATAAGAGGAGACACTACAATGTCCGAAACCTTCAAATTACGCCATGTGTTCACCGAATTGGTAGACGAGATCATGGACAGGGTGATTCTACCCAGAACCACTGCAACCATGTACGCAGCGGGCATCCTCGGAGAAATGATTATCCTTCTTCGGGGCGGTACCGGCACTGGCAAATCGACGTTGGCCAAGCTGACGTCCGACTTTTTTGGAGCCTCATGCGAATTCAACCCTGGTGCTTACGGAAATATCGAGATTGGCGGCGGTGACTCGAACCGGGTGCAATGCACCTACGGGACACAGAGTCGTTCCTTCCTCGGCGGACCTGACATCGGAAAGATGGCGATGGGGATCACAAAAGTAGTTTTCAAAAAGTTCATCACGAAACCGATTCGCCTCCTCGACGAAGGCGGCCGGCTGAACCCTTATGTTTGGGCGGACTTCGCGCAGTTGCTTGCGGAGTACGAACTGGACATCGAGGGCGAAACGCTCAAGCTGCCGCGCAAAGGTGTTTTCATTTTCACCATGAACCCGCCGAACCCAATGGATCCGGCCAACAACGAGCTGCCTCCCTTCATTCTTTCCCGCGTGAACATGAAATTGTCTCTTGCATCTACCACGGTAAGCGCCAATCGCAAAATAGCTAAGAAAGATACCACCCGAGTCCCAATGCCGAAGCGCTACACGCAAAGGGATCTCGAATCTGCGCAGGATGAGTTCAGGGCGATGGTTTCGCTCTCGACTGAAGCGAACGTGGCTGTCTCAGCTATGGTACGTGCGACATCTTACTGCAAGAAGGGCGGGGAATTCAGCGACAAGAACGAAGTTCTCGAGGCGGGAATGTTCCCTATCTGCTGCGCTAACTGCGACGTGGCCAAGGGAAACATCCCCTGCAGCCAGACCAATCCTCTGGACTCAAGAACCATAGAAGCCGCAAGTGACCTTGCATGTGCCCTGGCTTACTTCGACAACCGCACAGAAGCCACGGTAAATGATATTGTCGCCGCCTTCAGCGTCGTGACTGAGCACAGACTCAACTTCTACAACGCTCAGTACACCTCCAAAACGACCCATGTCAAAGCCTTCGTCAACGACCTGCTGTCAGCTGCATCAGACTGCATCAACCTGGCGAAAAAAGCAGAGACGGGGAGGATCACTACCAAGGAACTCGAAGTGTTCCGCAACGCAGGCAACCCGCTGGTCATTGAGCTCATTCCTGATTTCGAAGAGATTATCCGGAATGCAGCAAAAAAGGCACGCGAGGGACTCGGCGCCATGAATAGTAGGCAGCTTCAGGATGCTAAGGGCAACCTCAGCAAGGGCGATGCAGACCTTGTCGACAAGATGATCGCTTCCCGCTTGCGGGTTGAGGTCGAAGTGCATGACAAGAAACTGGTCGACCAGGCAGCCTTCAGGAATCTTTTCAAAACCCCAGAGGGTGAGCTGCTCGTAGATTCTGATGCAGCATGGGATGAGTTGCTGGCAGAGGGCTTCGCGAACACCGCGAACACCCTGGCGGGCATGAATATCGAGTATTTCGCTGCAGCTAAAAAAGTGTTGATCCTGAACTTCACTGATTCGGTCTACGCCGACGAATTCAGGACCAGCTTTGCGACAAAGGTCGGTGCCATGAACGCCAGCGTCCTCCACCCCTATGCAGGGATCAGCGGAGAGCTCGCCAAGGCAGGCATCGTTATCGCACAAAAAGAGGTAGCAACACCGCCGGCTGTAACTACTAAGGCGACTGCGAAAGCAGAAACCAAAGCAGAGCAGACAGCGCTGTTCTAAACCCTTCCTGACGGATGCGGGGGTACAAGCAAGACACCCCCCGTAAAGGAGGGGGTGTCTCTGGAGTGCGACAATGAAAATCGATCAGCTTACGATCGACTTGGTAAGAAAATTCATTCGGAAGCTGTCAGAGTCAACGCCAAGGCACATCGCCGACACGTTGATAACTCCCCTCACTTCTGCTGAGGTCCAAGATCTCTTCACGGAGATCCGCTGGAACTTCGGACTGGTCCCTCTCAGGTTGGTTCTGATGAGGCACGACGAATTCATGAAAAAAATCGGCATGGCGACCGTTGCGGCAGTCGGCGGAGGCGAGGTCAGCATCAATCTCGACTATCTCGACGCACTACGGAGGAAAAGAGGAGAGGGCGCAGCTCTGCTGGCTCTTATCGCTGCACTGGTTCACGAAAATGGCCACCCGTACATCCCGTACAGAGCGCCGGGCACGTTCAGGAACAAGCTGGACGATGTGAAACGTGTTGGTAAGGCCCTTGGAGACAAGAAGGCCATTGCCATCAACATCCTGCTGAACATTGTTTATGACGCGATCATCGACGTATTCAGCTTTGACCGGACGCTTTATGACCCCAGAGAAATTCTCAACTGCTTCGAGGCTGTGCACGAAGAAGAGGAAGACGCAAGACGCAAGGTGATGTCGAAAGTAGTCGCCAAGATGTCGAAGTCTATGCCTGGACTTAGTGTAGAGATTCCCGAAGCACAAGAGAGGGGTTACATCAGTCAGTTCCTCATATCTTTCCGTCAGGTCATGATGGGTATCGATTTTGGCATTTGCGAGATCGAAAAGCCTGTCCTGAACGTGGCGATCAAGACTGTGAAGCTGATTCGGGACACAGAAGGTGAAACAGCAAAAATAGAAGCATGCATCCTGACCCTTGCCAAATGGATTACGGAGCTCTCAACGAGCGAACCGGACCAAGATGATGATGACGGCGAAGGGGACGGCGATGGTGCAGGTGGTGAAGGCGAAGGTGATGGTGATGGTGATGGTGATGATGATGGTGATGATGATGGTGAGCCTCAGGAAGGAAAGGGGAAGCCAGGGAAGCCAGGAAAGGGGAAACCCAAGAAAGGTAAGAGTGGCAACCTGACAGAGGATGAACTCAAGAAGCTTGCTAAAGCACTTGAAGAAGCAATGGAAGAACTCGGCATGAACAGCGAGTCCGCTACGGCAGAAGATCTGGATGAGAACCCCCTCGAAAAGAAGTTGGAGGAGGTGAACATCGGGAATACTGCAGATAGAGACGCGGCCGCAAAACTCCTCGGCTTGAATGAGGATGATGCTGCTTTCCACTTCCTCTGGACCATCGCTGCACAGAAAGTGAAGCTCCAACCACCGCTGGGTGCTCTGGGTGAAGGCACGGTATTCGCCGCGGCCAACGTCCCTTGGCAACTCGGCATGCCTTTCAAGGACTTGGATATCAGGTCCACAATCGAATCTGGCGGCCGGTTTCTTCCGGGTGTCACGACTGTCCAACCGCATTATGTTCCTGGCCCGGGCGTGCCCCAGGAAGGGACTTCACCGCGAATCATGGGCAGTTTTGACTTGTCCGGTTCAATGCTCCAGCCGTCTCCAGTAAGGGCAGTCCATCGAAACGCCGACACGGTGCTCATAACCTGCTTCGCAATCATTCATGACGCGAAGCGGCGCAAGGTGCCGGTGGCGATGAACCTGTTCGGCGACAGAAACTACTATGTCGACTGGTCCAACAACTACGAAAAAGTGGCGCGAGATCTTTTCGATCACGTCAACACACCGGGATGGGGAAATTCCTGCACCGGTTTGGAGAAATGCCAGCCGAAGTTAAAGACTGGGGACCTCCTGATTTACGCAACGGACTTCTACCTTTGCGGGTATGAAGAAAGAGGCGCTGCGGCACTCCAGGGCATCCTTAACGACGGTGTGAACATCACCTTCATCGCTATGTTTAACCACTGCGGGCACCAAGCAGGAATTCCATTCGTGGAGTGCAAGACCCTTGACGACCTTGAGGGTGTTGCACTGAAAAGCATCAGCGTCAAAAAGTAGCTCCTTCAGGAGCCTCCAACCCTACTAGGGGAAACCACTAACCATGGCCACCTCCCCTACGGGGGAGTTGCGCCTTCAGGAGAATCGATCATGGCAACTACTCACAAATGGGATATGTACAAGTTCCTCACGACGTTCGGCCAGACTCTGATTTCTAACTTTGTTGACCCGGCAAACGAGCTTGTATCGATAACCCATAAGTCTGATGACCCGATCATCAGCCCAATCCCTCTTAAAAGGGCTCCTTACGCTGCCCAGAGCGAAGTCATTGAAGGCATCGTCAAGCACCTGCACAACAGTGTAGGCCGCCCCAGTGCTCTGCTTAACGGGCAGATGGGCGTAGGCAAGAGCATCATGGGCGCCATCGTCGCCGGCAAGCTGCATTATCTTTCCGGCAAAAAGGACTATAACGTCCTGATCGGCGCTCCCGCCCAGCTTGGCCCCAAGTGGGCACGCGAAGTCGAACTGACCCTGCCCGGCGCACATTGCTGGGTTTGGAACTCCGACTTCCGCAAGTACGGCTTCCCGTATGTCCTCGCCGGCGCTAAGGCACCCACCTCCAAGAAGCGTTTCATCGTCCGTGACATCGACGGCGAGATCTCGCTGCTCACCATGATCAACAAGGAGCAGAATCAGTACGAGCTGACTCCTCTCGACATGCAAGAGTTCAGGGGCCTCACCTACTACTTCATCCCCTACTCAGTCCTTCGGATGCACTACCACACGAAGAACTACTTCATAAATGGGTTCTCCACTCGCCCTGAGGTGAATAAGTTCTACAACAACCTCCTGATCCGCAAGAATGAGTTCAACGAGATCGTCTTCAGCGATGACGACGAAGACAGTTCTGTTTCCAAGAAAATCGACAAGAAAGCCGAGAAATGCCGCAACAAGAAAGAGGACGCAATCGCCCTTTGCCCGCGTTGTGGCAGTCCCTTCAAAGTAGAGAAGGCGAATGATAAGGGATGGAGATACCTGACAGTTGAGGAGCTCGAGAAGAAAAACGGAACCGTTACATGCAAGGCTCCGCGTTTCCCGAAGAAGCAGATCACCACAATAGACATCAACGGGAACAAAGTTACACGTTCCGCTGGCGCCTGGGGATCCACTCCTTCCGAGAAAGGCAAGACCAAGCTCTGCGGCGAAGTCTTCCGGGCCAATGTCAGGAATCGTGCAGTCAACGAGCCTGAAGATGGGGCCGAAGCTGTAGAGAAGTTTGTGGACGAAACGGGGTCGGATGTAGAGATGACTCCCCACAAGCTTGCCCATTTCGTATCACCTGCCTACCGCTACAAGAAGAAGCTCAAGAAGAACAAGGTCATTGACTTTGCGCTTCCTGACGAGGTCCATGCACTGAAAAACGATGGACCTCAGGGCAAAACCGGCCGATGGATGATGACATCAGCACAAAAGGTGCTGTGCCTAACCGGTACTCTTACCGGCGGCTACGCGACTGACCTCTTTTACCTGCTTTGGTCGATTGCCCCGAAAGAGCTTCGCAAGCTCGGCTTCACCTACAGCGATGTAGGGAAGTTCGAGGACAAATATGGGCCGAAAGAGGTCACCTACACCACCGCACCGGCGATCGACAAGAAGACGGGCGAGAAGGTCATGAAGACTGAACGACGCAGCCGACGGATGCCTGGCATCAGCGGTAGGGTCTACAGCGACTTCCTGGTCAACAAATCCTGCTTCTTGATGATGGCCGATCTGCACCAGGCACTTCCTGCTTACAACGAATACCTGGAACTGATCTCAATGTCCTCCGAAATGGAGGACGCTTATCTTCCCTTGGTTGCAAACTTCAGGGCGGAGATGAGCAGGCTCGCACGTAAGGATTTCGCTTCGATGTCGGGCTTGGTGAGTTCAGCAATGCATGTGTGGTGCTCCTGGTTGGACTGCTTCCGCGCCGACAAGATTTCCGGCAAGATAAAGCGCCCGAAAGGCAGCAAGGGTGAAGACTTCGTAGTCGAAGTGTGCGCACCTGAAATTGAAATTGCCGTCAGCCCGAAAGAACAGCGGATGATCGATCTTATCCGCGAGAACAAAGCAGAAGGCCGCAAAGTCATGGTGTTTATGGTCTACACCGACAAACGTGACTGTGCAGCTCGCGCGCATGATGTTTTCACAAAAGCAGGGCTGCAGTCCAAGGTTCTTTACTCAAATGTTGCCGCGAAGAAGCGGGAACAATGGATCAAGGACAACTCTGCTGACGTAGACGTGATCCTATGTAATCCGGAATTGGTCAAGGAAGGTCTGGATCTGTATGACTTCCCGACCTTAGTCAGTGCTCAACCGATCTGCAATCTGTACACGAACCGTCAGGCAATGGCTAGAAGCTGGCGCCTAGGACAGGACAAAGACGTAAGGGTTCACTACATCGGTTACAAGAACACGATCCAAGAACGCTTGATGGCTCTGATTGCCAGCAAGTTGGATAGTGCGCTCCTCGCCGAAGGTAACGCCACCGACTCTGCTCTATTCGAGATCAGCTACTCGCCAGATAACATCCTGAGGGAGATGGTACAGGCTATCCTCGCCGGCAGTGACGAACTCCTGAAGCTTACTACCCTCGGGCGTAAGACCAACCAGGAGATCATCATGGCCGTCTCGGCTGATGAATTTGCTGCTAAAGGCTTCAATATCGACGAGGCACCTGACACCAATACCCCGGTCACCACAACCGAAATCACCACAGTGGCAGATGATGGCTCAGTACGAGTCGTCTACGTCCAGTCCTACCAACGCAAAGGTGGGAAGAAAGTCCGTCATTCACTGGAAATGACCTCGGAAGAGCTGGAATCCGGAGTCGCTTACCAACTCTGCCTGTTCGACCTAGGCATAGCAGCATAAAACCCTAACGGGGTGGATTCATCCCGTGAGGGTGAATCTGCCCCTCTGAAAAGGACAACGACAATGAAAATTCCTCAAGGTACATCTGCTCTGACGGTTTCGGCCGACTGCGGGTGCAATAAAATGTTCACCATCCTGGGCAACCAGGGTGGTGCTATTCAGAACTTGATAATCAAACTTGGGTCGCAAGGCTCTTGTGCCGCGGCGATCGTAAATGCCCTGGCCGTTATCATTTCCATCTCCCTAAAAGCTGGGGTGCCGGCTGACTCCATCGCCAAACTCTGCAAGTTTGACCGAGGCCAGTGTCACATGGACGGTGAGAACCCGACATGCATCGCTGCTCTGGGGAACATTCTCGCAGAGTACGGGCCGAGCGAAGAAAGCGACAGCATCTACGGCGTTCCGATGTCGATGGACGGCAAGAAAAGAACCATGTCTATTGGATGTGGTTTAATCTCTGTCCATTGCTTCAACGACAGCGACAGCAACCTCAGGGAGGTCAGCGCAGAACTGGCTCAGACCAATACCTGTGCAAACACCATCACCAAGATGATCGGGAAACTGATCACTCTGGCGCTCTGCTTTGAAGTCTCAGCGGCTGACATTGCCGCAGGACTGCGCGGGATCAGATGCCCGGCAGCCAAAGGAGACTGCACCTCCTGCCTCGACGCGATCGGCCGGGCCCTCCAGCTTCACGAGGGTATCAATCCTGACGAACTCGCAAACCAAAGGGAGGCAGCATGAGCCGAACAGAAGCATACGAATCTGGAACTACCGAAGCATTTATTTTTGCTACGGCAACCTTTGTCTCCGAGCTTTACGACACACTCGCTGGAAAAGTAGAACTATTCGAACCTTGGATCCATTTTTCGATCCTTGAATACGAAGCCACCCAACCATATCAGTGCGACCCGTACTGCTGTGCACACTCGTTTTATTAGGAGGGTATTAACAATGGAAAGTACAGAAGTTGAGGCCCTCCAACAGAGGGTGCTGGAACTGCAGGGCCAAGTCATCGACCTGCAGGGGCAAGTGATTTCTCTGGAAAGAAGGACGGATACCATTTTCTGTAAGGACTGCACCAACAGGTGCAACAGAGACAAGATAGCGTGCAACCTTTGCATGACGATTCAACAACCGGATAAGGAATTCTCGGACGACGGGATGTCCAAAATATCGATGACCAAGGTGTTTATGTGCTCTCCTTTTAGGGGTGACGGTACCACTGCAGCTCACAAGGCCAATTGGTCAAAAGCCCGCTCCTACGCATCATTGGCGTATCGGGACGGATACCTGCCCTACGCCCCTCAGCTTTACTTCACTTTGTTTCTCGATAACACGAATGGGGCTGATTTGAAGGAAGCCAGAGAGCAAGGGATCGCATGGCTGTTCGAGGTGTACTTGGCTGGCGGTGAGTTTTGGGTATGCAGTGACCCGAGAGAGTCTAAGGAGATGAGGACTGAGATCCTGATAGCCGAAAGCCTCAAAATGAAGATCAGGTATGCCTGTGATCATCCCCTGGCAGCGCGCGCGCCGGTTACCGAACCCGTTACCGAACCCGTTACCGAACCGGTTGCCGAACAGACTGTTAAACCGGTTGAAGATCATGTTGAAGAGACTCCAAAAGGAGTTGAAACACCTACTAAACTGCCGCCGGTGACCTTGACCCTTGTCCCTGAACAGAAAGCGCAGACCAAAGGTGACCCGGTAGATTGGGCCCTGCGGAAAATCGCCGCTTCACCTGACATAGATTCTGTCAAAAAGGTGAAGAACTGGGCTGCGAAGAACGTCCCGAAGACTGAACTCCGACGGATCAACTTCGTGGTGGTGGAGAAGATAAAGGCACTCCAAGCGGCCTAAAGTCGGGCAACATGTATGTCATCCAGATCCTATCACTCATAGGGATGTCATGCGCGCAAGCAGCTCTTTGCGCCTTCGCTGTGACGATGTACTCAGATCCTTTTCAATCAGTGTCTCATCCTCTACAGCGCATTTCTGTGGGTCATTTTGGGCGTCTCGCCCGACTGCCGCTTCCGTATGCACGAACTCGACAGCGCCGGCACCATCCTGGCCACCTACGGCGCATACTGCATGTCGCAGAAGGATTACGACATGATGTACCTGCTGTGGGTGGTAGCAGACATCGTCTTCATAGCTGTAGCCTACCAGGAAGGCCTGTGGAGTCTCCTGATTCAATCCATCTGGTTCGCTCATCACGGGTTCGAGAAGCTCAGCAATCGCGCCTACCATGAGCACGCATAACCTAGACAGACAACTTCTAACCTGGAGGGTGATTTTTCCCTCCGGGGAAGAGCACCCTCTGCCAAAAGGGAAACATCATGGGCCATCACAGAAATAATTACATACCTGCTAACGAGATCAACATCATGACAGTAGCTGAGCGGATTGCTGCAAGCTGCAGCCAGTCGGTAGACGACACCAACCTCGGGCAGATAGCCGTAGGGGACGTCGTTGTCCAGGTCGACAAGGCATTTGGGAAGAAGAACGGCACTGCGCTGTTCCCCCAAGTCGTCTTCGCCCTTCAGCAGCGAGGCTTCATGGTCGCGTAAATCATCGTGTAAGGGGATTCCATACCATGCGTTTGGAGTCTCTTTTTCTCTGCATCCGTTGCAGATAGCACTCACAACATCAATAATAGAAAGACGATCAGATCTGGGAGGATCTTATGAAAACCACCATTCTCGCAATCACCCTATTCGCGTTGGCAACCCTTACCGCTTGCGCCCCCACTCACTACATAGACGTGAAGCCTTCTACGGAATCCCTCGGGGCATTGGTCAATACCGCTAGCGGTAATGTCCATGTTTACCCCGTGGTCAAAGGCTCGACAGTGATCCCCTCTAAAGAGGATCCTACTGCTACAAGTGTGTCACCGCCACTAGGCTCCGGGGTGTACGTTACCAAGGACGACGTTGCAGCCGCTATCAACGTTTCAGCCCTCGACGCTATTCGTCAGGCTGGCTACACCGTATCCTCGGGCAATGAGGCCCCTGCGGACGTGGAGATCGAGGTCGGTATCACTCTCAAGGAAGTTCTCGGATCCTTTCTGCGGGACAGCATACCGAACGATAAAAAAGCACAGCTTCTGGAAGGCGACCTTGGCAATAGAGAGGACAGTGTCTTCGTTGAGACCTTCGGTAACACGCCCACCGGCGGAGTTATTTCTGAGGTCACCTTCAAAAACAAAAAGACAGGGGCAAACTACACCCATTTGGTGTCCGGAGCCGACAACACAGCCGGTCTAGGTACCGCTACTGCGGGTGTTGAAAAAGCCATAGGCAAGGCAATCGAGAAATATAGGATCAACCTAGTGAAAGCCCTTGAGGCATTCCAAAAAGGCCTCCTGAAATAATGAAGAAGCCCTCCTTGACCGTAACTGGTCTAGGGGGGCTTTTTTTTTGCCTTTTTGCTGGGTTGCTTACATTGGAATTACCCAAAATTTTCTATTGCCTTCATACCTAAACTAACCCAAATACTGAAATCGTAAAGAGAATCTCCTTGACTATTTCGCCATCCGAAGATAATATCGGGCCATTCTTTGCCTTCTAGGCCTCTCTTTGTCTCTGCGATGAAGACTCCCGATCACGCAATCGGTTATACGGCACCTCCGGCAATACAACGATGCATTCACTGTGTGTGTTCGTTTTTTCTTCCGGTAGCCTGAAACAGTAATACTTGGAAACAGCCATAATGGATTTCTGCGTCTAAGCGAGCAGGAATCTTTTTTATTTAACGACCCCATCGAAAAGCGTCTAACTGACTCTTTAAATGGGGTTTTTCTGTTTCCAACCACTAAACTGAGGGGCCAACAAATCCCTTCGGGATCAGTGCGCCCACTCCACAAGGAGGCATCACCAAATGGGACGCGCTGAACGAGCACGTTGGGAGGGTAACGATTATGCGATTCAACTCGTTGAGGAAAGTCGCAAAAGAGACCTTACCCCCGAAGAAGTCAACGAATTGAAACGTGGCTACACCGGTTATGGAGGACTTGCCCGCAGCAATGGTCAGTTCTTCACTCCGTCTGCCGTCACGGAATTCGTAGTTGACCTGTTGGATCTCAAGACAGGAGGCGTTGGTAATGTATTGGAGCCCAGTTGCGGCGCCGGTGCATTCTTCAATTCAATCCCCATGGGTTACAACATCACCGGAGTAGAGATGATGAACGAGGCTTCGGCTGTCGCTCGTCTCTGCTTCCCCCACGTCCACGTTCTCCAGGAGAATACTCTGGAGATCCTTCCCCAACTCAAAAACAGCTTCGACTATGTAATCGGAAATCCTCCGTTCATGGCTCTGAAGCACAACGCTGACCTCGTTGGATACGAGATGGCCAGATTCCTTGGCAAAGCTGAATGGTATTTCCTCGAACTCGCTTTTAACGCGCTTAGACCAGGCGGAATCTGCGCATACGTGGTGCCTGACGGCATTCTCGGTAACAGCAATGACCAGCCGGGCCGCAAATGGCTGATGGAAGAAGCTTGGCTTCGCGCCGTCATCAGTCTCCCCCGGGAAACCTTCTACCACGTAGGAACGTCTGTGAAGACATCCGTGATCGTGTTCCAGAAGAAGCTCCCTGGAGTCGATGTTGGAAACTACGACATTTTCATGGCCGTAGCAGAACACATCGGATGGGACAGTCGTGGCCGGCCCACCCAGAAAAATGACCTACCAGAAGTGCTGAATTGCTGGCGAGACTTCATAGGCGAATGGGCGAAAATCCCCGAGTCAAAAGAACGTCTGCCGGCGGCGATTCCAGCACCCCTACCTGAGCCCGAGCGCATAGCCGAGCCAGAACCCACCCCAACCATCAGGCACACGCCTGAACCTGAACCCTTTTATGCTATCCCGCTTGTAAATAAAGCCAAAGCTTCCCGCGCGAGAGGCGAGTGCACGAACATGGGCTTCAATTTCGGAGGTGAATCATGACTGGATCGAGCTCGGCCCTGGCGCCGAACATCCAAAGGATCAAGAAAGCAGCAATGGACACGGCCAAAGCGAAAGACCATCGCATGACGACGTTCACCGGCAGGCTACTGAAGCAAGGCAATGACTCTTTTTTTGCGGCTCTTTGCAAGGATTGCTTCAAGGCTCTTCACGTCTGCGCAGATGGAACGATCAAAGGCGAGGCTTACGAAAAGGAGTGCATCGGCTAGCTTCTAAAACATTAACCCTAACCGGGACAGACTCCCGGAAGGGATATCTGTCTCCAAAAAAACGGAGGCTTCACAATGTCTGACTTCACATCTAAAGGTTTCTTCCAGCCTGTTATCCCCAACCACTTACTCACCAGAGAAGACAAGAAGTTTATCGCCATGTTCGGGGTCACATCTTTCCCGGATGGTGACGGCGTTCGCCTCTTCGCTGACGGGGACTGTGACCACGCTATTTGCGAGGATAAGGAGAACAATCCGAAAGAGCTGGAAGAGGGCGACCTGATCGCCCGTCTCCAAGACATCATCTGCCGTTCGAATGGCGAATTGCCATGGATCTCGAAAGAGACTGCTTTGCTCTGCAGCTCTCCCAGAGCGGATGGTTTTGGTGGCACAGCGATCTTCATCACGGCGGACGACGTGCAGTACTTGTCGACCTCGTCGTGGCTTCAGGAAAGGATCAGCGAAGCTGAAACCGGTGACTTCGGTCCCGGGGCAGACGACGCGCCGTCCGAAAAACCCATAATCGGGATCATCCTGCAAGGAGGCCTGGTGCAGTGCGTAGTCAGCAATGCTCCGGAACTCATAGATGCAGATGTCGTAGTCATCGATTACGACTCTGAAGGAGCAGACGAAGATGAACTGATGACCGTCCCTCAATCAGATGGGACAGAAACAGAAGCAGTCGGTCACCGGGAAGAAATTGCCCCGACAGATATCGACTTAAAAGGCATTCTTAGCCATCTGAAGCACGGCACGGTAAAGATCGCAGCAGTATCGATCTCTGCCGGCGAAAATGCGGTAGAGGTGATTGACGGCACCATGAAGAAGTGGCGTGTATCAGTCACCAGGACCGCTTACAGCACCAAGGAATTTGACGTAGAGGCTGTTGAAGAATGGTCCGCCAAAGAGCAAGCGCTCGAACTGGCGGGAGACACCATATTCGACACTGACAGCGCTGATTACGAGGTTGTGTCGGCAGTAAGGGTTGAGTCAAACCTATGAAAGCAATGACGAGAGAAGAGGGGGCCTGGATTACAGTGGGTCTTCCTCCCGATACCACTGACTTCGATAGCATGGTTAGGTTCATGTCCCAAAAGGACGGGACCGAGACTGTCATCATCGACGAAATCAAGGGGAAATACTACTGCGGCACCAATGAGCTTGTCGAGAGTTATAGGCGGCAGTCTAGGGACGCGTATATTTTCACTCCATTGGCCATGGAGCTTTTCAATTCGATAACCGATCAGGATTTCGAGTTTTAAGCTGGCCATCAAATATCCAATAGGAGTTCCGCCCTGACCGCGGGAGCACAGATACGCGCTCCTGCAGGGGGGGGTGCGCGTTGGAGAAAACCATGCACAAAATATTGCCCAACCAGTCAGTGCGTATCATCACGGTGGTGATTGCCGTTGCTGCTGATGTGGACCCTAATAGCGTTGCGGACGAAATATCGGCACATCTCTCGGGAAACGGGACCTGCGACAAAGAGTCGCATATTCTGGATTGGGCCTATGCCTGCTCCGATGGTGTAGTTGTCGTAGCTTCAGAGAATCCTGAGGAGGGTGAAATCTTCCTGGGGGGCGTGAAGATCGAGGGGGATATTGATCTGCTTCCGGATCAGCATCTCACCGCGGTTGAGCTTCAAGCTCGTTACGACAAGCTTAACCCTTCGCCCCACGCATGGTCTGAGCATCCCGTTTGGGATCGTAAGGACTGGCAGTTCAATGTAAGAGAACGAAACACCTCCTGTTCCTACTGGGAGTGGGTGGCAAACACGATTGAAATGCACATATGTGAGAATCAAGACGTCTCGTCTGAGGTCCTTGCCGTTGCAGTAAGTCCCGCTGGCTTCATCGTAGAACAAATGAAGACCATTAAGGAATTGTGTTTTGAAGACGCATGTTCCCTTTGCGGCGATCAGTTCACACCTGAGGATGTTTCCTGGCTTGCGCCTGGCACCCTTTACCCTATCTGCGAGAAATGCTCTCCTGTGGTCACCACGGAAGCCATCTAGCTCTTTCAGGAGCACCCGCCCATCTCGGGAGTGATAAACACCACTCCCGTTGGGGGGAGTGAGTCCAGAATTTACGAAGGAGCAGATATGAAACTCGCTATCCCGAAATGTCCCGAATGCGGCAGCATCGCAAGGGGGACTGTAGATAAGGTCGTCGCAGAGATCCAAATGGACGATGACGAACTGGACCTCGAAGAAGTTGGCCAAGAAACCGAGTTCGACTATAACGGCCAAACGGACCTTAACAACCAAGAGACCATCACTAACCACGCTGGCGAAAGCCTGGTCATCTGCGAGAAAGGCCACGAGTGGTACACGCCCATAGAGGAGGAATAACACACCAGCTCCTTCTCGAAGCACCGGCCCTTTCCCGGGAGTAATCACACACTCCCGAAGGGGGGAGTGCGTCTTTGGAGGAACCACAATGAAAAAAGAACTCACTGCAGAGTCAGCGGTAGCCTATCTCAAGAGCGCAGGGCAGGAATGCCCTTTCTGTAACAGCACAGAGTTGGTTCCGGGCCAAAAGGTCAACATTGACGAAGGTTGCGCCCGACAGGACGTTACCTGCGCAGGATGCGGCCAAGAATGGACGGACTCCTACCACTTGGGGGCAATGTTGCACGAAAGTGGGGCGTTTGATCTCACTGACGAGCTGCCCGAGGCGCCACCAGTTGCCGCAAAACTCAGCATGGAAGAAAAACTGAAAGCGTTTCCCCGTCTAGTCGATTCCTTGAAGGAATGTCTCTCTGCACTTGAGACACCTGGGGATCTCACTGACACCGAAATGGCCGACGTGATGGAAGAGGCTGCATACGCCCTCCGGAGCATCGGCGAGTACAAAGAAGAGGAGGCAGAAGCTGACGCTTCCGTGACTCAAATCATACTCACCCAACTCGGCGGTCGACGCTTTATCGCAATGACAGGTGCCAAAGATTTCGCTGATAGCGAGTCCGAAGGTTATTTGTCTTTCCGGTTGCCTGCCAGGTTCGCTAAAAACGGGATCAACAGGGTGACCATCACCCTCGACCCGAGCGACACCTACACCATAGAGGCGATTAAATGTTCGTCTGGCAAGGATGGGGTGAAGGAAGAGACCATTGAGAAGCACGAGAGAGTCTATTTCGACAATTTGCAGATGATGTTCACTGCGATGACCGGCCTAGACACGCATCTTTAACCAAAGCAGCACCTACCCATAGGGGGAGCTTCCTCCCCGCATGGGAGAGCTCCTTCTTTTCCACGGGGCTCAAAATGGAACTGTTGAACTAACTATGCACCAAGACGGGCTATATTTCTGTAGCGACCGACCCTGGCATCGTCAAGGTCGTTTCAGCAGGTCCAGCTGCCCCCTATATCGAGGGAGAACTGGTCGACGTTCTGCGTCGGCTCCTCAGACTCTCTCGGATCACCATCTAACCATTACCACAGGAGCTGCACCATCCTCCTGCGGGAGTGGTGCGTGCGGCTCTTAGGAGCTAGCCATGCAAACATCATCAGCACTTCAGATGGATCTTTTCGGGGCCCTCCCCGAGGATCCGGATGTCGCTGCTCCGGGGCCGCCGGCATTAACCTTAGTCCCGGCACCTGCCCCTGCAGCGCCTAGCGCGCCTGCCCCCCCAGACTACAAACTTACTTTTACGATCAAGGGCAAGGAATCCCTCTATGGATCGCCTTTACGGGATCTGATGACGGAGATCACCGACTCCTTGACCGTGAAGATTCAGGAAATGCGAGATGCCGGCATTTATGGAACAAAGTTCCGTATCGTGTTCGACCGTCCCGTGTCCCTGCAAGTTAACAGCAGAAAGCAGATATCGGCCGAAGAAGCTGTTGTGCGCCTCTTCATGCATGGTTCTGGACTCTGCTACACATTCAGAAAGAAGACAGGTTATGCATTTGCCCCAGAGCACTACACGTTCCTCAAGAGCATCGAGCCGATCCTGCCGGACGCCAAGGCTGAAAGCGAGACGCTGAAGATCAAGGCCCTGGCCAACCGGATACACCCGAATGCTTGGAGTGACCTACGGGAAAAGCTTCTCGCCGATCCCGGCAATTACTACAAGAACTACGGCTACACGGTTACCAGTATCACTAGGAAGTTTCCTTCCTACGTGATCGACTCGATAAAAGATGCTTTTGAGAATAAAGCCAATTACTCGTACCAGACCTGGCCAGACGGTAACAAAGGTCGCAAACTTTCGGTCGAATTGAAAGTCTGCGATGACGGCATTTTCAGGGCGTGGTTCAGTTCTGAATTTCCAGGCTGTGCGAACGGCGATTACTGGCTCGTGCGACAAGAAGCTGCATAAACGATTGTTTTCATTGCAATTTGCAATAGAAAACCTGCTGTTCTACCAGCAGTAACCTACTGACACATGCGCCCAGAGAAATCCGGGGGTGTGAAGCTGTCAGGACAATGTAACCCGTCGGAAACGACTAGCTGAACTCGTGAGAGGGAAGTGAAGAGCACCGCGCAGGTGCTTCTGGGGGCTAGGTTTAATGGTATGGCTAACATAAGTGAATTGCTAATAAACATCGTCAAGTCGAACCCGTTCCTCGCGCACTTCCAACGGGTATGGAGGGAGTCAACTGATTCAACCATTCGGTTGCGTAGATATAACCCCTTCCGGTGAAGAGGCAAAGCCTAACCCATTATGTCTTTTATGTAGAACTTGGTAAGCCCGTATCTCTCCCATCAATGGGTAAGCCGTCCGTAAGGAAGGCCGAATGGGATGCGGGTATAGGATGGTGGAAAAAGCGAATGTCATTCTGTAATGGAATGAATAGGGGTTGAAACATCACTCCACGGGAAACCGGGCAGACTTCCACTTGGTCATCTATCACGAGATAACTTACAGAATTTCCTTAAAAGGAGAAAGCAAATGAAAGTTGCGACAAAAACTACCAAAGCTGCGACAGCTTGTGCGTCTCCTACGACAGATATAGCTTGGACCCAGATTGACTGGGAACAATGTCATATCTACGTGAGGAAACTACAAGCGCGTATCGTGAAGGCAACTAAGGAAGGCAAATGGGGTAAGGTCAAAGCCTTGCAACATCTGCTTACCCATTCCTTTAGCGGCAAAGCAGTAGCCGTGAAAAGAGTGACCGAAAATCGAGGGAAAAAGACTCCGGGAGTGGATGGTACTATTTGGTCCACTACGGAATTGAAAATGAACGCTGTATTGTCTCTCAATAGGAAAGGGTATAAACCCTCCCCGCAGAGAAGGGTGTTTATTCCCAAAGCAAACGGAAAACGCCGTCCACTCGGAATCCCGACCATGAAGGATAGGGCCATGCAAGCATTATATCTGCTGGCGCTTGAACCTGTGGCCGAGACCCTGGCGGACAAGAACTCCTATGGGTTCAGAAAGGAACGATGCACAGCAGATGCGCTTCAACAGTGCTTCACTCTGCTGTCAAGATCTTCTTCCCCTCAATGGATACTGGAAGGCGACATCAAAGGGTGCTTTGACAATATCAGCCACTCCTGGATGCTGAACAATGTCCCCACGGACAAAGTGATCCTCCAAAAGTGGTTGAAAGCAGGGTTTGTCGAAGGCAAACGACTCTTTCCAACAGAAACCGGTACACCTCAAGGTGGTATTATCTCACCGGTGTTGGCTAACATGACACTGGACGGACTGGAAAAAGATATAGTGAGCAAATTCTTCATCCCGAATAAGACGGTTTATTCGGGTAAGGTAAATGGGAAGAAAACCTATAGCCATATCCCGACATCAGGGGTCCATGTAGTTCGATACGCAGATGATTTCGTTATAACAGCCAGTTCACGAGAACAGTTGGAAAATGAAATCCTCCCGGCCGTTAAACGATTCATGACGGAAAGGGGTCTGGAGCTCTCTCCAGAGAAAACCAGAATCACACACATCGAAGAAGGATTTGACTTTCTCGGATGGAATTTACGCAAGTACGAGGGCAAGCTACTAACAAAACCCTCCAAGGACAACATTAAGGCGTTCTTGAACAAAGTCAGAGGAATCATAAAGAATGGCAAAACGAGGAAACAGTCTGACCTGATAAAAACACTTAATCCAGTGATTAGCGGATGGGCCAATTATCACAAAGTTGCTGTTTCAACTGATGCCTTCTCGGGAGCCGGGCGCGAAATTTTCAAATCCCTATGGAAATGGGCACGACGAAGACACCGACAGAAAGGCGCTCGATGGGTTAGAGATAAATACTTTGAAACTGTCAAAGCCAGAAGTTGGATATTCAGAACAACGGAACTTTATAAAGGGAAAATGAAGACGTATTCACTGGCTGATGTCGCTGGATACAAAATCGTTCGTCACATCAAGATCAAAAGTGATGCCAACCCCTACGACCAGGAATGGGAGACATATTTTGAAAGCCGAATAGCCTCAGATGTCCAACTCCCTTAGTGGGAAAAAGTCTCTGTTGGCTCTTTGGAGAGCACAGAAAGGAACCTGTCCGATTTGTAACCAGAAGATTACGGCAGAATGTATGTGGGTAACCCATCACATCTTGCCAAGATCCCAAGGTGGGTCTGACCTGAACTCCAATCTTATGCTTCTCCATGACAACTGCCATAGGCAATACCATTCGATCAATGGTTTAGAAACCGGTCCTTTAAAAAGGGCTTAACGATGGCTTGAGCTGTATGATGCGAAAGTCTCACGTACAGTTCTTAGGGGGGAAAGGGGCAGTAATGCTCCCGACCTACCCGACCTTCTAAACCCGTCGACGGCCGCGTTCAAAGAGCGCGACTGATCAGATCATTAAACTAAAGCCCGGAGGGCACACACCACCCTCCTACGGGCAGTGTGTGTCTTCCCAATAAAAGATATCCAAAGGGAGATTCACATGGAATTCAAAATCGGTAAAGACCTTTTCGCTAAATCACTTCAGAAGATTCAGGCCATTGTTGAAAGAAAGAACACCATGCCTATCCTCTCCAACGCCCTGCTGGAAGTAAAGGACAACCTCCTCTACGTGACGGCAACGGACCTGGAGGTGGGTATGAGGAGTTCCTACCCGACAGACGTGATCAGGGAAGGCAAGATCACCGTCTCTGCCAAGAAGCTCTACGAGATTCTCAAAGAGATGCCTGATGAGGAGATTCACTTCTCCGCCAAGGAGAACAACTGGGTAGAGATCAGCTGCGGCCGGGCCCACTTCAACATTGTTGGCCTCTCTTCGGAGGATTACCCTTACTTCCCTAAGGTGAAGGAAGGATCCCTCATCACCTTCAAAAGTGAGATTCTGAGGGACATGATCGAGAAGACCTCCTACGCCATCTGCTATGACGAGACCAAGTACAACCTGAACGGCGTCTTCATCAAAGCCACGAAGGAAAAGGAGGGAAACGTACTCCGAATGGTTACAACCGACGGACACAGGCTTTCCATCTCGAAAAAAGCCATCTCAGGCGACATCAACCCTGAACTGAATAAGGGGATAATCTTCCCAAAGAAGGGTATGGTCGAACTGAAAAAGATGGTCGAAGAGGATTCTTCAGAAATTATGGTCGGTTTCATGGACAACAGCGCTGTCTTCCAGAAAGGGAGTACCGTTGTGGTCATGAGACTTATCGACGGAGACTTCCCTGATTATGCGAAGGTGCTGCCGGTCAACAACGACAAAATCATGCGTGGAAACAGGAATGATCTGCTACATGCACTAAAAAGGATGGCTGTTCTGGCCAGCGACAAGTTCAAAGGAGTCAAGATCGAGCTGAACCAGGGCAAGATGGTGATCTCCTCGAACAATCCTGAACTCGGCGATGCCCGGGAGGAACTGGAGGTTCATTACGAGCATCCGGCCTTCTCGGCTAGGTACAACGCCAGCTACCTCCTGGATGTTCTCCTGTCGATGGAGTGCAAGGAAGTGGAGCTGAAGCTGAAAGACGAACTGTCTCCGATTATCATGAAGTCCTCGACGCTTCAGGATTTCATGGCGGTCGTCATGCCGATGCGCCTGTAAGCTGCCGCTAGTCCATCCACCACTAATTATTTCTCAACCACCTGCCTGGAGGGCGCACAACCCTCCAGGGGGTTGTTGCGTCCTCCCTTAAAGAGGACATCTTATGATAGTAGAACAAACTGACCTTTGGAATAACACGACCCGCGATGCCGTATATCACGTAGCTCTCCTTGAGCTGGCCGGCGGCTTTGCCGTGGCCATAGCTTTTGGTGCACGCGGCGCATCCCTCAATCCGAAAATCAAGGTTGACGGGCTGCGGAAGATTGCGGCGGAAGCTGAGTACAACAAGGCGATCAAGGCAAAAACCAAAGGTGACTACAGGCATTCTCCCGGCGTAAGCGGACCTAATGTGTTCTCCATTTATGGAGCGTCAGTCGCACCCACGGCTGCACCGGCTCCCGTTGCTAAGTCAGCCGCACCGGCCGCGCCTCCTGCAAAGTGGGGAGGTGTTGGCCCGATGCTGCTCAACAGCATTGACGAGGAGGAAGTGGAATTCTATCTCACCAGCGATGAGTGGGGGGCACAGGAGAAAATGGACGGAGAACGCCGCATGGCTGCCGTCCTCTCTGATACCTACGGAACCGCAACAGCGGGCATTAACAAGCTGAAAGGCTATACGCATCTCCCCAAGAAAGTCGAGGTCGCTGTCCTGAGCCACGGCATCACCATGCATCTGGATGGTGAGGTGATCGGAGAAAACCTGTACTGCTTTGACCTTCTGGAAAAAGGCGGCACGGCACTCACCGACAAGACCTGCATGACCAGGTACAACCAGCTCGCTAGACTCCTCGACGGTAAAACGGGCAACGGTCTGGAACTGGTCATGATGGCTATCACCACTGAGGAGAAGCGCGCACTGTACGCTCGCATCAAATCTGAAGGGGGAGAGGGGCTTGTTTTCAAGCGTCTCAGGTCCTCCTATGTTGCCGACCGACCAAACAGTGGCGGTGACGCTCTAAAATTCAAGTTCAAGGCGTCAGCGAGCTGCATCGTGATCGGGGGCCGTTCTGGGAAAAGATCGGTGGAAGTCGGTCTGATCAAAGACGGCGACACCGTAAGCGTCGGCAACGTGACGATACCGGCTAACCACGACGTCCCTGCGGAAGGGGACATTGTGGAAATTCAGTACCTATATGTAAAATTTCTAGGCGGAAATCTCTTCCAGCCGGTGTATTTGGGCAAACGCGCGGACATCAGAAGATCTGAGTGCGTGATCGAGCAACTCAAGTACAAAGGTGTCGGCGAAGATGACGACCTTGCTGAAGCGGCTTAAGGGGCCACCAGCAGATTATGGGTCTGACCAAGGACGATGGGACTCAGGGTTATACCGCGGCACACTCTGCATAGGTGCTTTCGTTGCAACTGAGGATGCCATTCTCCCAACTAATAACTATCTCAAGGGGACAACAAACCCTTGGGGTAGTTGTCCCCCTTCAAAAGGAACTTTAATTATGCAAAGCCATTGGAGCTGGGGCGGCCTAAGAAACAATTCTGAGATGAGCCCGGAGTACATGTTGCTCTGCCTCACACAACTTCCCCTGGAACCACGCCAGGAGGACCGTTTCAAGATGAAGTACATCTTGGTGAAGGACGACGTCATAACGGTCACCGGTTATTTTTACCGGATCAGCATCGGGTTCTGCTACTCCGGCACCCGGCTGGAAATGGCCGAGTTCGTGGCAGCAATCGAAGCGAATCTTGCTTCGCCTATGTTCGCCGCAGCCGTCGAGTGGAACTCTGGTGCCACGCTCAAACGAAAAAACTGGCCTCGCTTAACGACGCTTATGACAACGCTTACCAGAGGATTTTCGTACGCACGAAGAAGGACCTGAGGGATGCCGAAATAGGTTCACTGGCCAAGAGATATGAGCGCCTGGAAGCAAAGACGAGCGCCTATTACCGGAAATTCTCGCAGGCAGCATGGGGATATTACCCTCAGGGCTGCTACTACAGAGACTTCCTTCAAAGCCTCTATGCGAATCTGGCAGCCAAAGACTTGCCGGCGGAGGTGGCAGCATGAAAACACCTCTGAGAAGGTATATGAACTCAATCATGGATGCCGACGGTACCCGCATCGCCAATGTACTGGGGGTCAGGACTGCCGACGAACTCATCCACGCCAGCAATTGCCACAACGAGCTCGTAAATGCGCTCGAACAGGCAAGAGCGGCTCTGCCTGACGCTTGGGCCGCTGTGAAATGCAAAGTCCCGGTTGATGTCCTTGACTTGGTGGATGCAGCGATCAGCAATGCCAAGTCGCAGGGCAAGATAGTGAATGCGAGTCAGGATGAAGGACTCTTGCCTCCAGTGCCAACTCTCGATGAGGTTGCCTCCCAACGGGACGCTGCCATAAAAGCGCTGGCTAACCTGCTTCTTCAGGCAGGGAACCCAAATACCATCGCGGCTATGGAGGCCAGAGAGGTCGTGAAGGTCAACGACACTGACACCTACCGCCTTCTCACAAAAGCCTACTGAATTCGCTAAGACAGGAGAAACAACATGGATAAAAGGTTCGGAGACCAGGTTGTCACTGAGTTGGTCAAGCACGGATGGGAAGTTGATCCAAGAGATAACATCCGTGTATTTATCGCCCGCAAGGCGGTGAAAACCTTCAGAGGAACAGACTTCGCCAAGATTCACCCCGTCATTATCTTTGAAGGGGGAGGAGCTTCTGTCAAGGCAGAGTTCATCAGCAAGGGCGAAAATGCCCTGGCATTGTGCGTGGCTTTCTTCAAGACCGAAGGCGAAATCCCGTCCAAAATTGCGGTTTTCCACGAAGAAGTCATGAAAAGCTTGTCCCAGGCGTTTTCGGTACGCATGGCCACCTAGCCACACCGCAAAACCGATCGGCCACTAACCCCAGGGGGGGATTCGAGCGACAGTGTCACCTTGTCCAAGTATCGTACCTTCTTGGGCAAATCCTTCACGCTGGCAATTTCAGATGAAGGGCGCCTGTCGGTCACGGAAAACGTCGAAGAGACGGTTGAAGTGGAAACCATTTAAAGCAGCAAGAATATCCAACCAATGAAAAAACCGGCGCCCTTTTGGGTTGCCGGTTTTTTTTTGCTCTTTGAATGGAAAACCTATCTGAACCGCTCCTCGGCTAAAGCCGGGCTTGCGCGCAACTTTCGGTCATTTCCCTTCTAAATGTGTATCGATTTCCGTAAAACGGGCTATGTCCTTCTCATGAACGCCCATGCTCCCAAAAACTTCCTTCCAACCTGTCATGGCACTAAACACCTGCTCAACAATCATCTCTGGTTTGCGGATGCCCCAGCGGTTCCCAAGGGCCTCCAGCTTTTTTCTCCCGGGGAAGTACGCGCCCAAGTCGAAGAACAGTACGTGTTCAGATCTCCTTCCGATATCAGGAATGAGGTCGAAAGCAGGAGAGAGCCGCCACCCATGGCCACGATCATAGACCATCCAAAAATTTTTGAGGTGGTCATCTGTGTTGCCAACTACTGCATTGAAGGTCATCTGCCGGAACAGTCGCTCCGAGTCCTCCAGCGGATCATCACTATATTTCCGCACAACGCCCAGCAGGTCCTCATACCGCATTTGGTAGAACCCCTCTGCCTTCAGCAAGGTCTGGAAACTGATCATGTGCCGCCGCTGTTCGCCCTGGACTACATCGAATCTTTCGACCAGTAAAATGGACTTGCCCGCGCACTGGATGAGCCGCGTCGAAGGAACGTCGAGGCCGGCCAACTCCGCCAGGCTCATGGTGGCTGCCTCGATCTTGACCACATCCTCTTGGTCTTTCACACTCGGGAATTTGGCGAGGTAATGGACTTCATTCTGTTCGTCGAAAACCAACGCTTTTGGCCGGGCGCCGCCGGGCGAGCTACCTGCCGCAAACAGGAGAGTAAGCTCCGAAGTTTGGATATCACCACGCTCAAACTTTTCGGCAGCCTCAACAAGCTCAGACAGTTGGAGGAGGGAAGCTCCGCAAGAAGGAGGTTGTGGTTTCTCCCGATCAGTGAACGATAAGGCGCCCATACCTGAGTTGCTGATGGCAAGGAGTAGATTGGGCAGGTTTTGTTCGTGCCGCGGTATAAGATGCTTGCGTACCAAAAGCTTGCGTCCCCAGTCATCAGGAAGGCTGTCCTCAAATACGCCAAAGATGCCTGGATCTGCTGAAAATAAATCCCCTTTTAAAGGGAGGGAGACCGGGTCCAGACCGAATCCGTGCTCCCCTTCTATGAACTCGCGGTTGTAGCGAAATGCGCTCCTAACCCGCCCGCCATCTGCGATATCGCAAGCCATCTCCCCAATAAGTAGATGCTCGCCGGTGGATCGATCCCATACTTTTATACGGTATATCACGGAAGCCTCCTGGACGCCCGTTTGCGTGCGGGGGCATGGGCCTTATCGTACTCGGCAAATAGATCCACAGGTTCGGCAAGGATTGCGTCGATATCGCTGGAGCGGTCGAGTATACCCAGAGCAGTGAGCCAGTTGCCAATCTGAACTCCCGGATGGCCCGACTCCATCTTGGCCAACGTCGGTACGCTGACTCCCAACCTGGCCGCGAATTTTTTCTGAGCTTCGTTGCGCTTCAAACGTTCTGCGCGGAGCCTTAAACCCAGAGATTGAAGTCTGGTGTTGTCCTTGAGCATTTTTATACCTTTAATAAAAAGAATAATTAGCATTATTCTCTGTTTAAGGGCTTAAAGCAAGTTATTTTTTAGCTTAAGGTTTCCATGTGCGAGTAGTAGAGTCTCGGGTCCTTTTTGCTCTAAGAGCGGGAGGAAAGCCTTTGAAATCTAGAGCTTTTGTCTTGACTATTTCGGCTAGCGAACATACACTGCCCGCATCTCTTTGCCATCTTGGCTTCTCTTTATCTCCCTGATAAAGACACCCGACCCCGCAGTCGGTTCTTACGGTTCACCAAGCTCTGACGGCGCACCACTGTTTGCTCCCCGTTTTCTTTCTTGGAAGCCTGTTCAACAGCAACTCCGGAAGCAAGTCATAATGGATTCTTGCGTCTTCCGACCGAGGATCTTTTTTTATATTGTGGACCCCATTTAAGCGGCTAACTGACGCTCATATGGGGTCTTCCTGTTTCCGAAACCATTAACCCGAGGGGCCGCTAAATCCCTCCGGGATACGTGTGCCTACTCAAAAGGAGAGATCGAATCATGGATATTCCATCGCAAGTAGGCACAACTGCAACAGCAGAAAGGATGATGGCCGAGCTCTACACGCAACTGAATGCGGCCAATATCGAATATCACCAACTGGACGCTCCGACAATGCCGGATTCATGGTACGACGCACGATTTAAGGCCCTAGTGGACTTGGAAACTGCGTATCCGCACCTTGCACGTCCGGACTCACCGACGTTAAGAGTTGGGGCTGCACCGCTGGACAAGTTTGAGCAGGTGACCCACCAGAAGCCCATGATTTCCCTCGGCAACGCATTCAACGCTGAAGATATCTACGCCTTTGACCTGCAGGTGAAGCGTTTTCTTGAACTGCCTGCGGAAGATGACCTCGAGTATTCGGTCGAATGTAAGTTTGACGGCCTGGCCATCAAGCTTCGGTACGTCGACGGCGTGCTGGAGGCCGGAGTAACAAGGGGCGACGGGACTTTAGGAGAGTTGGTCACCAAAAACGTCAGGACGATCAGGAATATCCCTTTGAGGATTGACCGGGATTGCCCTGTACCTGCCCTGGTAGAAGTCTGTGGCGAAGCATATATGCCGCTGAGTTCGTTCCAGAAGATCAATCTGGAGAAGGAAGAAGCAGGGGTAAAGCCTTTCGCCAACCCCCGTAACGCAGCTGCAGGGTCCATCCGGGTCCTCGACTCCAGGGAGTCAGCGAAAAGAAACCTTTCTTTTTTCGCCTACGCACCTGGAATTATCGAAGAGCAGGAAAGTCTTTTCAGCACGCAGCATGAGTTCCTTCAGTACGCCCGGGAACAGTGGGGGATGCCGGTTGATCCCCTCTCTGTTGTCGTGCGAGGGGCTGATGCTTTGGTGGAGCGTTACAACTACCTGATGGAAATCCGTGACAGCTTACCTCATGAGATAGATGGAATGGTCATCAAGGTAAATGATTTTTCCCTTCAGGCAAAATTGGGTGAGAAAAGCAGGTCCCCCCGTTGGGCGACTGCAGCTAAATTCCCGCCCAGAAAAGCACAAACGCAGGTTCCTGCGGTTATTTGGACCGTTGGCCGGACTGGGGTTGTAACTCCGGTTGCAGAGCTGGTCCCGGTATTCGTTGGCGGCACCATGGTGTCCAGGAGCACCCTGCACAACATCGATCAAATCGCACGTCTGGGGCTGATGGTTGGGGATTTCGTAGAGGTAGAGCGAGCCGGGGACGTGATACCGGCCGTGTCCAGAGTCCTCTTGGAACTTCGTCCTTTGGATGCGGTTCCTGTTGTGATCCCGACCCATTGCCCAGCATGCGGCGCCGACATCGAGCGCGTCCCGGGAGAAGTGGCTATCCGCTGCTCGAACCCGATGGGATGTAGCGCGCAGCTTCAAGAATCCATCGCCCATTTCTGTTCAAGAGGGGGCATGGATATCGATGGGGTAGGCGACTCCTATGTACAGCAGTTGCTCGACCTTAAACTAATCCGCAACATCGCGGACATCTACACCCTGACGAAAGCTGATTTCATGCGCTTCGAGCGTATGGGGGACAAGCTTGCCGTGAAGCTGCTCGCAGCTATCAACGCCAGTAAGACCCGTCCTTTAAACAACTTCCTGTTCGCTCTAGGAATAAAATCAGTTGGTGAAGCAACCGCAAAACTGCTGGCGAATCGCTACGGCGATTTGATGTCCCTTGCAGTCGCAACGAAAGAGGATCTTTTACAGATCAACTCGATCGGCGACGAAGTGGCCACCTCGATTACCTCCTTCTTCTCGCACGCTGGGAACCTGGAGATAATCGACCAGCTCATGACGGCGGGTGTGGATCCGGTTGCCAAAAAGGTTGAACGTGGTGGTGACAAATTCGTAGGCAAGATATTTGTCTTCACTGGCGGCTTAACCAGATTCACTCGTGACGAAGCTAAAGTCATGGTTGAAGCGCAGGGTGGTAAAGCGAGTGGTTCTGTCAGTAAGAAAACCAGTTTCGTTGTTGCGGGGCCAGGTGCGGGGTCAAAGTTAGCAGATGCCGCAAAGCACGAGGTCCCTGTCCTCGACGAAGAACAATTCCTCTCCCTGCTGGGAGGTGATGTATGACCCAAATGCCTGAAGGAACGGAATTCACCTCTTTCAGTTTCGTTGATAATATTGGCTGCGGGTGTACCTGCCCCGGTTGCATCATCGAGCATGGCTTTGCCCCTTGTGACAAAGAAATGTTTATGAACGAAAAAGGCGAAATCTTCTTACTGGAGGAACTTCCCCGGAACAGCACAGTTGTCGAATACGGCCGCCAGACGGTAGCTGAATTCCTCAATAGAAACGCAGTCGCCGAATTTGCCGGCGCGCCTTACATCTGTGAAGAGCTGCCGTTCTTCTAGACGGACCACATGACATTTACACCATACCCAAGGGGGACTTCTCCCTTCGGGGGAGTCTCCCTTCTAAAGGAACTCACATGGAAAAGAATGACAGCCCTAGACAGTGGAAGATTTCAAAGAAGGGCACGATTCAGGAAGATCTCCTGGTGCTCCCCTTGAAGTGGAGAAGATGCAGAAGCGGAAACCAAAGGGTAGTTGAAGTAATGTTCGACCCTTTTGATGGATCGCTTGATTATCCTACCATCGACCTGCTCATGGCGGTCATGGCCTCTAGCGGCAACCTGCTGTTTAGGATCACGACCGAGCACTTCAAGTTCTTCCACGCATATAATCTCGACCTCAAAACTCGTGCAATCCCCGCAGCCATGGCCTACGAACAAAGAAAACGTGACCACCTGGATAAGTACAAATACGACTTCCATGAGGGCTACACGATTCCTGACCCTCCGACGCCTGAAGTGCGGGCCATCTATGATTCCGCTGCCGTTCGACAGAACAGACCCACGAACCCTTGCGGCACTACCCTTCATTCCGGGTTTGCCGGCGGGGAATGCCACTGGCGGCCGTGGCCTCTCAATAATGTCTGGATCAAATGTACCGACATGCCCGATGCGGAAATTTTTCTCCCCTCGGTGCCAAAGTTCAAATACCTGCAGATAGCCCAGCAGGACGCACTGTTGCAGTTCGTCCAACAACTGGCTTCCCAGGACCCAGATGCTTCAAGCGCGCCTAAAGACGTTATTGCGGTCGCCCAGAAACTCCTGAAGCAGCACAATCTGCCGGTCGCTTCCTATCAAAAGGAGGAGACAGCTTGAAAAGACACTATTTCAATACGACAACAGGATGCAAGACTGCCTGCAAGAGGCACTATCTGATAGGGATCAACTCCGCTTTCACGACAACGGCCAGGAACAAAGTCACCTGCGCCGGCTGCCGGAAAGCCTTGGGTTTGAAACCGATCGAGAAGGTGAAGTCATGAAGGCCATGTACTCTGCCCTGCACAAATCCTGGATAGTCCTGAACCCCGAACGCCACGAGCTGATTATCGGCTCCGGCGCCATAAAGGCGAAGCCGAAGCTAAGGCCACCAAGCATGCAACCCGTGCATAAAAGGTGGACCTCCCCTCGATGCAGCCCACTCTAAAAGGAACATATTATGCCCAAAATAATCACCACCGAAGACCTAATCGAACTCGCCAAGCAGCACGGTGAGGACAGCGAACCAGATCACGAAGTCGGTGATCTGCAGGGGCTGCTCCGCGCGGCCTTTTCTTTCATGGCTGCAGACCAGCTCAGGGCCTTTATCGCACTTCCGGAAGTCCAGGATGTATTGGATGGGATGGGGGTCGATGATCCTGAAGAGATGCATCTGATCCTCGAAGAACTGAACATGGAGACGATAGAACTCGGGAAAGCACACATGGATAAGAATGGCCACGAACTCGTTCCGATTTCCAAAGAAGGACGTTTGTGATATGCCGCGCATTTGATGAAGAGAGCGGGCTTACCGGAACCCTTCGGATGCTGCCGGGAGAACTGGCCATCGTTTAGCCGCAAATATCAGAGGTGAAGGACGACCTCATAACAACCTACCCTGGGGGACATATCATCCCTCAAGGGGTTGGTGTGTCCCCTCCCAAAGAGGATACGCCTAATGCAAACACATCAATTAGACCTGTTCGGCGACTTCGCTTCAGGTCCTCCGCCAATGGTGCAAGAAGCACCTTTTGCCGCAGAAGCACCAATCCCCTTAGCAATAGTCTGCAAGATCCCCTCTACGAAAAAAGACACATCTTACGAGGGATTCACCAATTCTGCTACCTACAACGCCGCGTTATACCTGAATAATGAGTTCAAGGTCTACAAGCATTTTGAGGACCTTTATATCTCGGGACAACTGACGGGCACGGCTATTCAGAACCATTTCACCTCAATGAAAATGAAATTGGAGGAGTGGGCTGACGGCCAAGTCAATTGGGAAGAAATTCTTAAGGGGTACGAAGAAACTTTCTGCGAACTTAAGATTCAAAGCATTCCACAATCGGCACTGTACGTCCTGAGCCAAAGCATAGTTCGGGACAATACAGTAATTCTCCCTTGTCAGCTCGAAAGGGGACTTTACGCCCAAGTCAAAAAGCTGCTCGATAGCATGGGCGGCAAGTGGAACAGGTCGAAAGGTGGGCACCTATTCGCCGACGATCCCTCAGATCAGCTGGAAATGGTTGTCTTAACGGGCTCAGTAAAGAAGATCGACAAGTTTGGCTACTTCCCGACTCCTCGGCCGCTTGCTGAAGCTGTAGTTGCTCTGGCGGGAATCGAAGAAGGTATGACGGTTTTCGAACCATCAGCCGGATCCGGTAACCTCCTGGACATCATCACCAGCTACACCAACAAGGCCAACATCCACTGCTGTGAACTTCAGCCTAAGAACGTGGCAATCCTGGTAGAGAAGGGGTACCGCGTGGAAGAGGGGGATTTCCTCTCTCTTACACCTTCTGCGTCTGTAGATTCAGTGGTGATGAACCCACCTTTTGAGCGCCAGATGGACATCGACCATGTCCTTCATGCCCTTAAGTTCCTGAAGCCTGGCGGCATCCTGGTGTCCATCATGAGCGCCAGCGTCACCTTCAGAGACAACAACAAGTCGCGCGCCTTCCGAGAGAAGATCGAGGAACTCGGCTACTACACCGAGAACCCCGAAGGAAGCTTCAAGGTCTCCGGGACAGGCGTAAACACCATCACGGTTGTCCTCCGGAAGCCTCGTCACTCTTCTTCATTCGAACTCGAAAGCGCAGAACTGGAGGCAGCTTGATGCTCAATCAAATCTTAATTCAGGCGCACGATAACATCGTTGTCCGGAACACCCCCCACAACTTCCTGAAGAAGATCGGGAACGCACGGCATCATATGGTGCAGGTGGGACTTAGAACCCTGGAAGAGGTCCGCGTATATCGGATCCTCATCGAGCGCCGTGTACCGAGGAACCTGCTTCCTCCTATCTTTATTTCCCTGAACAAGCTGCAGGAACTCAAGTCGAGTGCTGAACCCGGCTCTAAAAACCTGCTTAACCTGGGGAGCAACAACTATGGAAACTATCTTTTGGAAGTTCCGGACCGACCGAAGAACTGGGACGTATGCCTGAAGTTCCTGAAGTGGTTGAACACTGAAACCGGCACCCTCGCCGCTCGCAAGAAGGAGAAGAACATGAAAAAAATAGGAACAAGCGAAGGCGGTGGGGTCAAACCCCTAGACATATATTTCATTGGCGATCAACCCACAACCTGTCCCAACTGCGGGGCCCGGACGAAATTCGAACCGGTTCCCCAGGAAGACGGCAAGCTGATTGAAAGGCATGAATGCCTCAATTGCCTCTACGAATTCATCATGGAAGAAGACCCTGACTTCGAGGAGGATTCCATATGAAGGGATTGGGAGCGTTTGAGGAAGTGACCGCCACAGACCATGAGCTTGCAGCATGGTTGAGAAACAACGGCTGGGGCAACGGTTATCACCAAGTTTCGACGGCAACGTATTATCATGGCGCCGCCCCGGGTGAAACCTTGGCCGTCGTATTCTACGACAACACGAAATGCACTCGAAAGATCTTCCTGAGGCCAGGAGGCAAAGCAACTTTGCCGGCGGCCAAGGGAGGCCTTCAATGAACGCACGTTACGTGAGGTATGCGCGAGTCCATGGCAATACCCCTGAGCGGCAACTTGAGGCCGACCAGGAGCGTTTCCCCGGTGGATCCATGTGTGGTTTCATCTTATGGATGACGGCCGCATGGAGGACCTTTTCGGCCTCCTACAACTGCCACGACTACTCTCAAGTGACGTTACGCTTGGGGTTCACGGAGTGCCACAGGCTATTCAACGAATTTTTGAGCGTGTACGAAGTAAAGTACCAGTAGCGCTCCCACCTCAACCCGACAGGGGTAAGCTCCCCTGTCGGGCTAACTTCTGTCCCCCAAAGGACAAAGAAATGACAATTTTATTTTCGGAATTATATGTTCAGAACATCCTCAAAGAAGCTCTCGACTTCATCAATCGCTGCGGCGATGGTGGGATGGACTGCGAAGGCCTGAGTGAAAAGCTCGAGTCCGCCATTTACATACAGGGCAACCTGCGCGAAGCGGCGCAGGATATGCTACAGTCGCTTGGGATGGTTCTCGAAGTCGAAGGGAACCCGCGCGACATGAGCTTTAACCAGATCCGTGAAGCAGCCGAGAAGGGCGAAAGGGCACTGGCACCGTTCAAGGGAACCGACGTGGATCGTAAAATCAGTGAAGCCGGCCTCTACGCGGAACCTAACGTATTCATTGTTATCCATCAACTCGGGTGTGGCAGCACGTCCTACCTGGTCGAGTGCAGACACGAACCCACGGAAGAGGAGGTGGTGGAAGCTTGTAATCTCTGCTTCGAACCTGAGATCGGCGAACGACTCATCATAGATCTACTCTGCTCGCACACTATCGTAAAGATTCCATCCGAAGGATATCAAGGCCGATGACCTCAGCTGATATCGTAACGCCGACGGATCGGCAGAAAAAACTGGAGAAACTATGGTGCAAATAAAGATGACTATCTCAGACCTCAGGAAAGAGGTCGAAACACTATACGCTTGGACCGAGGACTGGATCGGGGATCTTAAGGAAGGCAGCACCACCGAAGTCTGCTGGACTGATGGCCGGAAGGCGCTCGTGACGATCATAGGGGAGTAACAGTTGATCTGCCACCCTGTCAGAACCTTGGATTGAGGCTATTACACGTCTTTGACCGCGGCACCTATCTTGGTGAATCAGACGTCTGACCTAAACCCTCAGGGGGATAAACTCCTCCTCAAAGGGGTTTATCCCCTTGGCAAACCTACGAAGGAGACCAAGGCATATGACTTCAACGGAAGTTTTACGTCAAAGCGCCGGCCGTCACATCGGCTATGTGCCGCAAAACATGTGGGACCATCCTACGGCCCATGTGTGTTGGGAGATCGCAAAGAAGCTACGCACCGTTCCTGGGAAGCTCACCGCTTACTTCAAGCGTGAGCTGATCAAGGAAGCGCGCAAAGCAAACTATGGTGACCGGGCAGGAACCTATTATCTGGAATTGGTTGATGGGACCTTCCTGGAAATAGAATACTGACCAGTCACTGAACAATGAAAAAGCCAGCTGATCCTCCTATGGGGATTTAGCTGGCTTTTTTTTGTTCAAATAGCGCAAATGCCCAAATCTAAAGCAAATTATCTTGACTATTTCGCCTCCCGAAGATAAAGTCGGACATTCTCTGCCTATCCGGCCTCTCTTCGTCAACTCACGAAGACCCCCGACCATGTAGTCGGTTCCACGGTATCTCGGTAATACGGCTTCGCACTCACTGTACGCGTCGCTTTTCCTTCCGGGAAACCTGTCACAGTAGATTATTGAAGCAGAACAATAGCGGATTCTTGCGTCCTATGACCAAGGATCTTTTTTTATATCTTGAACCCCAGAAAGAGAGGCTAACTGACTCTCAGCATGGGGTTTTTCTGTTTCCTAAACCAACAACCTGCGAGGGACCATCAAATCCCTCAAGGGATAGGTGCGTCTCCTCAACAAAAAAGGAGAAGACAATGCACATCGAAACTCTGAAGGCGAAAAAGTATTACGGTCCGCACGCTGTAGGCTCGGTAGTTCTTGTAAATGGACATCCCTCCCTGCACGCACCGGACACCGAATGCAAAACTTTCGTCAGGGTACTGGAAGGCAGTCTCATTCCTACAGACAAGCCTGTCTGCGGAATCTGCTCCTGCAAATCTACCTGCGAGGAACAAAAGCCATTCTTGCTCGGCACCATGGAATCAGCAGCCGTGATGGTTGTTACTGACAAGGAACTGAACGAAAGGGTGGTCGCAGGCGAAATTGTGGCATTCCGAATGCTCTGCCACGCAAAGACATCCGGCCCTATCCAGTGGTACTACGAACAGTCACAGAAGCTCCCCAGGGACCACAACCGTATGATGTACGTGCTTTGCCAGGTACCGATTATGGAAATCGTCCATAGGGAAAATCGTTGGAAGAGAAAGAGCGCGCGGCGCGCATAACTTCAACACTCAAACCCTCGCGGGGATCTTTCCCGCCAGGGGGGATCTTTGCCAAAAGGAGATCCCACATGTCGCGCGCTGAAGCCGCACAGATGCCGCTCTTTCAAATTGGTCCCCTCGCTGATACTCCGGCGTATGTGGAACCCCTTCTGGAACGCAATCAACTCACAATCCTTTTGTTCGGAGGAGGCCAGGATTCGACCACCTTACTTTACAAGTTGGTGCTAGATCCGGCGTTCAGAGCTCGTTATGCCCCGCATGACCTGCTTGTCCTCATGGCGGCCACCGGTGATGAACACCCGTCGACCGACAGCCATGTCACCTTCATCAAAGGGTTCTGCCTGGAGCATGGAATTGAGTTCGTCCATCTCACGGCCGACCTCGGTTACCACTCTGAAAACTGGCAATCCCTCCGGGGATTTTATCGTGCGAAGGACGCGATCGGCTCAAGAGCCTTCGTTAAATCGTGCACCGACCAATTGAAGTTACAGCCAATGTTCCGTTTCATAGATCAGTACCTAGCCAAGCGTTACGGATTCGTTAAGTCCGGAAACAAGAAAGTGTACGGTGAGTTCGCTCGCGCACACGGCAAGGTGCGAATGCTTGTGGGTATTGCCGCCGGCGAGGAAACTCGCTGCGCGCCGACTCCTGAAGTTGAGCAGCTTAATTTCAACCAGAAGATGGCCACCATCAGCCACATGCTGAAGGCCGGTCTCACTCTCCCCACCAAAACAAGAGCGGCGCGGAAGATGGTGAAGGAGTTTGAAAAGAAGGTGCGTGTTATCTCTCCCGCGGCGGATTTCATAAAACAGGCAAAGTCTGTCACAACGGCTCTGTTCCCTATGAGCCCTCTGTGGCGCCGTGAATCTGTGCAGGTTGTTTATCCTTTGATCCCCCTTGGCCTTGACAGAAAGGGATGCCAAGACTGGATGAAAAGCACAGGCTTACCAATTGCTAGCCCCAGTAACTGTATGTTATGTCCGTTTCTTGGTGAAATTGAACTATTATGGTTATATCGTTTTCATCCTGCTGACTTGGCCGAATGGATACTACTGGAACAGGCTAAAATCACCAAACATATAGACAAGGGGGAAAAGAACCTTGGAGTTTGGGGCAAAAAACTTTTGCCAGAAATCATTTTTCGTACTAGTGAAGCAGGGGCACTTGACCGATCAAGAAGTGCAGGATTATAAATTCTCGTATCGATACCAAAACGCATACCGATAAATTAAATGAATGAACAAACAGTGACTTAAAGCTGGTATGGTACCATAAATTTAT
>Ga0209317_1000282_pt1 | contig 65803 bp, 58 predicted proteins | sample RifGroB2_FD_183994 | JGI IMG/M metagenome (GOLD analysis project Ga0209317, IMG submission 183994) | Soil microbial communities from Rifle, Colorado, USA - Groundwater B2 (SPAdes) (version 2) | ecosystem: Environmental > Terrestrial > Soil > Unclassified | place: Rifle, Colorado | collected...
TTGCTAACGTACTACGAGAAAATTGCTCCACATCTTAATGAACCGCTGTATACGAGAACCGTACGTACAGTGGTGTGAGAGGCGCACTCCGTCAGATAATTACTGGCGGAGCCGTCTACTCGATTATGGGCAGTATTCATTTCCAATTGAATTTTAATTTCCATCTGTCTAAGTTTTCTATATTTGATGAATATACACTGGTTTTCAGTTTGCCATAGCCAAGCTCTGTACACCTATTTTCAATTTTTTGTTTCATCTGGTTTAGTGTCAATTCAGGTTCTGTAAATTGTCCGTCTTTGAAACATGTCTTGCAATATTTAATATTTAGTTCTTTCTCAACTAATCGAAAGGAGTCTGGTTCATCAGAAAGTTTCATTCCGCAACTTTGACAGATGGCATCATGTAAATATTGATTTGATTGTTCTTTTAAAACTCTATCCTGATATTTTTGAGTTTTCTCGTACCAAAGTATAAATCCTAAAAATGAAAGCACAATCGAAAAACCACCTAAGTAATTAACTAATTCATTTATGTCTTCTAAATCAGCCTCTTTGTCATTAATGAGATTTAGTTTGGTATTTACCTCAACTCTTTGAATTGATAGGTCTCTTTCTATTGACAAATATTCCTCCACTAGTTTATCAATTTGTAGACTCAAATCTACAAGCTCTTTAGGCCCTTGCAAGACTCTTGTTCGCGTAATAACTGAATCATTTACAATTGAGTTACTTTTAATCTTTGAGATAGTATCAAGTTTTTCTACTTGCTCTTTAATGTCTTTTAGTTTACGCTTAGATTTATCAGACTCTATATTTAATTTCTTGATTTCACCATTATAAAGAGTTATCTCCTCTCTTATCCTTATCCTCTGATATTCTGGATAAAATATTGAAATAAACAGAAGCAATACTCCTGTCAGAGCAATAAACTTATATAAGTTGTCAGTTGGCAGATTTGGAATGTTCATATATTTCTGTCAGTTTGTTGTCAGTTTGTTTATATTGCCCATAACGTAGGAAGCTACACGCAGGGGCGGACTGCGAGCGATTTCCTGTCAAGCCGAAAAGCTGCTTGAGCGGAAAGATGCCCACCGAAAACCACTGCTGCCGCACTTGACGGGTAGCTGAAGTTAACGCCAGGTGTTCTGTCTCTTAAAAGCTTACTATTCATATAGTTTTCTATTTATTTTAAACTGTGCAATCTCAATTTGTCCGCTAAATATTAGCCTATTGTGAAACTTTAAGAAATATACTTCTTCGAAACTTGAATTTTCAAATTGCTTTTCTAAACTATCTGCAAATGGTTTAATATCGTATAATATTTCAAAAGTGTCAGCCCATATTAAAAGGACTTCTGCTTTTCCGTTATTTTTTTTATTGAAAATATTAAGACTTTCATTCTCAATATCTTTTTGAGTAAAACTAATATTATCAAAATCAAGATCAATAAAAACATTGTCTCTTCCAAAAAAATTCGAGCAACTACCTTCTGGTAATCTTTGTAATGTAATTAAAGGGATATAATCGTTTAACTTCTCATTTTCTACAACCTCGGTTATGAAATTGTCTGATTTCACAAGTTCACTTCTTTTCTTTGAAATTGATTCAACAATTAATTGTGCAACTGCTCTATAAACTTTATTACTATTAGGCAGGAGTTTTGAGAATTTGTGAGCATTAAAGGTGATATTAATAGGAATATCAACTTTCTCAATTTTATTAATTTCTTTAATAATTTTATCTACCTTATTTTCAGCGATCTTTCGTCTATTTAGGTATTCTGTGAGTGTAAATCTTGTTACTTGTACCTCCACAACTTTACCATTCTCTAATTTTACAATTGAATCAGCTTTTTTATTTGAGTCATCTTCACAAACTTCTACTCCAATTACCGGAACGCGGTTGTGTATTAGATGTTGAGCGTATAAGGTCGTGATGAAATATTCTTCTGTTTTTTGAGTCGAAAATATCTTTGGAGCCATATATGATGGTAACCCAAAATTATAAGGCAATTTAAAACTTCCCTTTTTCCCAGTATTTTCACTAGAGAATGTCATTTTTTAGGTATTTGCTAAAGTTGTCGATGCTTTAAAAAAAATCACAATTAACGTAGTCAATGAAGTTTATTTGTATTAATCCTGTCAATGAAAATTTAAACCTCTCTTTTCGATTCTCCGGATGTCTCGCAATTACACTTGGCGTTAACGTTCCGCAGCTATCCGCAGGCCGGGATTTTACCCGATAAACTTCCTACGAAGTGCTGCACTTTAAAAATACTAATTTCCTGTCAATGAAGCTGAAACCCCCGGCTTGCGGGTAGCTTGCTGTTATAAGCAGCCGTTTATTGATATTTTCTGTTTTCAATTTCGGTTTTTCTTAGAAATTTCGATTTGTCAAATCGTCCGTTAATTTTGTGCCAATAATACAGTCTATCTCTAACTACTTTGATTTCGTAATCGTCAAGAAAACTCATTAAATGATACAAATTAAAAGGCTTTGTAATTATAGTAATTTCATTTGCTTGTGAATTCTGGATTTCGAAGCGGTATTGTTCCAACCCACAATCTGTCCAGCCGTTAATTTTCATTATTTCAACGAAATCTATTCTTCTCTTAGGGAATTTAATCTCACCAAATATCTCACCGAGTATATAAGTCGAATCTCCGTTTATCCTAATTTCTGCTTTACCAAGAGGTCTGTCTAGCATCTGGACTCTTATTTCGGTAAATTCCTGATCTGGATTACACTTCTCAACAGTGCTATTTGCTTCATACTCATACTTGTCATTTGAATTAAGAAAAATAGTTTCGTTTTCATTCAGTTGCCATTTTCCTTTTAAAATCTGCCAACCTCCCACATCAGAAAACTGAGCAAAGACGAAGGTGGAATCATCTCTCAATTCAATCTGATGGCAAGAAAAATAACCATTATCACATTCTCCATATAGTCCAACCATATCTTTAATTACTTTATTCTGTCCTTGTACAAAGAAAATAGAAAATAAAGAAATTAGTAATAAAATAGGTCTTTGCATGTTTGATGGTTGTATGTTGTCTTACGGTTGCTTATAACGTAGGAAGCTACACGCAGGTGCGGATTGCGGGCGATTTCCTGTCAAGCCGAAAAGCTGCACGAGCGGAAAGATGCCCACCGCAAACCACCGCTGCCGCACTTGCCGGGTAGCTGAAGTTAGCAGTTCGGTTTTTAATTCAAAATAAAAATTCATATATGGCTATGATACTAGCAATTGCTCCAAGTACAATTCCAACCCATTCAAGTTTAGATATTTTACTTTTTGTCTGTGCTGTCTTATACTTATTTGTACTACTTGTCAGATTTTTGGTCTGGCTTTTTGATGATTGATGAATATCTCCAGACGTGTCACCATACACAACATTTTTTGCCTTAATTACTGTTTTTGGTGCCAGTGTCGAAATGTTGTCTCTCTTAGATTTCTTGTCTAAAAGATATTCCTCTACTGTTCCAAAGTCTAGAACCTCAATTCCAATTGGAGTCAGTTTATAAGTATGTGGGCTTGAATTAATAAGCCAACCACGAGACTCTGATTCTTGAATTGCAGTTCTAGTTAATCTGTAAGTGGTCTTTGTCAAAGGTATAAGACCGTGTTTTCTGCAATCATTTAAAACTTTGTCAATCTCAATTAATAATTCTTTGTCCATGAGGCAAATATGTTGAGTGTTGCGATTAAACTGACTGCTAACGGTCCGGGTATGAAACGTAGGGCATTTCGGAGCAGCGTTCTTGTCCACCAAGACTAGGTTTGCTAAAGGCCGAAAACTTGCAGAAAACCTTGTCCGCCCTATGTTTTATACCTATTGTTGGCGTGTCGTTTTTTTTATTTTAATAGTCTATTTCCATTTCCCATGTTCCTTTATACTCCATTTCAAAGTGCTCATAGGTTGTTTGATTGTCTTTCAAGGTTTCGGTTGAATATTTCTTGTCAATTGGATTTTCCCTTAGTTTATAATCATTGATAGTGTCAATTTTTGTCATTGTGGTCGTTGGGTCGGTGTTAAAGTCAATTACTAGTTCTTGCTGAACGTAGAAGTAGGAGTTTGTTTCAGGGTTTAGAATTGACTCTGATTTTTTTGTATATACCACTTGGATAAAGTCTTTGTCACTAAGAAGATAATAAGTGTAAGTAAATCCATACTCCCCACATGACATCGAGTCAATTGCAAGTCCGACATTTGGTAATGAATATCTTCTTATTGTTCCCCAACAGTCACCTGCACCATACTCATTGAAGCTGTCTATTTTCATTTCAGATAGTTCAAATGACCCAAGTACAGGAAGTTCAAGTATTTCCGACTCAGAATCTGTCTTAGTTGATTTAACAACTGAGGTTGTCGAGTCAGTTTTTACTTCCAAGTCAGAAATTTCATTTTTATCTAAACTTTTTTTTGTCTGAGTATTGCAAGAGATAATCAAAGAAGCAATGACTATTAAATAAATGTTCTTCATTCGTTTTTTTTCAAATGCACGCCAACGTAGGAAGCTACACGCAGGGGCGGACTGCGGGCGATTTCCTGTCAAGCCGAAAAGCAGCCCGGGCGGAAAGATGCACCCCGAAAACCACCGCTGCCGCACTTGACGGGTAGCTGATGTTAGCGGTTAGGGCTTTCCTTTCCATCTGTTAATATTCCAAGTTTCAAAATAATTATCGTGTCGTTTTAGTTTATGTGTCATTGGGTTATCTGAATATAAATTTGCAAACGCTTCTGGAATTAGGGCATAGTCAAATTGCCAAAGTTTTGTCAAATCATTACTTCTTATCCCATCAAAGTCTGATCCGTCTTGCGCCTCATCTGTGAAGTATATCCCAGTTTGTTTAAATTCTTTTTGCATTTCTAGGGTCAACAACTCCACTAAGTCATAAGTAGGATCGTAAAATTGTCCGTCTGTAAAATCTCTCAATTCTGCTGTTTCGATCAACAGGTCACAGCAAATCCAATTGTTCTCAAAAGTCCTGTCAATTGCAGTTGTATAACCCATAACAAGCGGTCTGATCTCTATTTGTGATAGTTTCGACTTAAAATGTCCATGACGATTAATTGATGAATAAACAAACCCATTTTTTTCAACTAGCCATTCAAAACCGTCAAAAGCTGACTTTATTTCTTCATTCCATAGATCAATGCTTTTTAGAACATTGCAAAAACGGTCAAGTGTCGGTCTGAAGTTAGAACCGTCAATTCTTTCGAATGTCTGTATATTACTTAATTCTGCCATTGTCGAGTTACTTTATAAGCCCAATGTCGCACTTAGCCTTACCGCTAACGTCCGCAGCTATACGCAGGGCGGGATTTTAATCACTGAACTTCCCACAAAGTGCTGCATTTCAATTTATTACTTCCCTTTCAACAAAACACCGAAACCCGACTTGCGGATAGCTGTTGTTATGCCCAGGTTTTCTTGTTAGTCCGATAATGAATATACTATTAATAGATCGTTTCCCTGTCTCCACTTTATCCATCCCGACTTTATTCTGGTTTCAGTGTTACTTTCTTCACAATAGTCCGCTGTAAATATTTCAATCCAATCTCCATTCATAGATTTAACTTGAAAACAATCTTGTCCAAAATATTTAATTTCTTCGGAGTTGTTATTTGGCTGTTTTCTAATCTTCTGACTATGGTTGGCAAGTCTCGAAACGTTAAATGTTCCCACTAAATATGTCTCCCAACTGGAAAACTTAGTCGTATCACTTTTTTTAAGCCAAAAACTTTTCCCAGTCTCATTATTCACAATTACTTCAAACCAATTATTTGCCTGAGTCCTGCATATAAAAACAAATGAAGAATAGTCAAGCCAAAGAACTTCAGGCTTTAACCATTTCTCTTGCTCGTCAAGATTACGAATATTCCAGCTTTTTATTGACTTGTCATCGAAAAATTCAATAGTCTTTGTCGGAGTGGTGTCAATTTGTGACTCATAAAAATTCAAAACAGTTTTATCGTCAAATTTTATTGAAACCAGTCCAATACCAAGGTCTGATTGTCCATATAAATTGATGGTCAAAAGGAATAATATATTAGTCAGTAGCAGTCTCATTTTAAACTTGGGCATAACGTAGGAAGCTACACGCAGGGGCGGACTGCGGGCGGTTTCCTGTCAAGCCGAAAAACTGCTTGGGCGGAAAGATGCACACCGGAAACCACTGCTGCCGCACTTGACGGGTAGCTGAAGTTATGTACCGTTTTTAAATATTTGAATACATTTTGTCAAATTTTTCTCTAATATCTTGTGTCGCTCTTAATTCCGTTAGATATTCATTAAAATCATTTTCAACATCTTCCAGAAGTTTTTTTGGACTTACTCTAATGTCTAATCCATCAAATTCTAAACTGTTGGGAAATAGATTATTTATGATTATTTTGCCTTGCACCATTCCGCTATGAAATAATCCACACCTTGCTTGAGAATAAAATTCTCTCAGATTATACTCACTATGCAAACCAGGATACATTCTTTCTAATGCAGCTACAAAGAAATTACGACTATTCCCATGACTTTGTATTCCTTGTCTATATTGTTCTACACCTTCTAAATATGAAAGACAAATCATGAGTACAATAAATCCTTTATTTTTATTTCGGTACTTGACTAGATTCGAAGCAGGAGAAAGAAACCAATCTTTAACTTGCCTTTCATAAATGATAATCTTGTCATCAATATTACTTGGATTTAATTGTTGGTTATTCTTTTCATCAAAAACTATCGGATTATTATCTTCATCTAGCCATCCAATAATTTCTGGAGCAATGTAAATTGGGTCTCTTCTTAATTTTTTTGACATTATTTATTTTTAAAATTCATTAGTTCAAATTATCACTGCTAAATATGTTTTTACATCATGAATTAACTCAATAATGGCTTGGTTGAACTGTAAAGAGAAATAGCTACTACTGGGGGCATTTTTCGGGATAATTAAATCTTCATCCTTCAACTTCTTTATTTCATTTATTTTAAATGCGATTTCCCTATTTGAAAGCTTGTCTGTGAATATCGATTGAAAAAGACTATAAATATTTGAATAGTCCGCTTTATGTATAGTACTTGTGCTGTTTGGTGTTTTTTCCACTCTAACAGCTCTGAATTTATTAATGTCTAATTCAATAATAGGTTGCAATATTGCTTTGTCTCTTTTTAATTTTTTGATTTGAGAATTTTCATTCCATGTTTTCACTTTATCCATCACCACAAACAAAAAAGAGGCTAATGAAATTATTATCGCCGCTAGGCTTATTACCCAAATGTTCGACTTTAAAAAGTCAAAAATGGAAAGAAGTATGAGTATTGTTAAAGTCATTTTCAGTTTGTTTTAAAATCGCATGTAGTGTCATTTAAATGGTACATAACGTAGGAAGCTACACGCAGGGGCGGACTGCGGGCGGTTTTCTGTCAAGCCGAAAAGCAGCCTGAGCGGAAAGATGCCCACCGAAAACCACTGCTGCCGAGCTTGCGGGTAGCTGATGTTAGCGGTAGTGTTCCTATTTAAATTGTTGTATTTCAATTGTTTTCTCCATTTGTCCACAAATAAATTTAATTCGGTTTATACCCCAATGATTTGAGGTTATTGTATGTTCGTTTTTGAATTCAAATTTGTCTGTCCTACCTTGGACATTGTTGCTTTCCTTGTCTATAATTACAGGTGTAATTTCTATTATTCTGTCACAATGTAAAGTTGTGTCACGATTTATCCGCTCTGAAATATGGACTTCCTTTATTATTGGTCGCCAATGTCCTTCGTATTTTAGGTGGCCAAATACTTTGTATTCAACCAAAGATTTACTGTTGAATAAGTTTAGTTTGCTTTCAATAATGTCAATTTTCAAACTGTCAATATAAAGTGCTTTTTGGTCTGACCACCAACCAATATTATAAGTTACAGGAATCTCAAGTCTGGGATTTCTTGGCTCATTAGATAAAATTTTACTATATAAAATATTTTTCCGTCCAAAGTCAGTCAAGTATAAATAATAACCAATCAGACACAGGATTATTACCAAAAATATAAGGCCAATTATTTTAATTGTCTTTTTCATTACTGTTGTCAATTTTCTGGACGCACTTAACATTACCGCTAACGGAGGAGGCTACACGCAGGGTGGGAGTGAACTGTTGAACTTCCCACGAAGAGCTGCCTTTCAATTAACTAATTTCCTGTCAACGAAGCACCGAAACCCGCCTTGCCGGGTAGCCGAAGTTGTGGGGTCGGTTTTCGGTCACTTGAAACAGTTGTATATTTTTCATTTTGTAAAACACTAATTTACGGTGTTTCCCAATAAATTCCGTGTCAAATAGCAAAATTTTTTCCACCAAATTCTCCGCAGACGAGTCAAGCCGAATGTGAAAACAGTGTCCACGAAAACGTTTCAGGTTGCAAACGGTGTCAAGCTGAATATGAACGTTTTATCAGAATAGGATTGCCTTTCAATGAAACGGGAACTTGTCGAACCCCAAAACCTTAAAAACCATTTTTTTTTAACCTTTCAAATGGCTAGAACCTGTCGAACCCCGAAACGGTGTCAAACCGCTTAACCCCATACTTTTAAAATACCCGTCAAACGGCTCGTCCCTGTCGAACTACGAAATTCTATCAAGTACCCAAAACTGTCAATTTAAGCACTTTATCTAAAAGTGAAACTGTTTCAAGCAGCGATAAACTGACCCACAACGTAGGAAGCTACACGCAGGGGCGGACTGCGGGCGATTTCCTGTCAAGCCGAAAGACGGCCAGAGCGGAAAGATGCCCATCGAAAACCACCGCTGCCGCACTTGACGGGTAGCTGAAGTTGTGTGTAGTACTTTATCTTCGAAATTTAAATTCTTGTATATCTTTCTCAATTTCAAATATGCATTTAATCGAATCCCTATTTTCTATAAAACCGTATCCATCATATTTAATGTATTCATACTTGTCATTTGTTTGAAAATAGTATTTTATTTTAGGTTTATAATATGTCAATTCTAAAGAATTTCTTTTTTGAATTCCTGATATCTTATGCTTTTCCTCCCCCTTTTCCCAAGTAATATTGATAATATCTTTTTCATAATCAACTTTAACTTCAACCTCCTCATACCTCCATTTTGTGGAATTATCTAGTTTAATTATTTCAAATGAAAAAGCAGAATCTCCAAATGCATTTAGAAATCTAAATTTTTTTTCAGCCTTCGCTATTACTTTTTCTTCTTTATCATTCTCATTACTCAATCTGCTTTTTAAACTAGAAGCAGCTGTGAAAACATTATCGTGAACATCTTCTTTCTTTTGCGCATTTATTAAATATTCTTCAGCTTCTTTTTCAAAACCCTGATCCATAAGTAAATAAGCCAAATTTGAAGCAGCTATTGAACTGTCAACATCAAGAGCTTCTTTATAATAATTGACAGATTTGAATGGCAGTTCTAAATTTTTATATGCAACACCAAGATTGTTTAATGCGCTTTCATGCTTTGGGTTAATTGCTATCATCTTTTTATACAATAACAAACCAACATCTTTAAACTTATTCTCTACTTGAGAATAAGTAAAGGCCGCATCAAAAAGTAAACTTATATCATTAGGTTGACATTCTAATGCTTTTTGATAAGCTAGTGATTCTAGAAACTTTTCACCTTCCTTTTTATAAAAGAGAGAAATTGAACGAAATAGCTGGAATTTTGATTTTCTAGTGTTTAATAATGACAAATACTCCAATAATATTTCGATTGCTTTTTCCTTTTCTCCAATGTCGTAATATATTGTAGATAATCTAGATGCAAAAAATGCTTTGTCCTCTAAAACAGATGTTAAGTTAATTGCATTAAATAACAATTCAATAGCTTTCTGGCTATTCCCCGAATCCAAATAGAATAGGCTTGAAATGTTATTAATATTTGCCTTTAGTTCGTTATTGCCATCAATTTTTGTTATATATTCTTCAAATTCATCAAAAGACTTAGTGTCGCCATACATATGTCGCCAATAAAAATTATTTAATATGCGTTTTTTCCTTTCACCCTCATTTGGCTCTTTTTCGAGAATTCTTTCAAATATACTTTTGGCTTCATCGAACTTAAGTTCTTTAAGCACTGTAAAATATTGCTGGTTTAAATCATCATCCTTATCCTTTTCAATCGCTTTAATACTTTCAGTTTCCGTCTCCGAAGGTTCAATTTTTTGATTTTCCAAATTTGAATCAGTTTTTTTAACCTCTACTTTATTATCTTTATTAAGTTCAACTTCTGTATCTCCCCGCTTAATCTTAATTTGACTAATACTAGCAACAAAATCCCAGATAGTTTTCCATTTTAGGATAAATACTATAATTACAAAAAGAATCAAAAAAAATGGCCATTGTTTCCCAACAGTTTCAATAATTTTTAATGTATTTTCCATAAGTTAAATTTATTGTAGTCACACATAGTATTACACACAACGTTGGAAGCTACACGCAGGGGCGGATTGCGGGCGATTTCCTGTCAAGCCGAAAGACGGCACGAGCGGAAAGATACACACCGAAAACCACTGCTGCCGCACTTGACGGGTAGCTGATGTTATGCGCCGTATTTCTATTTTCCATGGGATAAATACAAAATTTTACAATCATATTTTGAGATCAAAATCTCAGCGATTCCCCCTTTGGATTGTCCTTTGGGAAAAGTCCCGCTTATAAACCAGAATTTGTTGTCAATTAATTCCACATTAAAAGGTTTTTCAGAGTCCATCTTACTCTTTCCATAAATTGGGTTGAGAACAAGTCTTGCAAATTCAAGCGCAATCTTTGAATCAGGTAGAAATGTCCGAGAAGTATCAACGTCTCCAAATGAATAACTCTTAACCAATTTTAACCAGGAAGGGAAAGTGTCAAGAATCGCTCCTTTTGTGTCGACAACGTAATTTGTCTTAATGTCTTTGGAGCTAATCTTATTATATCCCGTTTGTCCTGTCGAGTTACAGCTAAGAAAAATGAAAACCATCAATGCAAAAATTATATATCTCATATAATGTTCTAATTTCTATGTGTGGCGCACTTAATATGGCGCATAACGTAGGAAGCTACACGCAGGGGCGGATTGCGGGCGATTTCCTGTCAAGCCGAAAAGAAGCCTGAGCGGAAAGATGCCCACCGAAAACCACTGCTGCCGAACTTGCGGGTAGCTGAAGTTAGCAGCGGTACTTTATTTTGTTAAAAACTCAAAAACAATATTATTATGAAAAAATTGTCAAGGATAAACCTAAAACATTGTCGAGTCAATATTACTATTTTGGGTCAGAAAGATAGTCTCGAAGCTGATTGTCTTCATCTGATACTAAACCGGGATTATCTTCTAAAAAATCTGAAACGATCTCTTTCAAAATCTGTCCATATTTAGAGTTGAACTGATCTTTCTGTTCATCAGTCAATAATGTCGATGCAAGTGTCCTAATGTAGGCTTGTGTTTTAAATAGCTCAACCATTAGTGGAGTCCCGTCTAGCGTTGTTTTAATGTCCATAATTTTAAGTTTAAATTTATTTTAGAACTAAAATTTCAATTTATCTATTTTAAAATCACTTTTTGTCAGCATACATTGTCAGTTTCAGCGAACTGTTTGTATTGCTGCTAACTAGTATATATCACCAAATATATGGTACTTTTCTTAATTATTATTGATAATCAGCTTTTTTATTTTAACATCTTAATATCTGGTGCACCCGGTATACGATCGAGCGGACTCGTAATGTTCCTGGCAGCCTTGGGCGTTATATGCGTGTAAATCATAGTGGTATTTATACTGCTATGCCCCAGCAATTGCTGAATGTAACGTATATCAGTACCACTTTCAAGCAAATGGGTCGCAAAACTGTGCCGTAAAGTGTGCACGGTCGCTTTCTTTTCCAATCCGGCTTTGGTAACCGCTTGCCGCATAACCACCTGAACCGTACCTGCACTTATCGCCTCGCCTTTGTATTGTCCTGTAAAAACCCACTCGTCACTCGGGTAAAGTGTCCGGTAATTTCGAAGGTAAGCTACTACCGAATAAGGTAACATCACAATTCTATCCTTATTCCCTTTGCTTTGTTTCACATGTATCCGGTGCTCATCAAACAAAATATCAGCCCATTTAAGCCCTGTAATTTCACTGAGTCGCAAACCGGCTCCATAGCCCAAAAGCAGCATTAATTTGTGCTTTGGGTTATCTACAAAACTGAAAATCTGCACGCATTCTTCCATCGTAAGTACTGTCGGTAAATGGTGCTCCCTTCGGGGCCTGGGCATCCTTATTTCAAACGAATCGCGTTTCAATACCATCCGGAAGTAATACAACAAGGCATTAACCAGCATATTCAGTTTCGATGGCGAAAGTCCTTTCTCTGTCATCCAGGCCAGATATTTCACAATCTGCATCTCTGTTAAAATGTCAGGATTTTGGTATTGGTTAATTCGTAAAAACAAGTTAAACTCATTCGTATAATTTCTGATCGTATTGGCGCTGTAATTCTGGGCCATCAGGTAATCGAGCATTGCCAGAGTATACCCCCGCGCAATAACCGGAACTTGCTGCAGCAGATTCTCTTTCAGGTTTTTTAATACCAACGACTTTTTGCTAATTGCCTTGTGTTTGCTTAGGTATTTGTCGGGCAAATTAGTATGAATTGGGATATTCAGCTCGTTGGCCAGCTTTTGTAAATTTTCGAACATTGCCGGAGTGGCATTCAGTAAATAGGCATTATAGGCCCTGCTGTATCGGCTTCCTTCCCACCTTTTAACCTGTTCAATCAAATAAGGCACAGGCGGCAAACTTAAAACCAGCCACTTTTTATCCGTCGAATGAATGTTCAGCTCAATACACGTATTCTCGTTCGAGATCACGGAATCCAGATTATAATATTCAGGCGGAAAAATTTCTCCGATGCCCAATAATGCTTCAAGCTTAATTTTTACGTTTACATGCCTCAGAACAAAAAAGGCTTTCTGGGTTTTATTCCAGTAAACTCCTTTTATATCCATCAGTTTGGAGGCTAAGCCCTTTTGATAAGGAACATTTAAGATCCAATATTTACCCAGACTACCCCGATAAACAATTTTGCTGGCAATTTCAGGGGGTAAACCCTTATGTTCAGCCTCAAAGGAAGGCTGAAATTCGCTGATCGTCTCAGCTATGTGAACATTTTCTTGCTCTGCTAAAGCAGGTTCATTGTGCCGCTTATTGCTTTTATCAGTAATAATCTCAACATCAACAAAGTTCGATAAAATTTTCTTGTAGTTTTCCTTGTTATACAACACGTACCAGCATTTATTCGTTTGGCTCCAACTGGCACCAATGCTTTTGGCTCTGTTCTTCAAATCGTCGTCGAAACCAAAATAGATTCCAATTTGATAATTGCCTTGATGGAATATCTTCCGGACTTGAATCATACCGAAGTATATTTTAGTGTTGCATTTGGGGAAGCTAAAAATGAAATAGTTATATCATTTAGCGGTTTATCAAATATATGAAATAGTTATGATATTTTAATCTGTTTAAATTTCATCTCTTTTGATTTTTATTCACCATTTCAAATTTCAAAAAGTTTTTCATGAATGCTGCAGCCTGCTTTTATTCCACCCCGTGTTTATCCACGTAATCGCTGGCGCTCATGCCAAACTCCTGTTTAAAGCATTTCCTGAAGTGCGACAAATCTTTAAACCCAACGGCGTAGGCCACTTCCGAAATGTTCAGCTTTTTCTGAACCAGCATTTGGGCGGCGCGTTTTAAACGGATGTTCCTCACAAATTCCTTAACGGTCATTTCGGTCAGCGCATCTAGTTTGCGGTACAATTGCATACGGCTCACTCCTATTTCAACGGCAAACCGTTCAATGTCCAGGTCGGCATCCGAAATGTTGTTTTCAACCACTTCAATGGCTTTTTGCAGGAAACGTTCGTCGGGCGAACTCAGCAGAATATTGCGGGGCTGCAACAGCATTTCGCTGGTGTATTTTTGTTTCAGCGACTGACGAACCGACAGGATATTTTCGACTTTCGTTTGCAGGATAGCCAGATCAAATGGTTTGGTAATGTAATCGTCGGCGCCCTGGCTCAACCCTTCAATTTCGTGTTCCCGCGATCCGAGGGCGGTAACCAGAATAATCGGGATGTGCGAAGTCCGTTCATCCTTCCGCACATTCCGGCAAAATTCAAAACCATCCATGTCGGGCATCATCACATCGCTGATAATAATATCCGGAATGGTTTTCAGAGAGATATTCCAGCCTTCCAGTCCGTTCTCAGCTTCCAATACCTGGAAATTGCTGTTGAAATGCGATTTAATAAAATACCGTACATCCGGGTTATCATCCACCAAAAGCATGATCCGGCGTCCGGTCAGCATCGATTCTCCCAGGCGTTCATCGGTTTGCATGGCAACCGAAAAATCGGTCTGATGGTCAGCATTGGCCTGTGATGCAGCTTCAGGATCAGCAATTTCCTCGTAAGGCAGGTGAATGGTAAACTTGGAACCTTTGCCGGGTTTACTTTTAACCGTTATAGTTCCATGATGCAATTTGACCAGTTCTTTGGTTAATGCAAGCCCGATACCGGTTCCGGTTTGCCGCGCGCCATCGTCAACCTGGAAAAACCGTGTAAATATTTTTTCGAGGTTCGTTTCGGTAATCCCAATACCGGTATCTTTTACATTGATCTCAATCATTCGCTTATCTGTTGTTTCTCCTGAAGTTTCAATCTCTTCTGAATCGAAGATCAAAGCCAGGTTAACCGATATTTTGCCCCCTTTTCCGGTAAATTTGAAGGCATTCGACAACAGGTTATTCATGATTTTACCCAGCTTGTCGGCATCAAAATTGGTGACAATCTCCTTTTTCAGCGAATTAAATTTCAACTCAATTTCTTTTTCCTGGGCCATATTATCGAACGATCCGACAATTCCTGACAAGTATGAAACCAAATCGCCGCAGGTCAAATTCAGTTTCAGGTTCCCTGTTTCCATTTTCCTGAAATCGAGCAACTGGTTAATGAGCTGATGCAACTGGGTGGCATTCCGGTGCATCACATCCACATGGCCTTTTAATTCATTTTCGGGCAATGTTTTGTTCCGCATTTTTTCGAGCGGCCCCAGTATCAGGGTGAGTGGGGTGCGTATCTCGTGCGAAATGTTGGTATAAAACCGCAGTTTCATCATGTCGAGTTCGTGCAGCTTCTTTGCCTTCAGGCGTTCGATCACCAAATCGTTTTTGAGTTTTTCCTTATTCAGAAGAAAGGAAATCAGCAAATAAAAGATTCCGAAAATGGTAAAGAATATGATACTTCTGAACCACCATGTTTCCCAGTATGGCGGAAGTACTTCAATAATCAGAACGGGCCCCGGATTACTTTCTTTCCGGTCGATCGATACAGTTTTCACCTGAAACGAATATTCGCCCGGATCGAGGTTGGTATATGTTGCCGACCGGTTGACCGATGGTTCGTTCCAGTCTTTGTCGAAATTATCAAGGAAATAGGAATACTGAATGCCCAGGCTGTTTGCAAAATCGAAGGAGGCGAAATCGATGGTAATGGAATTCTGGTCGTATTTCAGCCTGATCTTTTTGGTTTCGGAAATGCTTTTGGTCAGAACATCCCGTTTACGATCACCAATTTTAACCGATTTATTGAAGATTTTCAGGTCGGTGAGTACAATCGGAGGAAAATAAGAGTCGGACTTGATCTTTACCGGATTAAAAATATTAAAGCCTGAAATGCCTCCAATCAGCAATTCGCCATCGGCAGATTTATATGCAGCCCCATAAGTAAACTGGTTATTCTGAAATCCATTTTTCAGGGAATAATTATGAAACCGTTCGGTATTCGGATCGAATTTAGAAAGCCCGTTGGTGGTGCTGATCCACAAAAAATGCTCATTGTCTTCCAATATGGCAAGGGTCTGGTTGTTGGCCAGTCCGTTTTTTTCGGTATAAAACCGGGTGATTCCTTTTTCTTTGGAATACAAGGCCAATCCCCTGTTGAGCGTTGCCAGCCAAAAACGGTTTTCCGAATCCTGAAGCATATGACGTGTCGATTCATTCACCCGGTTGATATTCCGGTTGTTCAGATTATAAATAAACAGTTGGTCGGCACCAATCCACAAACAATGATCGCTGTCTTCTGCAAGCCAGTTGACCTGTTGACCATCGACCAGGTTGGTGTAATGAATAAACGTTTCCGTAACGGGATCAAACTTATCCATACCTCTACTCGTGCCTATCCAGATTTCATTTTTACTGTCGCGGAGCAAAGTCCAAACGCGGTTATCCGAAAGACTTGAGGGAACATTCGGATCGTTCCGGTAATGCTTATAAACGCCGGTTTTCAGGTTAAGCACATCCAACCCGCCCAAAAAAGTTCCGATCCACAAATTGTTCCCATCACTCAATAAAGCTTTGATGCAATTTCTTGACAGGGAATTGGGATTGCTTTTTTGAGGCATCAGGTAACTAAACCGTCCTGTTTTCCGGTTCAGTATATTGATTCCACCGCTTTCAGTCCCAACCCATACATCGCCTTTGGGATCTATCCAGAACGCATAAATCTCGCTGCTGTTCAAATAGCGGTTATCATCGGGCATCGATTTATAACCCTGAATATTTTGCCTTTCCTCAATCAGAAAGTTAATCCCGTTCCGGGTTCCAATCCAGACATCGCCTTTCAGATCGTGTACAATGCATTGTATCGAATTATTGACCAAACTTTTGGGTTCGCGCTCGTCGTGATAGTAAAAGGCTGTAACTCCTTTTAATTTGTCGTAAACATACAATCCTCCACGGGTGCCAATCCAGTACTTACCATTCTTGTCTTTCGATACCGCCCTGACGGTATTGCTTCGGTCATTATCCGGATCAAGATTCAAATGCCTGGCCTCCAGCGAAGCCGGATTAACTGTAAACATGCCGTTTGCATAGGTTCCCACCCAAACCGTTCCGTCATCATCAATTGCGATTTCCCAGATTTCTTCGTTGTTTGGTACATTTTGCGGAAGCGAAACTTTCTGTACCTGATTGTTCCGGGGATTATACACAAATAGTCCGGTATTGGTGCCAATCCAGATTCTTCCCGACTGATCAGATTTCAGGATTCGATAATAATCGGCAAAAGATGATCGGTTCGCGGGTTTTATTTCTTCCAGTTTGCTCTCATTTTCAATCCGGAATAAGCTGGTTTCAGTACCCACCCATACAATTCCGGAAGCGTCCACGTGTATGGAAGTAACAGAAGCATCCTTCAAAATTGCACCTTCACCGTGATAAAACAGGTGCTGAAAATTTTCCTTTTCTCGGTTGAATTTATTCAGTCCGCCATTCTCAGTACCGATCCACAACTGGCCTTTACTGTCTTCAAACATAGCCCTGACCAAATTCCCTTTTAAGCTGGCCGAATCTTCCGGATCGTTTTTGAAAACAGTAAACTTATAACCATCAAAACGGCAAACACCCTGCGAAGTACCAAACCACATCCAGCCTTGTTTATCCTGCAAAATACAATGAATCTGATTATTGGATAGACCATGTTCCTGAGAATAAAAATCGAAATTAAGATTATTGACAACACCGGTTCCTGAAGAATTTAACGTCAGAAATGAGAACAGAACAGCAATCAGGATAACCAGTGTTCTCCGATAATCCTTTCGAATTAAAACGGATACGATTAAACGGGTGTCCTTCACTGAAATCATTTTTGAAGCTTTATGGGGAGGGACTAAATTACAATCTTTTTACAGATTACAATCTGAATTGGTCAGATTCGGTATACAACAAAATTCCTAAATGGAAAATTTCAGCTATCAAATGTTTTTTGAAATCCCGAGGGATTTAATGTCAATAGCTCCGGATGGAATCCGGGGTAAAATAGCGATAATGAACAACAACCCTGCAAAGGGTTGAATATCAGAAATGAACAAATTCAACCCTTTTCAGGGTTGCAATAACTGTCCTTACTGTACCCATGAGTTTCACTCAAGGCTATTCACATTAAACCACTTCATGGTTAATTTTATAAAAAAATAGATTTTAGCCTGCTCCCGTCTGATTCTGCTTTATGGCAGCCCATCAATCTCCCGCACTATTTTGTGAACTGGGCTATTTTGTGCCTAACGTGCCGTAATTGAGGATATCAAAATTCCGTTCATAAGCCGTAACAAATAAACCATTGTTCATAAAACCACCCATTGGGCTAACTTTTCTGAAATCGAAAAACATCTGGGTCATTTCCATTTGATATTCCGGAAGACAATTCCTGAAATCCTTTCCGTAACGGTAAAGCGCACTTAGGAAATAGTAGGCTACATCAAATCCCTGGTGGCTGAATTGAGTTGGTTCAGCCGAAAATGTTTCGCGATACCGGCTGACAAACCGACGAACGAGCGGTTTGTTGTAATCGATGAAATAGTGCGACAAATAACGTAACCTGACACGATGAAAATTCTCGGTTTGTATGCTTTTTAGTTTGGTCAGCGTTGGGGTACCCATCAGCACAATATTATAGTTTTCGGCCAAAGCATTCAGATTGGTTACAGCAACACTCACCTGCGCCTCATTGTCAGTGGGAATAAAAAATACATTTTCGCCTGTTTCTGTCAAAATAGGTTTGATCGAATTTACCCCCTGTTTCTGAAAATTATATTCGTGAAACAGATTTCGTCCAGACTGTCCGCCAAGCTTTTCGACACTCATTTGAGCCAGTTTAGCCTCGCCCGAACTCGAATTTCCGCTCAACTGAAGAAGAATGAAGTTTTTGTCTGAAAATTCACTGCCTATATAGTTGGCGGTTTGCTCCATCTGAAACTCTTTGGTTGGGTTAACCTTGAAATACCAGGAATTATTCAGTTCAAAATTACCAATTGGTGAAAGAGGTGAAATCATTGGAATACGGTTTTTTGCCGCAAACGCAGCCACGTTTTCCTGAAGTTCAGGATAAACCGGACCGATAATCATGTTCAGATCGCGGAATTCTTCCAACTGAATTAACGCATTTACCATTTGCTGGCTGCTGGCGTCAAACACATCCAATTCAATGTTCATCCCCAGGCTTTGAAGACTGTCGATGGCCAGTAATGCCCCCTCATAGAATTCGAGAAATCCGACTATTTTGGAGTCAATGTTGCTAAGTCCAACAGCAGCTGTGGTATCACCTGAAGCTGCAATGGGCTGCGAGTTCATTTTAATTTTACTCATTAACAAAGCCCTGTCGATATTGGTCGGATTCACCCGGTCGTTTCCGGCCAAATAGAATGGCAGTAAAAGTCCGACCTTGTATTTCTGTGTTTTTTTTCCTGAAATCGGGTTACAATCGCCTAAACTTACGGGTTCTTCAACTTTGAATACGGATGAATTCTGAGTTTCAGAAACGTTACTTTTCAGTTCAGATTTTGCCGGGATGAGAATCGTTTCTCCAGCTTCCAGACTTCTTGAAAACAGCGATGGATTGGCATTTTTCAGCTCAGTGACCTCAACACCAAAACGGGCTGCCAGCGAAAACAGGGTCTCTCCTCTTTCAACCTTATATTTGGTCGATGATTGCTGAACGGTTATCGGTTCTGCCGGTTGAGAAACTGTTTTAACCGGAATTTTCAGAATCTGTCCAATCAACAGTCCATTCGTAAGCTCAGGGTTAAACCTGATCAGATCATTAGCCGTTAAGCCATATTGCTTGGCTATCGAAAAAATGGTTTGTTTTTTGGCAACTTTATGGTAGTATACTTCTGTATCAACCTGGGCTGGTTTGGCAACTTCAACTTTTACCGATTCGTTCGCTTCAACTTTTTTTACGGGAATTTTTATCGTCGCGCCAGCCTGCAGAACTGCAGTTAATCCCGGATTTGCCTGAAGGATTTCTTTTTGGGTAACTTTATATTTCTGGCAAAGACTGAAAACCGTTTCACTCTTTTTAACGGTATGCAAAACATACTTTACCCCTGAAATATCAACCTGGTTCTGAGAGGAACAAGGATTAGGAATTGATATGGATAAAGCGAACAGGCAAATTAAAACAAATATTTTCATCCGTGTTTGTGTTTACTGAACATGCTTGTTTCATGGTTCAGATGATCTAAAACCAGAGCCAAAAGTAAAACAAATGCCAGTACTTCCCAAATGGACCTGTACTGGCATTTTTCTTTATTTATAGAAGCGTATAAACACTCAAAAATGTCAGGCGTTAGTAAGCCTTTTCGCCAAAATACTTCATGAATTGAGTCCTTTCCCAAGCCTGGGCCGAAGTAGCAGCAAGACTTAAAGAGCCTTTAAAATCATCAATTGTTTTATACCCTTTCTGATCCATCCACTCAGAAATACCCTGATTCATCTTGGTGATGGCTGAAGGTCCTTCTTTGTAAATTACAGAAGCAATCTGAACAGCCGATGCGCCTGACAATAAGAATTTCAAAGCAGTTTCGGCCGAGTGAATTCCGGAAGTAGCCGCTAAATCGACTTTCACCTGTCCGGATAGAATACCGGTCCATTTCAGCGACAGCAAATAATCGCCGGGTGTACTTAGCACATCGGCAACAGTAACAGTTTCCGAATGAATATCAATATCCGGACTGTAAAAACGGTTAAAAATGGTTATTCCTGCAATACCCGTGCCTGCCAGCTTCTTTACCATTCCGGAAAGATTGGAAAAATAATGGCTGATTTTTACCGACACCGGTATCTTTACCGTCTGCAAAACATCCTCAATGGTTTTGAAATAAAACTGTTCGTTGCTTTCCGAAGATTTGGTTAGGTCTGAAGGTGTTATAAACATGTTCAGCTCCAGGGCATCGGCGCCTGCTTCTTCGATTTTCCGGGCAAACACAACCCAATCGCCTGAGCTCACGCAATTGACACTGGCAACAACCGGCACCGTTGTTCTGGCTTTCGTTTCCGAAATCAGCTTCAGGTATTTTTTAATATTTTCATCCTTAATCACGTAATCGAAATAGTCGAGGTATTCCGGATCAGAATGCAATCCGTCTCTGAGACTCAACTCTTCCTCCAATTCGTGATAGATTTCTTCTTCAAAAATTGATTTCAATACAATGGCTCCGGCACCTGCCTCGGCCAGTTTTAAAACTTGTTCTACGTGCCCGGTCATACTGCTGCTGGCAGCAATTACAGGGCTATTTAATTGGAGTCCGAAAAATCGGGTTGATATATTTGTCATAACAATGAATTTTAATAGTAAAGTTAAAAAGATTAACGATCAGTGATTGCAGATTAGCGATTAACGATTTTAGGATCGAAAATACTTCGTTGATCGTTAATCTCTAATCGGCAATCAGAAATCATTTTTTTAATTTTTCCTGAAGGTATTCGTCCATTTTGGCAGCAGCTTTTCTTCCGTCGCCCATGGCCAGGATAACCGTTGCTCCACCTCTGACAATATCGCCACCGGCAAACATTTCAGGAATTGAACTTTGCATGGTTTCTTCGTTGACTTCAATGGTTCCCCATTTACTTACTTTCAGTTCTTTAACTTCTGAAGGAATCAGCGGATTGGGTGAAACGCCAACTGCCACAACAACCAGGTCGACCGAAATATCAAATTCTGAACCTTCCAGAACGATTGGACGGCGGCGGCCTGAAGCATCTGGCTCTCCAAGTCCCATGCGCTGAACACGCATCCGGTTTACCTTGCCTTTTTCGTCAGCAAAATATTCAATCGGGTTGGCCAGGTTGATAAATTCGATGCCTTCTTCTTCGGCATGATGAACTTCCTCCACACGGGCAGGCATTTCCACACGCGAACGGCGGTAAACAATGATAGCTCGTTCTGCTCCAAGTCGTTTTGCTGTACGGACCGAATCCATGGCCGTATTTCCACCACCGATTACAGCTACATTTTTTCCTTTGATGATGGGAGTATCAAACTCATCGCTGGCGGCATTCATAAGGTTTACTCGCGTCAGATATTCGTTTGAGGATAAAATTCCATTAAAGTTTTCACCTGGAATATTCATGAAACGTGGAAGTCCGGCTCCACTGGCCACAAAAAAGGCTTCAAAACCTTCTTCTTTCAAATCTTCAAAACTGGCGGTTTTACCAACAATGAAGTTGCGGACAAACTTCACCCCCATTTTCTGGAGATTATCGAGTTCCACATCCACAATTTTATTTGGAAGACGGAATTCAGGAATACCATATTTCAAAACCCCGCCAATTTCGTGCAAAGCTTCGAAAACAGTTACATCATAACCCAGTTTAATCATATCGCCCGCAAATGACAGCGATGCAGGACCAGACCCAATGGCAGCAACTTTAATTCCGTTTGAAGGAGCTACTTCGGGAACAGACATAAATCCGCTTTCGCGCTCGTAGTCGGCTGCAAAACGTTCCAGATGACCGATCGCAACCGGTTCCTTCTGCAATTTCACCGTGTAAAAACAAGTTGCTTCACATTGTTTTTCCTGTGGACAAACACGACCGCAAACTGCAGGAAGTGCTGAAGTTTCTTTCAGCGTTTTTGCTGCTTCAAGGAAACTGCCCAACTCAATGTATTTGACAAATTTCGGGATATTAATGCTTACCGGACAACCGTCTATGCAAGTCGGATTGGCACAGTCCAGACATCTTGATGCTTCGGATTGCGCCATTGCTTCGGTCAATCCTGTATTTACTTCCCTGTCCTGATATTTGATGCGAACTTCAGGCTCCATCTCAGGCATTTTGACACGAATCTTTGCGGTCCGGTCTTTATTGGCTATTCTTTTTCTCAGTTCTGCACGCCATTCCTGATTGCGTTCATTCTGAAGATATTCTTTGTTTGTTGACATTTCAGTAGAATTAATTGGATAACAAAAACCGTTCATTGGCAAGTTTCTCTTCGGCAGAATATCCACCCAGACGAACAATCAGCTCATCAAAATCAATCTGATGGGCATCAAATTCAGGTCCGTCGATACAGGTAAATAAAGTATGCCCTCCCACACTGACACGGCAAGCGCCGCACATTCCAGTACCATCAACCATAATGGCATTTAAACTGGCCTGAGTCGGGATTTCGTATTTTTTGGTCAGAAGCGAAGTAAATTTCATCATTACGGCCGGACCAATGGCAATACATTCATTTATTTTTTCGCGCTGAATAACCATTTCAGCTCCGGTTGTAACAAGTCCTTTGGTTCCATATGATCCGTCGTCGGTCATAATAATGACTTCATCCGACCATTTTCTGATTTCATCTTCCAGAATGATCAGTTCTTTATTTCGGGCTGCCAAAATCGAGATTACCCGGTTACCGGCTTTTTTAAATGCTTCAACAATGGGCAACATGGGGGCAACACCAACTCCACCACCACAGGCAAGAATAGTCCCGGCCTGGTGAATATGGGTAGCTTTTCCCAGCGGACCAACCATGTCCAATATGGATTCGCCTTCGTTCAGGTTAAAAAGTTTGGTAGAACTGACTCCCATTTTTTGAACAACCAAATCAATGGTTCCTTTTACCGGATCAGCTCCGGCAATAGTCAACGGAATTCGTTCGCCTTTTTCATCCACACGAATGATCACAAAATGACCAGGCTTACGCGAACGGGCAATTCGCGGAGCATCAACAACAAACTTGGCTACTTTTTCAGAAAAAAGAACCTTCTCTACTATCTGGTTCATTATACTAGTTTTAAATTAGATTTTTTGAAACGAACGCCAAAAATAGTAATGTGTCAAGAATATATGCCTAAAATGTTTTTCTTTTTTGACGGCACAAGTAATTTGGAAGAAATCTTAATTAACTGTTAAGAACTACTGCTCCCTGACTAAACGAAAATAAACTAAGATTCTAAAGAGGATTTTGGCCAGATTGATTTTGGAAAGTCATATCTTTGAAGTTTTGTTTTCACTGGAAAAGCAGTGATGAGAAGTTGTTCAGAAAGTTTTACAATCAATTAACTGATTAAGAATTGGCTCAGGAATTCATCATAGCAATTACAGAACACCGCGCAGTTGGCTGTGTTCTGGTACCTCTTTTAATTCAAAAGGATAAAAATTACTATACCGTTCAGAAAACGGTGAAGCTGCGCGACTATAAATCAGGAGAAGTTAGCCTGAACGATAAAGAACTGGAATTACTCAAATTGATTGAAAATTACAGTGATGAGATGCTGGTGAAAAAGTTTTCCGGAAAAGCGGACAAGATCAACTTTTTCCAAAACATTGATGCCGACCTTTTTCAAAAGCACATTAGCCCGTACATCGAAAAATATATTTACCGCTGCCTTTTACTCCTGATGAAAGGTCAGACCCGTCTTTTTAATAAACAAGCCAAATATGCCAATCTGTATGACGAGGACGAAATCAGGATTAACCGTAGCTTTTCGGAAAGCATATTTTATTTTAACCGTGACGAAAACGGGACCAAATACAAATTAAACATCAGCCACGAAGGCAAAAAGGTGGAATTATTCCGGAAGACCATCCGTATGATTTGTACCATACCTTGTTGTTTTGTACTTCAGAACCGACTTTATATTTTCGAGCGCCTTTCGGGAAAACGAATAACTCCTTTTCTGACCAAAGATGTTGTTTCCATTCCGCCAAGTGTTGAAGACAAATATTACCAGACATTTATACTGAATACGATTAAAGAATCGGAAGTTGAAGCTAACGGATTTGAAATCAGGTCAGGATATCCTTCAAGGAAAACTATAATTGCGCTTGAACAGGATCTGAGTCTGCGCCCGGTATTATCCATTAAATTCAGGTACGACAATACGCTTTATCTGGCCGAGTCGCCGGCATCAACCGCAGTTATTCTCGAAAAGTTAAATGGACAATACCTGTTCAAAAAGTTTGTCCGTGAACGATCGTGGGAAGATGAACAATTACGCCTTCTGAAAGAGAATGGTCTCCGATATAAAAATGGCTTTTGGAATCCGGTTGAAAATAAACTGCAAACCGATGAAGACAATTATTACCGCCCGGTAAACTGGCTGGCCAACCATAAAGAAACGCTTGATTCGGCTGGCATTCTGATCGTCCAGAACAGGCTCAATAAAAAATTCTATCTGGGCAAAAAAGAACTTGACATTGAAATAAAAAATCAGGAAGATTGGTTCGACATTATGGCAACAGTCCGGTTTGGCGATTACCATATCCCGTTTATCCGCTTGCGCAGGCATATTCTGTCAGGACTGAGGGAATTTCAACTGCCATCAGGAGAAATAGTAATTTTACCTGAAGCATGGTTTGCAGCCTACAAAGATTTTTTTCCGCTTTCGCATATTGATGGAAATGTAATCAAAATCAGGAAACACCACTACATGCTCCTTCAGGAAAACCTGGAACTGGTTATGGAAAATGCGATTGAAATGCAAAAGCAGATCGAAACCATTCCCTATCAACCCATTGAAATTCCCGAAAAATTAAATGCGGTATTGCGCAATTATCAAAAAGAAGGATTTTGGTGGATGCATCACCTTTTTACCAATAAATTTGGCGCTTGCCTTGCCGATGATATGGGACTTGGTAAAACCATCCAAACTATATCTTTATTATTAAAGGTACACCGGCCAAAATTTATACAGCATTTGGGTGTTACTCAAAAGAGCATAGGACAGCTTTCTCTTTTCGACAAACCCGATCCTGTTTCAGCAAAAGAGGTACAACCTGCCTCGTTAATTGTGATGCCAACCTCGCTGGTACACAATTGGGCAAACGAGTTTGACAAATTTGCCCCATCACTAAAGGTTTACAAGCATATTGGCAGCCAACGCGAAAAAGCGCCGGGGCTTTCACGGGCATTCAACCAGGCTGATGTCATTCTTACCAGTTACGGAACCATGAGAAATGACCTCAACCTGTTGAGTTCATTCGAATTTTATTATCTCATTTTAGACGAAAGCCAATACATTAAAAATTCATCTTCAAAAACGTACAAAAGTATTCTGGAGTTAAGGGCAAAACACCGGTTGGTATTAACCGGAACACCAATTGAAAATTCATTGTCCGATTTATGGTCACAATTTAATTTCCTGAATAAAGGATTACTTGGAAGTCTGGCTTTTTTTAAACGCGAATTTATTACTCCGATTGAGAAAAAGAATGACCCGATCCAACAGGAAAAGCTTCAGAAACTGATTCGTCCGTTTGTGCTTAGACGAACCAAGGAAGAAGTTGCCCGAGATTTGCCAGCCCTGACCGAGCAAATCGTTTATTGCGAAATGACCGATGAACAAAGGGAAATCTACGATATTGAAAAATCGGCTATCCGAAATGCCATACTGGAACTGATTGATACCCGAAAAATCAACAATTCGGCACTGGTTATCCTTCAAGGCCTGACCAGATTACGGCAACTGGCCAACCATCCAAGGATGATCGACCCTGAATTCAGGTACGAATCGGGCAAATTCAATGAAATCTATGAATACTTAAAAAACCTGGTGGCGGAAGGGCACAAGGTTCTCATCTTCTCTTCATTTGTAAGGCACCTCGAAATGCTTCAAACAAAAATTGAATCAAAAAGGTGGAAATACTCCCTACTGACCGGAAAAACTGTAAACAGACAGGAAGTAATCAAACAATTTCAGGATGACCCACACAACCATATTTTCCTAATTTCGCTGAAGGCGGGGGGTGTTGGTCTGAACCTGACTTCGGCTGATTATGTGTTTATCATCGATCCCTGGTGGAATCCGGCTGCCGAGAACCAGGCTCTCAGCCGCGCACACCGGATCGGACAGGATAAAAAGGTTTTTGTTTACCGCTTTATTTCTGAAAATTCAATAGAAGAAAAAATTCAATCCTTGAAATCAAAAAAATCGGCCTTGGCTGAAAAGTTTATTAGCTCGAACAATCCGTTAAATGTGATTTCTGAAGATGAAATACTGAGTTTATTCAGTTAAAGTAATATTCAGGAACTACTCAAACCTTAAAGGCTCAGGACCCCGCGGCTGAAATGAATAAAACCGTGTTTTTGAAACTTCTTCGAGAATAAAACCCATTGAACTCACATCGCTCGGATGATTTGGATAATAGGCCAATCTTATCTGAATGGTTTTAAAAATAAGGTTTTCGTTACGGATGCGAATTCCCAATCCCACTCCTCCGTAATAATTTTGCTTAAAAATAGACAGGTTGGCCGGACCCACAATTCCAACGTCAAAAAAAGAAAAAAAGGCGGTCTGGAAATTCAGGATCGACCTTTTCTGAAAAAAAACATTTTCCACATTGAGGGTAATTCTTTGTTTGCCTTTTTCTATTCTGCTTCCAAAACCCCTGATTCCATTCTGGTTTCTTAGTAAAAGATTCTCAATATCAAACCGGTTAATACCGAGGGTATAGTCCAATTTTATAAATTGTCTGGATTTGGTTTTCCACATATTGAATAGTGGTGAGATAAAATTTATTTTGAAGTCAGCCATTCCCTGCTCAACGCCATCAGTCTTCCAAAATGCACCTAATCCAAAAGATGTAAAAAAATAAAATGGCTTCTTCTTAAAAAGATTTCCGGTCGACAAATAAGCATGTGTATACCACCTGTCGCCGAATTCGTTCCGGTCATATCCAAAAACCAATTCATGCAAATATCCTTTCGGAATATCCTCTGTAATTCCGTAACTGTAAACCAGGTGATCGCGAACATAGGAACGGCGCGAAAAACTTAAACTACCTAAATAAAAGGTACTGTTTGCAAAAAACTGTTTGTTGTTGATATCAGGCAATGGGCGATCATAAAAAGAGGCATAACGTATCCTTCCCGATAAAGTCATTTGAAAACGACTGTCATTGGGATTAATTCCAAGTTTTAATCGCCTTCCATACCAGCTATCCAAAAAAAGATAATTCAGCGGAAAATCGACTGTAACCTGATCATTCAAATTTATCCGATCTGATCTAAAATTTCTTAAAACAGTCAAACCACCAGCATAAACAGATCGCGGTCGTAAAAAATCACGTTCAAACGAAACAAAAAAGCCTTTCCTCAAATAGTTGTCGGCATATCCTGACGAAAAGTTAATAAAGTTTCCTTTTAGGTTATTAATTGCATAATATGCTTCAAATCCAACATGTGGGGTTTTATCGGTGTGAGCAATAAGTTTTGTCCCTATCTCATGACCCACACCCAGAACATTCTTATCATAAATTCCTATCTCACCATGCTTTATATCGCCCATACTTCCAGAAAGACCAAATGAGAAAACATCCTTTGTTAGAATCAAAATATCAACCTGATCGTTATTAAATGGTTTGGGTTTAATAAAAATCCTGACATCTTTCAAATAAGGCAAGCTGCGAAGTAAACGTTCGTTATCCATCACCAGGTTGGGATCAAGTGGCTGCCCAACTTTTATCCATAAATTTTTACGGATCACATACAGGTTAGATTTTGAATGGAGCTTATTGGCCAATTTTTCAATCCATACTCCAGTCGTTTTCGAAGTATCAGCGAAATCGGGGCCAAATACTTCAAGAGATTTAATTGAAATAGAGCTAATGGTCTTATTTTCGAAAGTTTTATAGTATTCATATGAAATCAATTCATTGCTATCAGTTTTGCTTTCCGAACTTATCATCCAATCATACAGCCATTTAGTAAATTTATGACGGGAAGCTTTTAGTGCCAGACTATCGTAAAATAATTCAGGATTCTTTTTCACAACAACATCCAAAGAATCTTTTTTAGGCATGGATATATCCTTTCCCTGCAGGGATAGGGCTAAAAGAATCAAAATAAACATCCATGCTATTCTCATGAAACTCGGTTGATATTTTCGAATTTTAAATTTATCTAATTAATTTAAAGAATAAGTGTTAAAAAACTATAAGCGAAATGCACCATTCAAGACCAGAATTTTATTTCCGCCAAAATTTGGATTTGGAACTTACACTATCCTATTTTATTAAATTTGCCCCATAATGAAGAATATAAAAGAGCTATATCATAAAAACATTTATGGGGTAATGGGAACCCTTATCTTTCATATTTTACTTGTTGGTGGATTTCTGTTGGCTGAAATGAATTATAATTTTAAAATTGAAAAAGATGAGGCAATCATGTTAGATATTCTTTCTTCAGTTGAAATTGAAAAGATTCCGGAACAATTACCGGCAACAATACCAGATAAAAATAACGTTTCAGAAGTTAACAAAAGCCAGGGACAAAGCGCTGGAAGCAACCAGGCAGTTAATGATGCACTAAAAAGAGATAAATTTTTTGATGCAAGTTACAAACATGACATTGAAGAAGCCAAAAAGCTTGCAGCAGATGTTGACAAACAACTATCAAAAAAAATCGTTCCGGCAAAGAGTTTTGAAATGCCGGTAGCAAGTTCGGAAGGACAAAATCCCGATTCGATCAAAAATGTTATTTATTCCGGGAAAAGCAATATTCATTATTATCTGGAAAACCGTCATCATATTACCTTGCCCATTCCGGTTTATTTAGCAAAAGGGGGTGGTACAATAATAGTTGACATACAAGTTGATCGTTCAGGGAAAGTGGTAAAAGCTGTAGCAAGACCAGCAAAAGATATTAACGATCCTATGTTACCCAACTATGCCATACAAGCAGCAGAACTTACCGTATTCAATTCAGAATCAAAAGCTGCAGCAATTCAAAAGGGAACGATTACTTATAAATTTGTGGCTCAATAACTTTTAGCTAATGTAAAAAACACAATAACTTTAACATCATTTAACAATTATTTTCACAATTTTCAGATTCGAACCCATATATTTGTAATACATTTTTTTTCATAAGTTTAGGTTTAGTTAGGTTAGTTAGTTTAAGAGAGAGAAGGTAGGTTGTTGAACCTACCTTTTTGTTTTTCTATAATCCTGATTAAATTTGTACATCTTATCCGGTAAATATTTTTGCATTGACGACCAACTCTTTTCAGAAGTATTTTTTTCCAATCTTCTTTTTTTAGATACTACCCTTCACTGCTTCCAATAAAATAAATGAATCGTGGATTTATTTGAGCCAAAATAATTTTGAGATATTTGTTTTTTCCACATTTTATACTGATTTTTAAAAATTGAAAAAGATCATAAAAAAAATACCAAAAAGCGAATCCAAATCTAATTTTTGCGATGATTGAATACTCGAACCTTGACCTTCTCAATGGAATACTTAGAAATGACACAATCGTTTTACAGTATATTTATAAGAATTTCTATTCCAAGATTAATTTTTTCATCAAAAAAAATAATGGAGATGATGACGATGCCAATGATATTTTTCAGGAAGCAATTATCATTCTATACCGAAAGTTAAAAGCCAACGATTTGGTTTTGGATTGCAGCTTTGAAACATACCTATATTCAGTTTGTCGTTTTTTATGGCTTAAACATCTGGAAAAAAGAAAGTTGGAAAAGGAAAAGATTAAAGATAACCATGAATTCAATGACGACATTTATGACGATGGACTGGAAAAAGTAGTTGACCTGAATGATCGGTATAAATTATATCAGAAGCATTTTACAAATCTTGGAAAAGATTGCCAGAAAATTCTTCAATTATATTTTGATAAGGTTTCTCTTAAAAGTATCGCTCAAATCATGGGATTTAAGAGCGAAAAATATGCTAAAAAACGTAAGTTTAAATGTAAGGAATACCTCATTAAGAGCATCAAACAAGACCTCGAATACAAGAAAATATTAAGTGGTGATTTATAATCTTTACTGACCTTCCTTTTATTTTTGAGACCTTCTTCTATACCAATCTCCAGCCAGAAAAATTCCAATCAGGATGGTAAACAATACAAAATATTTATTTGTGCTGCTTTTTAACGGTTCAGGATTCCCGATATTGACATAACCTAACCAGTAATGTGGATGGGAAGTTAATGGATCGGATGATTCCAGATGATTCAGTTTTGCCATTCTCAATGCAACATCTTTTTTCTTCCCTTTTGATAAATAATAGTAAAAATCTTCCATGATTTTCACCCCTGATTTATCTTCAACCTGCCACAAAGTCATAACAATGGAAGGACAACCGGCATAAATAAACGCACGAGCCATACTCATAACCCCTTCCCCTTTTTGCAGCATACCTGTTCCTGTTTCACAGGCACTCAAAACAGCAAGGCGTGCATTAAGCTTCATGTTATATATTTCGTAAGTGTTTAAAAATCCGTCATCACTTGTTTCTTTGTCAGGTTTTGAAAAAACAAGTTTTGAGAACATTGGTAAACTATCATTAAGAATAGTATGCATGGCTAAATGTAAAATATCAGACTCAGCTGCCTTTTCCTTAAAGACATACTCTTGGGCCAATTCATCCAAAAATGAATTGGTCTTGAAATACCTGGAAATACCTTTAACTTCATCTTTCGCACCAGGCAGGGGATTTAAATTGTGTTGAACAGATGTTTCAGGTTCAATAAATGGAACTTTCGAATCATAATACGGTGAGAAAGCCAGCAGGCTTTTTGAACTGCTTTTCTCCTTTTCTGAGAAATCATATAAAAGAGTTGCTGAATAACTATAGTTGATTGCATAATCACGAACCAGGTATTTCAAATTCCGAAAGTTCATCACACTAGTGTCTGGCATTTGTGAAAGTAAAGCATCAAACGGAAGGTAAGAAAGTTTGTCGTGTGGAATAATAGTCAGGTCTTTGCCATAAAGTTTAGACACGACAGGTTTTAGAAGTTTTTCAAATAAACTATAACTCGAGATCGAATAATCAACAAAATCCTTCTTCTTTGTAAAAAGGTAATTTGGATTTACCAGGAAATCGCGAACCAGTTGAATATTATTCAAGAAAGTAGAATCAAAATTATCCATTGACAAGCTAACCGAATCACTGGTAATAACAAATCGGAATAATTCGCCTTCCGTGTGTTCAACATCTGGTTCTTTGATATAAAATTCAATTAAAGCCTCTCGTTTACTTAATTTTGATTGAATCTCCTTGATTCCAACAACCTTATTTTCATACTTGAAGGAATAATATCTCGGATATAATTTTTCAAAAGAATCAATTAGCTTATTGTATTCTTCATTAAACTTAAAAATCTTTGCAGAATATAAATTTACCTTTTGGGAATCCGGCTTCTCGGCATGATTCTCCTCAAATAACATGGATGTATAGTTAGCAATGTTGCCCTTTATTTTGTTTTCATTTATCAACAACGAATCAGGAATTCCACCAAACTCCTTGGCTTTCACATCTTTGACTGATGCCAAAAGATTTGAAGATTTGCTTCTTTCTGAAAATTCAAAAGCAGTTTCAATGAACTCACTCTTTTTTGTCTGGGTATACAACTTAAAACTTATTTTAACAGCATCAGAAAAAGTTGATTCCTGATTCCGTGCTAAAAAGAACTTACTTTCTTCATTTTCAAAACCAATCTGAAGGCGATGAATCAGCTGAATTGCTTTATTCATTGAGCCTAGGCTGGCAGTAAGATACCTAACCGCATTTTTGTGATCAAATTCAGACAAATAAATATCAGCAAGCTTTTCCATGGCTAAAGCCTTCTTCTTAAATTTTTCGACCAACTGAATTTCTGAAATGACATTTTTTAACGGTGGATCAACGAAAGGGTCTTGAATCTTGAATGAATCGACCAAGGCAACAATGGCACTCTGATAATAATTAATAGCTTCTTTCAGATTTTTCTTTCTCTGATTTCGGAAATCGTCCATTTGAAATGCTTCAGCGTTCTTGAGATAATAGTAATCGCCAAAGTTAGTTTGTACCTCTGCATACTCTGGCCCCTTATCCCCCTTCTCTAATGCAATAGTTTTTGCCTTAGAGGAAAATATGAGTGCTTTTTCAAACTTCTTTTCTGATATTAATAGTGAGGAATAGGCCAGATATTCAGTTGCCAACTCAATATTTGATACACCATACAATTTTATCCAACTTTGTATGGCTTCCAAATAATACTTCTCTGACAAGTCTGGCTTATTTTGATTTCTGTAAGCTTGGGCAATTAGATCGAACAAACGAGGTTTTAAACGAGGGACCGTTGAATTAATATTGGTTAAAGCAAACTGGATAACTTCCTTATTATAACCAAGTTTCAACTGGGCCTCAACTAAATTATATTTAGTTCCTTGAAAGGATTCATTCAGTCTGATGCTATCTTTCTTAAGGAGTCGAATCGCATTCTGATGGTATTTAATCGCTTGGTTATAATCCCCTTTTAATCCATAAATTATCCCTAAATTAGAATATATAGCACCTAACGAGGAAGACTCTTCGCCAAATTGATTGATTATTATTTTCTCTGCAATTTTATAAACTTCTATCGCCTTACTAAAATTTTGAAGGTTTTTGAATTGAATACCCATATTAATTAACGGAGGAGCTAACCGGATACTATTAATACCATATACTCTTTTACGTATTTGATATATACTATCTAGTTTTGTTAATGCAGCTTCAAAATCACCAAGTCTTCCCAGACGAATTCCTTCCTTCTGAAGCTTTTCAGCAGTTAAACTATCCTTCAACGAAATTTTTGAATGTTGAGAAAATCCCTCAAATGTGAGTGCAAGAAATATGAATAAGAAGTATAAATATTTTGTCATTATTAGAATTTCATCATGCAATAGATCAATACTTTAACAATTAATATTAGTAATATTTCTAATTTTTACTTAAAACGAGGGTTACCTTTTATCTGTTTCGGGAATAAACCATCGAACAAGAATAATTAAGGAACCAGTATTAATCATTAAACTCAAAAGTAATGAAAACTTTATTTGCGAACAACGAAACAAAAAATTTTGATTCTTTCTCTTTCGACGTATTAACTGCTGAAGAACTTTCTTTGGTAAAAGGTGGTAAATCTGAAGATATTTATGTCGATCTAAACTAAGATCCCCTCTATTTTATTTATTCTATTTCTGGTCAACCGGCTTTTACTCCGGATCGGAATTGTACGTCAAACAAATATTATTTATTTAGCCAAAAAGGCATCATAACACATTAACATCCAATAAGATGATACGCAAATCAGAACATTTCGAACTTACTGACAAATACCTGGACGCTGAACTGTCTGAGGCAGAAGTTAGCGATTTCGAAACTCAAATGGAAATCGATTCTGAGCTGGCCGATGAGCTGAGCCTTCATCTGGATGTAAAACAAGCCCTTGCAGAAAAAGACGTAATCAACCTGCGGGAAAAATTGAACCAAATCGTTCAAAATCAAACTGAAAAGGAAATGATTGGCATTTTTAACTCATTTAATTTTGGGTTATCCGAAGAATTCTCTTCTCACAAAAACCTCGGTAATCAGCCAAGTACCGACTTACAAAACATTACTCAATCATTCCCGAAAATCCATCTTTATCAGCAACAGATTGCCAGTAAAGAAAACATTCACCAATTTTATAAAGAACAATTCAATTCTGATTCCATCGCTGAGGATGAAACACTTACTCCTTACGAAGAAGATCTTTTTATTGAAATCCAGAACGCTCTGGAAGAGAATGACATACTCGACATCAGGGCTAATTTGAAACAAATAGCTCAAAGTATGCCGGCTCATACCTATTCAGTCGAAGAAATTGACAGTTATGTATATAACCAAATGGAATCTGAACTCAGAAGTCAATTTGAAAATGATTTGAACACGAATGCCGCACTAGCTCACGATGTACAGATAATCAAGGATATAGATCTGGCTTGTAAAGAAACTGACATCATGAACCTTAGGGCCACTTTAAATAAAATTCAAAAAACCGAATTCCAGTCAAGCTACAGAGTTGAAGAAATTGAAGGATACATCTACAACGAGCTCTCTGAAGAAGAAATGGCTTCGTTTGAGACTGAATTAAGCTCAAATAAGAGCCTTGCAGACGAGATCGAGTTGATCCGGAACATTGATCTGGCTCTCAAAGAAAGCGAAGTTATACAGCTGAGAAACAATCTTCAGGACATTGCTGCTAAAATTGCCTCTGAAAAACAAACCGAACTGTCGTTCATTACCAGGTTCAAGGCAAGAAAAGTAATCCTGTCCTCGGTTGCAGCCTCGCTGATCCTGTTGCTCGGAATTACCGGACTTTTAACCAGGCAGGCTTCACAGGATAAATTATACCAGAAATTCTATGCAGCCTACCATATCTCCGGCACTAATCGGTCGGCAAACGAATCTGCTGACCAGACCTTATCAATTGCCCTGCAAAAATTTGACAATCAAGACTATGAAGTTACCATCGGTCTCTTAAATGAAGTTACTTCAAGGAATCAGAACAATATGGTAGCGCATTTTTATACCGGAGCTTCACTACAGGAAACCGGAAAATATCAAGACGCAATCAGTGAATACCAAAAGGTGATTGTTGACAAAGACAACCTCTTTATTGAACAGGCACAATGGTATATCGGATTATGCTACCTGCAAACCAATGAAAATAAAAAAGCATACAAACAATTTAAGAAAATAGCTGAAAATCAAGGATTCTATCAGCCAAAAGCTCAGGCAATCCTTCGAAAAATGAAGTATTCAGAAGATTAAATAAAAAATAATATCGTTCACATATTTTGTTCTACTTGTTCGCAATTTCGTTCCTTTTATAAGTTTTAATGATTAATACAGGTTCTTTAATTATCAATTGTTCTTAAAATTTAATGTTGTTCGCCACGGAAAAGGTCTTTAGGTTAATACTTGTTCCTTAATTGTTCATGTTCAACCCAAGTATTACGCCCAATTTCCAAATCCGATTGTTAATAATAGTTCTTAAAAATATTTAATGTTGTTCGCCCTGGCCCTGGCTCTTGGTTAATACTGGTTCCTTAATTGTTCATGTTCAACCCACGTATTTTCCTAACCAGCCCGGTTTAGAAAGTTTTTATTCAATCATATTACCCATTTCAAAAGCTCGATATATATCGGGCTATATTTGTTTGTAGAAATTCTAAAAATATTTTATAATTTTAACACACTGAAAAACAATCAATTAACCGAATTGCAAAAATATTTTTTCATTTTTTTCTAAAAAGAGGGGTTACCTTTTATCCGTTTCGGGAATAAACCATCGAACAAGAATAATTAAGGAACCAGTATTAATCATTAAAACTCAAAAAATGAAAACTTTATTTGCGAACAACGAAACAAAAAATTTTGATTCTTTCTCTTTCGACGTATTAACTGCTGAAGAACTTTCTTTGGTAAAAGGTGGTAAATCTGAAGATATTTATGTCGATCTAAACTAAGATCCCCTCTATTTTATTTATTCTATTTCTGGTCAACCGGCTTTTACTCCGGATCGGAATTGTACGTCAAACAAATATTATTTATTTAGCCAAAAAGGCATCATAACACATTAACATCCAATAAGATGATACGCAAATCAGAACATTTCGAACTTACTGACAAATACCTGGACGCTGAACTGTCTGAGGCAGAAGTTAGCGATTTCGAAACTCAAATGGAAATCGATTCTGAGCTGGCCGATGAGCTGAGCCTTCATCTGGATGTAAAACAAGCCCTTGCAGAAAAAGACGTAATCAACCTGCGGGAAAAATTGAACCAAATCGTTCAAAATCAAACTGAAAAGGAAATGATTGGCATTTTTAACTCATTTAATTTTGGGTTATCCGAAGAATTCTCTTCTCACAAAAACCTCGGTAATCAGCCAAGTACCGACTTACAAAACATTACTCAATCATTCCCGAAAATCCATCTTTATCAGCAACAGATTGCCAGTAAAGAAAACATTCACCAATTTTATAAAGAACAATTCAATTCTGATTCCATCGCTGAGGATGAAACACTTACTCCTTACGAAGAAGATCTTTTTATTGAAATCCAGAACGCTCTGGAAGAGAATGACATACTCGACATCAGGGCTAATTTGAAACAAATAGCTCAAAGTATGCCGGCTCATACCTATTCAGTCGAAGAAATTGACAGTTATGTATATAACCAAATGGAATCTGAACTCAGAAGTCAATTTGAAAATGATTTGAACACGAATGCCGCACTAGCTCACGATGTACAGATAATCAAGGATATAGATCTGGCTTGTAAAGAAACTGACATCATGAACCTTAGGGCCACTTTAAATAAAATTCAAAAAACCGAATTCCAGTCAAGCTACAGAGTTGAAGAAATTGAAGGATACATCTACAACGAGCTCTCTGAAGAAGAAATGGCTTCGTTTGAGACTGAATTAAGCTCAAATAAGAGCCTTGCAGACGAGATCGAGTTGATCCGGAACATTGATCTGGCTCTCAAAGAAAGCGAAGTTATACAGCTGAGAAACAATCTTCAGGACATTGCTGCTAAAATTGCCTCTGAAAAACAAACCGAACTGTCGTTCATTACCAGGTTCAAGGCAAGAAAAGTAATCCTGTCCTCGGTTGCAGCCTCGCTGATCCTGTTGCTCGGAATTACCGGACTTTTAACCAGGCAGGCTTCACAGGATAAATTATACCAGAAATTCTATGCAGCCTACCATATCTCCGGCACTAATCGGTCGGCAAACGAATCTGCTGACCAGACCTTATCAATTGCCCTGCAAAAATTTGACAATCAAGACTATGAAGTTACCATCGGTCTCTTAAATGAAGTTACTTCAAGGAATCAGAACAATATGGTAGCGCATTTTTATACCGGAGCTTCACTACAGGAAACCGGAAAATATCAAGACGCAATCAGTGAATACCAAAAGGTGATTGTTGACAAAGACAACCTCTTTATTGAACAGGCACAATGGTATATCGGATTATGCTACCTGCAAACCAATGAAAATAAAAAAGCATACAAACAATTTAAGAAAATAGCTGAAAATCAAGGATTCTATCAGCCAAAAGCTCAGGCAATCCTTCGAAAAATGAAGTATTCAGAAGATTAAATAAAAAATAATATCGTTCACATATTTTGTTCTACTTGTTCGCAATTTCGTTCCTTTTATAAGTTTTAATGATTAATACAGGTTCTTTAATTATCAATTGTTCTTAAAATTTAATGTTGTTCGCCACGGAAAAGGTCTTTAGGTTAATACTTGTTCCTTAATTGTTCATGTTCAACCCAAGTATTACGCCCAATTTCCAAATCCGATTGTTAATAATAGTTCTTAAAAATATTTAATGTTGTTCGCCCTGGCCCTGGCTCTTGGTTAATACTGGTTCCTTAATTGTTCATGTTCAACCCACGTATTTTCCTAACCAGCCCGGTTTAGAAAGTTTTTATTCAATCATATTACCCATTTCAAAAGCTCGATATATATCGGGCTATATTTGTTTATAGGCTACCCTATTTGCTCTTTTATCATTCCTGACTTAAAAAATTTACAAGGATCCATTCTCGGTCTCAACATTAGAAAATTACTAATTCGGTGGTATATTCTGTTCTGATTTTTCTATATTTACGACAACCTAACAAAACGATAAACCATGGGCTCATCCATATTCCAATTTCCGAATCTTTTCTGCAACTTCATAAAACAGTTTATACATATCGCAATAATTTTATAATTCAGATAAACCACATTTAAAGATTAACCAACAAAAATCTAGCTTATGGAAAATGTAAATCAAAAAAGACTTTTTATTGCTGCTTGCCTGGCATTACTTGTAACGGCCCTTACTTTTGCAATTAGGGCAAAAATTACAAGTGTTTTTATTGACACTTATGGCTTGGAAAGTGAAAGTGTGGGACGTGCAATGGCACCTGCATTTTGGGGATTTGCTGTAGCCATGTTTGCCGGTGGATATTTTATCGATATCGTTAAAACCAAAACCGTTATCTGGATGGCGTTTGGAATGCATTTAATTGGTATTGTTTTATTGCTAATAGCAAAAGACTATACTTCATTGTTTATTGCAAATGTTTTCATGGGTTTGGGAAATGGTAGTGTTGAAGCCGCTTGTAACCCACTTGTAACCTCACTCTTTCCAAATAATAAAACTAAAATGCTCAATCGTTTTCATGTTTGGTTCCCCGGAGGAATTGTAATAGGAAGTTTAGCTGCGGCCCTTGTTATGGATAAGTTAAATTTACCCTGGCAAATTCTTGTTAGTTTGTTATTTATACCTCTTGTAATTTATGGTTTCTTATTTTTTGGACAGAAAATACCGGAAACAGAACGTGTAGCAAGTGGCGTTTCTTATAAGGAGATGATGCGTAATATTGGTGCGCCAATTACAATTACTTTGACGGTTATTTTTATGATTTTAGTAGCTAATAATGCTAGTATCTCAAATGCAGTAACCGCTAATTATTTAACTCCACTGATTATTCTTGGTGTTATTACTATAGCAATAATTATTGAAGGAAGATTGGTAAATAAAATCACTCTCCTATTTCCATTAATTTTTGCATGCATGCTATTAACTGCATCTACAGAATTAGGAACCACCTCGTGGATTGAAAAACTACTTGCAAACAAAGAAATACATCCGATGATTATTTTGGCTGTTGTAACTGGTCTTATGGCCGTAGGAAGGTTTTTTGCCGGTGGTCTTGTCCATCGTTTAAATCCAATTGGAGTGCTTATAGGTTCAGCCATTTTTTCTTTTGCAGGATTGCTGTTGTTAAGTATTTCCACAGGAGTTGTAATGACAGTTGCTTCGGCAGCGGTATTTGCCATAGGGGTTTGTTATTTCTGGCCAACCATGATTGGAGTAGCCTCCGAATATACACCAAAATCAGGAGCGCTTGGAATGTCGATTTTAGGAGGAGGAGGTTTTGTTGCAACTGCAATGGTTTTGCCTATTATGGGAAAATCTATTGCAGACGCAGGACCGATCGCAACAATAAAAAGTATGTCGGTACTACCTGCAATACTGATTGTTGCTTTCATTTTTCTTTATATTATCATTAAAACAAAACTCAAAAAAAATCAAGCATAGAAATTCTATCTTCATGAATTATTCAAGAAAAGGATGTCGTAAAAAACATCCTTTTTTTATGCAAAGAAAAATCCCTCATTTGTGGGTAGACAAATAGGATAAAGTTCTGCCGGAATAATGATAAATGAGTATTTTTACATCATCTAAAATTCAAATAAACAATGAAACCAACCCTTTTAATACTGGCTGCAGGAATGGGTAGTCGTTTTGGAGGTCTCAAACAAGTTGAGCCTGTTGGCCCAAATGGAGAAACCATTTTGGAATACTCTATCTTTGATGCAATTCGTGCAGGATTCGGCAAAGTAGTTTTTGTAATTCGCGAAAGTTTCTCTGACGATTTTAAAGATCGGTTTGAGTCCAAATTGAAAGGTAAAATAGAAATTGAATACGTATATCAGGAAATTCACAAACTACCTGAAGGATTTAATTTACCTGAAGGTCGCGAAAAACCGTGGGGCACCGGCCACGCCATTTTAATGGCAAAAGAGGTCATCAATGAACCATTCGCTGCAATAAATGCCGATGATTTTTATGGTGCAGAAGCTTACAAAGTAATAGCAGAATACCTTAAAAACCTCACTGATCCCAAGAAATATGCCATGGTTGGATATCAGCTCAACAACACACTATCCGATTTTGGTACAGTTTCGAGAGGTATTTGCGTTACAAATTCGAACCGGCAATTGACTAAAATTACTGAAACTCATAAAATCAGACAGGAAAATCACAAAATACTATGTGAATCGGAAACCGGGGAAACAGTTGAGTTGACAGGGAATGAAGCTGTATCAATGAATTTCTGGGGTTTTCACCCATCTCTCTTTCAGAACATTGAAAATCAATTCATCGAGTTTTTGAAAGACAACATCCATCTGCCAAAATCTGAATTCTACATTCCGTTCATTGTATTTGAAATGATTTTAAAAGGACAGGCAAGCGTTGATGTTTTGGCTGCGGATTCGCCTTGGTTTGGGGTGACTTATCAGGAAGATAAACCCTATGTGATCGAACAAATTCAAAAACTGACCGATCAGGGAGTATATCCATCGAAACTTTGGTAGTTCTAATCATTCAGGCACAAATCGAATATAAACAATTTGTGCCTGAATAAAGAATTAGACTACTTTTCCATACAAATCGAACTCATCGGAGCCGGTAATTTCAACAGAACAAAACTGACCTTTTTTCAATCGAACCTCTTTGGTGATCAGCACTTCTCCATCCACTTCAGGAGAATCAAATTCAGAACGACCAACAAAAAATTCATCATCTTCCCGATCAATAATAACTTTTAGCGTAAGTCCTATTTTTGCCTCATTCAGCTGCGAAGAAATCACTTGTTGAATTCCCATTAACTCTTCCTGACGAGCCTGTTTGACATCTTCAGGAACGTCATCAGAATATTTCTGGTAACCGTATGTCCCTTCCTCGTGCGAATAGGTAAAAGCGCCCAAACGGTCAAACTTGTGCTTGGAAATGAATCCTTTTAATTGCTCGAAATCTTCTTCGGTTTCACCCGGATGGCCAACCAACATAGTTGTTCGAATAACAATACCGGGTACTTCTGCTTTAATTTTCAGGAGTAATGCTTCTGTTTCTTCCGTAGTAACATGCCTTAGCATGTGTTTTAGCACATTATTGGAACTGTGCTGAAGTGGAATATCAATGTATTTGCACAATTTAGGAACTGTTTTGAACAAGGGCAGAATATCCATCGGGAATTTGGTTGGATATAAATAATGAAGCCGAATCCACTCAATTCCATCAATTTCAGCAACTTTTTGAATCAGCTCAGCCAGCATTCCCTTTCCATACAAATCAATGCCGTAATACGACAAATCCTGTGCAATCAGTAATATTTCACGAACTCCGCTCTTCGCAAGGTATTTAGTTTCCTTCACCAAATCTTCAATCGATTTGGATTTGTGCTTGCCAGTCATACCCGGAATGGCACAAAAAGCGCAAACCCGGTTGCACCCTTCCGAAATCTTCAGATAGGCAAAGTGAGATGGAGTGGTAATTTTCCTTTCATAAATAAATTCAGGACGATAAGTTGCTTTTAATTCACTAACTATCGCCTTCATGTCGAATTTCCCAAAAAATCGGTCAACTTCAGGAACTTCCTTTTCCAAATCCAGCTTGTAGCGTTCTGACAAGCAGCCCATCACATATAATTTCTCAATCTCGCCCCTACCTTTGGCACCAACAAATCCCATTATAGTATTGACGGATTCTTCCTTGGCATCGTGAATAAATCCACAGGTATTGATCACAACGATATCTGAATCAGTATCGTTCGAATCATGTACAACTTCAAAACCATCCATCGACAATTGATTGAGCAAAACCTCTGAATCAACCAGATTCTTGGAACAACCCAAAGTCACCACATTTATTTTTTGTTTCTTCATTTTCTGAATTTTAAAACCACATAGGCACATAGTTCACATAGAAAAACAAAACTATGTGGCCTATATGCCTATGTGGTTAATTTTTCATTAGCTAAAATTTGCAACTAATTTACAATAACCCATATTGAATATTCAATGTCCAAAACCCTTGCATTCCACAACTTGAAACCTGGAACCTGAAACTTGAAATTAAGAAAACAGGGATTCAACAAACTCTTTTCTTCTGAAAATCTGCAAATCATCCATTTTTTCTCCTATTCCAATATATTTAACCGGAATTTTAAACTGATCTGAAATACCAATCACAACTCCACCTTTTGCAGTTCCATCAAGCTTGGTAAGTGCCAAAGCTGTTACTTCAGTAGCTTTGGTGAATTGCTTCGCCTGTTCAAAAGCATTTTGACCGGTAGAACCATCCAGAATAAGCAGAACTTCATGCGGAGCATCAGGAACAACCTTTTTCATCACAGTTTTGATTTTACTGAGCTCATTCATCAGGTTGATCTTATTATGCAAACGACCGGCAGTATCAATAATGACCACATCGGCACCCTGCGCCTTGGCCGAAGAAAGTGTATCGTATGCAACAGAAGCAGGATCGGCACCCATTCCCTGTTTCACAAGAGGAACCTGAACCCGGTCAGCCCAAATCTGAAGTTGATCGATAGCAGCAGCTCTAAAAGTATCGGCAGCACCTAATACCACTTTCTTCCCGGCAGCTTTAAAATGATAAGCCAGTTTACCAATAGTGGTAGTTTTTCCAACACCATTCACACCAACGACCATGATTACATATGGATTACTGCTTTCCGGAAGGTCAAAATCAGCTATATCATTGCTATTATTTTCTTCAAGCAAAGCAGTTATTTCTTCTTTGAGCATTGAATTCAATTCCGCAGTACCCATGTATTTATCCGCAGATACCCGTTTTTCAATGCGCTCAATAATTTTCAGTGTTGTATCAACGCCTACATCCGATGAAATAAGGATTTCTTCCAGATTATCCAATACCTCGTCATCAACCTTCGATTTTCCAATGATGGCCCGGCCTATCTTAGAGAAAACACTTTCCTTGGTTTTTGCAAGCCCCTGATCGAGGCTTTCCTTTTTCTTGCTGTTAAAAATTCCAAAAATACCCATAATCACTCAAATTAAAGTGCTGCAATATAGTGATATTACCAATCTCAAATACGAATAAAAAAAGCCTTCACCATTGATGAAAGCTTTTTTCTATAGAGAAATTTGGATCTATTTCTTGAAATACTCTTTTACTTCGTCATTCAGAATAATTTCTTCCTGAAAAATGTACGCACCGGTTTTTTCGGATTTCACCATTCTTACCACTTTTGCGTGGCCTTTACCGGCACCTTTTTGTAATGATGCAACTACTTTCTTTGCCATACTATTTTGTTATTTAATTTCGCGGTGTACAGTAACTCGCTTTAAATTAGCGTTGTATTTCTTTTTTTCCAAACGTTCAGGAGTATTTTTCCTGTTTTTGGTGGTAATGTACCGTGATGTTCCGGGAACCCCACTGGTTTTTTGCTCGGTACATTCCATGATTACCTGAATTCTATTACCTTTCTTAGCCATCTCTTAAAGCTTAAATAGTTGTTATAAAACCTTTTTCTTTTGCACTATTCAATGCAGCGTTCAAACCATTTTTGTTGATTGTACGGATTCCGCTAGCTGAAACAGTTAACGAGATCCAACGATCTTCTTCAGGTAGATAGAACTTCTTTTTAAACAAATTTGGAAGAAACTTCCGTTTTGTTCTGCGCTTTGAGTGAGAAACATTATTTCCCACCATCACTTTTTTACCGGTTACTTGACAAACTCTTGACATTGTCTTATTTTTTAATCAGAATCTCACATTTTTCAAACAGTCCGCAAAATAAGTACATTTTATTTACAAAATCAAATAGTTTGAGAAGTTTTTTAATTAAATTTCAACACGTTATTGTTCAAAAATATTCTGGCACTTTTCATTATTCACTGGAAGAAAAAAATATCTTCGTTCAAACCCTTGTACCTGATCAATGCTCTTTAATACACTCACCTACTTTTTTTTTATATCTATTGTATTGGTGCTGTATTGGTGGCTTTTAAGAAAAGACTTCCGACAACAAAATCTCTTATTATTCATCGCCAGTTATTGCTTTTATGGCTGGTGGGATGTACGGTTTCTGGCGCTTATTTTTATCAGTTCATCGGTTGATTTTTTCCTGGGAAGGGCTATTTTTTATCAAACTGACAGGAAAAAAAAGCTTCATCTTCTTTGGATATGTTTGTTGATTAACCTTGGAATGTTGGGATTCTTCAAATATTTCAACTTTTTTACTGACACATTTGCCGTTCTGATCAAACAATTCGGAATTGAGCCTAACCTGAAAACACTTCAAATCATTCTACCGGCCGGAATCAGTTTTTATACTTTTCAGTCATTAAGTTATTCGATTGATATTTACCGTGGGAAAATTCAGCCCACAAACCAGTTCATCTCGTTCATGACCTTTGTTTCCTTTTTTCCACAATTGGTTGCCGGACCAATACAAAGGGCTTCCGATTTACTTCCCCAGTTTCTGAAAGAAAGGACTTTTAATCGTGAAAGAGTGACTTCCGGATTTCGGCTCATCCTTTACGGTCTTTTTAAGAAAATGGTGATTGCCGACCGGTTAGCCTATTTTGTTGACCACATATACAATTCATCAGAAAATTATGACGGAACAGTACTTCTGGCAGCAACTTTCATGTTCGGATTTCAGATTTATTGCGATTTTTCGGGTTACTCCGACATCGCAACCGGATCAGCCCGTCTGCTTGGATTCGATTTAACAGCTAATTTCAGAACGCCTTATCTGACCCGAAGTTTCCGTGAATTTTGGCGGAGGTGGCACATTTCACTTTCAACCTGGTTCCGTGATTACGTGTACATTCCATTGGGTGGCAATCATGTTTCACAAGGCAGGTGGATTTTTAATATCCTGCTCACTTTTACGATTTCAGGTTTATGGCACGGCGCTTCAATAACTTTTATTATCTGGGGATTTCTTCACGGATTCTTTTTGGTATCCGAGCACTTCATTTCGAAAATCGTTGCATTACCGAAAAAGCTTTCATGGATCGGCCTTTTAATTACATTTATAATGGTAAACCTCACCTGGGTTTTCTTTCGGGCGGATTCACTTTCTCAAAGTGTCCATATATTATCGAGCTTTACACAATTCAGTTTTGATTTTATGCCAAAAGCTTTGTCAGAATTTAGAATGAACAACGAACTTAGGGAATTTGCTATTTCACTTCTGGCAGGATTTCCATTATTTATACTTTTCGAAATCCTGATCGGCGAAACCGATTTTAACACTGTGATGAATAAAAATGGAATTGCCTTGCGTTGGTGCATCTATTTCCTATTGGCTTTTATGATTCTGTTTTTCGGGGTTTTACATGCTGCTCCTCAATTTATCTATTTTCAATTTTAAGCCATGAAACAAATTCTACTTAAACTGGCGTTGTTTTTTAGCTTATTGCTGATTCCTATTGTTACACTTTTCATGTTACCCTATCCTGAAGAATTTGCTTACCATTATATTGAAAACGATTGCTACAATCATGGTTCCTGGATTTACGACCGGATAAACCACAATACAACGCCTGTCGATGTGGCATTCATTGGCTCGTCACATACAATCCACGCCATTCAGGATAAAAAGATAGAAGAATTGCTCGGACAAAACCTGAATATTGCCAATCTGGGATATTGCAGATTTGGAAGAAACATTGAATACCTTATCCTAAAAATGCTTCTTAAACACAAATCGCCAAAACTAATTGTAATTGAAGTGCACGAAGATGAAGAAATGAACAGTCATGATATTTTTCCATATCTCGCTGATAAAGAAGATTTACTACTTCCTCCAACCGCAATAAACAGGGATTACTTCTCTGATTTGTTTAATGGCGGATCGGCCAGGCTGGAATATTTTAAGGCCAGATATATTTTCAGAAAAACATATCCAAAGCCAACGTCCGAACTTTATGGATATGCTGCCTCGGACAGACAAGTCAGCAGAGAAGAATTGGAAGAAAACAAAAGGTTGTGGAAGAACAGGTTAAGCCAAACTAATCCTGAAATAATTGAAAATATTCAGGCGAAGTTTCCATTTGCTTACCTCAATGAAATGGTGGAAATTTTACAAAAAAAGAACATTCCTTTTATGTTTATTTATTTACCCGAATCGGGTTCAAGCTTACAAAAACCGAAATATGCTATCCTGTATCAGAAATTGGCACCATTGATAATTCCACCGCCGACCGTTTTCCATGACACATCAAACTGGATGGATGCCAGTCATTTAAACGACAAAGGATCTGAAGTACTTTCAATTTGGCTGGCCGAACAAATAAAAAGTGAATTATGTGCTGATTCTACAGCTATCAGGTAACAACGTCATGATAACTTTTATATTCAGGAAAAGTAGCTTAATTTAGGATTTCCAAATCAGAACAGAATGAACGAACTAAAGACAAAACATTATCCAACCATTCTAGGGGCCATCCATTTGATTGTGCTTTATACTTTCATTCAAACCATCGTTGATTTTCCTTTGGCTTTGCTCGATTATTACAATGGCACAGATTACCTCTACAATCCGATTAAGAAGATTGTTTTGGGTGTAGGATCGACTTTATTCATATTTTATTTTGCCTACCGAAAGGCAAAAGTACCACTGAAAGAGCTTTTCCCTGGAAAATCATTCAATTTCATAATCTTGATTCCAGTTTTATTTTTCCTTTGGGCAGCTCAAAACCTAATCGGTGAAGTTAATGTTGCACTGAATAAAATACTTCCTCCTCCAACGTGGTTCTGGGAATTATTTAATAAAATTTTCGAAAGCGATTATGGAATGTATGGGGCTTTCCTGAAGGTGGTGATTATGGCTCCGATTATTGAAGAACTCATCTTCAGGGGTATTATCATGCATGGGTTAATGCGGAACTATTCCAAATTTACTGCAGTTTTCGTATCGGCACTTTTGTTTGCCTTGTTTCATCTCAATCCCTGGCAATTTCCGGCAACATTTATTCTTGGACTCCTTCTGGGAATTCTTATGGTCAGGACTCGCAATATTTATTTATGCATTTTGGGACATGCAATCAACAACGGGTTGGTTTTAATCAGTATTCAGAATTGGGAGGAAATTCAAAAAACAGCCTTCTTTCAAAGTAGCAAAGCAAACCAATTAATTATTAGCGCATTAATTTCAATTGCAGCACTCATCTTGATCTTTCTTTTAAGCCGGACACGTAAATCAAAAAGGAATTAACCCCACCGGTTTGCAAACGGCTTTCGAATTACAACTATATTTACAGCTCAAATCTTCCAAAATGATGAACATGGAACGAGTTGCTATTTTCCCTGGGTCATTCGATCCGTTTACAGTTGGGCATGAAAGCATAGTTAAACGTGCAATTCCTCTGTTCGATAAAATAGTGATCATGATTGGCTACAATGCAAATAAACAATCCTTCTTCCCTATTGAAAAAAGAGAAAAGTGGATTAATGAGGTTTTCAAAGACGAACCAAAAGTAACAGTCGAGAGCTATGAAGGGCTTACCGTTGACTTCTGCAAAAAAGTAAACGCCCAATATATTCTCCGTGGTCTTCGCACCTCGGCCGATTTTGAATTTGAACGGGCTATTGCTCAGGTAAATAAAATGATGCACCCGCAAATTGAATCGGTATTTCTATTAACCATGCCCGAACACACCCCTATTAATTCGACTATTGTGCGCGACATAATACTTCATGGCGGAGATGCCAGCGAATTTCTACCTGCCGCATTAAATATGAAAGATTTCAAAACAGAGGAATAAAAATGCATTTGGTTCGTTCATTCAATGATCTAAAATTCAAAATCAAAAAGCATTTTCAAATTGTGAAAATTCAGTATTTGCTTACATTTTACCTCTATTTTTTTCTTTTTCACGGATTTACATCACAAGCAGCGACAGTTAAAATTTCCGGAAAGGCACCCGAATATGCCCAAAATTCCATTCAGTTAAACCGATTGCATGATTTCATTTCGGAAGAAAATATTAAACTTGGAGAAATCAAGTTTTCTGCAACAGGTGAATTTAACTTGCAGGTCGAATTAGCAGAAACCAGTCTTTGTTTTGCCGACTTTGACGGTTATCATGGAATGATTTACCTCGAACCAGGTAAAACCTATGATCTCATATTTCCACCCAAAAGAGACTTAACTGAATCGCAAAAGAGGAATCCCTTTGCAAAGCCAGAACCTGTTTGGTTCGGAATTTCCAAACCCGATCGTAATGAACTCAATTTTCATATTCAGCAATTTGAACAAGCTTACACCATTAACGAGAATAAATATTTTGACCAGATTTTTGCCAATCGATCCAAGTCACTGGTCGATACAGTAAAAAATATTCTGGACAAAGAATTTACCAAGACTAGTCAATCCCTTTTTGAATCGCATAAACTCTACCGGAAAGCCAGCCTTGAATATGCCCTACATCAGGGAAAATCTGCTGGTTTTATGGATGCCTATTTCAGTAAAGGAGCTCCGATTTACAATCTGGCTGCATATTCAACTCTTTTTAATCAGGTCTTTCAGGATTACTTCATTGTATTGACAGGTTCAGCAAATAATACTGGAATCAAAACTCTGATACAAACATCCGCATTACAAAAACTGGATGAGTATTTCCAAAATCAGTTGCATTTTAACAAGGAGCTTTCGCATTGGGTGCTTTTGAAATCAATGAAGGATGCTTATTACAGCAAACAATTTTCGAAGTCATCCGTGCTTAAATTGCTTGATCAGGTTGCTACAAGCGGATGGAGTATCTATGAACAGAAAACAGCACAATTAATCCGTTCAAAGCTCGTTTATTTATCAGCGGGAACGAACCCGCCTGCTCTGGTATTAAAAGATTTGAAAGGCCAGAATGTGAGTTTTTCGACCTACAGGAATTCATACATTTATCTGCACTTTACCGATCCAAAAAATACCATTTGCCAGCAACACCTGAACGAATTAAAAAAGGTTGCCACACATTACGCTGAAAAACTGATCATTATCAATGTAATACCCAAAGGCACCACATTCACCAATAGCAGCAATTGGGCCGGAATATTCACGACTACTGTTAGTAATCTGGAAGAAACCTACAAAGTGAAAACTTACCCTAATTCGTTTCTGATTGGCAAGGATGGAAGGCTTTTGCTTTCACCGGCGCCCAACCCGATTGATGGTCTCGACAGGCAATTAGGGCAAATATTTAAAAGCGATTACTTCAGGGAAGTTCAGAAAAATAATCAAAAAGCTAAATAGCTAACATTGTTTTTGCCAGCAGATCGCGTAAACTCGCATAAGTATTTGGCAACACCTGATCCAACTCTGTCCTGGCGAACCAACGGACTTCTTCAATATCTTCCTCCCGCTCCGGAACAGGAATTTCATTTCCGGAATAATTCATCAAAAACCATTTCGTTTCTTTTAAAACCAAATTATCCGGAAAGTACAGATAGGGTGACCGGTAAATGTGAAAGGTAGAATCTAGCTGTTTGATAATTTTTAGTTCAGATAATCCGCACTCCTCTCCTACTTCCCGGATTGCTGCGTTCTCCGGACTTTCTTTCCTTTCAATCTTACCTTTTGGGAGGTCCCAAACTCCTAATCGCCTGATAAATAAAAATAAACCTGAATCATTTTTCACCAGTCCACCTGAAGCCGGAATCTCGACAAAACGGCTTCTGAAATAGTCCCAGAGTTGATTTAAATCATGATACTGAAGGTAAAATTCAGAAGTGTTTTTTCCAGCTTCAACTTCATTAATAATTTGATTTATAATTGAATAACTATTAAAATCAAGTTCATCCGAAATGTTATTTTTAGATGATTTTTTAATTTCCGAAGTCAGCACTATGGTAGAGCCATTGAAAAAAACTTTGTACATTTGTCAGCATTATAAGTTAAAAAGAAAATATCATGATCGAACAAATTCAAATCGAAGTTACAAAGAAACTGCTTCACATCAACACCATAAAAGTTCAACCCAATAATCCTTTTACCTGGGCATCGGGTTGGAAAGCCCCTATTTATTGCGATAACCGCAAAATTATGTCTTATCCTGAAGAACGGACTTTCATTTGCGAACAATTCTGTAAGATTATCCGCGAAAAATATCCGCAGGTTGAAGTCATTGCAGGAGTGGCAACCGGCGCTATTGCTCATGGCATGTTGGTGGCTCAGGAATTAGGCTTGCCGTTCATTTATGTTCGTGCTAAACCAAAAGATCACGGGCTCGAAAACCTGATTGAAGGTGATATGAAAGCTGGTCAGAAAATCGTGATTATTGAAGATCTTGTTTCCACAGGGATTAGCAGTTTGAAAGCAGCCGAAGCCATTACAAATTTTGGTGGCGATGTGTTGGGAATGTTGGCTATTTTTACCTACAATTTTCCTCATGCACGCAAAAATTTTGAAGATGCCGGATTGGAACTGACCGCATTAAGCCGTTACCAGGTTTTGATTGATCTGGCCCTTCAATCGGGAGATGTTAAACCTGAAGAGGTTGAAAAACTTAACAAATGGCGCGAACAGCCTGAAAGTTGGGGCAAATAGTAAATTTACAAACTAAAATAATTTCCCCTTTTCTATGCGGAAAAGGGGATTTTTTATTTCTAAAATCAAGAATCATGGCAGTTACCAAATATGTGAGCGACATCAAAATCGTGAACAACAACCAGGAGATTATTTTTAATTACCTGTCGAATTTCGAAAACCTTTCAAAATACGTGAATGAGGGGCTTTTGTCAAAAATGACCGAACAGGTTCCGCAAATCCAAATTTCGAATTTCGAATCTGACACTGATTCATGTAGTTTCGAGATTGCCGGCATGGGCACAACTGAAATCCGCATTATTGAACGTGATCCTTGCAAAACCATCAAGATAAGCAGTAGTGGCAGCATGCCTGTAGGAATTGTATTCTGGATTCAGCTTCTTCCGGTGGCCTCCTATGAAACCAAACTCAGACTAACTTTGGATGCTGATATGAGCATGATGATTAAAATGATGGTAAACAGTAAACTGGAAGAAGGCATCAATCGGTTGGCCGACATGCTGGCAGCATTGCCATACAAATAAAACATCAAAGAAATAGGAAAAAGTCATTACTCATTAGGAAAAAGTTGAAATGCGGCTTTCCAAATGACTGATGACTATTGACTATATGGAAGAAACTCCACCTCTTTGAAATGAAATTCAGCAATCTGACCATCCTCTTTCCTTATCTGCAATTGACCAATTTCATTGACTCCGGTTATCACGCCATTAAAAATTTCTTCACCTGAACGGAATAAATGAGGTTTACTCTTGAGGTAAAGAGCTGAAATAAACTCCTTATCTATTTCCTTGTCATCGCCGTTTCGAAGCAGTGAATAATAACGGTTTATTCCTGTTAACAATTCAGTCAGTAATAATTCACAATCGAAGTGCTGATTTGTCAGTGTCTTCATGGAAGCCGGATTAGGTGCCGGACTGCTAAAATGAACCTGATTCACATTTAGTCCAATTCCAATGACTGAACTTTGAAGTGAACCTGACATAACAGAATTTTCAATCAGGATACCTCCTAACTTTTTATTTCCGGTATAAATATCGTTTGGCCATTTAATGCTCAAGCGGTCAACATACTTATTTAAAGCTGAATAAATACCCAGAGTTACTACTTTCGAAAGCATGTACTGACGGCGTATCTCAAGAAAATCAGGATATAGAACTATTGAAAAAGTAAGATTTTTACCCGGTTCGCTTTCCCAAAAATTGCCTGACTGACCGCGACCTGTCTTTTGTTCGTATGCCAAAAAGACAGTACCTTCTGCAACGCCATATGACCTGATCTGGTTGTTGGCATAGTTGTTGGTAGAATCGGTAACTTGAAGACGGATAATTGTATTTGTAATGCTATTCTCCATTTTTTTCAGGTTAAGTTTGCATTTCCAAATCCATTCCGGAAATTCAACTCACAAGTTTAATCACATCTTATAGATTAAAAAATTTATCTTTGTAGATCTAATAAAATTTTATGCATAAAAAGGTTAAAGAAACTGAAACTGAACAATTGATTGCTGCCATTGTTGAAGGAATTCAAAGAAAAAAGGGAATAGATATCGTAAAAATTGACCTAACCAAAATTAATCACACCGAATGTAAATATTTCATCATTTGTCATGGAAATTCTAACACACAGGTTGATGCAATTTCCCATTCGGTTGAAGATACAGTTATTGAATTTTTAAATGAAAAGGCTTGGCATACTGATGGATACCAGAATTCAATCTGGGTTTTACTTGATTATGCCGATATTATGGTGCATATTTTTCAACGTGATGCCCGCAGCTTTTACGATCTCGAAAACCTTTGGGCCGATGCACAAATAGAATTAATAAAAGAAGAAAACAAGCAATAAAATGGCAGAAAATAAAAACAATAAGGAAAAATCCAATTTTGGCAACATGAGGCCAAATATGAACAAAGCACCTAAAATTAATCCTTACTGGATTTACGGAGTAATCATCATCATATTTTTGGCAATCCAATGGTTTACCATGGGTGCAGGACCGGTTGAAACCAACTGGAAAGATGTTAAAACAACGATGCTTGCAAACAACGACATTAAAAAAATTATTGTCGTTAACGAAAAAGAAGCACAGATTTATCTGAAGGAAAGCAGTTACGAAAAATATTCCTCGAAACTAAACAATGGATTTACTGCGCCCGCCAAAGCAGGTCCGCATTTTTTCTATACCATCGGATCGGTTGATTCATTTGAAAAAAACTTACAGGAAGCACAGGTAAATGCTACTGAAGACAATAAAATTAGTGTCGAATATAAAACGGTTCACAACTACCTGGGTGAACTCCTGAACTGGATTCTTCCATTTGCAATTATCATCCTGATTTGGTGGTGGATTTTCAAACGAATGAGCAAAGGTTCAGGTGGCGGTGGTGCCGGAAATATATTTAATGTCGGAAAATCTCAGGCTAAAGTATTTGATAAAGATTCACGGGTCTCGACTAATTTTAAGGATGTTGCCGGATTAGCCGAAGCTAAGCAGGAAGTGGAAGAAATTGTCGATTTCCTGAAAAGTCCGACTAAATTCACCAAACTGGGTGGAAAAATTCCGAAAGGAGCACTTTTGGTTGGCCCTCCCGGAACCGGGAAAACTTTGCTGGCCAAAGCGGTAGCAGGTGAAGCCAATGTTCCCTTTTTCTCAATGTCGGGCTCCGATTTTGTTGAAATGTTTGTTGGTGTAGGCGCTTCGCGTGTTCGCGATTTGTTTAAACAAGCCAAAGAAAAATCGCCCTGTATCGTTTTTATTGACGAAATTGATGCTATCGGACGTGCCCGTGGAAAAAATCCAAACATGGGATCGAATGATGAACGCGAAAACACACTTAACCAGCTGCTTACTGAAATGGATGGTTTTGACACCAATTCAGGAGTAATCATTCTGGCAGCTACCAACCGTGCCGATATTCTCGACCGTGCCCTGATGCGTGCCGGCCGTTTCGACCGTCAGATTCATGTGGAATTGCCCGATCTGAACGAGCGCGAGGAAATATTTATGGTCCACCTGAAACCAATTAAACTTTCGCCGGAAGTTGAACCTGCATTTCTGGCCAAGCAAACACCCGGTTTTTCAGGAGCTGACATTGCCAATGTTTGTAATGAATCGGCGTTGATTGCAGCACGAAAAAACAAGGATATTGTTGACAAACAAGATTTTCTGGATGCTGTTGACCGTATTGTCGGAGGACTTGAAAAGAAAAATAAAATCATCTCAGTTGACGAGAAACGTAGAATCGCTTATCACGAAGCAGGTCATGCAACCATCAGCTGGCTGCTTGAGCACGCACATCCACTGGTTAAGGTGACTATTGTACCAAGAGGAAAAGCGCTCGGAGCTGCCTGGTATCTTCCCGAAGAACGTTCAATTACCACCAAAGATCAATTGCTTGACGAAATGTGCTCAGCACTTGGAGGACGCGCTGCTGAGCAAATATCATTCAACAGCATTTCATCGGGCGCGCAAAACGATTTGGAAAAAGTAACCAAACAGTCGTATGCAATGGTTAGTATTTTCGGGATGAGTGAAAAAGTTGGAAATGTTAGTTATTATGATTCTTCAGGCCAAAACGAATTTGGTTTTACCAAACCTTATAGCGAAAAAACAGCTGAACTGATCGATTCGGAATCAAAACTCCTGATTGAAACGCAATACACCAGAGCCCTTAAAGTGTTGACCGAAAATAAAGAAGGACACCAAAAACTGTCGGAATTACTTTTGGAAAAAGAAGTAATCTTTAGTGAGGATCTCGAAAACATATTTGGAAAACGTAAATGGGGTAAACCATTAATGGTTGCTGAAGCAAAAAAGGAATTGGCTGCTGGTTTACTTGAGAATACAGAACTACCTGCTGAATCTGTCGCAGAATAATGGAATCATCCAGAAAAAATATTTTGGCCCGACTGAAGGCCGCACAGGATAAAAGAGGTGAAATCGAGGTTGTACTCCCCGATTTCACCTCTCCTATTTACCATCCGCTCAATGAATTGTTAAGCCAGGAATTCAAAACCAATTTGGAAATGATTGGTGGACAAGTTATCCTATGCAAATCCAAATCTGAAATTGCTGACCAGATCAAACAGGTCTGTGAAGAAAAAGATCAGCATAGAGTTTACTGCACCGATCCCAAACTTCAGGAAGTACTTACCGGAAGTATCGAGATTGATTCGGATGAAAATTCATTTTTAGGATTAAATATTGGGGTAACAGGCTGTGAATTTCTGGTTGCTCATTTGGGTTCGGTACTAATCAGTTCTGCTCAAATTTCAGGGCGTCGGCTCAATGTTTTTCCTGAAACCCATATCGTTGTTGCCCACCAGTCGCAACTGACTAATTTTTTAGACGATGCACTGAAAAAACTTCAGCAGAAATATAAAAATGAATTACCTTCGCTCATCAGCAACATCACCGGACCCAGCCGAACTGCCGATATTGAAAAAACATTGGTTATGGGTATGCACGGTCCAAAATCGCTGATCGTACTGATTTCTGAAGAACCAATTTAATACTTTTGTTATGGAAAAAGATTGGGTATGTGTATTTCGCACCGAGCAAGGGTTTCAGGCTGAAATTGCAAAAGAGATTCTCGAAAACGAAGAAATTAATTGTGTTGTATTAGGCGAGCGAGACTCAACATTTCCTTCCTTTGGTGATTTGGAAGTCTGGGTTCATCAAGATTTTGAAGCAAAAGCGACTGAATTACTTAAAGATTTAATCCGTTGAAGAAATTAATTACCCGAACTATTACAGGAATTGTTCTTGTTTTAGTCATGCTGACTGCCATCATTGCCAGTCAGTATAGTTATGCAATTCTGTTTCTGATCATCTTAACGGCTGGTATTATTGAATTTTCAAACCTGTTTAGGCAATCTGATATTAAACCGAACAAATTCATTGCTTATTCGGTGTCAATTATTCTTTTTATAGTTTCCTTCCTGATCTCCAAAAGAATGATTGAAGTCAAATATTTTCTGGGATTAATGCCCTTCTTCCTGATCATCATGGCTGCCGAACTCTACCGAAAAAAGGACAAACCGGTTGAAAATATTGCAGTTACCTTTTTCAGCATCATTTATCTGGCTGTTCCTTTGTCGTTGATAAACTTCCTTGTATTTCCTGAAATACTTAACTCGAATGCGTACACCCCAAAGCTGCTTATTGCGCTTTTCTCATTAATCTGGATTTATGATTCGGGCGCATATCTCGTAGGAGTTTCCATTGGGAAACACCGGTTATTCGAGCGGATTTCACCTAAAAAATCCTGGGAAGGAGCCATTGGCGGAACTTTGATTGCCATTATTGCTTCCTATTTTATCGCTGGTTTTATTCCTGAAATTAAACTCCTGCATTGGATTGTTCTCAGCATTTTAACGGTAGTTTCCTCAACATTTGGCGACTTGACTGAATCGATGTTCAAACGCTATTTCGGGATTAAAGACAGCGGGAATATTCTACCGGGACATGGCGGAGTTCTCGACCGTTTCGATTCCTTGTTTTTTGCAGCTCCGGTAGTGGTAATGTATTTGAAACTGTTTGTAGAGTAGTGTTTATTGAGATTAAAATGGGCAATGTTGCCAAAAAGCTCAATAATTTACTATTTTTGAGACCAAAATCTAAGACTTAATGATGAAGTTTCATAAAGCCGGCACTACAACCATCTATTATGCCACTGCCATATTTGCAGCACTCATTTTAATTTCATGGTTTGTCAATATTGACCTTATTTTCAAATTTGGAATTTTAGGTGGTTATGCACTGGTCTATTTCCTGATTATTCAATTTTTCAGATATCCACAACGAACTGTAAGTCAGAACGAAAAACAAATACTTTCTCCTGCTGACGGAAAAATATGTGTAATTAAGGAAACCATCGAAAACGAGTATTTGAAAACCAAATGTCTGCAGGTTTCAATCTTTATGTCGCCCACGAATGTGCACATCAACTGGATTCCGATTCCGGGAGTTATCACTTACATGAAACACAAAGACGGTGAATTTTATGCTGCCTTTAAGGATAAATCGGCCGAAGAAAATGAACGAACCACCACTGCAGTAAAAATAAAAGACGGTCGCGAAATTGTAATGAGCCAGGTTGCCGGAGCAATGGCCCGACGAATCATCAATTATGTTGAAATTGGCGATACTGTTGATCAGGCTACCGAACTGGGTTTTATCCGTTTTGGATCGCGGGTCGACCTGTATTTACCGCTGGACACCAAACTTCTGGTAAAATTAAACGACAAAGTTAAAGGATCGCAAACCATTATAGGCGAAATTCAATCATGAGCCGGATAAGCCAACTGTTTTTCTGGGTACCCAATGCCATTACTTCACTGAACCTGGTTTGTGGCTGTTTAGCTGTGTTTTTTGCTATTGACAATCAACTTGGACTGGCAGCAGTTTTCATTTTTGCTGCGTCTATTTTCGATTTCCTCGATGGTTTTTCTGCACGTTTACTAAAAGCTTATTCCTCCATCGGCAAAGAACTCGATTCGCTGGCCGATACCGTTTCATTCGGACTGGCTCCTGCCGCAATCGTTTTCACCATGCTCGAATTAACCCTTTTTGGAAAAAACCAGCACATCCAGGATATTGAAGCCAATTTGAGCCAGTGGATACTTCTTTTGTCAAGTTTGGTGATACCCATTGCCGGGGCTTTCAGGCTTGCAAAATTTAATACCGACGATCGACAAAGCGATCAATTCCTGGGAATGCCTATTCCAGCCAACGCGATTTTCTTTGCATCATTGGCTTTAATTCTCGTTCTGGGTGACCGATCCATTATTGAACCTTTAATCCTGAATAAATATACACTTCTTGTATCCATATTCAGTTGTTCTTTTCTGATGGTATCCGAACTGCCCATGTTCAACCTCAAATTCAAAAATCTGAAACTGAAAGAAAACGAACTTCGTTACCTCTTTATAGCCATCACCATCCTGATGTTAATTTTCCTTCAGGTATATGCTCTGCCGCTCATTATCATTTGGTATGTTTTGCTCTCCGGAATTAGCTTTATCGCTGGAGGTAAATAAACCTACCTAAATAATATAGATAGAAAGCGCCTCCGAAACGGGCGCTTTTTTTAGTTTCTAATGATATAATTTGAAATCAAATCATTATGTCGAAAAGCTAATTAAACTTCGGTAGTTACAGAATTTATTTCTTAGATTTACGAACAAATCGCCTTTCTAATCGTTTTTACATTGATTAAAAACATTATAAAATGCCGCAAGATTATATTCCCATATTAATTCAATCATTGGTTGTTCTCGGCTTCGTCATTTCCACTATGCTTTTGACTCATTATTTGGGACCAAAACGATTTTCGCGTGCCAAACTGGAGAATTTTGAATGTGGAGTTGAAGGAATGGGAAATGCGCGTAGCCCTTTTTCGGTCAAGTATTTCCTGATTGCCATACTTTATGTGCTTTTCGATGTGGAAGTTATTTTTATGTATCCCTGGGCAGTAAATTTCAAAGAAATGGGCAAAGATGGATTCCTCGAAATGTTATTGTTTCTGGCCCTTGTCCTGGCAGGTTTTATATATATACTCCTGAAAGGTGCATTCAAATGGGATAAAAACTAGTGGCTTAGAAAACCAAAGGATCATGTCAGACAAACAAATAATTACTCCTACCATAGCCGATATGCCCGAAGGGATTGCCGGTCAGGGATATTTTGCAACTTCATTCGACAAAGCAGTTGGACTTGCCAGAAAGAATTCGCTTTGGCCCTTACCTTTTGCTACTTCCTGTTGTGGAATCGAATTTATGGCTACCATGGCGTCACATTACGATCTGGCACGGTTTGGATCCGAACGGCTGAGTTTCTCGCCACGGCAGAGCGACTTACTGATGGTTATGGGAACCGTTGCAAAAAAAATGGGGCCGGTTTTACGTGAAGTCTATATTCAAATGGCCGAACCCAAATGGGTAATTGCCGTTGGCGCCTGTGCTGCGAGTGGTGGAATATTCGATACCTACAGTGTTTTACAGGGCATTGACCGGGTCATACCCGTAGATGTTTTTGTACCTGGATGCCCTCCTCGCCCGGAACAGATTATTGACGGAATTCTTAAAATACAGGAACTGGTCGGTAATGAATCGCTCCGAAGAAGAAATTCAGTCGCCTACAATGAGTTAATGAAAAAATACAATATCGAATAAATTTCAGAAGAAACGATTAAATTTATTCACAATTAAAAAGCATTTCGTGTACAAACCCGGTTCCGACAGAGATCAATTAGTTATTTCGTTGCTTACAGGCCAATTTGGAAATAATATTGAGCAGAACGAAATTTCCACCGATATGCCTGTAATCAAGGTTAAAAAGTCGGCAATTTACGATGTATTGCTTTTTCTGCACGATAACGCTGAATTACAGTATAACTTTTTAACAACATTATGCGGAATGCATTATCCTGAAGATTCCCAACTTGGCGTAGTCTATCATTTACATAGTTTTGTAAATAACCACCGAATCAGGATTAAAACAGCAGTAAATTTGGATAATCCGGTATTGCCAACAGCAACAACAATCTGGCCTGCAGCCAACTGGATGGAACGCGAAACCTATGATTTTTTTGGAATTATCTTCAAAGGGCACCCGAATCTGAAACGAATTCTTAATGTTGATGAAATGGTGGATTTCCCGATGCGAAAGGAGTTTCCACTCGAAGACCAAACCCGTGAAGACAAGGACGACAGCATGTTTGGACGATGAGAAAGAGTTTTGAATTATAAGTTATGAGTTATGAATTTGTTTGAATGACTTTCAGCTCCTGACTTTTGACTTTAATATATGGCACAAGAACTGCAAACTGATTACTGGAAAAAAGACATTATTAATCCCGAGGGGCCCAAAGAATATAATATTCTGAATGTTGGACCTACTCATCCGGCGACGCATGGCGTTTTCCAGAATGTAATGCTTATGGACGGTGAGTTTATTGTCAGTACTGAACAAACCATTGGATACATCCATCGTGCCTTCGAAAAAATTGCTGAACGACGTCCTTTTTATCAGATTACGCCACTTACAGATCGGTTAAATTATTGCTCCGCGCCCTTAAACAACATGGGCTGGCACATGACCGTTGAAAAATTACTGGGTATCGAAACTCCCAAACGCGTTGATTACCTTCGAATTATAGTGATGGAATTGGCCCGGATTGCTGATCACCTGATTTGCAATACTGTAATTGGAGTTGACAGTGGAGCACTCACCGGATTTACTTACTTATTTCAGGACAGGGAATTCATTTATGAAATTTATGAAGAGATTTGTGGTTCAAGGTTAACCACCAACATGGGCCGGATTGGAGGATTTGAGCGCAATTTCAGCGACAAAGCCTGGGATAAAATCCACCATTTCCTGAAAACCTATCCCAAAAAATTGAAAGAATTTGAAAGCCTGTTGTCGCGAAACCGTATTTTCATGGATCGCACCATCAATGTGGGACCATTCTCAGCGGACAGGGCTCTGGCATATGGGTTCACTGGGCCGAATCTTCGGGCATGCGGGGTTGATTACGATGTTCGGGTGATGGACCCGTATTGTTCATACGATGAATTCGATTTTATTGTACCCATTGGTCAGAACGGCGACACCTACGACCGGTTTATGGTTCGTCAGGAAGAGATGTGGCAAAGCATGAGTATTATTAAGCAAGCAATTGCTAAACTCGAAAAGCTGGATGATAAAGAGACCTATTTTGCCAACGATCCTCGGTTTGTCCTGCCACCTAAAGAAAAAGTATACAACAACATGGAAGCGTTGATCTGGCATTTCAAAATTGTGATGGGCGAAACAGAAATTCCTGTGGGTGAAGTTTACCATTCGATAGAAGCAGCCAACGGAGAACTTGGATTTTACTTAGTTAGTGATGGTGGCCGAACTCCGTCACGATTACATTTCCGCAGACCCTGTTTTATATATTATCAGGCTTATCCTGAAATGGTAACCGGGAATATGTTGTCGGATGCTGTGCTTACTATGAGTTCCATGAATGTAATTGCCGGAGAGTTGGATGCGTAGCCCCCTTCCTGTTCCCCAAAAATGGGGGAAAGCTTTGGGCATCGGATTTTAGTTGATTTAGCCATGAAAGGCCGACAGATAATAGAAATGTCATTCGTAAAATAGCTCCAGAGGAGCGAAATATTTGTAGAAATAAAAATAAATAGAGTTAGCCGTCCGCGAGAAAGCATTGAGAAAAGCAGGAAAATCCTTTCGGACGGAATATTAAAAGTCTAGAGAAGAGGAAAAAGTAAATAGAAAATAGCAGGAATACCGGAGATGGAAGACGGGAGACTTAAAAAACTTCATGAAACTTTGCGCCTCCTTCGTGTTCTTTGTGGTTAAAAATTATATAAATGCAGAATACAAAAAATAAAACCGAATTCAACTCTGAGACGCTTGAACTGATCAATGGAATCATCAGGCGATATCCGGCAGGCCGGCAAAAATCGGCGTTGCTGCCCATTTTGCATATAGCCCAGGCTGAAAACAACGGATGGCTGAGTTCCGAAGTGATGGATTATGTAGCATCACTACTTGAAATTCAACCCATCGAAGTTTATGAAGTTGCCACTTTTTACAGCATGTTTAACCTTCAACCGGTAGGCAATTGCATGATTGAAGTATGTCAGACAGGCCCATGCTGGCTGAATGGCTCCGATGAATTACTTGTACATTTCGAAAAACGATTGGGGATAAAACCGGGAGAAACTACTGCTGACGGACGCTTTAGCCTAAAAACTGTAGAATGCCTCGCTGCCTGTGGAAACGCTCCTGTTATTCAGGTCGGAACAGAATACCACGAAAATATGACCCGCGAAAAAGCGGATCAATTGATCAGCAAGTGGCAAAATGAAAATAAATGTTCTCATTCCAATCCATACCTCTAACCTATGGGAAAGCAAATTATACTCCATGACATAGAGGTTCCGGGACTGGCCAGCTTTGACGTTTACCGGAAATTGGGCGGATATTCTTCGGTTGAAAAAACATTGAAAAATTACACCCCTGATCAAGTAACGGCTGAAGTGAAAAATTCAGGATTACGAGGCAGAGGCGGAGCAGGTTTTCCTACCGGAATGAAATGGAGTTTCATTGATAAAAGCACCGATAATCCAAGGTATTTCGTCTGTAATTTTGATGAAAGTGAACCTGGAACTTTTAAAGACCGGCACATCGGTCAGTTAAATCCGCACCAATTGATTGAAGGAATGATTTTAGGCTCGTATGCATTGGGCGCCAAAACCTCCTACATTTACATCCGTGGTGAATTGTTTTACGTTTTGTGCATCGTTGAAAAAGCCATTCAGGAAGCCTATCAAAATGGTTTTCTGGGTCAAAATATTCTGGGAAGCGGTTATTCGCTTGACCTGTATTGCCATCCCGGTGCGGGAGCCTACATCTGTGGTGAAGAAACGGCCCTGATCGAATCTCTTGAAGGGAAAAGAGGTAATCCAAGAATAAAACCACCTTTCCCGGCAGTTGTTGGCCTTTATGATTGTCCAACTGTTGTTAACAATGTAGAGACTATTGCCGCCCTTCCGTGGATCATGAATCACGGCGCTGAAGCCTATGCAACCATTGGAATTGGCAACAGCAAAGGCACCAAACTAATTTCAGCTTGCGGCCATATTAAAAAGCCAGGCATTTATGAAATAGAACTTGGGCTGCCAGTCGAAGAATTTATATACAGTGATGAGTATTGTGGTGGTATCCGAAACGGAAACAAACTAAAAGCGGTTGTTGCCGGTGGATCGTCAGTACCTATTCTTCCGGCTGATTTAATTCTGAAAACAGCCAAAGGAGAACCTCGGCTGATGAGTTACGAATCGCTGGCTGAAGGTGGATTCGAAACCGGAACCATGCTTGGATCGGGAGGATTTATTGTGATGGACGAAACAACCTGTATTGTCAAGAACCTTTTGACCTTTGCACGGTTCTACCATCATGAATCGTGCGGGCAATGCAGTCCGTGCCGCGAAGGAACAGGCTGGCTCGAAAAAATATTGCACCGGATCGAAATTGGCCAGGGAACGATAAAAGACATCGATTTGCTGGTCTATATTTCGAAACATATAGAAGGAAATACGATTTGTCCGTTGGGCGAAGCGGCTGCATGGCCGGTTGCCAGCGCAGTCCGTCATTTCCGTCATGAATTTGAAGAACATGTAAAATTACAGCGATGCCCCTTGTGAAAGTAACTATTGATAATATAGAGGTTGAAGTTGAAGCCGGCACAACCATTCTGAACGCTGCCCGAAAAATTGGAGGCCAGGTTGTTCCTCCTGCCATGTGTTATTATTCGAAACTGGAAGGAAGCGGAGGGAAATGCAGAAGTTGCCTGGTAAAAGTTTCACAGGGGTCGGCTAAAGATCCAAGACCCATGCCGAAACTGATGGCCTCATGCCGGACTCCGGTTCAGGATGGGATGGTGGTTCAGAATACGACTTCTCCTGAAGTGATGGCGGCACGGAAGGCAATTACTGAATTTTTGCTGCTGAATCATCCTCTCGATTGCCCCGTTTGTGATCAGGCAGGCGAATGTGACCTGCAAAATTTGTCATACGATCATGGATTGGCCGATACCCAAACCATTGAAGACCGGCGAACTTTTGAACCTATCGATATCGGAGATAAAATCAAACTCAACATGAATCGCTGCATCCTTTGTTACCGCTGTGTGATGGTTGCCGATCAGTTAACCAATCAGCGAGTACATGGAGTATTGAATCGTGGAGATCATTGTGAAATAAGCACCTATATCCTGAAAGCTGTTGATAATGATTTTTCAGGAAATATGATTGATGTTTGTCCTGTAGGAGCATTAACCGATCAGACCTTCCGGTTTAAAAGCCGTGTTTGGTTTACCAAACCCTTCGATGCTCACCGTGAATGCACAACTTGTGGCGGAAAAACGGTTTTATGGATGAAAGGCACCGAAATCCTTCGGGTAACAGGCCGAAAAGACAAATATGGAGAACTGGAGGAATTTATTTGCAATGAATGCCGCTTTGAGAAAAAGGAAACAAATGATTGGACTATAGAAGGGCCTCGAAGAATTGAAAGGCACTCGGTCATCGCACAAAATCATTATCAGAATTTGAAATAAACTGACTATGGATTGGACATTATATATCTACAAGACCGTTTTTTTGCTCATCATTGTACTGGTCACATTGGTGGTGGCCATGTATTCGACATATGGAGAGCGAAAAGTGGCCGCCTTTATGCAGGACCGCCGTGGCCCTAACCGCGCCGGGCTTTTCGGTTTGCTGCAACCCCTTGCCGACGGAGTAAAAATGTTTATGAAGGAAGAAATTATACCGCTTACCGCCAATAGAAAACTCTTTATCCTTGGGCCTTCCATCGCTATGACTACAGCCATGCTGACCGGAGTTGTAATTCCGTGGGGAGGAACAATTACGATTGGAGGACGCGAATTCTCCATGCAGATTGCTGACCTGAATATCGGTATTCTTTATGTTTTTGCCATGGTTTCCATTGGAGTTTACGGTATCATGATCGGTGGCTGGGCTTCGAATAACAAATACGCTTTATTGGGGTCAATCCGGGCAGCATCGCAAATGATCAGCTATGAGCTTGCCATGGGAATGTCAATCATTGCACTTATCCTGACAACCGGCTCATTAAGTCTGAATGAAATTGTGTCGCAACAACATGGAATGCATTGGAATATATTTTATCAGCCACTCGGCTTTTTGATCTTTCTGATTTGTGCATTTGCAGAAACAAACCGGGCTCCGTTTGACCTTCCGGAATGTGAAACCGAACTGATAGGTGGATATCATACCGAATACAGTTCAATGAAACTAGGCTTTTACCTTTTTGCTGAATACATCAACATGTTTATTTCGTCAGCAGTAATTGCTACACTATATTTTGGAGGTTATAACATGCCATTCATCGATCAGTTGGGTTTGTCGCCAAATATGATTGCCTTGTTGGGAACCTTTTTCTTTTTCATGAAGATTTTCTTTTTAATCTTCCTTTTCATGTGGGTCAGATGGACTTTGCCACGTTTTCGCTACGACCAGTTGATGAATCTGGGCTGGAAAAAACTGATGCCACTGGCTATCTTCAACATTGTCGCTACGGGTGCCTTTTACTATTTTACAGAACTTAAATAAACCAGACACCATGCAGTCATTGACAAACAGATCGAAAGTAGTATCAAACAAGAAGATGAGCTTCATGGAAAGAATTTATCTTCCAGCCATTGTGAATGGCATGATGATTACAATCGGGCATTTTTTCAGGAAGAAGGCAACGATAAATTATCCGGAAGAAACCAGGGAATTCAGTAAGATATACCGGGGTCAGCATGTTTTGAAACGCGATGAACAGGGTCGTGAACGTTGCACCGCCTGCGGGTTGTGCGCGGTAGCCTGCCCCGCTGAAGCAATAACCATGATATCGGCTGAACGCAAGCCCGGGGAAGAACATTTGTACAGGGAAGAAAAATATGCTGAAGTTTACGAGATCAATATGCTTCGCTGTATTTTCTGTGGCGATTGTGAGGAAGCCTGCCCAAAAGAAGCTATTTTCCTGACCGACCGCACCGTTGCTTCGGAATATGAACGCCAGCCATTTGTTTATGGTAAAGATATTTTGTTGGAACCGCTTGATTCAAACTTAAGGATTGATATCTCTGCCAGACAAACGGACAGCGTATTGAAATTCAAGCAGAACAAGCGTTTTGCTCACAATAAATAAAGAAGTTGGGAGTGAGCTAAAAGGTTCGAGTTCGGAGTTAAAACTTTAGACACTCCGAACTCTAGGCACTTTAGGCACTTGATAATTTATATATTCAAATCACTAGTGTTGCGTTGTTTTTAAATTAATCGTTGTAACTAAATAAAATTCAATAAGATATAGACGTTCTTTGATTTTTTGATTTCAATTCATGGTAGTTTCGAAAGAAAAACCGTGAATA
>Ga0209317_1000283_pt1 | contig 65686 bp, 67 predicted proteins | sample RifGroB2_FD_183994 | JGI IMG/M metagenome (GOLD analysis project Ga0209317, IMG submission 183994) | Soil microbial communities from Rifle, Colorado, USA - Groundwater B2 (SPAdes) (version 2) | ecosystem: Environmental > Terrestrial > Soil > Unclassified | place: Rifle, Colorado | collected...
AGCCGCACCGCTTCCATACGAATCCGAGGCAGACGATTGTATGTTGTGTACATTCTCATATTTTAGCAGGAATGGTTCCAAGGTATTGAACCACAACAGAGGGTTGACTTATTACCGTTTTTCTTGTTATGTTTACTATAAGATCTTTAACATTCAGCGGAGGGCGACATGCATTCTGACAGAGTCGGTTTATTTTCCCGCATTGACTACGGAAGCGAGGGTTTCAGACAGGGACTCCTGCTTGAAATGAAAGAAATCTTTGAGGCCGAAGACGTCGGTTTCGCGATTCTTTTGGGAGGACTTATTTCGTGGCGCAGTTTGAAAAATGAAATGCCCAAGAAAAAGGACGTCCAGGGCAAAAAGGATTTCATTCATAAGCTTACCCTTGAACTTACCGAAAAACTTCCCAAAATGCGCCGGAAGAACGGCGACGCAATCAAAATTTACATTATTCCGAGTCCCGCCTATGACGGCGAAATCGGCGAAGAAGTCGCGAGAAAATTGGCGATGTTAAGAAAAGACATCCGTTTTGCCGGACCGGGCGACGATCGCTTTATCGTGAAAGGCATCGGAAAGACCGTTTGGGGCGTGACCCCGTCAAAGTCGGTCTGGATGCGCGGCGATTTTTACAGCACTCCCATCCAGCGGGTAACGAAGGATCTTCAAAAAAGATCTTCGCACCCCCTTCCCGACGTTTATTTCATCGGAGGATTCGGTTCTTCCATTAATAAGCCGCTAGGCGAGGAACCCCGGCCTTATGTTGCCGTGCCTGTGCTTCATAAGATCAGAGAAACGACGGTCGCGGAAAACCAAGTCGGAGTTATGGTCGTCGAATTTTACGACAAAGGCCATAAGGTCCGCTTACACAGTTTAAAGGACCTTGTCAAGGACGATAGAAAATTTGTTCCGGTTCCGGAAAAACTTAAAGGCGACGCGATAACGGTAGTCAACGCCATAAAACAAAACGGCGGGCTTACGGCGGGATTGCTTGCCGATACCACCGGCCTCGCGCGAAACTCCATAAAGCAGATAATCAAATCTCTTCCGCTTGAGTCAGAAAAGTGGCCGGGTCTCACGCTTGACGAAGCATCAAAGAAATTTGATTTTAATCTGAGATGGGTTCAGGAAAAGCTGAAGTATAACTTTTCGGAAATCCGGAAAAATCCGGAAGTGAAAGAAGATCGCGTCGCGGCGTTCGGTTGTCTGCACGCCGGCTGCGTCCACACGGATTACGAGTTTTTCCTTAAAGATTTTCCCGAATATCTCATCAGAGAAGATATTGACGTTCTTCTCGGCATCGGAGATTTTATTGAAGGCCTGAAGCACAATTTGATTCTGCGGGGCGAGATTTACGGCGCCGCCAACAATACGCGGCAGGAAAAACTCGCCGCCCACATGGTGGCGTTAGTTTTGCTCAAGGTTTTTAAAGAGAGGTTTGATCGCGCCGTTAAAACGGTCAAAAAACCGGACGCAAAGCAGATTGGCGATTTGGTCAGAAAATGCATGATGGAGTTTCGTTTCATTCCGGGCAATCATTGTCTCTGGAGCGAGGATTCAGGGTACGTCGCGCTTGATACTTTTTTCAGCATCCTGCGTATGACCGTTTTGACCGGACTGCAGAGGATACTTTTCAGCACCAATTGTCCTTGCTTGGACATTACCGCCATAATCAACGAAAAGATCGTGGAAAGCAACAGATTTCAGCTTCCCTCGGGACTTAAGGTTGAACTCTTCCATCCCCATATGTCGCGGACGAAGACCGAGTCAATACGCTCGCAGGAAGCTCTCGCCAAATCCCGCGATTCGCATATCGTTTTCGTGGCCAATTTCCATGTCGGAATTTTTGTCGCCGAATACAATCAGGAACTCGGCGAACGCATTTGTCTGACTGTCGGTACGATTAAACGCCAGTCGGGGTTTGAGCACAATAAGCTCAAGACCGTTGATTTCGGAGTCGGATTGCTGAAAGTGAGATCGCTGAACGGCCGCGTTTTTTGGGCCGAGAATGAATTTTTCACGAAATCATCCCCGGCGCAACCGCTGGACAACGATAAAATTTTTGATCAGCTGTACGATCAAATCGGGCTTTCGCAATTATTTTCTTTGTAATTAATATTTTTCGCACCCAAAAAACAGGGTGCGTTTTTCTTTTTCCGCGAATTTGACCAACCTCTGGACAAATTTTTTATTTATGATATTATTCTTGTTAAAGTACAGGTCTTTTAAAAAATAGGCGTATGGAAAGGAGTCCGTCTTGCAAGAAAACGAAAAGCGCGACGGTAAAACTGGCAAGATCCATAACAACAAACATCACATAATTCCGACCAGTCGCGGCGGACCGAAGAACGGCTGGAATAAAAGGTCCGTCAACAAAGAAAAGCATGCCGCTTTACACACTCTCTTCGCGAATCTTTTGCCGGAGGAAATGATCCTGATTATTGAATTGAGCTGGACCGACAAGAAAGGGCTCTTGAAGGAAGAAATATTGAGCCATGATCAAATCAGGGCATGGTATCATCTTTTTGGAACGAATCAAACTTCAAAGGCGGCGATGATTATTCGCGGGGATTGGGATTTGTCACAGGACGAGAAAGAAGAGTGGGAGGAGTGGAAATTAAAAAGAAAGAAAAAGATCGTCGATTTCGTCAAAAAAACGAAGAGGATGGAGGAAAGGAGGTAGGATGACATGGTACCGGATATTGAAAGAGACGAGACACCCTGGGTTCGGCTGGATTATAAAACTCCGCCGCAGGAAGCAAAGAAATTATTGGATTTTTTTGACCGGTTTGTGGTGGGACAAGAGAAGCCAAAGGAAAAATTGGCTTCAAAATTTCTCATGTATAAACACGGGCTGAATAAAGAAGACAAACCCGCCGGGGTATTATTGTTTCCCGGGCCGTCGGGAGTCGGAAAGACCTCGATGGTAAAAGTTTTTTCCAATTTTCTTTTTGGAAGCCCCAAAACGTTTACCCGCATTGATTGCGCGGAATACCAGGAGTCGCACACGATAGCGCGGCTTTTGGGATCTCCGGCCGGTTATGTTGGGTTATGGGATCCGGATAATCCTGATCCGAGCCGTAAAGGAATAGAGCCACAGCTCTCTCAGTGGAACATTGATAAATTCGGTTATCAGGCTTCTGTGCCGAACGAAGTCAAACAGCGGAAAATGCGTCTTACCGAAGAATTGGGAAAACTGAATCAAAAGTTGCAGGATTTGAAGGATAGTCAGGTTGAGGGTCCGGACGATGAGGCCAGATTGATAAGCGCGTTTAATCTTTCGCTGGGAGAATTCAAAAAATTTCAGGCGGAAATTCGCCAGCTTGACGAAAAATATCCTTACAGGCCGGGCGGCTACCCCGCGATTCTGCTGTTTGACGAAATTGAAAAGATGCATCATGAAATCGTCAAAGTCCTTCTTCAGATACTTGATAACGGGATGGTAACGCTGGCCAACGGCAAGCAAACGATTTTAAGAAATTGTTTTATATTTATGACGAGTAACGTCGGCTCCGAACGCTTGGCCGAATTACTAGAGAATCGGGGAGTGGTCGGGTTCAGAACCAGAACCGTCGAAAAGATAGATCACTTAATTTACAAGACCACTCTTGAAGAAATAAAAAGATCAAAGCATTTTCCCACCGAACTGATCGGCAGAATAGGGAAAGAAAACATCATGGTTTTCCGTCAGTTGAAAGAACCGGAAATCCGCAAGATTATTGACATGCAGCTTGAACAGGCGAGAGAAGAAATTATGTTCAAGAAGAAAATTTCTTTCAAATTGATTTACGATCAATCCTTGAAAGATTATCTGTTTGAAGAAACCAGCGATCCGCTTAACAGGGCTTTGGGCGCAAGGCCGGTAGAAAAAATCATTGAAGTTAAGATCATTGAGCCGGTGCGTAATTTGCTCGTCAAAGGCGCGGAAAACGCGGAGAGCGGAATTGTCGCCAATGATAGCGTCAAAATACTTGCCGAAAATAACGAGATAATCGTTCAAAGAGCAAGCCGGACTCCGAACGCCGTTTAATAAAAATAAGGGAGAGACACATAGTGCTCTCCTTTTTGTTTTTGATTTGAGGGGTTGACATTTGTTTTGATAAAGAGTAAGATGGTAATAAATATAAGAAATGCCACGGCATTTCTTGAATTTCCGTCGCTCGGCCATCACGAAAATAAATTTTCGCGTGGCCTCGCTAGGAAATATAAATATTTTGCCGCAGACAGCGGGCATTTGTAAGTCCCGCCGAGGTAAACGTAATTCCTTGTCAGACGGAATTTAATTTATCGCGATGCGGCCTTTCAAAGGTCGTTTTTATTTTTATTTTTTTTTATAGCACCATGCCTTTAACGCGTCAAGAAAAAGAAAAAATCGTCAAAGAGTTAAGCGAGAACATAAGCAAAGCGAACGCGGTCGTGTTCGCCGATTTCACCGGTTTGAACGTGGCCAAAACAAGGGAATTGAGAAAGCGGCTGAAGCAAGCAAAAATTGGCTACAAAGTAGTTAAAAAAACGTTGATTGGTTTGGCCCTAAAAGCCGCCGGACTTAAAGATGTCGCCATCGCGCATTTGAAAGGACCGGTATCTTTGGCTTTTGGTTACGACGACGAAGTGGCTCCGGCCAAGATCGTCCATAAATTTTCAAAAAGTAACGAAGCGCTGAAGATTGTCGGAGGTATTTTGGAAAAGCGGCTGATTACCCCGGCGGAAGTCGCAAGTCTGGCTTCCTTGCCGGCGAAGCCGGAATTGCTGGCAAAGACCCTTTCAACGATGAATGCTCCGATTTCAAATTTCGTCGGCGTCTTGCACGGCAATCTCAGAAAGTTGGTTTACGTTTTATCAGCAATCAAAAAATAATATCGCGCATAAGCGCGAATTTGGTCACAAATATTACCGATATCGGTGAAATCCGTGCCCATATTCGCTAAAATTCGCGAGAGTAAATTATGGCTGAAGAAAATAAAGAAGTTCAAGTGCCTGAAAAATTTCAGGATATAGTCAAAAAAATTGAGGGGATGAGCGTCTTGGATCTTTCCCAGTTGGTGAAAGTGCTGGAAGAAAAATTCGGCGTTTCGGCAATGCCGGTGGCTGTTGCCGCGGCTCCGGTCGCCGGAGCCGGCGAGGGCGAGGAGGTCAAAGCCGAGAAGTCGACTTTCAACGTCGTTTTGACCGCGGCCGGTAACGCGAAAATTCAGGTAATCAAAGTCGTCAGGGAACTCACAGGCAAGGGTTTGAAAGAAGCCAAAGACATGGTTGACGCCGCGCCGGCGGTCGTGAAAGAAGGGATTGGAAAGCCGGAAGCGGAGGAGATAAAGAAAAAACTTGAAGAAGCCGGAGCGACGGTCGAGCTTAAATAGAATAGTGTTCTGTCAAAAATAAAATCACCGCCGGTAAGGTCGGCGGTGATTTTATTTTTGATTTGTTATCTGTTGTCAATTTGATATACTTTTTGTCCATCAAGAAGATAAATCGTTTTTTCGTCGTCAGTCATCCAAAAATCAACGGGTTTTGAGAATTCTTCGCTAAAGTACTGTTTAATTTCTCCTTTTTTGTTTAAGATCACCACTCTTTTTCCTTCCTGATCAAGGATGTAAATATTGCTGGTCGTGAAGCCCAATCTGATTTTGACCGGATTTTTGAGCTGAACCGGAGAGGGCAAGGCGACGTTTTCAAACGAGCCGCGCGACAGGTTATATTTTTTTATTTGTCCGTCGGATTGCAAAATGTAAGCGACCGAGCCGGTCAAACTCAGTGAAACCGGCGAGGTCAGAGCGGCGGCTTTTTCCTGATTAAACAAAGATGAACCGGCGTCCGAGAGTTCCGGCGAGTATTTTATTATTTCTTTGTTTATTCCGTCCAGTAAATAAACAACGCCTTTATAAAATCCCAGGTCATTTATGCGGCCGTTTTCTTTCGATGGTTTAACCGGGTAAGACGTGAAGTTATTGTTTAAGGCGTTGTAAAAGTAAATTTTATTCTTGGAGCTGTAAAAAACCAGAATGTCTTTAGTCCAATCGCCGAGCAGCAGGCGCTCGCTTTCATCGGCCGGCGTGATAATCAAACCGGAAGACGCCGGATTGTCCAAATTATATTTGTAGATGTCGTTGGAAAATGAATCCAAAAATATTAAATTCTTGTTTTGGCCGAAAATTTTGGAAGGCCTGAAGGTTAAACCGAGGTCTTTGAAATCGAATATTAATTTAATGTTTTTTAATTCGACCAAGCCCTGGACTTTTTCCAAATTTTTCTGAATTTCGCTTTCAAGTTTTTCGGCTTCTTCTTTAAAATAAGAAAAGTCGGTTTCCTGAAGCAATTTCAGGGCTTCTTCCAATTTCGTCTTGGCTTCGGGGCTGTCTTGATAAATCAAAGCGTTTTGAGCTTGATCCCGTTTGTCTTTCGCTTGCTGAATAATGTTGCCGTAGAAATCTTTTGTTTGCGCGGTTTGATTTTTTTGAACGCTCATGTAAATTCCTCCGACGACGAACAAGGCAAAGCCGATGAAAAATATCATCAGAAGCTGACTGATTAAGGGAAGTTTTAAAAAGGATACGCTCCGCCAGCGCTCAAGGCCTTTTTTCGCGAATTTGTTTTCCCGCGGAAAATCAGATTCCTGCGGCAGGAATAATTTTTCGCTTTTCGTCTGCGCGTTGAACATCTGATTGGTTCTGGCGATGTATTCCGGACCTATTATTTCTTCCAGCGTGAGCGGATCTATTTTTTCGGGGTGAAAAGATTGATAAGAGCCGCCGTTGATCGATTCGCCCATAATTTCCAAAAATACGGCGAAAACGGAAAACGGCTCCTTGTTTTCTTTGACTTTCGATTCTATCAAAAACGGCAGTTTTTCGTCGGCCGCCGTTTTAAAAATATTTTTCAATTGGCCAAGAGAAAGCAATTTAAACAAATCCCGATTGGCGAATATCAGTTTGTCGCCGATCTCAAGTTCTCCCTTAATAATGCCGCTGAAAGAGGGGAGCCGGCCTTTGGTAAATTCATGTTCCAGCGTTTGATCAATGTCCTGGATTATTTCCTGATAGCGAAACAGCGCGGTTTGGATTTTTCCGATTTTTGAAAAATACAAAGTGCCGCTATTAAAAACCGCGGCAAAGAAATTGAGATTCTTCAGGGCGGCCCTGTCGGCTTCGCTTTTTTGCTTTTTGTCGAAATCTTTAATAAGAGCGTTGGCTTTTTTGAGCGCGGCCTCAAGCGCGGTTTCGCTCGGTTTTTTCGGATTTGAATAGAATTCTTTTTTGATTATTAAGGCAAGCTGATTGATTAAATCCGCGGAGGAGGAGCGGGAAACGTTGGTGATTTCACCCAAAATATAAAGAGAGCCGAGCTTTTCTTCTTCAACGTTAGTCGGTTCGTAAATAAAAGAATCCCCGAAAACATATTTTATTTTGGGGTGTTTAAAAACGACCTCCTTTATTACGGGCCTCATCATAGCGCCATAATTATAGCATAAATTGCGGATAAATTCAAAATTATGGACAAATTCAAAAAAACCAATATAATAGATGGTATGCCAAACGAACTTATTTTGGAACAATTATTTGATTCTCCGCTAAAAGTGCGGCTTTTAAAATTGTTTTTGCGCAACAGTGGCGGCGAATTTTCTGTGACGAAAATCCGCCGCCGCGCGCGGGCGAACGGTTCCGGCTTAACGCGCGAACTCCAAAAACTTTTAAAAATCGGATTCGTCAAGACGAAGACGGTTGTCGAGCGGACGGGCGGCAACAGCCGCGCCGGGCGAGGCGTTAAACGGCGTTCTAAAAATCGCGGAGCGGCGAAAAAGGTGAAGGCGTATTTCGTAAACCGCGGTTTCCCTCTTTACAACGAGCTGAACAGTTTGGTGTTAAAATTATTGCCGGTTTCAAAAGAAAAAATGCTGCAAAAGATCAAAGCGATAAGCGGCGTTAAATTGGTTTTGCTTTCCGGAGTTTTCATTAATTCGGACAAAAACAGGGCGGATCTTTTGATTGTCGGCGATAATATGTCACGGAAAAAACTGAATAATTTTTTGCAGGACTTGGAGGCCGACGTCGGAAAGCCGATTAATTACGCGATTATGAGCAAAAAAGAATTTTATTACCGGCACGACATGTATGATCGTTTTATTCACGACATGCTGGAATATCCGCATGAAAAACTGATTAATAAATTAAAAATTTAATCGGAAGGAAGGGCGGTTGGTTTAATGGTAAAACGCTGCATTCACACTGCAGAGAGCGCAGGTTCGATTCCTGCACCGCCCACCAATATCAAACTTTCCGATTTTTGCCCGACCGATTCGGCCGCGCGAAGCGCGGAAAGGTATGGAAACACTGGCTCGCCGCGCACGGCGCGGCTCGCCAAGCGCAGGTTCGAGCCAAAGATTTCTTTGGCAATGACCTTTTTCTGCAAAAGGTCATTATCCCTTGCGATTTTGACGAGGGTTGAAGCGACTTTTATCCAGCTTTGGAAGGGTTCGAGCCAATCATTCTGCTTTTGTTCAATCCGCGCCATTTTCTCGTCCAGCGACTTCTTTTCCATAAGAAGTTTTGTTTTTTGTTCGCGGTAGATTTCTCTTTCAATGTCCTGCTCTAAATAGCCGTCAAGAAGTCGCTGGAGCTTTGTATTGATGGCGCGGATTTTGATTTGGCTTTCTTGAACAAAAGCAGAAACGGATTGGGCGGATACCGCTTTGTCTTTTTCTGCCATAGCCAATAACTTTTCCGCCCAATCCGCACGCAAAGAAACTTTTTGAATAAGAGATGATAACTGCCGATCCAATTCTTCCTCGCGGATATATGGTTGCAAACATCTCACTTTCTTTTTTGTACAGCGATAGTAAATATGCCCTTTCTGTTTTTCGGCAGTTATCATCATTCCACATTCGGCGCAAGAGATAAGGCCACAAAATGCTTGTGGTTCATTTTTCTGCTTATGCCTCGGCTTTCCGCGTTGGCGTAAAATCGCTTGCGCCGTATCAAAAAGTTTCTTTGTGATGATTGGCTCGTATTTTCCCTCGTGGAGTTCACCACCATATTTGAATAATCCAGTGTAGAACGGATTGGAAAGGATAAAAGTCGCCCTCGTCTTGTGGATTCTCTTTCCGCCGCGAGATAGTATCCCGCGGTGCGCCAAAAAGTCAGAGACATCTTCCAGTCGAGCGTTGCCGGTGGCGTAATACTCAAACGCCGCCTTGATAACTTTGGCTTTCTTCCTATCAACGACGGTACTTTTGTTTCGCACATCGTTTATGTAGCCAATCGGCGCAACGCTCGGATATTCACCCCGTCTCACTTTTTGGCGCAAACCTCTCTTGGTATTTTCGGAAAGAGAATCCACATAGTATTTGCTTTGCCCAAAGGCGATATTCAACATAAATTTTCCTTGCGGCGTTGGTTCAAACCAAAACTGCGGGAATTTCAACGCCGCAATATGTCCGCAATCAATCAGGTAGATTACTTGTCCTCCGTCCACAGAATTGCGCGCTAATCGATCGGGGTGCCAAGCCAAAATTCCGTCCGCCTCGCCATGTTCAATCCTTTTCAACATTTCGCCGAATATCGGGCGGCCCGGAATTTTGGCGGACTGCTTCTCGATTAATTCCTCAACAATGGCGAGATTATTTTGCTTGGCAAAGGCGCGCAATTCTGTGATCTGCGCTTCAATACTCAAAACTTGCTTATCCTCAACATCGGTGGACTTGCGGGCGTATAGAAAAAATTTATGTTGTTCATTCATATTTTTATTGGGCAAAGCAAATACTTAAAATCGCAAGGGATTTCGAACCTGCGCTTGGCGAGCCGCGCCGTGCGCGGCGAGCCAGTGTTTCCATGCCTTTCCGCGCTTCGCGCGGCCGAATCGGTCGGGCAAAAATCGGAAAGTTTGATATTGGTGGAATTATACAACTCTGCTCGAACATTTTTTGAGGGAAACTGACCGCCTCCGCTTCGCTCCGGCGGAACGCTCGGGCGCGGCGGAATTCCCCCCACACCTCTTCGAGCCTGAAGGCTTATCAGAGCCTGAACGGCCCCCTTCCGCCGCGCCCTCGCGGGGAGCCAGAATTTTTTCGCCGCCATTCATTCATATATGGGATTATACCTCCATATTGAGGAGTAGCGCAATAGCTGATAAAGTGATAATATAAATATGGCTCAAATTTCCAAAACATTAGGACAAAACATCAAGCGCATACGCTTGAAAAAGCGTATGTCGCAGGGCGACATTTGCCGAGCTATTGATATGGACAGAAGCTATATGAGCGCGATTGAAGGTGGCAAGGTAAATGTTACTATTGCTGTTTTAGAAAAGCTCGCCAATGCGCTTGGTGTTTCGGTTGATGAGCTTTTGAAATAATTATGGAAAAATTTTCTGGAGCAATAATTTACTTAGTCGTATTCATAGTTATTATCCCTCTAATTATAGGGTTATTTAAATTCCACGACAGAACCGGACTTAAATGGTATAAATTTGGAAGTGCGAAGTTTAAAGGATTTTTTGTGTTGCTGGGGATACTATTTGTGGTATCAATTCTTCTAACTTTTTTGTTTGAAATTTTTTGATGGTTGAGTATATGTACAAAAATTATACATTCAAAAACTTTCTAGGTCGCAATTGGTGGTTTCTTCTTATTGGTTTTGCTAGTGCTTTGCGGCAGTCCGAAAAAGAGAGTGTTTTTGGATCGGTGGTATTAGATGTACTTTTTGGCGAGGCGATAATTTTAGCTATCCTGTTTACTTATTGGTTTATTAGATACGGCCGAAAGCACGCAAAATAATATGAAACTTACCTCACACCTTAAAGATGTAATCTCTGGGAAAATTTATAAGCAGAATACTCTGCTATTTAGCAATGCCGACAGAATTTATAGAAAGACCGAATCGTGGCCAGATTCAGATTTTCTTAAACATTGGATCAGAGCGGCCATAGTAAGTTCAATGAGTATACTTAATGATCTTATTTTTGAAGATTTCAAGGTAACCAACGAACAAGAAAGAGTTGTAAACGCGAATTCATTTAAGACCAACTCACAACATTTAAACGAGAGAAGTGTTTTTGAGCTTTTCAAACTACTTGCCGGATATCATCTGACTATATTTTTTAAAAAAGAACGGCAACTCGGGTTAACGCAGGAAGAATTTGAGGAAAGAGTTTTTTCGGCCTTTGATTTTACCAGAGATGACGAAAAAAATTATAAGGAGTTATTTCTTGAATATGGCAGTAATCCTCCGCGTTATTTTGGGCACTTGTTTGACCAGTTTTTTACAAAAGGGTATGAGCTTCCCTATGAAGATAAAAGAACTGAAGCCGCCACTGTTTTTTTCTTTGAATCATTATTTCAAAGTTATTCAGCATTTTTGAAAGTATTACAGGAGAACATCTCAAATTTATAATTTATGGCTGGAAAGAAAAAGGTAACTCAAAAAACAGAGATGAAGAAAATTTTAGCAGGTTGTATTGGGTTTGGGCAAACAACGGGAATTGATACGCCAACGGCTATTCAGAGATTTATTAGCGCTAGAAAAGGAGAAGTTTCTCAAGAAAAAGAAAAAATAAGAAAAGCAAAGTTAAAGATTAAGAAAATTGAAGTGATTAGAATACTAGCCGAGAAAGTGCTAACGAATTTTTGGATTAAAGAAACAGATAAAAGAAAGATAAAATAATATGATTGGCGGCGAAAAAATTCTGGCCTCCCGCGAGGGCGCGGCGGAAGGGGGCCGTTCAGGCTCTGATAAGCCTTCAGGCTCGAAGAGGTGTGGGGGGAATTCCGCCGCGCCCGAGCGTTCCGCCGGAGCGAAGCGGAGGCGGTCAGTTTCCCTCAAAAAATGTTCAAGCAGAGTTGTATAATTCCACCAAAATCTGACTTTCGGAACGGTTCATGGTAAAAAATATAATTGGGGATAAGATGGGGATAATTTAAACCGATTTTAGAGTCGGTTTTTTGATTTCACGGCTTATTTAAGCCGTTTTTTGTTTTTCTATTTTCCGGCGCCACTTAAATATCTGGTTTGACCCGATGTCTGTTTGTGGGGTATAATGTAATTGAAGTGGAAAACTGTGGATAAGTATGGGGATAATTCGATAAAATTGGGGATAACTAACATGCTCATTGGAGAATATCTGCACACAATTGATAACAAAAAGCGATTGGCAGTGCCGGCAAAACTTCGCGATAAGATCGGCAAAAAAGCCGTGATTACTCGCGGCCTGGATAATTGTCTTTTTCTCTATCCGTTAAAAGAGTGGGAAGCACTGGCGGAGAAATTGAGCAAACTTCCCGTAGGCCAGGGCGATACGCGAAGCTTCATACGCTTGATGCTGGCGGGCGCTTCTGAGGTTGAAATGGACAGCTTGGGCAGAATTTTAATACCCGATTATTTAAAAAATTACGCTGAACTTAAAAAAGACATTGTTATTGCCGGTTTGTACAACCGTTTGGAAATCTGGGACAAAGAAAAATGGTCTTTATATAAAGAAAACGCCGGAAGAAACAGCGAGGAGATAGCGGAAAAATTGGGTGAATTGGGAGTATATTAAAATTTTCAATTTTCAGTATTGAATTTTCATTATGCATATTCCGGTTCTTCCAAAAGAAGTGTTGCAATATCTCGACCCCAAGCCCAACGAAAATTTCATTGACTGCACGATCGGCGAAGCCGGACACGCGATTGAAATTTTAAAAAAAACTTCGCCCGGCGGAAAGTTGCTGGGAATTGATTTGAACGAGGATTCTTTAAAAAGTTCGGAGTTTAAAATCAAAGAATCCGGCCTTGACGGAAAGCGGATCGTTTTGGCCAACGATAATTTCGCAAATTTAAAAAATATCGCGGAGAGATTTAATTTCAGGCCGGTTCAGGGGATTTTATTCGACCTCGGCATTTCTTCGGAAGAATTGGAAAAATCCGGCAGAGGATTTTCTTTTCTGAAGGACGAACCGCTTTTGATGACTCTCTGGAAAGACATCAAACCCGATGATTTGACCGCGGAAAAAATCGTCAACAATTTTCGGACGGAAGAGCTTGAAAAAATTTTTAAGGAATACGGAGAAGAAAGGTTCGCGGGAAGAATCGCCGCGCGAATCGCTGAAGAAAGAAAGAGAAAAAGAATTAAAACGACGGGAGAATTGGTTGAAATAATCAGGAAAGCCCTGCCGGCCAAATATAAGTACGGAAAAATCCATTTCGCCACGAGGACCTTTCAGGCGCTGAGAATCGCTACGAACGACGAACTGGCAAATTTGGAAAAAGCGCTTGTTCAGGCATTAAACGTTTTGTCTTTGAGGGGAAGATTGGCTGTCATATCTTTTCATTCTTTGGAAGACAGAATCGTCAAAAATTTTTTGAAAGAGCGGCAAAGGAATAATTCGGTGAAAATTTTGACCAAAAAGCCGGTTCGGCCAGGCGAGGAAGAAATTGCCGGCAATCATCGCTCCCGCTCCGCGAAATTGAGAGCGGCCGAAAAAATAACGTAAACATGACATATTTAACGTTCGCAGAAAACAGCATAGCTCGCGCCGGGTCCGAACGGTTCATCCGTTCGGATCGCGTCAGGCCGGCCGTTTTGCGCGATAAAAAACAAATCGCGTTTTTGTCAGTTTTGGCAATCGCTTTAATCGCAATCCTGGCGGCTTTTAACCTTGTTTCGGCCAATTCAATGGTGAAACTGGGGTATGATCTGCGGGAAAGCGCGAAATTCAAGAGAACCATTGAAGAAAAACAGAAAGAATTGGAAATCGCGGTTTCACGAATAAGGTCGGTTCAAAGTTTTGAATCGGTGATTCAATCCCGGGGACTCGCCAACGTCGAAAAAATAAGCTATATTAAAAGCGAGCAATCTTCGTTGGCTCACCGATAATTCGTTTATGGAAAATTCATTTGAGCATTATGCGTTTACAAAAGCGACCAGCAATTTGGAGAATCTATGCTTTAGCCGGCCTCTTTTTTTTAATTGAACTCACCATCGTCGCCCGTTTATTTTCGCTGCAAATTTTAAAACACGATTTTTACGTCGCTCAAGCCCTTGAACAGCGGCAATTCACGACAACGCTCGTTCCGAATCGCGGAGAAATTTTCAGCCGTGACAAATTCAACGAACTTTATCCTCTGGTTATAAACAAAAAATTTAACTTGCTTTTCGCCGTTCCGAAAGACGTTGAGGAGCCGCTTGAAACGGCCAAAAAATTGTCTCAAGCGGCGGGCTTGTCCGAGGATGAAGTTTTGAACGTTTTGAACAAAAAGAGCGACCCTTACGAACCGCTGAAGCATAAAATTGACGACGAACTGGCGCGGCGGATTGACGATTTGGATTTGAAGGGAGTCGGTTTCGCGCCGGAAATCGTCCGGTATTGGCCGGAACAAAATCTGGCTTCCCAGTTAACCGGTTATTTCGGATTTAAAAATGGGATTGAGAACGGACAGTACGGGCTTGAAGAATTTTACGAGCAGGAGCTGCGCGGTTCAAGCGGAACGTTTGAGGGCGAAAAAGACACCCAGGGATATTGGATCGCGGCCGGAGAAAGAAACGTGAGTCCGGCGAAAGACGGCGGCAATTTGATTTTAACGATTGATCGAAACATTCAGTTTAAGGCGGAGGAAAAATTGAAGGAAGCCGTTGAAAAACATCAGGCCGAAGGGGGCACGATTATAGTCATGGAGCCGAAGACCGGGAACATCCTGGCTTTGGCGAGCGTTCCGAATTTTAATCCGAACGAATATCAGAAAGCGGATGTCGGTCTATTCAAAAATCCGGCCGTGTCCAATTTGTTCGAACCGGGTTCCGTGTTTAAAGCGATAACCATGGCCGCGGGCTTGAACGAAGGAAAAGTTGAGCCGAACACCGTTTATGAAGATAAGGGCGAGGTCAGATTCGGGGGCTATGTCATTAAAAATTCGGACTACAAAGCGCATGGCGAGCAGACGATGACCCAGGTATTGGAAAAATCATTGAACACCGGCGCGATTTTCGTCCAAAATCAGTTAGGCAGGGAGCCGTTTAAAAATTATTTGAAGGAATTCGGGTTTAACGAAAAAACCGGAATTGACCTGATGGGGGAGATTAAAAGCGACATTTCAAATTTGGAAAAAAAGGGAGAGGCTAGAGACATAAATTTCGCCACCGCTTCTTTCGGTCAGGGAGTGGCCGTCACACCTATCGCTTTGCTCAGGGCCTTTGGCGCGCTGGCTAACGGAGGCAATCTGGTAAAGCCGCGCGTCGTTGATGAAATTGTCCGGGAGGGCGGCGATTCAAAGAAAATCGAGACGGTAACCGTTCGCAGGGTGATTTCCGAAAGCGCCGCGTCGCGGATTACGGCAATGCTGATCAGCGCCGTTCGGAACGGCTACGGCCGGCATGCCGGAGTGCCCGGATATTTCGTGGCAGGAAAAACCGGCACGGCTCAAGTTCCGGCTCCTGACAAAAAAGGTTATTCCGACAAAACCATTCATTCTTTCGTCGGTTTTGCTCCGGCATGGAATCCGGCTTTCGTGATACTGGTTAAACTGGACAATCCGCAAGGCGTGCGTTTTGCCGAAACGTCGGCCGCTCCGGTTTTTAAAGAAGTGGCATCGTTTATCTTGAATTATTACGAGATTCCGCCCGATGAAAAATAATATGCGCAGATTTCTTCAACATCTTTTAAGAATATTGGCCGCGGCGGTTTTGAAAAAGTATCGTCCGTATGTAATCGCCGTGACGGGTAGCGTCGGAAAGACCTCGACAAAGGAGGCGATTTTTGCCGTTTCGAAATCCTTTGAACCAAAGACCAGAAGAAGTTTCGCCAATTATAATACTGAAATCGGAGTTCCCTTGACAATCTTGTCGGAAAAGGAAAAAATAAGGGGGTTTCGGAGCTGGTTAAAAGTTATTTTAAAAGGTTTGACGCTGCTGGCGCTACGGCTTGATTATCCGAAAATTTTGATATTGGAGATGGCGGCCGATCGGCCCGGAGACATCAAATATCTGACCGAATTCGTCAAGCCGAACGTCGGAGTGGTTACGGCAATCGGCGAAATTCCGGTTCACGTTGAATTTTTCAGCGGCCCCAAAGCCGTTGCCAGGGAAAAGGCGGTTTTGATAGAATCCGTAGCGCCTTCAGGACGTTCAATTTTGAATTATGACGACGAAGTCGTCCTGGAAATGAAGGAGAAAAGCAGGGCGCGGGTTTTGACTTTCGGTTTCAGCCCGGAAGCGGACGTTAAAGCGACGAATTATGAAATGCGGAGTCCGGCTTCCGGCGATCAAGCCGGGATCAGTTTTAAACTTGAATACGGCGGGAGTTTCGTGCCGGCGCGCCTTTACGACGTTTTCGGAAAGCAGGCGGTTTACGCGGTTTTGGCCGCGGCCTCCTGCGGCCTTGTTTTGGGAATGAATTTGGTTGAAATATCCGAGGCCTTGAAAAATTATCAATCGCCTCCGGGCAGAATGAGAATAATCAAAGGAATCAAAAACGCCTGGATCATTGACGACACTTACAACGCTTCGCCTCTCTCAACCACGGCCGCTCTTGAAGCGCTCCGTGCGATCGAGGGCAAACGAAGAATCGCGGTTTTGGGCGATATGCGCGAAATCGGAAAATACAGCGAGGAAGCCCATCAGACGATCGGCGAGAAAGCGGCGGAATTCGCTGATCTATTGTTTACGGTCGGGGAAAAAGCAAGGTTCATCAAATCCGCCGCGATTCAATACGGCTTAAGCGAGGAAAAAATTTTTCATTTTGATACGCAAGAAGAGGCCGGCCGGGCGCTTCAAAACGCGGTCAAACAGGAGGACATTATTTTAATCAAAGGTTCGCGGGCGATGAAAATGGAAAAAATCGTTGAAGAAATCATGGCCGAACCCCGGCGAGCCGATGAGTTGTTGGTTAGATAGTTTTTATTGAAAATTAGAAATTGAAAATTTTTTGAATTTGGCCCCTTCGTCTATCGGCTAGGACGCAGCCCTCTCAAGGCTGAAAGACGGGTTCGATTCCCGTAGGGGCCGCACCGCCAAAAACCGCTTTAAAGCGGTTTTTGTTTTATGGAGAACATTAGGGAAATTTGATATAATGACATCGTATGGAAACGGAAAAACCTTGGCATAATTTAAGCGTGGAACGGGTTTTAAAGCGGTTAGAGACGGGCAAAAACGGCCTGACCGAAAGCGAGGCCGCGCGGCGACTGAAAGAGTTCGGCTTAAATAAATTGCCGGAAAAAAAGAGAAAAACCCGGCTTTTGATACTGCTCAACCAATTTAAAAGCCCGCTTGTGTATTTGCTTTTCGCCGCCTCAATTGTTTCTTTCATGTTCAGGAACATGGCGGACGGCTATTTTATTTTGGCGGCGGTCGGATTGACCGTGCTGTTTGGATGGATTCAAGAAGCGCGAGCCGAAGCCGCTCTTGAAAAATTAAAGCAACTGGTTCAATTGAAGGCCAAGGTTATGAGAGACGGGGAAGAAAAAGAAATTTTAGCCGAGCATCTGGTCCCGGGAGACGTTATTTTGCTGAACGAGGGTGACAAAATACAGGCCGACATCCGGCTTTTTGAATCAAAAAATCTGGAGGTGAACGAAGCGAATCTAACCGGCGAATCAATGCCGGTTTCGAAGTCCGAAGAGGTTTTGCCGGCGGAGAAAGCGCTTCCCGAAAGAAAGAACATGCTTTTTATGGCAACGGTAATCGTCCGCGGCCGGGGCAAGGGGATTGTCGTCGGAGCCGGATTGAACACGGAAATCGGAAAAATCGCCGGCGCCATTCAGGAAATTGGAGAGGAAGCGACGCCCTTGCAGAAAAAATTAAGTAAATTTTCCGTCGCTCTTTCTTTGATAATAGGAATTCTGGCGTTCGTGATTTTTGGTCTGGGGCTGGCGATCGGAATTTCGTTTTCCGAAATTTTCGCCACGGCCGTGGCCGTGGCGGTTGCCGCGATCCCCGAGGGTTTGATAGTTACCGTGACCGTCATTCTCGTTATCGGAATGAGGCGTTTGCTTAAAGAAAACGCGCTCGTCCGCCAAATGGTGGCCGCCGAGACCCTTGGAGCGACTACCGTTATCTGCAGCGATAAAACAGGCACGATCACCGAAGGCGAAATGAAAGTGGCCGAAATTTACACCGAGGGCGACGGCGAAGAAAAGGAATTGACCTTAAAAATCGCGATGCTCGCGAGCGACGCGAGGGTTGAAAATCCGCAGGACAATTTTACCGATTGGCGCCTGACCGGGGACCCGACCGAAAAAGCGCTGATAGTGGCGGCTTTGGAAGCCGGTCTTGCCGGGGACTATTTGAAAAAAGAAAAAATGCTTTTGGATGAAATTCCGTTTGAGTCAGTAAACAAGTTCATGGCTCACCTTTATGACGGCAAAATCGGATTGGCGGGCGCGAAAGCGGCAATGAAAGAAAATCTGATTTTTATGAAAGGCGCGCCGGAAAAGATTTTAGCATCAAGCGAACGTTTTTTGAAGGACGGCCATGAAAAAAAACTTGACCCCGAGGAATCGAGGCGGCTAAGAGGCGTTTACGAGGACTTCAGCAAACGCGGATTGCGGCTTTTGGCGGTCGGTTATAAATTGGCGGAAGGCCGCCGGACCAAATTTTTAGAGATTGCCGAGCCGTTGTCCGGATTGACGCTGGTCGGATTCATCGGTTTGAAAGATCCAATTCGCCAGAACGTAAAAGAATCGCTTGAGTTGGTAAGAAAGGCGGGGGGGAAGGTGATAATGATTACCGGCGACAATAAATTGACGGCCAAAACAATTGCCGAAGAATTGGGGTTTTCGGTCGCCTTGTCAAACATTCTTGAAGGGGAGGAATTGGAGAGAATGTCCGATGAAGAACTCAAAAGGCGGGTTCAGGACATTTTGATTTACGCCAGAGTTTCTCCTTCCGATAAATTAAGAATTGTAACGGCGTTAAAAAATAAGGGGGAAATAGTGGCAATGACCGGCGACGGCGTCAACGACGCGCCGGCCATAAAGCGGGCGGACATTGGCGTGGCCGTAGGAAGCGCGTCTGAGGTGACCAAAGAGGTTTCGGATATGATTATTTTGGACAATAATTTTAAAACCATTGTCACCGCGATTGAAGAGGGAAGGGGAATTTTTGACAATATAAAAAAAGTCGTGCTTTATTTACTTTCCGACAGTTTTTCGGAAGTTTTTTTGATTGTCGCGAGCTTGCTGGCCGGTTTTCCTTTGCCGATTTTGCCGGCTCAGATATTATGGATTAACTTGGTTGAAGACAGCTTGCCTTCTTTCGCGCTGGCTTTTGAGCCGAAGGAAAAAGAAGCGATGAACGAGCCGCCTCGCAAGGCCGACGCTCCGCTCTTTGACGCGGAGATGAAATCCGTCGTGTTTGCGGTGAGCGTCATCAGCGTTATAATGCTTTTGGCGTTATTTTACTGGGCAATGCAGATATACGATGATATTAGTTATGTTAGAACGCTTGTTTTTGCCGGGTTGGGCATCAATACTTTATTTTATGTGTTCGCGCTTAAAAGTTTGAGAAAATCAGTATTTCACATGGATTTTTTCTCAAACAAATATCTCCTTGCCGCGGTGGGAATCGGGCTGGTCATGCTTGCACTGCCTTTGTACGTGCCGTTTTTGCAGAACGTATTGCGCGTTCAGCCGCTCGGCGTCGCGGAATGGGGAGTAATTTCGGGAATCGGAGTCGTCAGCGTGCTTGCGATTGAAGTAATAAAGTGGACATTCAGAAAAATGCGCGCCGAAACAATTCTCAAGTCCTGATAAAAACACATGCTTTTGTCTTATTTTCTCATCTTACTCATATCGTTTTTTATCCTCGTCAAAAGCGGTTCGTTGCTCGTGAGAACGCTTTTTCTAATATCGCGCTTTTTGGGAATAGGCGAGTTTACCTTGGCGTTTATTTTAATGTCGTTCGCAACCTCGCTGCCGGAATTGTTTGTGGGCATAGAGTCGGCGCTGTCTGCCAAACCAACGCTTTCTTTGGGCAACATTTTAGGAGCAAATATCATTAATATGACATTAGCACTCGGCTTTGTGACAGCCATCAGCGGGGGTTTTGCGTTAAAAAGCGAAACGGCAAAGAGAGACATTTGGTCTATTTGGCTGATTTCAATTTTACCGATTATATTGCTTACGGATTTAACGCTTTCAAGAATCGACGGGATTATTTTGCTTATCGTTTTTTTCTTCTACGCGCGCCATCTTTTAAAAGAGAAGGTTTACGCCGCGCTGAATAATGTTAATCAGAACGCCGTCACGTTTAAACTATTTATCAAAGATGTTTTTCTCTTTATTTTTGGAATAATTCTTCTGTTCGCGAGTTCCTGGGCCGTAGTTTTTTCCGCTTCACAAATCGCGTCGCAATTAACCCTGCCATTATTTGTGGTCGGGATTTTTTTGCTCGCGTTCGGCACCACATTGCCGGAAACGGTCTTCGGCCTCCGCTCAATCCTCACAAAGCACGAGGACATGGCGTTGGGAAACGTCCTGGGAAGCGTTGCCGTCAATTCAACGCTCATTTTAGGAATAGTCAGCCTTATACATCCTATTCAGGTCCAGGACGCCCCTTCGTTTTTGTATGCTTCTCTTTTTATGATTTTCGCCTTTTTGCCGCTCATTTTTCTCATTAGAACAAGAGAGCGGCTGACCATGTCCCACGGCTTGCTTTTAATGTTTTTTTATGTCATTTTTGTTATTGGAGAAATCATAATCAAAAGCGCGATTTAATATGCCAAAGCTAATCCACGCCGCCGACGTTCATTTGGGCGCGAAGTTTCTGAGCTTCGGGGAAAAAGCGAACCAACAGCGGGAACAATTAAAAAAAACGTTTGAGAATATTATCAACAAGGCCGTTGAGGAAAAGGCCGATTTTCTTTTGATTGCCGGCGATTTGTTCGACGCCAACAGGGTTCATCAAAGTCTGGTTGATTTTGTGAAGACGCAATTTAAAAAATTAAAAGAAAACGATATTCAGGCAGTCATCATTCCTGGCACTCACGATTGCCTTTCGCCCGACTCCGTTTATTTAAGAGAGGGTTTCGCGAAGGAATTTTCCAACGTTCACGTATTTAACGATCCGGCCGTTGATTTTAAAATTTTTGAAGAATTTGATTTGACAATTTGGGCCAAACCGAATGTTTCCAACAAATCAACCAAAAGTCCCGTCGTCAAACTGGAGCCAAAAGACAAAAAAACCAAGTACAATATTTTGATGGCGCACGGGAGCTTGCAAATTCCGGGTAAATCATCGGCCGACGCTTATCCGATCGCTTTTGAAGAAATTGCTTATTCGGGTATGGATTATGTCGCTTTGGGGGACTGGCATTCCATGGCCGATTATTCCCGCGGCTCGGTCAAGGCGTTTTATTCCGGCTCTCCGGAAATCATTGACCTTGACCAAAAAGGTTCCGGTTACGTTTTGCTGGTTGAGATTGCCGGCGAAACGAAAATATCGCCGTTGAAAATCGGCTCGCGCGAAGTTGACGAGCTGGATATTTCGCTTGACGAAATTCAGGACGGTTCGGAATTAAGGGAAATGATATTGAAGGGAAACGCCCCGAATTTAATAAGAACCGTCAACATTAAAGGATTTTCAGACCCCGAATTGGCGGTCATCCCGGACGAATTGGAAGAAGAATTGCAGGATAAGTTTTTTATTTTGCGGATAAACGACGTTTCGCATCCGAAAATAGAATTGATTGAAGAAAAAAATTATCCGCCGGAAACAGTTATCGGCCGTTTTATCCGCCTGATGAAGGAACGGATTGGCGCGGCCGCGACGGAAGAGGAAAAAAGAATCGCCGAGGAGGCGCTGAGAATAGGAGTTGCGGAATTGGAGGGAAAGGAAGTTATTGAGTAAATTCAAACTTATGTTTCTTAAGTCGCTTTATCTCAAAAATTTTAAACGTTTTGACGAGTTGAAAATCGATTTTCCGGACGACATCACGGTCGTCATCGGGCCGAACGAGAAAGGAAAATCAACTTTGGTATCCGCGATTATCGCCGGTCTTTTTTACGACCCAAAAAAGAGAAATCGGGAAATTGAAGTTTTGCGCTCGTGGCAATCGCCGGACAAGTTCTATGAGATTAAAATGGAATTTGAAGCGAACGGAGAAAATTGCGTTTTACTCAAAGATTTCGAGCGAAAAAAAATATTTTTTGAAAATCAGGCGACCGGAGAGAAATCCGACGATTTTCAGGAAATAACGGAAAAATTCCGGCAGATCGGCGGCTATCGCAACGCCAAATTGTTTGAAAGCACTTCCTGCGTCAGGCAGGAACAGATTGCTTCCGTCGCCGTTGAAAAAAAGGAATTGGGCCGGGCGTTGGAGGATTTAATCGGCGGAGGATTCGGAAGCCGTGGTTTCGGAGAAATTATCCAACGGCTGGAGAAAGCCGTCGCCGACCTGAACCGGGGAAGAGGAGAAAGCGGCTGGCGGATCGCCAAGAATCCCGGTTTGATAAAGTCGCTGGAAGACAAAATCGGCAAGAACGCGGAAACGCGGCTGGCGGCGGAAGAGGCCTTGAAAAAAGTCCAGGACGCTTGGCTGAATTTTTGGCGTTTGGAGGGCGATTTCGAAAAAATCTCCAAAGACATTGAATTGTCTAAAAAAGAATTGGAAAACATCAGAACTTATACGTCCCTTCGGAAAGAAATGGCGGACGCGAAGGTAAAACTTGAGGAAATCAGCGGCGATTTGCGCGAAATCGAAGGCCTCAGAAAAAAAATCAGCCAGCTTGACGCTTATCTGGAAAAACTTGAACCTTACAGGGCCGTTGATTACAATGAATTTTTAAATGTTCTCCATTCCATTAAGGTCAGGGAGGAACGGCTTGAAGAATTGCGCGAACGGCGCGAAATTCTCAGGAGCCAGGGGAAAAAGACAAAAGAATTCATAAATCCGCTTTTGATTTATCTTATGCTTCCGCTGACCGCGGCCGGCGCGCTCGGCTTCTTCTTTTCGCCATGGTTCTTTTTTGCCTGGATACTTGAAGGTATATTGCTTCTTTGGTTCGCGTTTTCGCACAGAACGTTAAAGCGACTCACGGATGCCGAACTTCAAAATCAAATTGTTGGTTTGGAAAAGGAATTGACTGAAATCAAAAAACAACTGGCCAACAAATTTGAGGCCTATAACGTTGAATCGTTCGAAGAACTGGAGGAAGCCAAACAATATCTGGCGCAATTTGAAAAAGAAAAGCATCTTTTGGAAAGCAAAATTGAGGGCATTTTGAGAAATCAAACCGCGGAGACGTTAAAGGCGAAGCAACACGAATTGGCTGGCCGTTTGCTCGTTGACGAGGCGAAAATCGAGCGAATTCAATTGACACGGGAACCGGAAAATCGCGACGTTATCGCCCTGGAAAATCGCTTGGAAAATTCGGCGAAAGAAAAAGAAAAACTGCAAAAAGAGATGATTGAAACGAAAGCGGTTATTTCGCAGACCAGAGTAAGCGAAGACGATATCTTTAATTTGGAAGCGCAAATGGGACAGCTTGAAAGAAAATTGCAAAAGGCGTTCGAAAAAGAAAAGGTCTATAAATTGACGGCGGAAGTTTTGTCGCAGGCAAAGAAGGAAACCGAGAAAGACAGCCGCGGCGTTTTGGAAAAGTACATGCGGGAATTTTTGGCGGAAATCACCGACGGCCGCTATCGGCAAATCAGCATTACCGATGATTGGCTTTTGAAGGTCTTCAGCCCCGAAAAGGGCGAGGAAATACTGCCCGACGGCCAGCTTTCGCAGGGAACGATTGATCAATTTTATCTGGTGGCCCGCTTCGCTTTTTTGAAATTGCTTTTTCCTCAGGCCAGGCCTTTGATCATACTGGACGATCCTTTTCAAAGTTTTGATAAAAAAAGGCGGCAAAAAACCAAGAAAATTTTGAAAGAATTGTCGCGGGAATTTCAAATTTTGCTTTTGACTCATTCCGACGATTATAACGACTGGGGAACGGTTAAAAAATTGTAGATTGTATGTTTCTCTATCTCAAACCATTTCTCATTGCCCTCGCACTTGTTTTTTTGTTTATTTTCTTAATTCGGCATCTGAGCGTGAAATATAATTTGTTCGGACCGGGGGCGCGCGAAGATCGGCGCCGAATCCATTTTGGAAACGTTTCGCGTTTCGGCGGAGTCGCCTTGATTTTTGCTTTCTTGTCCGCAATTTTTTTAAGCGGAGACATTGTGATCGAAAAAACGCATCTCGGATTGATTTTTGCCTCGCTTCTTTTGCTGTTTTACGGCGTTTGGGATGATCTGAAAAATTTAAAAGCGAAATATCAATTCGCGTTTCAGGCGCTGGCGGCTATGATTTTAATCGGCGCCGGGGTAAGGGTTGATTACATAACCAATCCTTTCGGCGGCGCGGTTCGTTTTGATCAATGGCAAGTTTGTTCGGACGCCGGGGGAATTTGTTTTTCGGTTCTGGGTTCCCTGTTCATTTTCATTTGGCTTATCGGAATGATGAACGTTATGAATTGGCTTGACGGAATTGACGGCCTGGCCGCGGGAATCGGTTTGATCGGAAGCGTCATCTTGTTTTTGTTAAGTTTGAATCCGGACGTCAACCAGCCGCCGCTTGGAATTTTGGCCGCGGCATTGGCCGGCGTTTTGATCGGATTTTTGGTTTTTAATTTTCATCCGGCCAAAGTTTTTTTGGGAACTTCCGGCAGTATTTTTTTGGGTTTTATGCTCGGCTCGCTGGCAATCTTTTCCGGCGGAAAAATCGCCACCGCTCTTTTAATAATGGGTTTGCCGATCTTGGACGCGGGTTGGGTAATCTGGCAGCGGCTGAAAAGCGGTTCTTCCTTTTTTGCGCCGGACAAAAGGCATCTGCACCATAAACTGTTGGAATTGGGTTTTTTGCAAAATCAGATATTCGTGTTTTTTGTCGCCGTCAGCGCGGCGTTCGGGATGGCGGCTCTTTTTCTTCAGTCGCAAGGCAAGGTCGCCGCGCTTGCCGTTCTTTCCTGTCTTATGATTTTGTTCGGCGGTTTAATTGTCCGAACCTCAAAAAAAGTTTGAATTTCGGCGGCAAAGATTGTATAATTTTTAATGTCGCGAGCACGCGATTTGAAACCGCGGCATAAATTACAAATTATGATGAAATATCGTTCAAAAAAAACCATGGACAGGCCGAGGGTCTTGGCCAAACCCATTACCGGCAAAGAAACGACCTCCGAACTTTTTGAAAAGGCCTTCGGCGCTTTTGTCGGCCGGGAACTTAGAATCGCTTACAATATTATCCGGCGGATGATTGAAGAAGACCACACCATTATCTTGTCCGTTTCCGGCGCCTTAACTCCGGCGGATTTCGGCGTGAGTTGTCTTATTCCTTTTATGAAAGCCGGTTTTGCCGACGTTTTAACGACCACTGGCGCGAACCTTTATCATGACATGCAACGGCTGGAAAGCGCCAAATGGTTTGAGACCGATCCCAACGCCAGCGACGTCAAATTGCGAAAAGAGGGATTGACCAGAATTTATGACATCGTATTTCCGGAAAATGATCTTGGCGTTACCGACAGATTGGTCCATAAGTTATGCCTAGGAGAGGACTTCTCAAGGCCGATGACCACGCCGGAATTCCACAATTACTTGGGAAAATATCTGATTCAGTACCGCAAACGCTTTAAGAACGGCGACCTGAACCGTTCGGTGCTCGTTCAGGCGCGCCAATTGGGAATTCCAATTTTTTGCGGCGCTCCGCAGGACGGCTCGATTTTTCTTAATCTGGCGTACCTCAAGAGAAAATATTTTCATAAATACAAGTTTTCCATTGACATGGAAACGGACATTCACGAGTTCGCCGCCTATCATTATTTAGCCAAGCGGCGCTGGTCAAAAAAACTTTCAATCATCATTTTGGGCGGCGGAGTTCCGAAAAATTATTCTCTTCAGGGAGAACCTTATTTGGGACAGATTTGCAAAATTGACGTCGGCGGCTATGATAGCGACGCGCAGATTTGCGACGCCCATGTGCAAAACGGCGGTCTTTCTTCATGCACCGCTTCCGAAGCCCACACATGGGGCAAGACGTCGGAAGAATGTTTGAAAAAATCTCAATACGTTTTTGCCGACGTTACTTCAACTTTTCCGTTCATCGTTCACGCGCTTTTGCAAGACGGCCTTAAAAGAAAACCGCGCCGGCTGTTTGATTGTCGGGAAGAAGCCGTCGGTCTTTTGGATAAAGCGCTTGAGCGGCGCTGGAAAGGAAAGTTCGGACCCTAAAGAATTTATTAGTGATGGAAACCGCCAAAGACAATTTTCTTTCAATAACGGAGTATTGCGATTTCAAAAATTCCTGTTTTGTCGTCATTCCCTTCGGGTTTGAATTAACGACTTCTTACGCCAAAGGAACGGCCAACGGTCCCAAGGCGATTATCAAGGCCTCGGCCGAGGTGGAACTTTTTGACGAAAAGCTCGGTTACGAGCCGTATAAACGTTTTGGAATAGCGACCTTAAAGCCCGCCGCAATTCCGAAAAATCGCGAAAAGGCCTTTGCCGGGCTCCGAAAAAAAATTGAAGAAATCGTTAATTTCGGCAAAATCCCCGTTGTTTTGGGCGGCGAGCACTCCGTCAGTTTGCCGGCGATTTTGGCCTTAAAGAAAAAATACAAAGATATTGCCGTCTTGCATTTTGACGCCCATTCTGATTTAAGGCCGTCTTATGAAAATGACCCTTTAAACCATGCCTGCGCCATGCACGCCGTTTTGCCGCACGTTTCTTTTTTGGCTTCATTGGGTGTCAGAAATTTCAGCGCCGAAGAAGTTCCGGTCTTGAGGAAAAACAAAAATAAAATTAAAATATTTTGGGCGGATGACTTTCACAAAAAAGGCGCGGCGGCGATTATAAAAAAAATTCTGCCTTTATTGAAAGGCAGAGATATTTATCTTTCTTTTGATGTTGATGTTTTTGACATTTCGCTCATCGGCTCCTCTACCGGCACGCCAGAGCCAGGCGGCCTGAATTATTACCATATTATTGATTGCTTTGAATCAATTTTGCCGAAAGTGAATTTAATCGGCGCGGATTTCGTGGAATTGAGGACGATAAAAAATTTCCACGCTCCCGATTTTCTTGTTGCCAAAACGCTTTACAAGGCCTTGACCGCGGCATCCGCTTAAAATATAATATATTAATCATGGATTTCGTCCCTCAAAAGATTTTTTTCACCAAAGGAGTAGGGGTTCACAGGGAACAGCTTGCTTCTTTTGAATTGGCGTTGCGAGACGCGGGCATCGCGGCTTTTAACTTGGTACCGGTGTCTTCAATTTTTCCTCCGAATTGCCAGAAGATTTCCCGGGAAGAGGGTTTAAAAATTTTAAAGCCCGGCTCAATTGTTCATTGCGTTATTGCCCGGGTCGCCGCCAATGAACCCAATCGCTTAATGGTTGCTTCCATCGGCACGGCCCTGCCTCAAGACAGTGCTCAGTACGGCTACCTTTCCGAGCACCATTCTTTTGGCGAGACCAACGAAAAAGCCGGCGACTACGCCGAGGACTTGGCCGCCACAATGCTCGCCACAACCTTAGGCATTGAATTTAATTCGGAGGCCGCCTGGGACGAAAGGGAACAGGTTTATAAAGCGTCGGGAAAAATTTTTAAGACCTTTGACACCACTCAGTCGGCCATCGGCAACAAAGACGGTTTGTGGACGTCGGTTGTCGCCTTGGCGGTGTTTGTCGCGGAATAGGGAAGCGGGGAGGGAGTTGACTGAAATTTTTATTTTTGCTACTCTTTTTAGTATGACATTCGCGGTAATAAAAACCGGCGGGAAGCAATATAAGGTTTCCCCGAAGGATAAAATCAAAATTGAGAAGCTGGATAAACCCGAAGGCGAAGAGGTCGTTTTTGACGATGTTTTGCTGGTGAGCGAAAACGGCAACGTTAAAATCGGCAATCCTCTCGTTGAAGGCGCCAAAGTGACCGCGAAAATTTTGAAACAGGGCAAGGGCGAGAAACTTATCGTGTTTAAATACAAAGCCAAAAAGCGTTACAAAAAGAAGATCGGCCACCGCCAGAGGTTCACGGAGGCCGAAATTACGGCAATCAAATAACCCCGCCTTGGCGGGGTTATTTTGTTTTCATTTCTTTTCTTGAATCAAGCGCTTCGCCGAGAGTTTCTTCGTCGGCGAATTCCATGTCCGCGCCGCTTGGCAGGCCGCGCCCCAAACGGGTAATTTTGACGCCAGTCGCTTTTAAGACCCGTTCCAGGTACAAAGCCGTCATGTCTCCCTCGGGCGTTGGATTCAAAGCAAGGATTGCTTCTTTAACCGGCGTTTTCTCTTTCTGGCTGGTTTTAATTCGTTCAAAAAGTTCCTTGACGCGAAGTTTCTTGTACGATTCCGGTTCTAATTTTGAAATCGTTCCGCCCAAAATATGGTACAGTCCCTTAAATCTTCCGGTTTTTTCTATCGCCGCGGTGTCGGTTTCTTTTTCAACGACGCAGATTACGCTTTGGTCGCGTTCCGGGTCATTGCAAATTTCGCAGTTTTTGTCTTTGCCTCCGGAAACGTAAAAACATTCGGCGCAAACGTTCAAATCTTGGTGAAGCGCCAAGATGACGTTCGCGTAATCCTGAAGTTCGCCGGTTGATTTTTTGAGCAAATGAAACGCCAGCCGGCTGGCCTGGCGGGGTCCGATCGAAGGCAAAGAGGCGAAGCGGGCTATGAATTCTTGAATGGGATTTGGATACATTTTACCATTGTTCCTCAGTAAAACGTTTGTCAACTTCTTTAAATGAGGCCAGGTGTTCCTGGAAGGTCAATTCAATTTTGCCGGTCGGGCCGTTTCTGTGTTTGGCGATGTGGATTTCGGCATATTTCGGGGTCGCGCCGTTATCGTCGTCAAATTCGCTTTTTTTGGCTTTATCCGGGCGGTAAATGAAAAGCACGACGTCGGCATCTTGTTCGATTGAGCCGGATTCTCTCAAATCGGAAAGCCGTGGCGGCTGATCGCCTCGCATTTCCGTCGCTCTGGACAATTGGGAAAGCGCCAGAACCGGAACGCTTAATTCTCTGGCCAGGCCTTTCAGCGACCTTGAAATCTCGGAAACGATTTCCACCCGGTTGTCGGTCCTGCCGCGGCCCCGCATCAATTGCAGATAATCGACGATTATCAGTCCCAAGCCGTGCTGGGATTGAAGGCGTCTTGCCATGGTTCTCATTTGTATGATGTCCGGCGAAGGGGTGTCGTCAATGAAGATCGGGGCTTCGGAAATGGCGTTGATCGCGTCAATGATTCTTTTAATATCGCTGTCGCCGTCGCGGTCTTCCGTTTTTTTTAAATTCATGCCGGTTCTGATTTTCCAAAGATCAACCGCCGAGTGGGCCGCGACGAAACGATCGGACAACTGATCGGACGACATTTCAAGAGAAAAAATGCCGACGGGAATTTTTTCTTTAACCGCCACGTGCCGGGCGATGTCCAGCGCCAGCGACGTTTTTCCCAAGCTCGGTCTCGCCGCCAGGACGATTAGATCCGACTTTTGAAGACCGGAGAGTTTATTGTCCAGAGAAGTGAAACCGGTCGGCACGCCGCGCATTATTTTGCCTCCGCCTTCTGACAATAACATCGTTCTCTCGCCGACTTTTTCCACCAGCGGCTTTATGTGGAAGAAATTTTTTTGGACCGACTGCTGGGAAATGCTGAAGATTTTTTGTTCCACCTCGTCAAGCAGATTTTCAACGTCGTCGCTTTCCTGATATCCCAAACGGGCGATGTCGTAAGAAGCGCTGATCAAATCCCTTAAGATTTTCTTTTCTTTGACGATGTTCGCGTAATGAGCGATGTGAGCCGCGGTCGGGACGGCATTCACCAGAGAAGTCAGGTAGCTTAATCCGCCGACGTTTTCCAGCTCTTCTTTTTCCTTCAGGCGATTGGACAAGCTCAGCACGTCTATCGGCTCCTGCTTTTCGTAAAGCTCGAACATCGCCCGAAAAATCGTTTCATGGCTTTTGCGGTAAAAATCCTCCGGCTTTACGATGTCGGCGACCTTGATAATCGCGTCTTTATCAAGCATTAAAGCGCCCAAAACCGACTGCTCGGCCTCAATATTTTGAGGCGGAAGACGGTCGGGAAGAGGGGATATTTTTCGGGTCTTTTGGTAAGGCATAGGCGAAGGTTATAATTTATTTTCAGTATAGCAATAATAAATCAAAAATCAAATTTCACTGTCGGGCCTTTTGGGGTGTCCTCAATTTTATAGCCCAACCGTTCTGTTTCAGCCCGCAATTGATCGGCCAAAGCCCAGTTTTTTTCTTGCCTCGCTTTCTCTCTTTGCTCAACCAGCGACGCGATTTTTTTAGGCAATTTAATTTTTTTTTGCGGCGGCAAAATGCCGAATATCGCGTCCGCTTCCCCGAAAAAATTCTTTATTTCCCGGGCGGCGTCTTTATCCAGTTGATTTTTATCAATCGACGCGTTCGAGGTTTTTATGACGTCGAACATCACGCTTAAAGCCCTCGGCGTATTGAAGTCGTCGTCCATATAATCAAAGAATTTTTCTCTGAATTTTTTAATTTTTAATTTGTATTTTTGATTTTTGATTTTTAATTTTTGATTTACCTTGTCCAATCTCTCCAAAAATTCCGAAATTCTGTCCAAAGCGTGTTTCGCTTGGACGGCAAGTTGTTCATTGTAATCAATGACGGACCGGTAGTGGCTTGAGACGATGATAAAACGCAAAATTTCAACCGGATATTTTTCAAGAAAATCCCGGACGGTTATGAAATTTCCGAGCGATTTGGACATCTTTTCTCCGCCGATTTTTAAAACACCCGTATGGAGCCAGTATTTGACGAACGGTTTTTTGCCCGAAGCCGCTTCCATTTGGGCGATTTCCGATTCGTGGTGGGGGAATATCAATTCATAGGCGCCGCCGTGCAAGTCGTATTGAGGCCCGAAAAAATTTTCGCTTATGGCGGTGTCTTCTATGTGCCAGCCCGGCCGGCCGGCGCCCCACGGGCTTGCCCAAGCCGGCTCCCCGGGCTTCTTCTTTTTCCATAGGTCAAAATCAAAAGGGTGTTTTTTCGTTTCTCTGATTTTAACCCTCGCGCCGGCTTTCAATTTTTTTATTTTCTGTCCCGACAATTTTCCGTAATCTGGAAATTTTGAGATGTCGAAATAAACGCCATCACTCGCTTCATAAGCGTACCCTTTTTTAAGCAGGACCTGAATTTGCCGGATGATTTGCGGGATAAATTCGCTCGCTTTCGCGTATTTCGTCACGCTTTTTATTTTCAGCGCCGCGACGTCTTTATAATATTCTTTCGTCATTTGACGGGAGAATTTCAGCGGATCGGCGTTTAATTCTTTGGCCCGGACGATTATTTTATCGTCGATGTCGGTGATGTTTTGCAAGTAAAAGACCTCGTATCCGGCGCGGCGCAGATAGCGGACGATGACGTCGAAAGCGGCGTAAGTCCGGGCGTGTCCGAGATGGCTTAAATCGTAAACGGTCGGGCCGCAGACAAATAAATTAACCCTTTTGTTTTTTAAGGGTTTAAACGGCTCTTTTTTGCCCGACAGTGTGTTGAATATTTTTAAAGCCATTTTTTGAGCTTGAAAAAGGCGTACATGAATATGCCGACGAAAAGAATAAAAATATTAATCAGCCAGAACATCATCGGCGTGTTTAAGAAATCAACCGTCGCCGTCATGGTCATGTTGAAAATTTGGGTTATAAAACTCAAGGGTAGCAGAATTGTTGAAAAAATGGTCAACAGCCGCATCATTTCGTTTAATTTGTTGGAAACGAGGGACTCGTTCGTGTGTTCAAGCGATTCTATCGTTTCTTTGTAATGGTCAAGAGTGTTGAAAATTCTGTCAAAATCGCCGATCAGATCGGAAAAATATATGGCCATCTCCGCGCCGAAGAATTTAGGCCCTTTACGAAGGAGCGATTCAAGAATTGAATGCTGGGGTCTGATGATTCTTCTGAAATCAAGGATTTCTCTTTTCGCCAGGGATATCTGATGGATCATTGCTTTTTCCCTGCCTTTGAAAATCTGCTCTTCTATCACGTCAATATTTTTGTTGATGTAGCTCAATTGAGGATGATAAAAATTGAAGATTTGCTCAACAAGATGATAAAGAAGCGCGCCGGCACCCTCGCTGAAATATTTTTCTTTCAGGGCGGCGTTGGCGCCGCATTTTTTCAAAAAGCCGTCAAGAGGAGGAAGATAGCCGTAGTGGACGGTGATGAGATGCGTTTTTGTGACGAAAATATCAAGCTCGGCCGGCACGGTTGTACGTTTGACCGGATTGAACACGGGAATGTGAAGCACCATGAACAAAAAATGGTCGTAATGCTCGACTTTTGACCTTCGGGAAGGGGGGATGACTTCCGCCAGCACGACGGGATGGAAATGAAAATTTTTCTTTAAAAACTCAACGTCCTTTTCGGTCGGCTGTTCAATGTCAATCCAGGTTAAATTTTTGTGGGCGATCTGCTTCATATATTGTATTTTACCATATGTTTTTCCATGGGACAAACGGATAATTCGCGGTAGTTAGCACTCTTGACATCGGAGTGCTAAATTATTTATAATTGGTGATATGTTGACCGAACGTCAAAAGGCGATTTTAAAAGCGGTTATTGAGAATTACATCAAATCGGCCAAGCCCGTGAGTTCCTGGGATTTGACCGAAAAACGCGATCTCCGCGTCAGTTCCGCGACCATCCGGAACGAATTCGCCGCTCTTGAAGAAACCGGCCATCTTTTTCAGCCGCACACTTCCGCCGGCCGTCTGCCGACGGAAAAGGCCTACCGTTTCTATGTGGAGGGATGTTTGAAAGAACGGGAGTTGGCGCGGTCCGAGCGGGAAAAAGTCGCCCAGGAATTATTTTCGGAGTCGGAAAAACGCGACGCGATTTTAAAAAAAACGGCGAAAATTCTGTCCCATCATTCCCATGGCCTTGCTTTGGTCGGTTTTTTCGATTCCGAGGAAATTTATCGGTCCGGACTGAGCCGGCTTTTTTCTGAACCGGAATTTATCGGCACCAATTTGGTTTTTGAAGCGGCGGAAGCGCTTGACGAATTGGACAGTTATTTTGACAAACTCCTGGACGCGTTCGCGGAATCGGCGCCCGAAATTTACATCGGTAGCGAGAATCCTTTGGGGCTGGAGGAGTTTAGTTTTATCGGCCGGCACTACCGGCTTGCCGATTGCGACGGTTTTTTGGCTTTGATGGGGCCGACGAGAATGAATTACCGCAAAAACATTTCTTTGATTGAATATTTGGGTGAGATTTTGGATAATATTGAAAAACATGCCTGACGAAATTAAAAACGAAGAAAATAAAATAGAAGAGATGGAGATAATAGAAGAAGGCCGCGATACGTTTGAGGCAAAGTTAAAGAAGGCAAAAGAAGCGTTGAAAAAATGCGAGCATGAGCGCGGCGAATATCTGGCCGGTTGGCAAAGAGCGAAGGCGGATTACATCAATTTCCAAAAAAGCCAGGAACGGCTGGTTTCCGACATTCAAAAATTCGTTTTGGAAGACGCGCTTGTTAAAATTCTGAACGTCGTTGACAGTTTTGAACAAGCACTTAAATTTCAACCGGAAGAGCTGAAAAACAGCGAATGGGCGAAAGGGGTTTTGCAAATCAAAAATCAGCTTGACGATTTCCTGAAAAGCCGGGGGGTTGAGGCCATCAAAACATTAAATGAAAAATTCAACCCGGAATTTCACGAAGCGATTGAGGCTATTATTTCGGACGCGGAAGAAGGAATGATTGTTGAGGAAGTTCAGAAGGGATACGCGCTTCATGGCAAAGTAATCAGGCCGGCGAGAGTAAAAATCAGTAAATAATTTTATAATGTAATAAATAAATTTATGGCAAAAATATTAGGCATTGATTTAGGAACAACCAACTCGGCAATGGCGATTATTGAAGGCGGCGCGCCGAGGATTCTTGAAAACAAAGAGGGGAACAGGACGACTCCTTCCCAGGTCGCCGTTTCAAAAAGCGGCGAGCGGCTGGTCGGCCTTCTGGCAAAGCGCCAGGCGGTGACCAATCCTCAAAACACGATTTTTTCCGCCAAACGGCTTATCGGCCGGAAATTTTCCGACCCCGAAGTCCAGCGGGACAAAAAATTTTTGCCTTACGAACTCCGCGAGGCCGCGAACGGCGGAGTTGAAATAAAAATGGGGGAGCAATGGTATTCTTCGCAGGAAATCTCGGCGATGGTGCTTCAGAAACTAAAAGCCGACGCCGAGGACCGCTTGGGCGAGAAAATTGAGGAAGCGATTATCACCGTGCCCGCTTATTTTGACGACTCGCAGAGAAAAGCGACCAAAGACGCGGGGGAAATTGCCGGCTTAAAGGTTAAGCGCATCATCAACGAACCCACCGCCGCGGCGCTGGCTTACGGCTTGAATAAAAAGAAAAACGAAAAAATCGTCGTTTACGATTTCGGCGGCGGAACTTTTGACATTTCGGTTTTGGAAATCGGCGATGACACGATTGAAGTTAAGGCAACAGGCGGCGACACCCACCTCGGCGGCGACGATTTTGACCAAAAAATAATTCGCTGGCTCGTTGACGAATTCAAAAAAGACCAGGGGCTTGATTTGTCAAAGGACGTTCTGGCGCTTCAGCGTTTGAAAGAAGCGGCCGAGCGGTCAAAGCACGAACTTTCAAGCACTCTTGAAACCGACATTAACATTCCTTTCATCACGCAAGCCGCCGACGGGCCCAGGCACCTGAGTTTGAAACTCAGCCGGGCGAAACTTGAAGAACTCGTCCGCGAATACATCGAGCGCTCAGTAGAATTAACCGACAAAACGATAAAAGAAGCCGGCTTTTCAATAAAAGACATTGATGAAGTTATCATGGTCGGAGGCCAGACGAGAATGCCGGCGATCCAGGAAGCGGTTAAAAAACTCATCGGCAAAGAGCCGCACAAGGACATTAACCCCGACGAAGTCGTCGCCGACGGCGCGGCGATTCAGGGCGGAATTTTACAGGGCGACGTAAAAGACGTTTTGCTTTTGGACGTTACGCCGCTTTCTTTGGGCATTGAAACGCTTGGCGGAGTGATGACCCGTTTGATTGAAAAAAACACGACCGTTCCGACAAGCAAGACGCAGGTTTTTTCAACCGCCTCCGACAGCCAGCCGTCGGTTGAAATTCACGTTCTACAGGGCGAACGGGAAATGGCTTTTGACAACAAGACGCTGGGCAGATTCATTCTTGACGGCATTCCTCCGTCCCCGCGCGGTGTGCCGCAGGTTGAGGTTACTTTTGATATTGACGCGAACGGCATATTAAACGTTAAAGCCAAGGACAAAGCGACCAATCGCGAGCAATCCGTCAGAATCGAGGGCTCCTCCGGCATCTCCAAGGAAGAGATTGAACGGATGAGAAAAGAGGCGGAGATTCACGCGGCCGAGGACAAAAAGAAAAAAGAAAAAGTTGAATTAAAAAATACGGCGGAAACGCTGATTTACACGACCGAAAAAACATTAAGAGAATTCGGCGACAAAGTAAAAGCCGAAGACAAAAAAGAAATTGAAGAAAAAATTGAGGCCTTAAAAAAAGTAAAAGACAGCGACGATCTGGAGGCGATCAAAAAGGCCTCGCAAGATTTGTCGTCAGCCGTCCAGAAAATCGGCGCGGCGATGTATCAGCAGCAAAAAGCGAGCGAACAGCAGGCCCCGTCCGCGGAAGGACAAGAAAAGAAAGACGACGGCAATGTCCAGGAAGGAGAATTTGAAAAAAAATAATCATGAACTTACGTCCGGTCAGCGTTATATCGGCGGTTTTGATTCTAATTTCGTCATTTTTGGCGTGGTACTTTTTGGCCGGCGTTTTTGAGACCCCGCCCGAGAGCTATTGGAGTTTGATTTTGCTCGCGGTGCTGTTCTCGTTCCTGGCAGGATTTGTCGCTTTAAGCTTCTTAATCATTGAATCCAAATTAAGCGCTTTAATCTGCGCGCTTCTTACCATTCTGCCCTTTTTCGCGTTTTTCGGCTTCAACGTATATTATTTCGGCGCTTTCGCGTTATTTTTACTGCTCTCATTCGCCGCCTTGCGAAAAATACAAGGAGAAAAGCAATTCTCCCTTAAATTCAAAGCGTTAAAATTCGTCCGAAACGGCCTCGGCATTATTTTGTTCGTCTTGTTCTTTATGATTAGCACCGCAAGTTATTTTTCCCCGAACGTCCAGCAATTCGCGACCGGCGGCTTAAAGCTTCCAAGATACATGTTTGACATGGTTTTGCCTTTTGCCGGAAATTTGTTCCAACAGCAACTGCCGTCTTTTTCCCCGGAAAAAACCGTTGACGAGATCTTGAACGGGCTTTTGGCCGAGCAGTTGAAAGAATTACCGAAAGACATTACGCCGGCGATGATTGAAAAAGAAAAGCAAAAATTTTTGACGGAACAGAAACAGGCGCTGGCCGAACAATTCGGCGTGGAATTCAAAGGAGAGCAAAAACTGGGCGACCTTCTTTACGATTTGGCGAACGAAAAATTAAACGTCTATCTGGAAAATTACAAGCCGTACATTCCGGCTTTCGTCACCTCCGCGCTGTTTTTGACTCTGCTGACGTTGATATCGCCGTTGAAATGGCTGGCCGGAATCTTCGCATTTTTGCTGTTTGAGCTGTTGCTTGCTTCAGGACTTATTATGATAAGCACGGTAAAGACGGATAAAGAAGTATTAAGCGCATGAGTAAGGATTATTATAAAATTTTAGGCGTTGAGCGCGGCGCTTCCGACGAGGAACTTAAAAAGGCCTACCGTAAACTGGCCCATCAGCATCATCCGGACAAAGCCGGCGGAGACGAAACAAAGTTTAAAGAAATAAACGAGGCCTATCAAGTGTTGTCCAACAAAGAAAAAAAAGCGCAGTATGACCAATTCGGGACGACTTTTGAAGGAGGCGGCGGATTCCAAGGCGGCTATGGCCCGTCTGGTTTCGGCGGCGGTCGCGGATTTAACTTTGAGGAATTTGACCTCGGAGACATTTTCGGGGAATTTTTCGGCGGCAGAACCCAAACCCGAACGAAGCAGCGGAAGGGCTCGGACATCTCCGTTGATTTGGAAATTGAATTTGAACAAGCGGCGTTCGGACTTAAAAAAGAAATCCAGCTCAAAAAATTGGTTTCCTGCGCCGAATGCTCCGGTTCCGGCGCCGAACGCGGCACTTCTCTGAAAAACTGTCCAAAATGTCACGGTTCCGGAGAAATCCGCCAAACCGCCAGAAGTTTTTTCGGCTCCTTCAGCCAAGTTTCTTCCTGCCGGGATTGTTTCGGCCTTGGCCGGGTGCCGGAAAAAGCGTGTTCAAACTGCCGCGGCGAAGGCGTGGTCCGCGACATTAAGACGATTAACATTTCCATTCCGGCCGGAATTGAAGACGGCCAAATAATCAAATTGGAGCGCCAAGGCGAAGCCGCGCCTCACGAAGGCGTGAACGGCGACTTTTACGTAACCGTCCGCGTCAGGCCGCACAAGGACTTTCGGCGCAGAGGCAACGACGTTTATTACGAACTTCCCGTCCGTTTCAGCCAGGCGGTTCTCGGCGACAAGGTCTCCATTCCGACCCTTGAAGGCAAAATTGAACTGATGATTCCGGCCGGCATAGAATCCGGAAAAATTCTCAAACTCTCCGGCCTCGGCATTCCGCACCTCCACGGCCGCGGCAAAGGCGACATGCTCGTCAAAATCCAACTCATTACTCCTCATAAACTCTCCCGCAAACAAAAAGACCTCCTTGAGGAATTGAAGAAAGAGGGGGTTTAATAGCCGCAAACTTGCGCGTCTCAAGACAATTGCGCTAAATGTCGGTTTTGTGGTAAGATATGTACTGGAGATTACCTTAAAGGTCATCTCCAGTACAAAAATGGACAAAAAACCTGCAAAAGGAGAATACCTGGATATCTTGTTAAGATCCTCTAAAACCGTCTTTTCAACCAAAGACGCGGCTTTGTTGTGGGCCGAAGAAAGAGAGAATACGGTCAGCGCCAGATTAAACAAGTATGTTAAAGCGGGAAAGTTAATAAGAGTTCGCCGCGGCTTGTACGCAAAAGACAAAAATTATGACAAGTTTGAATTGGCGACAAGAATCTATACGCCTTCGTATATCAGCTTCGAGACCGTCTTGACTCGCGCCGGGATTAATTTTCAGTATTACGGCAATATTTTTGTCGCATCATATGTCACGAGAGAAATAATCGCGGACAGCCAGACATATTCGTATAAAAGGATCAAAGATTCGATTCTTACCAATCACGCCGGCGTAGAAGCGAAAGATAACTATTACAGCGCCTCCCCCGAGAGAGCTTTCTTGGATGTTGTCTATTTAAGCGGGGATTACCATTTTGATAATTTATCGCCTCTTAACTGGGAAAAGGTTTTTGAGATTTTAACCATTTACTCCAACAAACGGATGGAAAAACAAGTAAAAGAATACAAAAAAATATATGGCGCTTGATGCCGCTAAACATAAAAATATACTTGTAAAAATTCTGAAGGATATTTACACCGATGCCGGCACCGGTCCCGTCCTGGGATTTAAGGGTGGAACCGCCGCCTATTTGTTCCATAAATTAAGCAGAGCGTCCCTTGACCTTGATTTTGATCTCCTGGATGAAACAAGAGAAGATTATGTTTTTCAGAAAGTTAAGGAGATTGCGAAGCAATATGGAAAAATCAAAGAAAGCAGGAAGAAAAGATTCAGTTTATTTATTCTATTGTCTTACGAAGACGATGTCCCGAATGTCAAGATTGAAATTAACCGGCGCGAGTTCGGTTCTCGCTATGAGCTCAAGTCCTATCTCGGCATTTCAATGTTAGTCATGATCCGCGAGGACATGTTTGCTCACAAACTGGTCGCAATGCATGAACGAATGGGAAAAGCGAATCGCGACATCTTTGATGTCTGGTTTTTCCTGCGAAATGATTGGCCTGTCAATAAAGAAATTGTTGAAAAAAGAACCGGCATGTCCTTCAAGGGCTTTTTGCGGAAATGCGTTGAGGCGCTTCAGAAATTGCCCGATCGCGGCATACTTGCCGGCATGGGCGAATTATTGGATGATAAACAGAAAACTTGGGTAAAGGTCAACCTACGAAAGGACACTATTTTTCTTTTGAAATTAAAGCTTGCCCCATAGGGAGCTCTGCTCGTCAAAATCCAACTCATCACCCTCAAAAAACTCTCCCGCAAACAAAAAACTGCTTGAAAAATTAAAAAAGAGGAGGTTTAAGGCAAGTTGCGGCGGTATAATAAACTTATGAAAAACATTTTAAACATTATTAAAGACTCAAATTACAGCTTTTCGCTTTTTGACCAAAAGCTTGTTGATAAGTTGGAACAAAAGATAACAATAAAAGACGGCAAGCCGTATGTAGTTTGCGTTATTCGCGATAAAGAAATCGTTTTGAAGCCGGAGGAAGTTGTCCGCCAATTATACGCTATGAAATTGCTCCAAGAATACGGCTACCCAAAACAAAGAATTAAATTTGAGCACGCTATTCATTTTGGCCGTGAGGTGAAATCCGCCGATATTGTTATTTTTGACAAAGACCGCCCGACCGTTGAATATATCATTGTTGAGATTAAAAAACCAAAACTTCAAGACGGAAAAAATCAGCTCCGCTCCTATACAAACGCCACCGGCGCGCCGATTGCCGTTTGGACTAACGGCGGACAAATCTCGCACTACAACCGCAAAGACCCGAATTATTTTGAGGATATTACCGACATTCCAAAAGCCGACCAAACGCTTGAAGATATTTTGAAAGAAAGATTTACGCTCAAGGATTTAATCATCAAAGACAAAATTCCGAATGAAGGAAAATCGCTCAAAACCATTATTCAGGAAATGGAAGACGAAGTTTTGGCAAATGCCGGAGTGGATGTTTTTGAAGAAGTTTTTAAACTTATTTTCACTAAATTATATGATGAGCGCAAAAGTGCCAAGGATAAAGAAATTATCAACTACTTTTTAACTAAACAGAATTTTCCGATGGCGGTAGCGGAACCTCTTGCAGAGTATGGCGCGACTACAAACAGGGAAACTTCTTACGATGATCTAAAAGAGAAAATAAACCAAATTGACGATAGTGGTTTTAGGGTTTTGGAATTTAGAAATACCGGACAATCCGAAAGCGAACTAAAAAAGAAAATCCAAAAACTTTTTGACGAGGCAAAAACCAAGTGGCCCGGCGTTTTTGACGAAACCAGCCAAATCGGGCTTAGCCCCTCCCATCTTTCTATCAGCGTTTCCAGTTTGCAAGATATAAAACTTTTTAATTCCAACTTGCAGATTATTGATGAAGCGTTTGAATATCTCATCAGCAAATCAGCCAAAGGCGAAAAGGGACAATACTTCACGCCGCGCCATGTGATTGATATGTGCGTCAAAATGCTCAATCCCAAAGCGGGCGAATATATGATAGACACCGCCGCCGGCTCTTGCGGATTCCCGGTTCATACTATTTTTCAGATCACCGGCCATCTTTTTCAAAACACGGACATTTCCGAAGAAGAAAAGGAAAATGTGCTAAAAGTTTTCGGTATTGATTTTGACGAAAAAGTTGTGCGTGTGGCTCGCACCTTAAACTTGATTGCCGGAGACGGAAACACCAATGTTTTGCATTTAAATAATCTTGATTATGACCGTTGGAATGAAACCGTCAGTAATCGCGGCTGGTTGGAGGTGTATGGCGCGGGATTAAAAAGATTGGAGGCCTTGCGAAAAGACCCGTCTTCATACAAAGAATTTAATTTTGATATTTTGATGGCAAATCCGCCGTTTGCCGGAGATATCAAAGAATCCCGCATAATTCATAAATATGATCTTGGCTATAACGAAAAAAATAAACCAAAATCAAAAGTCGGGCGGGATATTTTGTTTATTGAAAGAAACCTAAACTTTTTAAAGCCGGGTGGAAGAATGGCGATTGTTTTGCCGCAAGGCAGATTTAACAACACCTCGGACAAAATGATCCGCGAGTATATTTCCGAAAAAGCCCGAATTTTAGCGGTAGTCGGGCTGAATGTAAATACTTTCAAACCGCACACCGGCACCAAAACCAGCGTGCTTTTTGTGCAAAAATGGAACGACGACCCGAAAGCCGGCCCGCTTTGCCCCAAACGAGAAGATTACCCGATTTTTTTTGCGGTATCCGAAAAATCCGGCAAAGACAATTCCGGCGAGTATGTATTCCTCAAAAACGGCAATGGTTCGACTGGGCTCACCACAGGCGCGCCGAAGCTGGATAAAAACGGCCATTTGGTAATCAATCACGACCTGCACAATCACGACGGCGAATTGCCCGACGGCGTGGCGGAAAAGTTTATTGAATGGGCAAAATCAGAAAAATTATCTTTTTGGAAATAAATTATGAAGTCATTATCAATAAATCTAACCCAGGACTACAAATCGTTTAAAAACGGTTTTGTTGTGGAGCTTAGGGGTAATTTAATAATACTTTCTGGTGTAAACGGAAGCGGGAAATCTCAGTTGATAGATATCATCGCCCAAAGAGAAAGTCATGGTAATAAAAAAGCCATTTCTGCAACAGTAAAATTAGATGCCGGTCAAATTAGCAGAAACGATGTATTGAGGAGAACTTTTAAAGAAAATGTCAACGTACCAGAATTAACGCATGCCGGGACTGAAACTATAACAAGTCATAAAAATAATGCGTGGAATGCTTATAATAATTATTTTTTAAATTTTCAAAACGAGCACTTATGGGATTATGAAGAATCATCAGAACGCGCGAAACAGATTTTAGTAGAGGAATACGGAGAACAGAAATTTAATAATAAACAGATAACTCAAGCTGAACTTAAAGATGCCTTACCCTCAGACTTTGTATGGAAATCTGATGACATTTTCACAAATTTTATTGGCGAGTTGTTTTTTAATTATGCGCTTGATGTATACGACGCCAAGGCAGAATCTGGAGAAGCCGGAACAAAATTTGATCCCAGCACTCTTTCCGAACCCCCATGGAAACAACTCAATAATTTATTTTCAGAATTAGAATTTGAATATCGGTTTAAAGATGATTATTTTGTAAAAAATTTACAGATTAACGAACAGCCATTGCTTTTTCAAATAAAAAGTGATGGCATGATTGACGAAAATGAATCAAGAAAGCTAGCAGATTTATCTGACGGAGAAAAGGCGATCATTTCCCTTTCGTTTGCTTCTCTTTCTGGCGTAAAGTGCGAAAACAGAAAAGTTCTACTTCTTGATGAATTTGACGCAAATTTCAATCCCTCGCTCACGGAGATTTTTTACAAAATTATTGATCAGCACTTTGTCTCAAAAGGGATTTTAGTTGTAATTGCTACCCATTCACCAACGACAATATCCCTGGCCCCTGATACAGCCTCATTTTATGAAGTTTTCAAATCAAACTCGTCATCATCGGATAGAATTTTACCAGTACAAAAAGATGCTTACGCCGAATTGGAAATCGCCAACAAAGCATTTTATACCCGAATTGCTGATCAATCAGCGCGTATTGCAGAACTAGAACAAGAAAAAACTGAATCCCAAGCAAGATTGTCTGAATTGTCCGGTCTGACAAAACCCTCTCTTTTCGTCGAAGGGGATATTGATATTCAATATCTTAACAAGGCCGCAGAATTAAATACTGAATGGAAAGAAATTCTGGATAAGGTGGAAATAAAAGAAAAAAATGGAAAAGGTGGTCTTAGTAAGTACTGGAAAAATAGATTACAAATAAAGGAATTTTTAAAATATCCAGTTATATTACTTTTTGATTGCGATACCGGCCAATCAGACGAAAAAGATGCCCTTATTTATAAGCGATGTATCACATTAAACCAAACAAATTCAATCAAAAAGGGTATAGAAAATTTGTTTACCGACGCTCTTATACTTAAAGCTGAGAAAACGGCAAGTAAAAAATTCACTCAAAAATCTATACCTAACGTAGATGAACCCAATAATCAGCAATGGATTGTCACTAACGACGAGAAGAAAAATCTTGTAGATTGGATTTGCATCAATGCAGAGAAAGATGACTTCGCAAATTTTAGTGTCATTTTTAATTTGATCAAATCAGTTTTAGATAACGTCAACTCTAATTAACCATGCAATATTCAGTTGTAAATTATAAAACGGTAAAAGAAAATTCTATTTTTAGGATTGATGCTGATTTTTATCGTGCTGACTATTTAAATTACCTACAACAAATTTATAAACACGAAGAATATTTTCTCAAAAAAATATTACATCCCACTGAAATAAAAAGAGTTTATGAAGAAAGGGGAATACAGATATTATTAGCTCAAAATGTAAGAAATAATGAACTAGATTTTTCAAATGTTGTTTTTATGAGTGAGTCGGCAAAGGAAGAGTTAAAAAGGAATAAATTACAATATGATGATGTTATTTTAACTCGTTCCGGTGCAAATTTTGGTCAATCCGCCTCTTATAAAGTGGCTGATGAGATATATGCTTGTGCCGATGTTTTAGTTATCAAAAACTCAAAAGAAATAAAGGGTGGCTATCTTTCAACATTTCTGAATACTAAGCAGGGTAAAGCATTGCTTGACAGAGGTTCTTACGGGATGGCACAACCTCACATAGCGCCTTCTTACCTTTATAATTTACCAATTCCTAGATTTGATACCAACCTTGAAAATGAAATTAATAATTTGGTTAATGAATCAGAAAAATACAAATTTAACTCTTCGAGTCTCTACTCCCAAGCCGAACAATTGCTCCTCTCCGAACTCGGACTTTTGGAATGGAAGCCACAGCACACACTCTCTTTTGTAAAAAATTATTCCAATACCAAAAAAGCTGAGCGTTTTGACGCGGAATATTTTCAGCCGAAATACGAGGAAATTATTAAAGCGGTGAAAAAATATAAAGGCGGGTTTGATGAACTGGTAAATTTGGTAAAAGTGAAAAAGAGCGTTGAGCCGGGAAGCGAAGCATACCAGGAAAGCGGTGTGCCGTTTGTGCGCGTAAGCAATCTTTCAAAATTTGAGCTTTCCGATAATAACCAGCAATTTATATCCGAGGAATTATACAGCGAACTAAAAACACATCAGCCAAAACAAGGCGAGATTTTACTATCAAAAGACGCAACACCCGGTATGGCTTATTATTTAAACGAAGAACCGCAAAAAATGATTGTTTCGGGCGGTATTTTGAGATTAAAAATAGATAACAAACAAGTTTTGCCCGAATATCTAACGCTTGTGTTAAATTCCGTGATTGTTCAGAAACAAATTGAACGCGATGCTGGCGGATCAATCATAAATCATTGGAGACCGGATCAGGTAAAAGCAACAATAATTCCCATTTTGAAAGAAGCCAAACAGAAAGAGATTAAAGAACTAGTTGAAAAATCATTTAATGACAGAAAATTATCAAAATCCTTGCTTGAAATCGCCAAGCGCGGCGTGGAAATGGCGATAGAAAAAGACGAACAAGAAGCGGAAAAATGGATAAATGGCGAAATTTCTAAATTGTAAAATCAAATAATTGCTCAAAAAATTAGAAGAATAAATTTATGGAGAATTTCCCGTTAGATACAATTAATTTATTAATTTTCACAGTACCGGGTTTTGTAACGGTATGGACTTTTCGATATTTTAGCCGTTCAGAAAAAAAGAGTGAAAATTTTGAGTTTCTGGCCTTAAGTTTTATCTGGGGATTATTTTTATTGATTATGGTTGAATTGATTGCACAAATAATCTACGGGGTCAATTACAATGAAAAGATTAAAGATCTTCTTAAGAATCCATACTCCGCCGCATTTATTTTATTAGTATACGGGGCTAGCGTGGGGTGGATTGGTAGCCATATAAGTCATAATGCCTTATTCAGAAAAATTATAAATTTTTTCTCTCCAAAAAAACGTTCGGATAGTGATTGAGAATAGATTATTGGTGATAATATGCGAAAAAGTCATTTTGAAACGCTTATATGTGAGGCGATAGAGGCGTTGCCGCCTAAGATCAAAGAGGCGATGGAAAATGTCGTGTTTATCGTCGAGAGAGAGGCGCGGCGCAAGAAGGCAAGCGAAATTGGCATCAGAGTGGATGAGACGCTGTTGGGCCTTTATGAAGGCGTTCCGAAGACAGGACGGGGGATAAATTATTCCGGCGTTTTGCCGGACAAAATTACCGTTTTTCAGAAGCCGATGGAAGAATTGGCCGGCGGGAACGAGAAGAAATTGAAAGAACTGGTTTATGAAGTGGTGTGGCACGAAGTCGGCCACCATCTTGGTTTTGATGAGCCGGAGTTGCGGGCGCTTGAGGCGAAAAAGAAAATTAGGAAGAAAATTTAAGTGATTTGTTTTAAAATTTATGCGGCGACGGTTAAAAAGAGAGTTTTTTGCACGGACGACTTTGGCGGTATCCAAGGATTTGCTTGGCAAGTATTTAGTCAGAAAGGTCGGCAATAAGCTCGTGGCCGGAAAAATTGTTGAGACCGAGGCCTATATCGGGCCCAAAGACAAGGCCTCGCACGCGTTTGGCGGGAAGTTGACGAAAAGAAACGTTGCCGAATATATGGTCGGCGGCCACGTGTATATTTATCTTATTTACGGAATGCACTGGCAGTTGAATATCTCAACATCTCGCGCGGAAAAACCGGAATGTGTTTTGATTCGCGCGCTTGAACTTGAGAAAGAGGGGGGCGTGAAACTCGCCAACGGCCCAGGAAAACTCTGCCGCTGGATGAAATTGAATAAATCGTTTTACGGCGAGGATGTTACGAAATCAAAACGGCTTTGGGTTGAAGACAGGGGAGTCAAGGTTAGGCGTTCGGAAATTGGCATTTCTCCGAGAATCGGAATTGATTACGCCGGCTCTTATTGGGCCGCGAAGCCCTGGCGGTTTTTCATTAAAGGAAATTCCGCGGTTTCCAAATAGGATAAAACAAGACATTTGTGATATAATTTAAATATATGGAGCAGGATATTTCGCGAAAATTTGAAGAGCAGGAGAAAAAATTGGACGCTATTTATAAATCCGTTGAAAAAACGAGAAAATATTTTCTTTTTACGCTCATAGTCAGCGTCGTGTTCATTGTCTTGCCGCTTGTGGGATTGATTTTCGTCATCCCCATGCTTTTAAGCACGCTGACTGCCGGTTTCTGACGCACTCTTGAAAATGAACAGGATTCAAATTTTAAAGTAGGATAGAAAAATATGATTCCAAAAGAAAACAATTATGCTTTTTTGGATAGCCAGAATTTAAACCTAAGCATCCGGGAACTTGGATGGAGGATTGATTGGCGGCGATTTCGGGTATACCTCAAAGAAAAATACGCTGTTACAAAAGCGTTTCTTTTCATCGGCTTTGTTGAAGGGAACAGCGACCTTTATAAGTCGCTTCAAGACGCCGGCTTTATCTGCATTTTCAAACCAACGCTTAAATATAAAGCTGGAACGACAAAAGGCAACTGCGATGCTGAGCTGGTATTGCAAGCGATGATTGAATATCCGAATTACAATAAGGCGATTATCGTAACAGGAGACGGTGATTTTTATTGCCTTGTAAAATATCTTGCCGAGAAACAGAAATTAGAATCTGTCGTTGTTCCGAATCGCGATAAATTTTCGGCCTTGTTGAAATTCAAGATTTGCCGGCCATACCTGCGATTTATGAATAATTTAAAAAATAAATTGGAGTATAAAAAAGAAAAGGCCCTATAAGGACGGAACCTTATAGGGTGATCTTTTCCGTTGGTGATGTTTAAAGTATAGCAAACGCTCGCTAAAAGTCAAGAATTTGTATAACCGCACCCACAATTGATTTGTTTTAAAATCTATGCTCGGTAATACAACTTCCGGAGTGTATAAATAATAGGATTATGCCAAAGAAAAAAACAAAAGTCGCGGTGTTTGACATAGACGGAACGATTTTCCGCTCAAGTTTGCTTATTGAACTTACCGAGGCCCTGATTGAAGAGGGTATACTTCCGGCCAAGGTGCGCAAACTTTACGCCAAAGCGTATAAAAAATGGCTGGACAGAAAAGGGGATTACAGAAATTACATTGACGGAGTCGTTCTCGCTTTTGAAACGAACATCAGGGGCGTCGCTTACGAGGATTTTTTTAAGGTGGCGCGGAAAGTGATGGCGTTTCATCAAAACCGGGTTTATCGTTATACGCGCGATTTGGTCAGGGATTTGAGAAAGCGCAGTTATTATCTTTTGGCCATCTCCGGTTCGCCGACGGGCATTGTTCAGCCATTCGCCAAAAAACTCGGTTTTCGCAAGATGTACGGACGGTTTTACGAGTTGGACAAACGCGGCCGCTTTACGGGCAAGACCCTGCATTCGGAACTCATCGGCGACAAGGCGAAAATCCTGAAACGCGCCGTTGAAAAAGAAGAGCTGACATTGAAAAATTCCATCGGCGTCGGCGACACCGAAGCTGACATCGCGTTTTTGAAATTAGTGGAACGACCGATCGCTTTTAATCCCAATCTTAAACTTTATAAATACGCCAAGAAAGCCGGCTGGACGATCGTGACCGAAAGGAAAGACGTGATTTATAAGATTAAATGAAGTTCGCTTTATTTCCGCGTTAAAAAACAGCCGTTATTTGGCGGCTGTTTTTGTTTTTTGTTCAAGGATTTGGAGAGTTTTGACGGCGATATTTTTAATCATTTCCTGCTCATTTAGCGTTGTCGTGTCTATAAGTTGAAGCTGGGGAAATTGAGGAGACAGTATGTTGTACGCGTTTTTGTAACGCCTGACAAGAATATCCACGGTCTTTGGATTGGTCGTTTCTCCGAGTTTCCGGCTTAAGGCGATTCTTAATTCGCGCTCCATCGCGAGTTTTGAGTCGCAGACCATAAAATAAGCCGCGTCGATTTTGTCGGTCCAGAAACGCGACAAGAAAAAGGATTGAATCATGTTTTTTTCTTTTTGGCTTATTTGTCTTTTTTCAAGCCAGTACATCATCCAGCAATAGGCGTCAAAAACGCACCGGTCAAAAATGATAATGTCGTAAAGATGTCCGTAACTTTCGTCAATGAGGATGTTGAGAGCGTAAAGGCCGGTTCTTACGTTGTAAAGGGGCGTAGTGCGGGGAATATGCCTTATTACTTCGGCTCCTTCCTGGGGCCGCAGAACGCGAAATCCCTGACGACGGAAAAATTTATCGAGTTCGGTTATGGTTGTGGTTTTGCCGGATGACGGCGAGCCGGTAAGTTCAATGAAAAACGGCCGCGGCAGATATTTATCGTCGTAGCGCAGGTTGCTTTTGAGATATTTTAGAATCGCCTGGGCTTTTTTCTCAAAAATATTTTCTTCGTTTCCCGAAATTTGCATCGCTTTTCTCCCTCTTGTCGTTTTTAAGTTGTCAAAGTGCGTTTCTTTGGTTATTATGAATAGAATAAAAAAAAATTCGCGTAAAGTCAAATTTATGACAAAAATAAACAATGAACGAATTATCGGTTTTGACATGGACGGGGTGCTTGTTGACCACACCGCCATGCGGCTTAAGCTTGCGGCGGAGCACGGCTGGAAGCTGGCGCCCGAACAGACGCCGGCGGAAATTTTTAACGCCATAATACCCGAGCCGGTTTTGGAGAACTTAAAACACGCGCTGTATTCCGACCCGGAAGTTTCGCTTTTGGCTCCGCTGATGCCGGGCGCTAAAGCCGCGCTTGAAGAAATAAAAAAGCGGGAGATTCCGTACGTTTTGATATCAAAGCGGAAAAACCCGGAAGCGGCGACGAATCTTTTAAAAGCCCGCGGGTTGTGGCCCGATTATTTTAACGAAGAAAACGCCTTTTTCGTCGTCGGCTCTGAAGGCAAAAATCCAAAAGCCGTGGAATTGGGGATAACGCATTACGTTGACGATGAGATCGGAATTTTGGAGAAATTGCCCGACGTTGAGCATAAATTTCTTTTTGACCATCTCGGCGTTTTTGACGGAGTGGATTCTTACAAGCGGGTAACCTCGTGGCCGGAATTGATGAAACATCTTGTTTGAAATATAATAAGAATGTATGAAGTCAAAATCATTTTGGGCGATAACGGGCGTTATTATTTTGTTTTTTTTGTTCGCGATTGCCGGCGTTTATTTGTCTCAAGGAACGCGAAAAGAATCGCCGGAGATTAAACCTTTAATAGCCGAGAGCAAAATGAAAATTTCAAGTCCTATATTTGAACACAATCAAACGATTCCGGTTAAATACACTTGCGACGGCGCGGACATCAATCCGCCGCTTATTATTTCCGACATTCCCGAGGGAACGAAAAGTTTGGCGTTGGTTGCGGACGATCCGGACGCTCCGATGGGAACGTGGGTTCATTGGACCATGTGGAATATTTCTCCGGACATCAAAGAAATTAAGGAGAACGAAACTCCTTCGGGCGTGATTGAAGGAATGACCAATTTTAAAAAACCCGGCTACGGCGGCCCTTGTCCGCCAAAAGGCCACGGCGTTCACCGTTATTTTTTCAAACTTTACGCGCTTGACGCGGCACTTGATTTGCCTGCCGAAGCCGACAAAGAGGCGATTGAAAAAGCGATAGAAGGGCACATTTTGGCCGAAGCTCGGATTATTGGCCTTTACAGGCGGGATTAAACCCAGTTTGTTTATGCGCGGAACTATCGGAAAAATAAAAAGCATCAAAGAGGTTTTAAAAAAGAAGGAGGAGAAGGATATACGTAGGCGTGAACTTAATGCGGAAAGGGAGTGGAGCATCGCTCATAAGTACGGTGGTTGAGTTGTTATTAGGCCGAAAGTTTCAATATGATTTCAATATGAAACGAGTAGACCTTTATTCTTTACACAAAAAGTAAAAAAAATATGCAAAATGTATTCACTGATATTTATACGAAAAGATTTTGGTTTGGCGGCTCTGGCTCAGGTTCGCTGGTTGAGAATACGGTTTCATATAGAAATTTTTTGGAAACCTTTATTTCCGACAACGAAATAAAAACCGTTCTTGATTTTGGGTGCGGGGATTGGCAATTTTCACGCTTAATTAATTGGAAAAATGTAAACTATCTTGGAATCGATGTGGTGGATCATTTAATTGCAGAAAACAGCAACAAGTATTCGTCCGCCAATATAAAATTTGCATTGCTTGATACTGATTTGGATGCATTGCCTGCGGCAGATTTGATCATCATTAAAGATGTTTTCCAGCATTGGCCAAATAAAACTATTCAGGAATTTATTCCAAAACTGTCCCGGCATCAATTCAATTTAATAACAAACACCAAAGAGTCGTATAAAATGGATAATGGCGAATTTCTTGATATGGGCTTAAATCGAGATATAGATTTGGGCGATTTTAGACCGCTTGATTTAGCCTTGACGCCATTTAACAGCGAATTGACTGAAGTGTTTAAGTATCACTCAATTCGTAAACATAGAGCGATAAGAGAATTAAAAGCCGTGATACAGCTTCTATTTAGTGGGCGTTAACTATATGCGGTATGGGCATGCGATTGGCATTTGACTCATCTTCGCATTTTGGTTATAGTATAGGGACTTTATCGAGACATATTTCCTTTTTGTCATTCTTCCCCCGCCTTGGCGGGGTCAGAATGACAAAAACAGTGAAAGGATTTTATAGGACTATTCCCCCCATAGCTTAGTGGCAAAGCAGCTGCCTTTTAAGCAGTTGATCAAGGTTCGATTCCTTGTGGGGGGACATTTATGCTTAAAAACCAAAACATATTTTTTATCTTGTTAGTGATATTCATAGGATTGTTGTTTGTTTTTCCCCACTCATTTATTTCTTCGGGGTTAGGAAACACTATTTTAACTATAACTACTTTTCTGTTTGGCATAATTGGGGGGTTTTACATAGTGGTGACCACAACTGATTATAATAGCGTGAAAAATATTCTTGCTTCTGAAACGGCCGGATGGATTTCCTTGCATCAGAATATATCAATTTATGACAAACAGTTGGCTGATAAATTCTCCCTGCTTGTAGACGCATATGTCAGGCGAGCTTTCGATTATGAAATTATTGATTACGCAAAAGGTACTCATGTTGAATTTGAAGCGCTGAAAAGAATGGTACGCGATATTCCGTTGAAAAATGAGTTGTCATCGGTATACGAAAAAATTAGGGATGTAATGGATGAAATCATTAAATCTCGACAGCAACTTACCGTGCTTGGGGCAAAAACACTTTCTCCGTTCCAATGGTCTGTTCTTTTCATTTTGGCAACGCTTCTTGTTTTTTCTCTATACGGCTTAAGGTCCGGTGAATTATTTTTTGATATTGTCACGGTTGCGATCTCAAGCTCCGTCGTACTCATTTTGCTTCTGATTCGAGACCTTGATCTGTACATTTGGAACGAAAAAACATTTGGTTATGACATTTTTGAAAATGTTCTAAAATCTGTCGGGCAACTGCCTTATTATCCGGCGGAATCGTTGGAGGCTGGCAGAGTAAACCCTTCCGAGAAAGAATATCGGGTTGGGACGTGGCTTAATTTTCCAAAGAGTCTTGATCGTAAAGTTGAAATTCATAAAACCGACTAAACGGCTCCAAAGGAGCCGTTTTTTTGCGTTAGAAATCTTGACCACCGCACATGAGCAAGTTATGCGTTGGGTTGACATAAAAAATAATCTATTTTATCATAGTGACAATAGGAAACGGTTCTTTAACAGGGAAGGGGGGTGATTTTTATGCCGGTGCTAATGTGCAGGCCGGACTATTTTTCCGTTGATTACGAAATCAACGATTGGATGAGCCGCGAAAATCAGCCGTCAAAGATTTTGAGCATGATTCCGTGGTGGAGATTGTTCGGCATTTACAACACTTTCGGGTACAATGTTCGCCTCATCGAGGAAGTTGAAGGTTTGCCGGACATGGTTTTTACCGCCAACGCTGGACTTGTTTATAAAAACAAATTTATCCCGAGCAATTTTTATCACGCCGAAAGAAGAGGAGAGCGCGAACATTTCAAGAACTTCTTTCAGGAAAGCGGTTACGAAATAGTAAATCTTCCGCCTGACGTGTTTTTTGAAGGACAGGGCGACGCGCTTTGGATTTCGGAGAACAAACTGCTTTTGGGATACGGACGAAGGACTTCGGAAGCGGTGATTGAACATCTCAAGGCGATAATGCCCGACTGCGAAATCATTCCGATTAAAATGGTCCATGAGCCGACCGCCGAAAAGCCGAAAGAATTTTATCATCTCGATACCGTTCTTTGCCATCTGCCAATGACCAATACCTTTTTGGTTTATCCGGGCGCGCTAAGTCCGGAAGCGATGGAAACAATCCGGTCGCTCGGCGAGACGATTGAAGCGGCTTATCCGGAAGCGGAAAAACTGATTTGCAATTCCGTCGCGATCGGAAAGTACATACTGATGCCGATTGGCGAGACATCCAGATTTGTGGAACTTCTGAACGAACGCGGCTATAAAGTTTTTCTGATTGAAATGTCGGAATTTCTCAAGGCCGGAGGCGCGGTTAGGTGTTTGAGTTTTTTTTATTAAACAAAATCAATAATTGACAGTCCCCGTAAAAATACGGGGCTTTTTTGTTGCCCCGCCAAGGCGGGGCTTAACCAAGCTCAGCTTGGTTGCCAATTAAAAATAATTTGGTATGATGGAAGAATATGGAAAGAATCTATTCTTCCGAGACAATTAAATTTATCGGTCAAAAGGTCAAATTGGCCGGCTGGGTTGAAGTCAGGCGCGACCACGGCAAGCTTATTTTCATAGACCTGCGCGACCGTGCCGGCATTGTTCAGCTTGTTTTCATTCCGAAGGACAAAGAACTTCATCAAACCGCCGATTCTTTGAGATCCGAGTGGGTGATTGAAGTCGTCGGAACGGTAAACCAGCGGCCGAAAGGAATGGAAAATCCGAACGTTGAAACCGGCTCCGTGGAAGTGCTTGTGGAAAATTTGGTCATCTTAAACGAATCCAAAACGCCGCCGTTTGAAATTGTCGCGGCCGAGACGCAGGTCGGCGAAGAGGCGCGGCTGAGATATCGGTACATTGATTTGCGCCGGGCAAAAATGGCGAAGAACTTAAAAGAACGGCACCGGATCGTCAAATTCATGCGCGATTTCATGGACACCCGTGATTTTTGGGAAATTGAGACACCGTTTTTGACGAAAGGCACGCCCGAAGGCGCGCGGGAGTTCGCCATTCCTTCGCGACTCCATCGCGGCAAATTTTACGTTTTGCCGCAGTCGCCGCAGCAGTTTAAGCAATTGCTGATGGTATCCGGCGTTGAAAAATATTTTCAAGTCGCCCGGTGTTTCCGCGACGAGGACCCGAGAGGTGACAGGCAGCCGGAATTCACCCAGCTTGATATTGAAATGAGTTTTGCCGACGAAAACGCGATCATGGGGCTGACCGAGGACTTGCTGATTGAACTGGTCAGAAAAATATTTCCCGAAAAGAAAATCAATCAAACGCCGTTTCCCCGGCTCACTTTCGAGCGGGCGCAAAAAGAATATCAGAGCGACAAACCGGATTTGAGAAAGGACAAGAGCGACCCGAACGAACTGGCTTTCTGCTGGATTACGGACATTCCAATTTTTGAATATTCCCAGACCGAAAAACGATTGGTCGCGGCCCATCATCCCTTCACCGCGCCGAAAGAGGAAGACATGGAATTGCTTTATGGCCAGCCGGAAAAGGTCAGAAGCCGGGCGTATGACATCGTTCTCAACGGCTACGAAATCGGCGGTGGGAGCGTCAGAATGCACAAAAAAGAGATGCAGGAGAAAATTTTTAAAGTTCTCGGATTGAACAAGGAAGAAATCGAAAAGAAGTTCGGGCATTTGTTGGAGGCGTTTGAATACGGCGCTCCGCCCCACGGCGGCATTGCCGTCGGAATCGACCGGCTGGTGATGCTTTTGCTCAACGAGCCAAACATCCGGGAAGTCATCGCTTTTCCGAAGACCGGCGACGGCCGCGATTTGATGACGGACGCTCCGAACGAAATTTCAAAGGAACAGCTGGAAGAATTGGGAATAACGGTTAAAAAGAAGATTGAATAATTCATGACTTATGTCGTCAAGCTTCAACAATTTGAAGGCCCTTTGGCTTTGCTGCTTGAATTGATTGAAGATGAAAAATTAAAAATTACCGAGATATCGCTGGCGAAAGTGACGGACCAATATTTGGAATATTTGAAATGCCTTGAGGCGGTTGAACCGAGGCATCTGGTTGAATTTTTGGTCGTCGCCAGCCGTTTGATTTTGATAAAATCAAGAGCGATTCTGCCGACTCTTGAATTGAACGAAGAAGAGGAGGACAGCATCAAGGATCTTGAATGGCGGCTTGAGGAATACAAAAGATTTCGCGAAGCGTCAAAGGTTTTGGCGGAACTTTTCGCCAAAAAAACGTACGCTTATTCAAGGGAGCTTTACAAGGGAATGACGACGGCTTTTTGCCCTCCCGAGAATCTGATGCCGGATGACTTGTGCCGCGCCTTTCAGAAAATCCTGAACGAACTGCCCAAAGAAGAGCCGCTTGCCGAAGAAAAAATCGCGGTGACGGTTTCGCTGGAAGAAAAAATAAAGGACTTAATAAAAAGAATACAGGACACGATTGAAGCGAGTTTCAAAAATTTGATTGCCGGCGCCGCGACGAAAACCGAAATAATTCTGACATTTTTGGCGATGCTTGAGCTGATAAAACAGCAAACGCTCGTCGCCCAACAGGGGGAATTATTTGGAGACATTAAATTGAAAAAATGCGAACAGTTGATAAATAATAATGTAAATCCATGAATCACAAATCCGCGATTGAAAGTTTGCTTTTTATTTCCGGAGAGCCGGTAGCTTTGAAAAAGATGGCCAAAATTTTGTCTATTCCGGCCGAAGAGGTCAAAACAAGCGTCGCCGAACTTTCTCTGGAATATCAGGACAGGGGATTGAAGATCGTTCAGAAAGACGACGAAATTCAGATGGTCACCGCCCCGGAAAACGCCGAAATCGTCGGCCAGTTCGTCAAGGATGATTTTGAACAGGAACTTTCCCGCGCCGCTCTTGAAACGCTGTCAATCGTCGCTTACCGCGGCCCGATCAGCCATCCGGCGATCGAAGAAATCAGAGGCGTCAATTCGAGCTTCACTTTGAGAAATCTTTTGCTGCGCGGATTGGTGGAGCGGATAGAAAATCCCAAAGACAAACGGAGCTATTTGTACAAGATCAGTTTTGATTTTCTGAAACGCCTGGGGCTTGAAAAGATTGAAAATCTGCCCAATTACGAAAGTTTGAACAAGAAGCTCGACGCTCAATCCGCCGCGGCCCCGCTAAGCGGGGCGCCGGAAGCGACGCCGGTAGCAAACGAAACACCATGACCAACGCTTTAGGCGCAATTTTGGCCGGTCTTTTATTGCTTGTCGGAATTTTAAACGATAAGGGATTTTTTAGCGCCGACAATTCCGGTTCGGCGCGAATTCCTTTTTTTAAACAAGCGGCCGTAAAAACAGACGAGAAAAAACAAAACAAGCCGGAGATTGAGGTCAATAACTTATTCTCCTCTCTTTCCGGCGGCTTGCGCCCCGAAGAAAGCGGCTCCGGCAAAGAAGAACAGGCGGCCGAACCAAAGAAAGCGGAGGAGGGCGTTCAAGCGAATAAATTGCCTGTTGAGAACGAGGCAAAAAACGAAGTTTCTCCGACGGAAAAAGCCGCTTTGCAAACGCTCAAAACAATCAATTATCTGCCTGTCAGAAATTGGAACGTTCCTTTCGCGGAAATTTCCGCGAAATCGGTTTTATCAACCGACGAAAAAGCCGAGAAAGTTTTTTATCAAAAAAACAGTTCAGAACGTTTGCCCATTGCTTCGTTGACCAAACTGATGACCGCTTTGATTGTTTTGGACAATTACAATCTTGAAGAAAAAATAAAAATTTCAAAAGCCGCGGTGCAGATTGAAGGAGAAATGGGGGGACTGGTCGTCGGCGAAACGCTGACGGTTCACAATCTTCTTTACGTAATGCTGATTGAGTCAAGCAATGACGCGGCTTTCGCGTTTGCCGAAAAAGTTGGAACGGACAAGTTCGTGGAATTGATGAATAAAAAAGCCGCGGTGCTTGATTTAAAAAATACTCATTTTGCCAATCCTGCCGGTTTTGACGAGAAAAACAATTATTCAACTGCTTTTGATCTTGCCCGCCTCGCGTCCGCGGCTTTGAATTATCCTTTGGTTTGGGAAATTTTACGAACCAAAGAAATTGAAATAAAAAGCGAAGCTGTTCCGGACAATCCAAATCAGCCGATTTTTCCGCACCGCCTGATTAATTCAAACAAACTTTTGGACGTCGTGCCGGAAATTGTCGGCGGAAAGACCGGCTATACCGACTTGGCCGGCGGCTGTATGATTTTAGTCGCCCAGCTTGAAAATTTCAAAGTCATAAATATCGTTTTGGGCGCGGACGGCGGCGCTCCTTTTTTGGATCGCTTTAAGGAAACGGAAAAATTAATCAACTGGCTTAAAGAAGCGTATCTTTGGAAATTATGATTATCACTTCGGAAATCATCAGAATATTGATTTTAACCAGCGTTGCTTTCATTGTTGCCATGGCAATGACTCCGTTCTTGACCCATTTTTTATTTCGCTATCGCATGGGCAAGCAAATCAGAACCGAGGGCGCGCCGATTTTCGCCAAAATGCATTCTCACAAAGAAGGGACGCCGACAATGGGCGGAATCCTTGTTTGGCTGACGGCTTTGATTCTGGCGCTGTTGTTCGGGCTTCTCGCCCAAATAGCTCCGGATTCGTATTTGGCGGAATTGAATTTCCTGAGCCGGGGACAGACCTATCTGCCGTTGGGAATGTTAATCTTCGCCGCTTTAATTGGAATGGCCGACGACATGCTCGGAATCATGCGGATCGGCCCGAAGGGCGGGGGACTGCAGATGAGGCACCGCCTGATTTTATACACGGTTGCCGCCGCCGTCGGCGCTTGGTGGTTTTATTTCAAACTTGACTGGGACTTGCTTCACGTGCCTTTCGCCGGCGACTTCAACGTCGGCGTTTGGTACGTGCCTATTTTTATTTTCATCATCGTCGCTTCCGCTTTTTCGACCAATCAAACCGATGGCCTGGACGGACTGGCCGGCGGAGTTCTGCTTATCGCCTTCGCCGCTCTGGCGGTGATCGCGTTCAGCCAGGGAAGAATGGATCTGGCGGCGTTTTGCGGAGCGATTATTGGCGCTCTTTTGGCGTTTCTTTGGTTCAACATTTATCCGGCCAAATTTTTCATGGGCGACACCGGCTCAATGTCGCTCGGCGTCACGCTCGGAGTCATCGCCATGCTGACGAATTCGGTTCTTATTCTCCCTTTCATCGGAGCCGTTCTTGTTCTTGAATCCGCGACCACAATTATACAAATGGTTTCAAAAAGATTGTTCGGAAAAAAAATCTTCATTTCCGCGCCGATTCATCATCATTTTGAAGCCCTGAACTGGCCGGAAACGAAGGTTACCATGCGATTTTGGATTATCGCCGGAGTGGCCGCGGCCATCGGTTTGATCATCGTTTTTATTGATAAGAGTTTGGTGGTATAATTAATAATATGGCATTTGACATTCTCATCAAAAACGGAACCCTTATAGACGGCACAGGAAGAGAAAGATATCCGGCCGACGTCGGAATCAACAAAAACGCGATTGCCGAGATCGGCGATTTGAAAAATCAAAAAGCCGAAAAAGTGATTGACGCGGCCAATTTGCACGTTGTTCCGGGATTCATTGACGTTTTAAATCACTCCGATACTTACTGGACGATGTTTCCCATGCCTTCAATGGAGAGTTTGCTGAGGCAGGGAATTACGACGATTATCGGCGGCAACTGCGGAGCGTCGCTGGCTCCTTTGGTGGAGGGAAACGTTATCGCCGCGATTCAAAAATGGGCTGATATGAGCGAGGTGAGCATCAATTGGCTGAGGATGAGCGAATTTCTGGAACAACTCGAACGGATGAAATTCGGAGTGAACTTTGGCACGCTCGTCGGCCACGGCACTTTGCGAAGGGGGCTGATAAAAGACGAGGTTCGCAATCTGACCGGCGATGAAATGGCAAAAATAAAATTTATGCTGGAAGAGGCGCTGGAGTCGGGAGCTTTTGGTCTTTCTACCGGCCTTGCTTTCAGCCACGCGAAAACGACTCCGGTTGAGGAAATCATAGAGCTGGCGAAACTCGTTGAAAAATACGACGGCGTTTACGCGTCGCATCTTCGCGACGAGGCGGGCCGGTTGGACGACTCCGTGACGGAGACAATCCGCGTCGCCATGGAATCGCAAGCCAAAATTCAAATTTCCCATTTTAAAGCGATGGGACAGTCCGGCTGGCCGAATTTCGCCGCGAATCTTGAACGGCTTGAACAGGCGCACGACGGCGGTTTAAACGTAAATTTCGACGTTTTTCCTTACACCGTCACAGGTTCGGTTCTTTACACTTTGCTTCCCGATTGGGCGGCCGAGGGCGGCAAGAAAAAATTGCTCTCCCGTCTTCGCGATCCTCACGAGCGCAGAAAAATAATTCATGAACTAAAGAAGAACCCTTTGGCCGAGTACGATAAAATCATTGTCGCCATCTCGCCTGCCGACAAAACGTTCATCGGTAAATCGTTAAAAGAAATCGCCCAAAATCAGGGTGTTGAACCGGAAGAGGCGCTACTCAACATGATTCTCGTCGCCGAAGATCAACTCATTGCCTTCATTCACAGCTTAAGCGAAGAAAACGTGGCCGCCGGCATCGCTTCAAAAATTTCAATGGTAAGTTCGGACGGCTCCGGTTATAATCTCGGCTACGCCCGCAAAGGAACTCTGGTGCATCCCCGTTCTTTCGGCGCGTTTCCGAGATTACTCGGCAAATACGTCCGGGAAGAAAAGAAGTTAAGCTGGGAGGAGGCGGTTAGAAAAATTTCTTCTTTGCCGGCGGAAAAATACGGCCTCAAAAAACGAGGGTTGATAACCGAGAGCAACTTCGCGGATTTAACCATTTACAATCCCGAGACGGTCAGCGATCTCGCCACGTTTAAAAATCCTTACCTTTATCCCCGGGGTGTTGAATATGTGATTGTCAACGGAAAAACGGCGATTGAAAAAGGGGTTTACAACGGCGAGCTGGCCGGCCGGGTTTTGCGGAAATCATAGGTCTTATGAAACCATCAAGGCCGGATTATATTTTAATTTTTACGATAGCGGGTTTGGCGTTTTGCGGGTTGATAGTTTTGGCCAGCGCTTCGTCTTTCGTCGCGCAGAACAGATTCGGTAGCCCGTATTTTTATCTTTTCCGACAAATGACGTACGGCCTCGCGATAGGTTTGGTTGGATTTTTAATAACCCAGAAATTGAATTATCAGATATGGAAAAAAGCCGCGGTCTGGATTTTGTTCGCGAATATCGTTCTATTGATTTTAGTTTTCGTTCCGTCGTTCGGTTTCAATTATGGCGGGGCGAACCGCTGGATTCATTTCGGCTCTTTTTCATTTCAGCCGGGCGAATTGGTCAAATTAAGCTTCATTTTATATCTTGCCGCGTGGCTTTCAAGCAAGCAGAAAGAAATTTCCGATTTTTCAACTGGCCTTGTTCCGTTTTTAACGATAACCGGAGGCGTTGGTTTGCTTCTCATGATTCAGCCGGACATAGGGACTTTGGGCGTGTTGACCATAACCGCGGCCATGATGTATTTCGCCGCCGGCGCCCGTCTCAGTCATCTTTTTTTGATTTTCGGAATGGGTATCGGAGGTCTTTTCGGTTTAATCAAGATTGCCCCTTATCGGCTTAATCGCTTAGTTTCATTTTTGCATCCGGACGTCGATCCTCTCGGAATAGGTTATCAGATAACTCAGGCGACTTTGGCGATCGGTTCGGGCGGAATCTTCGGTCTGGGATTCGGCCGCTCGCGCCAGAAATATAATTATCTGCCGGAGGTCTTCGGCGATTCGATTTTCGCTATTTTTGCCGAAGAGATGGGGTTTATCGCGGCAATAATTTTGATTTCCCTGTTTTTGCTTCTTGCCCTCCGCGGATTTAGAATCGCCAAAAACACGCCGGATCTTTTCGGAAAATACGCCGCGATCGGAATCACGTGCTGGATTGCCGTTCAGGCATTCGTTAACATCGCCGCCATTTCCGGTTTGATACCTTTGACCGGTATTCCGCTGCCTTTCGTCAGTTACGGCAGTTCGGCGCTGGCCGTTAATTTGATCGCGGTCGGAATTTTGGTTAATATCTCCAAATCCGCCTCGCATAAATATTAAAAAACCATATGAGAATATTATTGACCGGCGGCGGCACAGGGGGACACATTTTCCCGCTGGTTGCCGTAACGCGGGAATTGAAAAAACTTGCCAAAGAGAAGGGCGTCCTGACGATGGAGATTTTTTACGTCGGCCCGGATGATTTCGGCCGGGAAATTTTGGAAAAAGAAGGCGTGGAGATCAAACCGATTTTGGCCGGAAAATTAAGGCGCTACGTTTCCGGCAAAACGTTTTTTGACGTTTTGAAATTGCCCGTCAGTTTGGTTCAGGCACTTTGGCTTGTGTGGAAAATAATGCCGGACGCAATTTTCAGCAAAGGGGGATACGGCGGCGTTTCGGCGGCGCTTGCCGGCCGGTTGTATTTTGTTCCGGTTTTAATTCACGAATCCGACAGCATTCCCGGACTTGCCAATCGTCTGCTCGCGAAAATCGCGAACAGAATTGCCGTGGCCTTTCCTTCGACCGCCGATTTCTTTCCTCCCAAAAAAACCGCTCTTGTCGGCAATCCCACGAGAAGCGAACTCTTTGAGGGCTCGGCTGAAATCGCCGCCAAGATTTTCGGATTAAGTTCGAAAAAACCTGTTATTTTGGTAATGGCCGGCTCTCAGGGCGCTCAATCGATAAACGACATTATTCTCGCGGCTTTGCCAAAACTTCTGGTGAGAACTCAAATCATTCATCAGACCGGAACGAAAAATTACGAACAGGTGAAAGCCGAAGCCGAAGTCGCGCTGAATGACACTCTTCCGGAATTCAAGGAAAATTATCATCCAATCGCGTTTCTGAACGAGGAGGAATATAAGCACGCCTTGAAAATCGCTTCTCTCATAATTTCTCGGTCCGGCAGTTCTATTTTTGAAATTGCCGGCGCCGCGAAACCGAGCATTTTAATTCCTTTGTCTTCTTCGGCCAACGACCATCAAAAGCGGAACGCCTACGAATACGCGAAAACCGGGGCCGCCGTCGTGACGGAAGAAGCGAATCTTATGCTCAATCTTTTTGTTGATCAAATCCTGCGTCTTTTGGACGAGCCGGAAAAATTGGAAGAAATGGGGGAGAAAGGCAAGCCGTTTTATAAACCGGACGCCGCCAGAAAAATCGCCGAAGAATTGATAAGATTGGCGGAATAATTTAAGATTTAAAATATGCCAACCGAAATTATAAAATCGGGAGAAGTGAGGGTTAGAATCGCGCCTTCGCCGACAGGGCCCCTTCATATCGGCACAGCAAGAACCGCCTTGTTTAATTTCCTGTTTGCCAAAAAACATCGGGGAACTTTCATCCTGCGCATTGAAGACACGGATTTGGAAAGATCGGACCCAAAATACGAAAAAGACATTGTTGAACATCTGAAGTGGCTCGGCATCGCCTGGGACGAGGGTGTTGAAGTCGGCGGCGAATACGCGCCATACCGGCAAAGCGAACGGATTTACACCTATTCAAAATACGTTCAAAAATTATTGGGCGAGGGCAAAGCGTTCTATTGTTTTCATTCCAAGGAGGAATTGGGGCGGGAGCGGCAGGACCAACTGAAAGCCAAGCAAACGCCGATTCATTTGTGCGAGCACCGCGGCTTGCCGGAACGCAAAATAAAAGATTTCATGGCGAAGGGCAATTACGTGATTCGCTTCGTCGCGCCGAAGAAAAAAGTGATATTCCAAGACCTCATTCACGGCGAAGTTGAATTCGACACTTCACTTTTCGGCGATTTTTCCATCGCCAAAGAAATCGGCGTTCCGCTTTATAATTTCGCCGCGGCGGTTGACGATTTTGAGATGAAAATAAGCCACGTCATCCGGGGCGAGGATCACATCTCCAACACTCCGAAACAGATTTTGATTCAGGAGGCGCTCGATTTTCCGCGGCCGAAATACGCCCATTTGCCGCTTATTTTGAATCCGGACCGTTCCAAACTTTCGAAAAGGTATCTGGAGACCTCAATGGGCGATTACCGGGCCGCCGGCTATCTTCCGGAAGCGCTCGTTAATTTCATGGTCTTTTTGGGCTGGAGTCCGGGAACGGACAGAGAAATATTTTCTTTGGACGAACTTGTTGAAGAATTCGGACTGGAAAAAGTTCAAAAAAGCGGCGCCGTATTCAACGTTGAAAAACTGGATTGGTTTAACGGACATTACGTTCGCCAAAAAAATCTTGATGAGTTGGCGAAACTTTGTTTGCCGTACCTGTCCGCGCAGGCGGGTCCTAGCGAGATTGATCTTGATTACGCCAAAAAAATCGTTGCTTTGGAACGGGATAGAATGAAAAAGTTATCCGATATCCGGGAATTGGCCGGCTTTTTCCTAAAAGAGAAATTGGAGTACGAAAAAGAACTCCTGCGCTGGAAAAAAATGACGGACGAGGAAGTCGCGACAAATTTAAAAACGGTCAAAACGATGATTGAACCGATTTCGGACGATCTATTCACGGCGGCAGCCATAAAAGAGACGCTGGATAAAGAAGCGGAAAAAACAGGCAAAGGAGAGCTTTACTGGCCTTTTCGCGCCGCACTTTCCGGCTTGAAGCAGTCGCCGCCGCCCCAGGAAATCGCCGAAGTTTTGGGGAAGGAAAAAACACTCTTAAGAATTAGGGCCGCGATTGAAAAAATCGGCCGCGGATGATAGGATGAAAGTAATGAGCGGCTTAAGATTTATTCAAAAAATCGCTTTGCTCGCGATATTTACGGCGGCTTTTGTTTTGCCGTTTTTAAATTTACCGGCGGCAAGCGCGGCTCAAACCGGCCTGTCTGCGCAGACAGGCGACTATTTCCAAAATCTTCAAAATCAACAAAACGCCTTGAGAACTCAGATTAAGGAAAAGGAGGAAACCCTCAAAAAATTGCAGGAACAGGAAAAAAATCTTAACAATCAAATCAAGACGGCTCAAAAAAAGGAAACAACCCTTAAAAACCAGATAAATCAATTTGACCAAAGAATCCAGAAATTGGCGGTTGACATTGAGATTACGGAAACAAAAATATCCCAACACCAGTTGCGAATCCGCGAATTGAATTTGGAAATAAAGCGAAGCGAAGAAATAATTCAGCGAAACAAGAAAAATCTGGCCGAGCTGGTGCGGACTATTCAGTCATACGACCATGCCAATCTGTTGGAAATTTTGCTGCGAAACAAGAATTTTTCGGATTTCCTAAGCCAAACCGAGCGCGTCCAGCAGCTTCAGCGGGAAACGCAAAAACGGCTGGAGGAAATCAAATTGGCGAAGCTTAAACTCGGCGGCGAAAAAACGGAGACGGAATCTGAAAAGGCGGAGTTGGAGCGCTTGACTCAGGAATTGGACGGCCAGAAAGCGGCGGCCGAAAATCAAAAAACCGAAAAGGAAAATTTATTCAAGATAACCAAAAATCAGGAAAAAAATTATCAAAAACTGTTAAGCCAGGTTGAAAAGCAGCAGCTGGAAATTCAGCAGGGGATTCTTGATTTGGAAGATAAATTGAGATTCGCGATTGACCCTTCAAAAATTCCCGCGCCGAGGCCCGGCGTTTTGAACTGGCCGCAAAAAGGAGTAATGAGCCAGGGCTACGGCCCGACGTCGCAGACCGGATTCACTAACGACGCTTATAAATTCCACAACGGCATAGACGTAGTCGGAGGGTTTGGAACGCCGGTCAGGGCCGCGAAAGAAGGAGTCATAAAAGCGACGGGGGACAACGGTAAATACGCTTACGGACGATGGATCGCGATAGAACACGAAAACGGCCTGACGACGCTTTACGGCCATCTTTCTTCCCAAATCGCGAAACCGGGCCAAAAAGTGGCGGTCGGACAAATTATCGGTTACGAAGGCAGTACCGGTTTTTCAACCGGCTCTCATCTTCATTTCACGGTTTACGCCACAAGCACGTTCCGGACCGAAGATCGCTGGTTCGGCCTGCTTCCGCTCGGCGGTTCAATCAATCCTCTAAATTATCTGTAAAATTACCGCGCTTTATTGACCCCGCGCATAATAAGTTATGCGCGGGGTTGACTCAACCTCAATTGGTGTTAAAATAACGACGATGGTTTAAAAAATCGTCATTAGGTCTTTAACAAGAGGGAAATCATGGAAGACAAAAAAACCGTGCTCGTTACAGGCGCTTGCGGCTTTATCGGCTCGCATATGGTGGATTTTTTGCTGGATCAGGGATATTCCGTCGTCGCGACCGACACTGAGCAGGCCTATAAAGGAAAACATCATCTTGATCCGAATGTCTGCTTCATCCCGGCCGACATCACCGAAAAAACCGGTTTGATTCAGGTTTTTTACAATCCGGATCGGCATTTCGATTATGTGTTCCATATCGCCGCGATTTTTGATTACACCAAACCGCCGCATTTGTTATATAAGGTAAACGTTGAAGGAACTTATAATCTGCTAAACATGATCCGCAAAACAAGGCAGAAGCCCGCCATCATTGTTTGGAGCTCCGGTTCGGTATATGGAGTGACCGGCGAAATGCCGGCTTACGAAACCACGCCCGTTTCGCCGAAAAACAATTACGAAAGATCAAAATTGGAACAGGAACGGCTTGCCTTAAGTTTCGCGAAAGCGAACGACCTGCCGCTCGCGGTAATCAGGCCGGCGGCGGTCTACGGGCCGCGTTCAAAATACGGAGTCGCGATACCGGTTCTGATGGTCGCTTCGGGGCAGATTCCTTTCATCATCGGCCCCGGCAAATACAGCCAGTCCTTCGTTCACGTGCAGGACGTTTGCCAGGCGGCGGAATTTCTGGCGACGCGCATCACGGCGACTCACGGCGAAATCTATAATATCTGCGACTCTTCCCGCTATACGGCTGAGGAAATGTTTCTGTGGGTGGAAAAGTGTCTGCGGGAAACCGGCCGGAACGACGTCAAATTTCTGAGAATTTCCGGACGGGCGTTCCATTATCCTCTTTGGGGGTTAAAACCGCTGCTCTGGTGGAACGACTTCCGCTACACCAAACGGGGATTGCGGCCGAAAATCGAGCGCGATTTGGTTGATTACTTGAACGCGCCATTTCTGATGTCCAACCTGAAAATTCGGCTTCTAAATTTTGAACTCGCTTATCCGGACGCCAGAGAAGGGGTCAAAAAAACGATAGAGTGGTACGCAAAGGAGGGCCTGATATGACGGCAACTTTTCTGATTGACAGTTTAATGCTTTTGCCCAGTTTCGCTTTTTTGATTGTCGCCTTGAGTTTTGGTTTGCCGTACAAACTGCGGAAAGAAACTATTATCATCTTTTGCGTCCTGGTCACGCTTGGTTTTTGGCTGATTGCCGGAGGATTTTATTTTAACATCCTTCAAATCTCCGACCTACCCGTTGCCGGCCATTGGTTCAAACAATTCGGCGACGCGAATAATTTTATGTGGAATTTTGAAAGAAATTTCGCGCGCTGGTCATACGACGAAACGATTTATTTCTGGAGATGGAATCACGCGGCGCCGTTTTACGGCATTGCCGCTCCGAGCTATCAGGATTTTTGGGGATTGAAAAATCTGACCGGAATGTTCCTGATTTTTATCGGTTATCCTTTGATGCTTTTATTCTGGATTCAGGTCAGGTATCTCGTATTCGGACG